>Ga0075522_10002274_pt1 | contig 14355 bp, 15 predicted proteins | sample NGEPerA_FD_74796 | JGI IMG/M metagenome (GOLD analysis project Ga0075522, IMG submission 74796) | Arctic peat soil microbial communities from the Barrow Environmental Observatory site, Barrow, Alaska, USA - NGEE PermafrostL2-A | ecosystem: Environmental > Terrestrial > Soil > Wetlands > Peat ... | reverse complement strand
TTGGGAATTATATACATCACTACCCTCGTCTTAATTAGCTGAGGTTTCCAGACGTTGCACCGTCAGATCTTCACGTTGCAACATTCGAGGGCCATCCCCGGCCCCGACAATGAGCGTGTTGATCGCGGCGTTGACATCGCGATCATGCGAACTCCCACAGTTCTCACACGTCCATTGTCTCACCGCAAGACCTTCCCAACCCGTAGGGCCGGTTGGGGCCAGACAGGTTGAACAGGTCCTGGTGGAATTCCTTGGCTCGACTTCGATGTACTCACGACCGCCTGTACGGCACTTGTACGCGAGCATCTGACGAAGCTGCCCGTGGCTACTTGAAGCCACGGACTTGCCAAATTTGTGCGCTACTCCTCTGATGTTGTCTTTGCTGAAACAGATGATGGCGTTCTTACTGACAAGACGCCTGGACAGTTTGTGGTTTCTGTCCCGGCGTTGTCTGGCTATCTTCTCCTGAAGCCGACCAACCTTTTTTCTGTTGATACCACGCTGTACACTAGCAAGCCTAACCGCACTTGCTTCCAGTTCCCGTGGGTGTTCAACCTTCTCGCCAGTGGACAGCGTCAGCAGATGTTTGAATCCAGGGTCGATTCCAACACGGCCTTCGGCCTTGTGCGGAATCCTAGCCGATTCGGCGTCAATGAACAAACACAGATACCAACCACTGGCTCGTCTGACTACGCGGGCGCACTTAATCTTGCCTGCGGGGATAAGCTGGGCATGGAATTTCAAAGACCCAATGCCAGGAAGGCTGATGCGGTTCTTCTGCCTGGATTTGATGGGGTCTGGAAACGGGATACTGTTAAGGCGGTTCCTGAATCCCTTCAACTTAGGCTTTTTACTGATCTTCTCAAAGCATCGCTGCCACGCCTTGTGAGCCTGGACTAGCATGCCTTGCATGACATGACTAGGGACACCCATTCTGGTGCTGTGTCCAGCCAGCAGGTTCTGGAAATCCATTTGGCTATAGTAGATTGGCAACCATTTCGTGCCGTCCAAACAGACTCGGGCCTTGGCATTTGTCTCGATCTTCTTGATGCCCCAGTTCCACACCTTCGTCAGATTCCGCAACCAACCCAGAAGCCTACGCTCCTGGACACCTGTTAGACGAAGTTTGAGCTGGACTTGAATCACTTTGGTTCTACCTTCTTTTTAGGTCGGCCACCCTTGCGGCCATTGATTCGAGACGATTCAGTCTTCTTGGCTGACTTGGCCGATCCAGCTATCTTGCCACGTTCGCTAAGATATTTCTTCACGGCCGGATGCATAGGTATATATTACCTAATGTTGTTTGGTTTGTCAATGTTTTTTTGTTCGGGGTTGGGAACTATATAATTCCCCCCCATTTCGTTTTCACCTTGATTTCGACTTCCAGCGGTATGCTGGCATCCAGGAACGGCATCGTCCTGGTCATTTCTTCCTGCAAAATAGTCTTGACTTGTTCAACTGAATCCAGCCTGACTTCGGCCACAATCTGGTCATGGATCTCCATGATGATACAGGCACACTGGGACCAATCCTGGCCGAAGGCCTTTCGGAAGCGGGCGTGGATTCTGGCAATGGCGATGCTAAGGCAATCGCCGCCCTCGCCCTGCAGGGGTGTGTTTCGGGCCTGCCGCTCCGCCAGACTGCGTATGCTGTAGTCATCAGACCTGAACCCAGGCAATGCCCTGAACCTCTGCATGCCGTAAGCGATGCCGCCGGCCTTCCTGGCGATTTCGATGTTCGCCTTAAGCCACGCCGATGCCACGGGGAACGCCTTCTGGTCCCAATCCGTCAGCCACTGTTGGGCATCCCGTTCCGAACAGCCCAGTTCCCTGGCAAGCCCGTATGCGGTCTGGCCGTAGGGGATGCCAAAGTTGGTTTTCTTCGCCGCCGCCCTCTGTCCAGCATAGGTAACGTTCCAGACGCGGAAATAGTCATCGCGTTCCTGCTTGGTGGCATCAGGCTTCAAGTCGATGGCGATGCCAAAGATTTTGGAAGCCGTAACGGAATGCGGATCCCAGCCATTGTCAAAGATACGTTTCAGTTCGGGGTCCCTGGAATGAATTGCCATGATGCGGAGTTCGAGGGCCCTATAATCGGCGTCAAGGAAGACGTAGCCTTCCCTGGGGATGATCAGGTCGCGGATAGCCTTGTCGTTGGCCTGAACCTGGATAGCGGGGTCGGTGGCGACAACGCGGCCTGGTTCTGTGCCATCCACATGGATTTCTGGATGAAGGATGCCATTGGTGTCCACGCAGTGCAGGGGGCTGCTTCCGGACAGGGACAGGCCGAAGTCAGAAACCAAATTAGTAGGCCCAGATGCAAACAAATCAATGTAGCCAGCATCTACTGGCTCATGCCTGGGAGGGTATTCCAATCCCAGGTAGGTGGAAAGGAATTTAAGCTTGGAACGAAATGCAAGCAAGTTCCTGACAAATGGCGTTGTAGCCCGAAGCGGTTCCAGGGCTTCCGCGTCCACGCTAGGCTTTCCACCTGCAGTCTTGACAAGTACGGGTGCCCTAAATTCGCCATACAAGACTTCAGCTACGGCATCGTTGGATGATAAATTCAAGGGTTTGAAATCTTGTGGGGTCTGAGCTGATTTCATGTCTGCTGGTCCCCACCAATGTGGGTATCGGTTCACCGCAGTAGCACAATCTATTTCCAGAACACAAAGTTTGCTGATGTACTTCGCCCCTAATGCCTTTGCACCTTCAACGTCATACCTGATACCATGCATCTCGATTTCAATGCATTCCCTGTAGTGGGGCATCAGGACGCCTTCGAACAGCTTAAACTTTTCAGCCTTGATCTGGGGGTAGACGTGCTGGTACTGCGAGCTGATGGCATCGGCGTATCCAGCGCAAATTTCAAGCGTGGTGTTGTCGGAGTTCTGCACGGAATTGAAATGGCTGATGTCGGGCCGCCTAGCCGCCACCAATTCCAGAACGCCACGCCAGGGCTTCTGCGTCTGGGCGTAATCGGCAACGGCGGTGTCGAATGCGATGCCACCACCCCACAGGCCGGCCGCCATCAGGACTTCGACACCGCGTTTGCAGTCGTGCCCAATCTTATACCTGGCCGCAGTAAGCAAGGCCCTAATGGCGAACCTAACCCGTTCCGACATCGTCTTCTTGTTCAGGATGATAGCCTGGGCTTCGTAGGGGACCCAGGACCACGCCAGGGCCTTCAGCTCGGCAACGCCCTTGCCATGCATGCGGGGGAATACGGGGCCATCGCTATGCATGACATGAAAGCTGAATTCATTCCTAAACAGCTTCGCGGTTTGAGCGGCGTGGGCCAGCATATTGAAAACCTGTTCTTCGCTGTGGCCGAATTCCCTGGTGGCTGCGGCACCACCTCTGGACAGCCTATCCGCCATGCCCAGGCTTTTGACGAGTCCACCGAAGTCGCCAAAGATGTTCGGCGCTGTGACAAACTTGAAACCGCTGGCACCGAAGGCACCGTGGAATTCGAAACCTGGGGCCGCTGAAGCCGAATCGAACACCATACTAGGTTCACAACCATGGCCTAGGAACATATCCCAGGTCTGGCATCCCATCAGCACCACAACCCTGGGCTTCACGAAACAGATCTCTTGGTTCAGGTGATGGAAACAGGTGGCGGCATCTTCACGCTGTAAGCGATTATCGGTATGGCACCTAACCAAGTTAGATACGAACACATCCGCGCGGCTTAGACCAGCTTCCCGCAGGGCGGCTTCCAGCATTTCCCCACTGCGTTCAACAAAGGCCCCACCCTTCTGGGCATCCCAGATGTCGGGCACGTCACCGATGATGGCAATCCTAGAACCAGACTTCCCATTTCCGATCACATATTCGCCGCTGCGGTGTTCATGTAGGGGGCAAGCCGTGCAGTTAAATTCGGGCATGGGCCATCTTCCTCTGAAGGGTTTCAAGCAAGGTGGGCGTGTGGCCCCCCCCGACCTGCCGTGCCCTGATCTGGTCTCCGAACCCAGGCGGCAACGTGGCGGGATCCTGGCCCCTGGGCATCTTCAATACCTGGATGCGGTGTGCGAATACGGGATCCAGCTTCCTGGCCGCGGCCAAAATCTTCTGGGTGCCGTCGTGGCCGGCTTCGTCACCATCGAAAAAGGAATACACGGTTTCGAATCCATACAGCATCTGCAACCTGACGGCCCCCAACGATGAACCCAGTGGGCACACCGCCGGCAACTTCTCCCTGACACAGGCGGCTAGGCTAAACTCGCCTTCTACGACCACAACCATTTCACGGTTGCCGCCAGGGGCCAGCACCCCCAGGGGGTCGTAGAAGTAGTTCTCCAGGTTCGATATCGGCCTGAACTTTTGAATCTTTTCGCTGGCATCTATGGCCCTGCCCATGAAGCCAACCTTGCCACCAGGCAACGCCATGGGGAAGATAATGCGGCGTCCCAACTTCTGATTGGCGCAGGCATACAGCAACCCCAACTTATCCCAAACCCAGGGCGGAATACCACGCCTGTGCATATATGCCGTAGCCTCTTTGGATTGGGCAATGGCGACAGTTCTAGGGAAAGCTTCCATGGGTTCTGGCACCAGCGCAGCCACCTTCAACTTCGCCAGGACATCCTTAATCCCAGGCTGGGCCGGCCTGGGCAAGATAGCCTGTGCCGCCTTGACAGGTATCCCCGTCAACACCGAATACAGGGCATCAATGCTGGGCCCCCGGCGATGGCACCCGAAGCAGTTCCACTCCCCAGTGTCGGAATGCACACCGAAGCTGGCGGTGTCCTGCCGCTTACCGGGGCTGTGGAATGGGCAATCGTAGATATAGTTCTTGCCGCGGCGCCTGGGGGCTGGTAGCTTGCCCAGCTTCTGCAGACGGTCTAGGACTTCTACCACGGCGGAGTTCAACTAAATGTCCTCGGAAGACAGACCGGTGATGGCATCGGCAACTGGTGCCGGCGGTGCCGCTGGGATGGCTTCGGGCACGAACTCGGGCGGTATCACAAGGCCAGTCTTGACGATGGCAAGATCCCTAGCCCTGGCTGCGGCGTCCTGGCGTTCCAATTCGGCGACATCGAAATCGGTGGCGGCGTTCTGGGCGGCGATGGCCTGATGATTGGGGTTGCCGACATCATCGCCGCGCAATTGCCAGTAACGCCATTCCGGGTAAACCGTGAACGGTTCAAAGCTGGCGTCGCGAAGCTTGCTGCGGCCAATAGTGAACTCGTTGTCGGGCCTAGTGAACCAGAGCATGAAGTCGGCGTGATAGCCGATTGACTTTGATAAGGCGGTGTCATCGCCACTGAGTTCCTTCTTGTCGGTGGTACCGCCGGCGGCGTGAACGGCAGTCAGGACTCCGATTCCGCGACTGTCATAAACCACATCACCCAGCACCCTGAGTTCCAGGGCGATCTGAGAATACCAGCGCCAGTCCATCGTTTTGAAGTCACGGGGATGGATAGGAAACATATTCGTGATCTGATCCACGATTAGGTAATCGAATGCTTTCTGATTTGCCCGCATGATATTCATGATATCGCGGGCCGAACAGGGGGGGTTGAGATGAACTACTTCTAGGGTAAAGTCGCGTGGAAGCGAGGCTACGGCTTCAAAAAGCTTTGATTCCGCTTCTGGGGTAAGTTGCGCCAGCTTCAAATCGTGATAGTCTACTTCGGCGATATTTGAATATAGGCGCCGCATATATGTGTCGCGGTTGTTTTCAACCGTGATCAGCAACACCCTGTTCCCGCCCCTGGCGGCGTTGACAGCCACCTGCCCCAAAAACAAGGACTTGCCCACACCCTGGCCGGCCACCATGACACCCAGCTCTTTCCTGAAGTGTCCGCCCGTGGCTTCATCGAATACTCTGAACCCCGTCTGCACGCCACGCCTTAGTTTTGGATCAGCCTTCCTGCGTTCGTATTCCGACCAAAAAGTGCCGAAGTCAGATGCCAGCTCCGCGCGGCTGAATTTAGTCAGTGTTGTTGATGTGCCTGATTGCAGGGCTTCCAGAGCCCCATCTACATCCTTCTTCCCAAGCAGGGCAGCGGCGGCATACATTGCCTTCTCGGCAATCCGGCCCTTGAAGTCTCGTTCCAGGTTTTCACAGAAGAAGGAAATATGCTTTTCTTCATTTAGGGAAACCGGAACGGCGTCAATCCTAGCCAGAGCCTGGGCATGGACAGCTTCCGTCTCTGGACTCCTGCGTGCCATCAGCTCAAGCAGGATTTCACGGGTGGGGGCTACACCGTGATTACAGGCATAGGTGCAGGTTATGTCATAGCACAATTCCACAATGCTAGACTCTATCCATACCCGTTCCGAACGCAGGGCCACTTCTGGAGCCGCTTCAGGATGCCTGAATAGAATAGCGACCAGCCGTTCTTCGGCACTAGGTTCCCTAACTTCGGGTTGCGGCATTTCTTGACCTCTTAAAACAGGACTTCCTGACGCATGCGTCCGATTGCCACATCCGCGTAGGCCTTGCTGAGTTCGATTCCGATTGCTTTGCGGCCTAAGTCTTTGGCCGCGCGTAAAGTCGTGCCCGAACCCATAAACGGGTCAATGACCAGTCCACCTTCTGGGCATGCCCTATCAATCAGCCATGTCGCCCACTTCAATGGCTTCGGGCAGGGATGCCCATAGTTCCCCATCTGTTCGGTATTGTTGACCGAAAGATAGTCATGCATGCACAGCCCCTTGCTGCGGCCATAGACAATCAGGGGTTCCCAATCGTTGAACCCAATCTTGGAAACGTGCCATGGACTCCCCTTATGCCAGGATATCAACCAGTCAGGTTCGTGGTTCCTGTAGAACCAGCCCAGGCGCCTGATCTGGCAACTTGGGAAGATGACCATGTCAGCTTGGGCCCGCATCTTTGGGATCATTTCGTCCATCAAGGCGAACCAGCCAGCTTCGTCATCCTTCCAGGCGTCATAGACCAAATCGACCCCGTAAGGATGATCACAAAGGACAAGGTCGGCATGTGGCATCTGTGGTAACAGCACCCGACTATCGCCGACATAGATGGAAACACTGCCATCTTGGTAGTATGGTGCTGGCAGGGCGTCCACGTCAGTCCACCTTCCAAGGGATCAGATTGCCTTCTTTGACGGCGTCAGGTTCGATAATGTGCTCGAGTTGCCGCACCATGACCACGAGGTCGTGGAAGTTTGTTTTGCCGACCTTGGATTCCATCCCTGGAAACTTAACCAAGTCTTTGGCCGTGCTCAGCCAACCGAATAGGATATCCTTGGGAACGGTGTATGGGATTTCTTTAGACATCGGATCTATGCTCCTCTTTCCGCGAGTTCTTTGACGTTGGGATTGGGACCGACTTCGGCGATGATCCGCACTATCCGTCCCAGTTCGTTGTCGCTGGCTTCCATGAGTATCAACATTTTGGCATCGGCATCTTCTGCTTTAACCACGCCATCCCGGATCAAACGTTCCAGGACCAGACGGCATTCTGAAAAACGAAGTCGTGCCCTGGCAATTTTCGCTTCGTCCCGAGCGGTGCGGCTTAGGTTGGCTAGGTTCTGTTCCGCAACCCACTTGTCGTAGTTCTTCTGCCCCGATTCCCAAAGCACGCGCAGGGGCCCCAGATCCAGGATGAAGTCAAAGCAGCCTGGGTGCGTCAAACCAGAATTCCAGTATCTTGGGTCCAGGTTCACCTGCACCGTCAGGGCCCAGATTTCGACAGACACCTGGGCGAATGTTCGCCTGTGCTGATTCAATGTGCGTCCCATCTACTTTCCTCCGAGGTCGATAATGGTTCCCATGGCTTTCCCCAGAAACCAGGGATCGCTTTCAATCAGTTCCTTGCGTTGAACCCAGGCCACCTGAATAGCGTCGGCCACGTCGTCATCTGTTTTTCCGGCATCACGATGGTACTTCAACTGAAGCCCGTAACGCGCGTTGGCCTGGTCGATGGTCTGTTGTTTGCCGCCACCACCTTTGCCGCAAAACGCGGCCTTGGCATGAGCGGTGTTGACTTCAAAAACAGGCATCCCGTTCCTGTGAATCCAGGCCATCACCATGCCCCAGCCACCCACGGTTTCCCTGACCGTGGTACCGTTGCAGAATGTGTTCGGCTGTTCGATGGCAACGCATACCGGCCGGCCTCCGATATTGACAGCCATGAATTCAGCCACTTGGTCAAGCATGGTGCCCCAGCGGTCCAGGAAGTCATCCTGACCCGCAATGATCCTGGCATAGTGAATTAGTTTGCCAGGGTTCCGCAATTCCAGCACGGCCAAGCCTGTGCGGCGTGTGGCGAAATCAATGCCAAGGATGACATCTTTAACTGGGAGATCAGAAAAGTCCTTCATGCCAACTTCCTGAAGTCAGGGCCACTGGCTTCCAAAAACGTGGCGCGGTTGATCAGCCTGGACATGATCGACTCCACGTAATCCGCGGGGATGGTCTGGGACAACCGTGCCGTCATGGTGTTGACGTCGCAGTTCATAGTGGCCAGGACCGGCAACTTATTGGAGTCGTAGTGATCCAGGATAGACAGGATGCGTTCGCCTTCATAGGCACTGCCGCGCAACTTGTCCAGGTCATCCAGGATCAACAACTTCCCCGACAGCAGCCAGTCCATGGTGTCGCCGATATCCTTAGACTTCAAGCGATCCATCAACCTAGGGATGTAACCGCCCCTGGGCTTCCAGCCGGTGCCAATGAGTTCCCAAACCACGCGCTTCAACAGCGTGGTCTTCCTGGTGCCGGCAGGTCCATAGATGATCAGCTTGCCGCCGAAGCGGGCACAGTCATCTGGATTAGACCACTTGCCATCAGGCAGTGCCGTGCCCAGAATCTGCTGGTCTGGGGTTCCCATGTTCAGGCCAGCGTACCAGAGCTGAGCCGTTTCCCCGCGCCTGGCTTCCATGCTGGCCAGGGCAACGGCATGGCTATCGGCTTCCCGGCGCCGGCGCATGGCTTCGCGATCAGCTTCGGGCAGGCTGTCGAATTTTTCGCGGTAGGCCTGGAAGGCAGCACCCAAGATATCGATTTCCATCAGACATCCCTCCGTTGATCAGTCCAGGGCCCATTGGCTTCTTCCCATGTTTTCCTGGCGGCTGCCTTTGTACCATACTTGTCGGGTTCTTTGAAACCGGGATGCCTTGAGTCCCAGGTGAAATACTTGTTGCCTTCCTGGTAGATGGCGGCTTGGGCTTCCCCCGGCTTGCCTTTGAAGTATTTATCAACAGTACCAACGAACACCACAAAACTGGTGCTGTTGTTCATCATGTGCCAACTACCAGGATTGAAGAAGCCTTGGATTGCAGTATTCATCTGGGCATCCGATAGGCCTTTTTTCTTTAAATCTTCAAATGCTCTTAAATCCTTATAGCGAAAGGAAGTATTTATTCCAAGGGCTGTAGAGTATGACTTTAAAAAAAGTTCACCAATAGCTGTTTTTTCCAAATCCGAAACTTGCTTTTCAAATTTGCTGGTAACTTTTTTCGTATTATGAAACTCGGCGCCGCCATCGATTTTCTGGGGTTGGTTTTGATTTCCTTCTTTTGGAAGGCCTGAATCTCCAGAAATACCCAGGGGGGGTGTCTCTTTATTATCTAATCTAATCTTATCTTCTCTCTTCTCCTCTAGGGCGGAATTTCCAAGAATTTCTTTAATTTTTCCTGGATTTTCCTGGATTTTCCTGGAAAATCCAAAAAGTTCATAGTGTTCAAGCATTGATTTGTATTTCACTTGGTTCTTACGGGCACGTTCCATTATTTCTGCACCGCCCCAAAGCGGCCAGTTCTTCACCCAACCGTCTTTGACAAAACCTGCTTTGCAAAGTGCTTCCTGGAATTTACCGGATTTTTCCTGGAATTTACCAAAAGCTTTGAATGGGGAGGCATCAACGAGGCATCCAGTTTCGTGGTGCTTACGGACCCAGCAGAACCACCTAATCAAAAGACCTAGACAGGTGTCGTGATCGAGTCCAGTGGTTTCGCACAGAACTTCCAGCTTCGGATTTTCGATATCGGGAAGGTCAAGGTCAATTTTAATCCAGGGCATGGCCTAGGCCTTCTTCGCTTCGGGTTTGGTATCTTCCATGGAAAGGATCTTGTCTGCTACCGCCTCTGCTGTCGTGCAAAGTTGCTCGGCTTCCCTGGCACCGGCCTTGCCGACTTCTTGTTTTGCAACCATGGATGAAAAAACTTTGAAGACCAAATCTTGCTTCACTGTAAGTCCGCGACCAGCCATTGGATATCCTCGGTGAAATAAAAAGACCTTTTGCCCTGCCCAGATAAAGAATCTGGGTTACGGTCCAGGGTGACATGGAAGGCATCACCTGGGCAGGGCAGAAGGTCCTTGGGTTCGTGGACTCCATTGGCCGTAACACCAACACCCCCCTTATTCCATTTTCCACAAAATAAGTCAACAAATATTTTTTGTCCAGTTTCAGATACCGCTTGCCATCCGAAGTCGTCATCTATAAAATGTCGCCAATGTTACGACCGCATATCGAAGTCCGCAAACTTACCAATGGCAGGACGCGCGTGGTTTTTTTGTATTCTAAGAAGCCCGAGTTCGCCGCCGCCGCCCGTGCCCTCAAGATCAGGGGGGTGATGTCGTTTGGGGAAAACCCGATACCAGGTAAGTTTGAGTACAAAGCCTTTTATGCCGACCTGACAAAATTTGATGCCGACACCTACGCATCGTACAAGATGTTGGTCACTGATTACTATGCATCCGACATCCGGGAAAAGTTCAACGCCGTGTTCCCTGGCCTTGACTACGCCGCCATTCCAGCCAGCATCCATAATCCGGATGCGTACCTTGAAGCCAAGCGGCCAGTGGTAGACTTCCTGATCAATAAATATAGGAACACGACATCGCCGCTGGAGTTCTACGGTTCCAGGCACATGGCGGAAGGCGTGGCGATTCTGTTGGACTGTCTGAACCATGCCGAGTTGAAGGGCGGGATACTGGCGGATGAGATGGGGTTAGGGAAGACGGCCCAGTCCATCATCACCGCCATCGAAGCCGGCAAGCTTCGGGTCCTTGTGGTGGCGCCGAAGACCGCCATCGCCGCAACTTGGCCGCAGGAAATAAAGCGAGTTAGTAAGAATCTGACTTGGCTGTTCTGCGACCACGATGCCCCTGGCAAGTACAATGTCCAGTTTGAACTCGTGAGCTGGGATAGTCTGCGGTTGATGCCAGGGCAGTCCGAAATCTTTGCCATCGAAGAGGCCCAGCGCGAAACCGATAGCGAATTGCCAGAAAATACTTTGCAACGTCTTGCCGCCGTGCGCGAGAATGTTGTCAAAGAATATGCATCGAAATTCGACCTGATAATTGCGGATGAAAGTCACAGGGCGAAACACAATTTTTCTGCCAGAAGTACGGCTCTGAGAAACATAGCTAATTTTGTTCCTGACCTTTTGTTGCTGACTGGGACCCCAGTCACCAAGAAACCGAAAGATATCCTCCACTTGTTGCAGTTGATCCACCATCCCTTAGCCCAGAAGCCTGGCGCTTTTCTGGCAAGGTACAGCCCGGAGTCCAAAGGCTTCACTGAAAGCAAAGTCGCCAGCAAGCAACGTCTGGAAGAACTGCATGTCCTGCTCAGGGATTGCTACCTGCGCCGTGAAAAGTCGCAGACGAACTTGCCGCCAAAAACACGTTATGTTGAAAAGGTGGAGTTGAAGCCGGCGGTCTTCGCGGACATTGAACGCAGGTGGAAAGAATACTGCGTCGAAAAAGCTGACGAAATGAAGAACCCCAAGTATCCGCTGGCGATGGTAAGGACAATGAAGTATCGCCAATGGCTGGCCCTTCATAAAGTGGATGCCCTTTCGGAATGGTTAGAAAACCTGCTTGACGCCGGCGAAAAGGTGGTTGTCTTTACCTGCTTTGAAGAAAGCTTTCAGGCCTACATGAAGAAGTACGCCAAGATCTGTGTCGGCATCAACGGCCAGACCAGCTCGGCGGCCAGGGCGAAAGCCGTGCAAGCGTTCCAGGAAGACCCACTCAAGACCCTGTTTGTTGGCAACATCCAGGCGGCTGGAGAAAGTGCCACCATGACGGCGGCCGCCCACCTCGGTTTCAACGATCTGCCCTGGCTTCCCACTGAAGTCCTGCAGGGCGAAGATCGGGTATGCCGCGGGGGGCAGACCAGACCCACTGGTATCTATTTCTTCCTAGCTAACCACAAATGCGATGAAGACGGCTTCGCCGATTTCCTGGCATCGAAGGAAGTCGTGCAGACCGTCACCAACCGCAGGGACGCCGAAGGCCGGATTCACGATGCCGAGTGGAAGGGCATGACTGGTGACCTTGACTTACCTGGCCTGGATCTGGGCATGTCTCGCGGCGAAGACTTCGACTGGGAAGACGCCGGCGAAGACCCGCCGCCGCAGAAAGAAATCAGCAGGGCCCAGCAAAGCAAGGATTTCGTCCAGCAACAGATACGCATCCGGCAGATGCAACAGGCCAGGGCGGCTGGCACCGTGTTCGGCAAGACCGAAGGCGGCAGGGGACCCACGGCGATGTCTGTCCTCAGGAAGCAATTGCCGGCAGGCCGGGACGGCAACCGCATCATCAACACCGACATTCTGGCTGTCCAACGCTTCCTAACCGACCCCTGGGAAATCGACTTCGCCAAAAGCATTCTGGCATGGCTAAGGACGGGCAAACCGCTATCGCAGAAGCAAAGGGACGTTGCCATCAAGATCATAGCCAGAAACCGAAAATACCTGATCTAAGGAGGGCGGGATGCCTTTAGAAACCCCGATACCAGTTTTTGACGCCTACAAGCTTTGTCAGAAGCTGTGGGCCTTCGCCCAGAAGCGGGCCCTGCATGACAAGGATTTGTCGGCGGTCCTGGATATTTTGAAGCACCAGATGAACCAGGACTTCCTGACAACCAGCCACGCCAAGGCCGGTGCCTTTGTCCTGGGGCGGCACGGAACCAACCCCTTCGACGATAAGGCCTAGGCCGTGCTTGGGCTGGACAAGAAGTGCATAAAGAAGCTTGACGCCCTGGACGGGCGCCAGGGCCTTTCTGATGCCCATGTAGGCCTTGTGGCAAGCCTCTGCGAATGGTACCGCAGTGACGGAACCCACTTCTTTACATCGGCCCAGCGCAACCTGATCGACAAAATCTACGACCTCTACGTGACGCCACTAACGCACAAGGAACTAATCCAGCTCGAGTTCCTGAAAAGCATAGGCGAAAATGAATTGGCATCTGATTGGGAACGCCAATTCGCCAGCAGCATGCTGGCCCAGCACGGCGACAACCCCAGGGCCTGGGCACCACAACAGGCTAAGAAGGTCAAGGACATCATCCAAAGGCTGGCAGAACGGAAGCGGCAGAAGGCTATCTGTGTCAAGCTGGATATAGCAATCCAGGAGGGAACGATCCCCGCTGGGGCGGAGAGATTTTGCAGGGATGTGGTTAGGTATTTTGAAGTTAACGGAGAGTGGACGGTCATTCAAAAAGAACACGTCGAAAAGATATTGAACGGGAACCTGGACCCTGAAGATGACGAAGATGTCCTTGCCGAAATCATAAAAAAACTGTAGTTTGACTGGAACGGAATATAAAGGTTCCATGTGGAATCATTGGGGAGGCATGGTGGCCAAACGCAAGAAGCTAAAGATGGGGCTGTGTCCACGATGTGGTGGCCCTGGGAATAACCCCGCTGGCTACAGCTATTGTTCCCCCTGCCAAGCCCAGTATTTGTTTGAGAAGCGGATGCTAGAAACTGGGGGTACCGAAACCTGGGAAGAACACAGGGCCGCGAAAGCCGCCAGGGTGGGGAAGTGTGCGTGCGGTAACCCAGTGCGAGAATCCGGGCCAGGGGCCAAACCCCAGCGCGATTGCAGACTTTGCCATGCCCAATCCGTTGGCGACTCCAGGTTCAGACACCCCCTGGCCGGCGAAGCCCTTGTTAAGGCTAACGCCAGGTCTTACCTGAACGTCTATGTCAGGCGCGGCAAGGTCAAAAGGATGCCATGCGAACACTGCGGAAGCGATAGGGTTCAGGCCTTCCACGAAGACTACGCGAAACCATTGCAGGTCAGGTGGTTGTGCAGGCCAGAAGCTTTCAGACTAAGGGCTGAAGGAAATGAACAGAAAAGGCTTGACAACGGAATCGCTGTCTCGTAATATTTTCAGGTACGAAGAAGGCGGCGACAAAGTTTGGGTTCGGCGGTCTACAAAAAACCGACAAGTACCACGGGTGCTATGGACGTCATGCATAGACGCGGTTTAACGAATCCGCACGCCGCTTTCTAGCAGCCACACCGGCATCGCAGATTATATTGCGGCCCAGAACATCAGGGCCAGGGCCACCATCAACAGGCCAATGGTAGGAAGCTTCGCCTAGTTCTTACAAGCCCCAGGCCTTGTGCCTGGGGTAGTTGA
>Ga0075522_10002273_pt1 | contig 14358 bp, 9 predicted proteins | sample NGEPerA_FD_74796 | JGI IMG/M metagenome (GOLD analysis project Ga0075522, IMG submission 74796) | Arctic peat soil microbial communities from the Barrow Environmental Observatory site, Barrow, Alaska, USA - NGEE PermafrostL2-A | ecosystem: Environmental > Terrestrial > Soil > Wetlands > Peat ... | reverse complement strand
CTATGCCGAAAAATATCTCGACCGGCTGCGCCCGATCGCCCCCGCCGACCGGGAATCCGACGCCGACGGCCGGCTGCTGGCGGAGACCGCGCGTCATCTGGCGTTGCGCATGTCGTTCGAGGATGTGATCCGCGTCGCGGAAGCCAAGCTCGATCCCGCGCGCTTCAAGCGTATCGCGCGCGAGGTCGGCGCCCAGCCGGGCGAGCCGGTGGCGGTCATCGATTATTTCAAGCCGGGCATCGAGGAGATGGCGACGTTGCTGCCGCCCTTGGTCGCGCGGCCGATCCTCGCGCTGTCGGCGCGCATGGGCTGGCTTGGCACGGTCTATTGGGGAATGACCGTCCAGAGCAATTCGGTCTCGGGCTATTTGAAGATGCGGATGCTGGCGAGCCTGCGCCGCTTCCGCAAATCGAGTCACCGTTTCCGCGAGGAGCAGCGTGCCATCGATGAATGGCTCGGCCTGGTCACGGGCGCGGCGGCCCGCTCCGCCGATTTGGGCATCGAGGTCGCGGAATGCGCGCGGCTGATCAAGGGCTATGGCGATACGCTGAAGCGCGGCCAGGGCAATTACGGTACCATCGTCAGCCGCGTGATCGCCCCGGCGATCGCCGGCAAATGGCCCGCGCCGCGGGCCGCCGACGCCATCGCCAGCGCGCGGATCGCCGCGCTCGCCGACCCCGAGGGCGAAGGTCTGGCCCGTACCATCGCCGAAATCGACAGCCGCACTCCGCTCGGCCTCGCCGCGGAATAATCCGGCCCGGCGAGTCGCCGGATTATTGCGTGTCGCCGCCTGACTCTGTTGTACGCTTCAGAATTGGATGAGGGGGCGCGACGGTGCATGAACACGGGATCTTCCGGGCACCTTGGCCTCGACTCCATCTCGGTGATCATTCCGGTCTATAACGAGGAACGCAGCATTGCGCTCCTGGTCGAACGGCTCTTTTCCATCCTCGGCGGCCTTGGCCGCGCCTTCGAGGTGATTGCCGTGAATGACGGCAGCATCGACGGCTCGATGAGCGAATTGCGCAAGGCGGCGACGGCGCGGCCGGAATTCAAAGTGGTCAGCCTGGCTCGCAATTACGGACAAACGGCGGCCGTCATGGCGGGACTCGACCACGCGCGGGGCGAGATCATCGTGCCGATCGACGCCGATCTGCAAAACGATCCCGCCGATATTCCATTGCTGCTGGCCAAGATCGAGGAAGGGTATGACGTCGTCTCCGGCTGGCGGAAGGAGCGCAAGGACCACGCGATCCGGCGGAATTTCATGAGCTGGGTCGCGAATTGGCTGATCTCCTGGATTTCGGGCGTGCATCTCCATGATTACGGCTGTTCGCTGAAGGCCTATCGCCGCGCCGTCATCGGCCATGTCCGGCTATACGGCGAGATGCATCGGTTTGTCCCGATATATGCATCCTGGTATGGCGCGCGTATCACGGAGATCGTGGTTCGGCATCATCCCAGGGCGCACGGCACCTCGAATTACGGGCTGGAGCGCGTCCTCAAGGTGCTGCTGGACCTGATCGTGGTGCGATTCCTCGATCGGTTTCTCGGCAAGCCGATCTATCTCTTCGGCGGCTTTGGCCTGCTGTGGCTGGCGATCGCATTCGCCGCCATGTTCTATGTTTTTTATCTGAAGATTTTTGAAGGGCTGTCGATGATTCAAACGCCCTTGCCGGCGCTGGCGGCGATGTCGCTGATGATGGGGGTGACCAGCATCCTGATCGGCCTGTTGGCCGAAATCGTGGTGCGGATTTATTTCGAGGCGCGCTCCCAGCTCATCTACCACATCCGCGAAGAGATCAATTTCGACCAAACCCTGAAGATCTGAGCATGTGCGGTATTGCCGGTTTTGTTGGGGAGCATGATCCGGCGCATCTCGGCGCGATGGTCGGGGCGCTGGCGCATCGCGGCCCCGACGATGAGGGGCGCTACATCGATCCGGCGCTGGGCGTTCATCTTGGCTTTCGCCGGCTTGCCATCATCGATCCCGCCGGCGGCGCCCAGCCGATGTGGAACGCCGATCGCTCGATCGGCGTGGTGTTCAACGGCGAGATCTACAATCATCGCGAGCTGCGCGCCGAGCTTGAAGGGCTCGGCCATCGGTTCGCGACCGATCATTCCGACACCGAGGTGCTGGTCCACGGCTATGCCGCGTGGGGCCAGGCGCTGCCCCTGCGGCTGAACGGCATGTTCGCCTTCGTCGTCTTCGACCGGGCGCGGCGGCTTCTGTTCGCGGCGCGCGACCGGTTCGGCGAAAAGCCGTTCTACTATACGGCGCGTCCGAGATTTTTCGCCTTCGCATCGGAGCTGTCGGCGCTTATTTGCCATCCGAAGGTGGATCGGACAATCGACCCGCGATCGCTGCAAAAATTTTTCGCCTACGGCTATCTTCCCGCGCCCAACGCGCTCTATCGCGGCGCGCGGAAATTGCCGGGCGGCTGCTGTCTTGCCCTCGATCTGGCCAGCGGCGAGCTCGCCGAAACCCGCTATTGGCGCTTCACCATCGAGGCCGAGAATGACGCCCCGGCGGCGCGGATCGCGCCCTTGGCGGAGGAGTTACGGGATTTGCTCGATCGCGCGGTCGCGCGCCGTCTCCTCAGCGACGTACCGCTGGGCGTCTTCCTGTCGGGCGGCATCGATTCGAGCCTGGTGCTGGCGTTGGCGGCGCGGCATCGGCCGGCCGCCTCGCTCGACAGTTTCACCATCGGCTTCACCGAGCCGTCATTCGACGAATCGGCCCATGCGCGCCGGGTCGCGACGATGATCGGGACGCGCCATCACCAGCGCATTCTCGATCTCGATGCCGCCCGCGACGCGGCGGATTGGGTGCTGGCACGGCTCGATGAGCCGCTTGGCGATGCCTCGATCCTGCCGACCTGGCTCTTGTCGGGCTTCGCGCGGGAGACCGTGACGGTCGCGCTGTCGGGCGATGGCGGGGACGAGTTGTTCGCCGGCTATGATCCGTTCGCCGCGCTGGCGCCGGCGGTCTGGTACGACCGGCTGATGCCGAAGGCGGTACACCCGGTGCTGCGCCGCCTAGTCGGGCGGCTGCCGCGATCGACGGCGAATATGAGCCTCGATTTCCGGCTGCGGCGCGCGCTCGCCGGTCTCTCCTATCCGCCGCGCTATTGGAACCCGGTGTGGATGGCGCCGGTCGAGCCCGCGCTGATGGCGGCGCTGTTCGACGCGCCGCTGCCGATCGAGGAGCTTTATTCGGAGGCGATCGACTTATGGGATCGCTCGCCCGCGCTGACCATGGTCGATCGGACGCTGGAATTCTTTACCAATCTCTATCTTCAGGACGATATTCTGACCAAGACCGATCGCGCCTCGATGATGGTGTCGCTCGAAACGCGCGCCGTCTTTCTCGACAATGATCTGGTCGAATTCTGCCGGCGCCTGCCCCATGGCTATAAATTTCGCGACGGGACACGAAAATATCTGCTCAAGCGCGCGGCGACCGGGTTGCTGCCCGATGCCATCCTCCAGCGGAAGAAAAAAGGCTTCGGCATTCCGCTGGCCGCGTGGCTGCGGCAAATCCCGCCCCAGCCGCCGCTGTCGTCGGTGCCCGGAATCGACATGGGCTGGGTGGCCGGCCAATGGCGCGATTTCCGCGCCGGGCGATCCGATGAAAGGCTGTTTCTATGGAGCTGGTTGAGCCTGCAGAGCGTGATGGGCGCCACGGCGGCCCTGGGCCAATGAGCGCGGTCATCGAAAAGGCGCGCGGGCCGCTCGGCCGAACGCTGTTCCGCATCGTGCGCTACGGCTTCGCCGGCCTCGCCATCTCGATCGTCTACAGCCTCGCCGTGGTGGTGTTGGTCGCCGGCCTTCGCGTGGCCGGCCCGACCGCCGCCAGCGTCATCGCCTTCATTCTGGTTCTGCCGATCGGCTATGTGACGCATCGCCGGGTCACCTTCCTCGATGCCGATCCCGACCCGCTGATGCCGCTGCGCTTCGCCGTCACCACCGCCGCGAGTTTCGTGGTGGCGATTGGCGGCATGTATGTCGTGACGGACGTTCTGGGCAAATCCTATCTCCTCGGCATCGCGCTGAATTGGCTGGTGATCCCGGCCATGAACTTCCTCATCTATTGCCTGTGGGTGTTTCGGGTGGGAAACCGATCTGGCGTGCCCGGCGGCGGCGGCGGCCCCGCCGTCGCGCCCGCGGTTCACCGCGGATCGCCGGAACGCTTCGGCTATTCCTGGGACCTCTATGACGAAATCCTGCCCGATCATGAGGAACAATTTCGGCGCTGGACGACACCGCTCGGCCCGGACGACTGGCGCGGCCTCCGCTTTCTCGATGCCGGGTGCGGCATCGGCCGCAATTCGTACTGGCCGATGACCTATGGCGCGGCCGGCGGATTGGCGGTGGATTTGGACGATCGCACGCTCGCTAGCGCGCGCGCGAATCTGCGGGCTTTCCCGACCGTTGAGGTGAGGCGGCAGAGCATCTACGAGATCGCGGAAGAGAACGCATTCGATGTCGCGTTCAGTATCGGTGTCGTCCATCATCTGGAATTTCCCGACGCTGCGGTCGCACGCCTCGTCCGGGCGACGAGGCCCAGCGGTTCGGTGCTGGTATGGCTCTATGGGCGCGAGAATAATGGCTGGATCGTCCATCTGCTCAACCCCGTCCGCATGGCGCTCCTAAGCCGGCTGCCGCTCGGCCTGGTGCATGCGCTGTCCTGGCCGGCGACGGCGATGTTATGGACATTTCTGCGCCTGGGCGGCGGGCGCCTTCAATATCTTGGCTTCATCCGACGGTTCGCGTTCCGCCACCTGCGCGCCATCGTGTTCGATCACATGATTCCGCGGATTGCGCGGTACTATACGCGCGACGAGGCGGTGGCGCTGCTGCGGAACGCTGGGCTCGACGAGGTCGAGGCGGTTTGGGTCAATGAAATGTCCTGGGCCGTCCGTGGCGCCAAGCCGTTACGATAACGGCGCCGCCAAGGACGCCGACGCGGCTGCGATGTCGCGCCACCCCGCGATTGACAGGTTCATCTATCGGTTCGCGCCGGCGATCGTGGCGCTCGGCGTGTTCCTGGCATTCTCGGCGATCTACCTGACCGGCCACCAGGACGCCTATATGGCGGCGCTGCGTTTCTATGGCATCGACCCGTTCCGCTTTCCCTTTCTCGACATTGGCGGCTCGCTGGCGGCCTGGGATTGCAGCCGGCTGGGCATTGACGTCATCCAGAGCGATCCATGCGACGTTCTGAAACGCGGCTATACCTATTCCCCGCTATGGATGGATGGCGCCTTCATCCCGCTGGGCAGCGGCGCCAGGGGCGTGGTCGGCTGGATCCTCGGCCTGCTGTTCCTGCTGTCCCTTACCCTTCTGCCGCCCGCGCGCCGGCCGTGTGAATTGGCGCTGGTCATCCTGGCCACGATATCGACGATGGTGGTTTTCGCGGTCGAGCGCGCGAACCCCGACACCATCATTTTCATGCTGGCCCTGCTGGTCGGCTTCCTCGCGCGCCGCCCCCATCCGGCGCGGCTTCTGGCCTATGTCATCGCGCTGTTCGCGGCGATGGTGAAATATTATCCCATTACCCTGCTGATCCTGATGTTTCGTGAGCGCGTGTCGGCCTTCCTCGGGATCGGCGTCGCGCTCGCGATTCCGGTCGCCGCCTTCCTCGCGGTCTATCTTCCCGAGATTGAGCGTGGCTTCCCGTTTATTCCCAGCGGCTCCTATAACACGGACCTGTTCGGCGCCAAGAACCTGCCGTCTCAGATCGCGAGTTTTTTCTTAGGCCGCGTCGACGGATCGCCGGCCACGCCGCCGTTCGATCTCGTCGCGGGCGGTCTCTACGTTTTGATTGTGCTGGCGGGCGCCCTCGTGTGCCGGCGCCTCCTGATTCGGACGCCGCTCCGCGCGGCGCTGTTGGCGATCCGCGACCCCGAGGGCATGTTTCTGATCGGTGGCTGCGTCCTGATCGTCGGTTGTTTTTTCGCGGGGCAAAATGTCGCCTACCGGGGAATATTTCTGTTGTTCGTGCTGCCCGGCCTGCTCGCGATCGGGCGCGGCACGGCCGATGCGGGGCTGCGGCGGATTATGGTGGCGACGGCGATCGTGCTGGTGTCGGTGATGTGGGGCGAGTTCTTTCGCAGGGGATTGTTGAATTTTCTCGGTATCGCCGCATTCTCTCCTTTGTCGCGCAATCTCCTCTATTTGGCCTACTGGCTGGTTTGGCTGGTCCGCGAGCTGGCATGGTGGGGGATGATCAGCGTCATGGTCGCGATCCTGCTGAGCTTCCTGGCGGACGCGCGGACCGTCCGCGCCGCCTGGCAGGCCGTTGGACGATATCGCGCGCGATAATACCGACCCGGACGGCCGCTTGGGGTTGTGAGAATGGCCGTCGTCCGCATCGTCGGCGTTGCGTGCTTCCCGACGCGATGCTCTTCGGCGGGCGTTTTTGCTGGGTCATGCCGGTGCCGGCGTTTCGAGGCCCATCGCCGCACCATCGACGTTGGCTGGCTGGCTTCGGCTTGCCTAAGCTAACAAGCCATATTCCTGGAAAATAAGCGCGGTTCGAAACCGCCCGCATGGCCGCGCCGCCGATCAGCGAATCCGACGGATCAGGATGACCGCGTCGCCTGCCTGCAGTCCCGAAACGATTTCGACCTTGTCGCCATAGTCGCGGCCGATGGCAACTGGCACCAAATCCGCCACCCCGTTCTTGGCGATGGCGACGCGGAGCCCTTCCTTGCGGAAGATCAAGGTATTGGACGGCACGGCGGCAGCGTTCCCGGCGGCATGCCGCGTAGCGTGGTTTGCGTTCCTTGGCTAAATCTTGGAACAAACCCTAATCCCAGCCCGGGACGATTCTCGCATCGAAGGGCACGCACTCGGCGAGCGGCCGATCCCGCGGCCCCAGCATCCGCCGAGAATGAACGGAAGTAATAGAATCCAGGATCGTCGCGGCAAGTTTTGCGGGATCGCTCATCGGCAACCGAACGTCGACAGCGACATCATCAGCCGAAGCGTCACCCCCGAAAACAACGATCTTGTCGGCGGCGGGTGGGCAAGTCCGCATTCCAGGCATTAGAATCACGATATCGTCCCTGATCGAATCGCGGCAATGCCATTGAGCTGACTTATCGATACGCGCGAAGTGTCCAGCTAGACGAAATGCAGACGCCAACGACGCGGCAACGTCGTAATCACCGCTGTCGGGATTTTTGATACCGATGCGATATCGCGCCGACAGATATTCGATGAACATCGTGAACAAGCGATCCGCGGCATCGGGCGCCGCGGGATCGAGCGGCACGACTGCCGTCGCGCAGCACTTTGCCAATCGATCGGCGATTTCGGCGTCGCCCGCCAGCACCAGGTCGAAGATAGAGAAATCGTGCCGCATCCATTGCTCTACATTGGAAGTGACCCAGGCGATCCGATGCATCATCGGATGGCGGTGACGTACGCATTCGAGGCGATAGCAAGGATCGGCGACAATCAAGAGCGCCTGAGCCGTCATGTCATAGCCGCTCGCACCGCGGATGTTCCAGTGATAGCGGTCCCCGAGAGCTTGCGCCGTGGTCCGCACTTTTTCATGATTTGGGCCCGATACAACGGTGACATTTGCCCGATACCCCCACAGCGAACCATCATCCATGAAGAGACGGGGCAAAATGGTTCGGCGTACCGCGTAACCGAAGCGCCGACTAAAAACTTCAAAGTTATTTTCGAGCCAATCCTTTCGGTGGTGCTTCAAAATCGTTTGCCGAGTAGCACGGCCGCGATGAAACGCAGAAACGTTGTTGAGACAGATATTCTTCCGGCCCCAGCCGAAAGCGAGCTTCAGATTCAGATCGATGTCCTCGAAACCATACAAGTAGTCCTCGCATAATCCTCCCACACCTAGGTAATCATCTCGACGACACACGCTGACAGCCGCCGTTACCGCCAGGAAATGGCTCGGCGCAGAGGCGATTCGTTCGTCCCCCGCCATCGGCGTCGCGTCATACGGTCCGGAAAGCCGTCGACGCTGGTTCCATTTGAAACGTACGCCGATATGCTGGACCGATGAGGTTTCACCCTTTTTCGGGTCCGCATCCAGCAGCTTGCAGCCAACGATGCCACCATAACGGGCCGCAGTCGCGATCATCTGGCCGATCATATCCTCGGACAACACGATATCGTTGTTCAGCAGCAGCAGATACTCGCCGGTCGCGCGTTCCGCGGCGCGGTTACAAGAAAAAGAAAAACTGTGATTCCGGCGACAGCACACAATGGTCAGTGGCAGAAGCTTCGCCCACTTCTCAATGACGGATAGACTCTCATCGGAGGAACCGTGATCGACGATGATCATATCGAGATTCGGATAGCGATTGATGCGATGAAAACTCGACAACAAATCGTCAAGCATTTGCGCGCCTTGACGATTGAGTACGATAGCCGTTACCGCGGGAGGCGGATCTGGGAGAACGGAGACCGGCACAGCCGGGCACAGACCCGCGACGTGAGGAGCAACTGAACGTGCCGCGGCCCGTCGCGGTCGAAACACGGGGTAGATAGGCGCTGCCATGTCACTGGCGAATTGCGTGACCCGCGCCGAAAGTGTTTGGGCCGGCCAATGCCCAACATTGACCCGGGGCACTCCGCGATGGCTTAAGACGGGTCTTGGTCTAAATGACATACAATTTTTCACCTGAATTTGCGCGGGACAAGTCCGGCATCGTTAAGTCCAGTTTCGGTATAAACTATAATAATACTCGTTGACCCGAGCCTTTGAATCTGACCCGGGCTCTTTTTCTCATCCGTTGATGAGTGGAGTCTATTGCTCACTTGACCCTGTCTGGCTCGGTGGTGCAACGGGACGGGACGCGAAGCCCTCGAGTGAGCGTAGATCCTGTCCCGTCGCATTGCCGGATCACTGAGCTTAGCATAGGCGGCGGGCGGCAGATTGCCGAGCGCCCTGTGGTCTGACGGATTGTCGTCATCCCGCCGCTGGCTCATGCCGAAACCTTCACAAGCGTGCGCCACCGCCTGCGGCCTCGCAGCGGGCGTCACCATTTTTTGGCAGCGTGTCCTTTAGGATCGCGTTGGTCCAATATCGCCTCGGCCAAGTTTTTTCAGCTTGGTGTTCTCGTCCTCAAGCGGCTTCAGCCGGCGCGCGGTCCGACACATCGAGCCCGTCATACCGCGCCTTCCATTTGGAAAATGTGGCACTGCCGACCCCGTGCTTGCGGCAACATCAGCCATCGTCGCCCCAGCCTCCTGCTCCCGCGGAATCCCGATGAATTGTTCCTGGTTAAACCTCGACGCCCCTTACCGCAGATCGAACTTTAGAGCCCTCATCACGGCGCGGTAGGCGAAGGGCATTGAAAGCGGGGCACTTGCCGGATCCTATCAACCCATCGCTTTGCGACTATATCCTGCGCTTCCGTGGTAAAATGGCCGACATAGTATCGTAGGGTCGGGCCGGTCAGATCGTCGAGGTCGGGCCCTCGAATCAGGCATTTGTGCCGTGCGATCGCGTCAAGTTGTGCCTGACGGATTTGCGGGAGAACGGTCCGAGAAAGTGTTTCAATCGCGACGATCATCGGGGCATGGATGCCTGCGTTCCAAATCGTCGCATAAACGCGCAGTAGGTTGTCGGTATAATCCTTAGCTGGTGTGGTGAAATCCGATTCACCCTGGCTCCAAGTTATGTAGTCGATCTTAATGTGATGCTGGACGAGGAAGGTCGTCCGTTGCTTTAGCGGGCCGTTCAGCCGGCCCCCGGGCGCCCAATCCGCAACTCGCGTGCCACCCACGGCAACAAGCGCGATCACGACGGAATCCGCCACATGGTCCTGAACCAGTTGCGCGCCGACCCTTGTCCAAACATTGGTGCCTTTGCCATACGCGCCAAACAGTGGATCGTGCGCCGGGACCACGCGATGAAGCGCCCAGGCGAGTTCATAGACATTGGCAGGAGCAATAGCCGGCCCCTGACCGACATTGCCCGCATTGGATTGGCCCAACGCGAACACACCCAACGGCTCGGCGGCATCTTGGCGCTGCTCGGCATGCGCTGTGATACCAGCAATCGATGCCGTCAGAAGCCAAGCGATGAAGATGAATCGGATTCGCATTATCTCAGTCGGGCACCCCTTCGATGATCTCGATCAGGCCTATGCCGACGACCATATAAAACGAGACACGCTTGCCGTGGAACAGGATGGCCGGTTTCGGCGGGGAAACGCATTGCACGCGAAGCTTTGCGTCGTCGATCTGGCGCAGCGTGGCTTCGAGATCGTTCGATATATAGCACAAATGATAAACGATACCATTCATGTGGCGGGCGACCAGCCCGTCGACGGGACCCTTTCCCTGGCCCGGATAGATCACCTCGATGTTGGGCATCGCGTTATGCAAGCACATGATCAAATTGACGTTCTGTTCGGGATCGAAGATCGGCTCGCCCATCCGGTAGCCGAGCCCCGTCAGTAAAGACCGGGCGTCGTCAGGACGGCGAACCGCCAAGCCGAGGTGATGAAATTGAAGTCCGAATTCATTCATGGCGATCTTTCACGCGGCACGCCCAATGATGCCAACGGAAATCGGGATCTTGCGCTTGCGTGCGTCGGCTTCCGAATAACCTGAGGCGGGCGCAAAACAAGTGTCCTCTATGTCAAAGTCGGCCGCGCGAACCATCTCGATGACCTCTTCGGGCGTGGTCAGCAGATAAATATGGTCAGTTGCCGGCGCGTTAATCGGCATGTTGACGAAAATGCGGCCACCCGGGACGATGATACGCCGGAGCGCCCGCAACGCCGTCAGCGGTTGCTCGAGGTGCTCGCAAACTTCGCTCAGAATGATGCTGTCGAACCGACCGGAAAGCGGTGAGCCGTCGAGCACGTTATGGGTTTCGAGCCGGGTTGGCGTCGCCACCTCCAGGACCTTAAGGCAAGCTGCGGTATGTTCGAGGCTGACCGCGCTCACATCCCAGCCGGTCAATTCGGCGCAATCGGCGTATTCCGCAGCGAGCGCTAGCAACAAACCATGACCTGGGCCGACTTCCAACAGCTTGCCGCCGCGCGGGGCCCGACCGAGAAATTTCTCGATAAAAAAATTCAGGATCAAGGCGTGATTGCTCCATAGAACTTGCGACAGGAGCAGGCCCTTCATGTATTGGTCCATCACCACTTTGTTCGAATAGACGGCTTCGTTGGCCTCGTCGAATGTACTGAGGCGGTATTTGTGGTTCCGCCGGAAGTACAAATCTTCCTCTCGCACCATGTCGCACATCCAGCGATATCCGCCATACAAGTCATCCATGTGACCGTCGCCGAGGCGCTCGATCATGACCGCGACGTCCTCTCCATGGGCGAGAACGGGGGCACTCCGGATGGACAGGCTTGTGGTCATGAATTTCGTATGCTCTGGCCAGTTCATTAGCACGAGGGCAACGATGCGGCCGAGCGCGGAAGCGCGCGTCAGTCCCTGGAAATTGAAACCATTGTTGGTGGGCATGGTCATGCGGAACACCCCTTGCGTACTTGTAGCATGCAATGTGCCCGAGCTACGTTCAACTCCGCAATAGATAGTTTCCTGCGGACACGGTCCCAATTTACACTGACTTGATTGCCGAAAACGCCGCCTTTGATGCAAGGCGTGATATATATGTGTTGGCGGCGACCAACGTCAGTGCGCGTCCGGCAACGACAATCTTGCTTCTCCTTTCGGGAGTGGCTACGACATGCGGCTCGATGAAAGCGGTTCGACGATAGATGGCAAAAGATGGCAGAATCGATTCTAAGGCGGTCCAAACAAGCGAAAACGCCTGTCTTTACGATAGCATCGGCCCAACTTGCGATGCGCCATAACGATTGGACCGAAGCTCTGAATTGCTGGAATAATGTTCGCTTGCAGTCTCCCGACTGCGTCCCGGCTTATTTGGGAGTTGCCAAAGCGTTGTGTGCCCTGAAGCGTCTCGACGAAGCCGGAGCGGTTTTGGCCGATGCACGCAAACATTTTCCCGCCCATGCGGACGTGGCGATTGCCGAAGCACGCCTTGTACATGAACGCCGTGATTGGCCTTCGGCACTTCAGCATTGGAACTTCGTCCGTGAGCGTTTTCCCGACGAAGCCCAGGCATATTTCGGCGCCGGGGTTGCGCTGTGGGAGCTTGGCCGACTCGACGAAGCCGAGGGTCTGTTCGGCGATGCCTGGGAACGCTTTCCCGAACGCTCGGCCATCGCCATCAGTTATGCGCGTCTGGCCCAGCTTCGCCGCGACTGGCCGGAGGCGCTTCGCCGTTGGGAGATTGTGCGCGAGCGTTTTCCCGACGAAGCCCAGGCGTATTTAGGCGCCGGGGTTGCGCTGTGGGAGCTGGGCCGACTTGACGAAGCCGAGGGTCTGTTCGGCGCCGCCTGGGAACGCTTTCCCGATCGTCCGGCCATTGCCACCAGTTATGCGCGTCTGGCCCAACGTCGCCGCGACTGGTCGGAGGCGCTTCGCCGTTGGGAGAGTGCGCGCGAGCGGTTTCCGGTCGCTGCCGAGGCCCATATTGGCGCAATCGTTGCCTTGCGCGAGATGGGCCGCCTGGATGAGGCCGAGATTCGACTGAGCCAAACAATGGAACGCTTTCCCGAACATCCTGGCGCTGCGGCTGCCCGCGCCGAGCTTGCCCAAGCGCGCAACGACTGGCCGGAAGCGTGGCGGCGCTGGCGGGAAGTTCACCGCCGGTTCCCTTCCATCCAACTGCCAAGTTCCATGCTGGTTCGAGCCGCAAAGCTTTCACCCGAGGAAAAGGACGATATCGACGATATAGATGCATTAATAGGCGAGGCGCGAGAGCGTTTTCCGACACGATCGAGCGTCGCAATCGCCTATGCGAATCTGGCTCAGAGCCGTCGCGACTTGCCTGAGGCGCTGCGACGGTGGGAATATATTCACGATCGCTTTCCCGATTTGGCCGATGGTCCCCTGGGCATGGCACGGACGTTGCGCGACTTGGGTCGGTTTGACGAGGCCGATAAATTGTATGGTGCAATCCGGGATCGTTTTCCCGATCGTTATCATCTGGCGCGTGAATATATTACCATCGCGATACGCCGCCGAGATTGGCAGGAGGCGGTAAGGCGTCACCAAGTGGCAAGCGAGCAGTTTGCTAATTTTCTACCACCAAGGATTTTCGCCGGCATGGTGACAAATCTCGCGAAATTGGACGACATCGATCGTTTAGCCGAAACCTCCGCTAGCGATGGTAATTGGCAATCCGATGATGCCCATTCAGCGATCCGTGCTCCGTTTACGGTCTTGGGTGACCGAGGACAGGCGTTTGACAACAATGGCGCCGAGATCGGCCAGCTGATGATGAATTTCGAATCGATGGGCAACAACTGCGAGTTCGGACTGGTGCAGCGCCATTATGGTGCCGAACCGATCAGCCTCCTACGCTGGTCCGGTACCCCACCGCTACTTTTGGCGGAGGCTATTGCCGCAGGCTTCGAGGGCTTCGGTCAGCCTCAAAATACCGAATTGCAAATCCGGTATAAAGAATATCACCTTGTGGATGTACGTTTCCAAACGCGGACGCATACCTTTGTCCACGAAGGGGATGTCGACGAGGAGAAATTTTATCAGATGATGACGCGCCGACTCCAATATCTGAGCCGGAAGTTCATCGAAGATTTAACCAATGCTGAAAAGATTTTCGTCTATCGCTCAAGCAACTTCGTGATCGAGGAAGTAAGTACTCTTCATCGAGCGATGCGGAGTTATGGAAAATGCGCGCTCTTGTTCGTCGATCGAGCATCAGCGGCGAGCACCGTGACCAGGTTGGCTGACGGTTTGTTCTTGGGCGGTATGGACCGTTTCCTGGATGGCGGTGATGAAAAGCTCTATTACGATGGTTGGGTATCGATTTGCCGTCAGGCATACAATTTGTGGGACGGTCGCAGTTCGGTGCCAGCGCCGCCGACGGAGGGCCGTGAGTGGTCGCCAAACAGAAGCGTTGACGGCAGCTCGCCATGACTGTTCCTCCCCAACTTTATTGGCTACCACCGGACGCGGATTGGCGAAGTAAATTCCAGCGACTTGAGACGATGGGGGATGGCGCCTGGGACGCCGCCGTCGCGCTTGCCAATACGCGGCTTGATTTCATCCGGACCAACGCCCTCGATGGAATAGTCCGCCGCCGGTTTTTTGATGGCCCACCGGAAGGGCGGGCAACCAAGCCGATCCGCCTCGCGATCCTCGGCTCTTGCACATTGAGCCACCTGCTGCCGGCCATTCGTGTCGGCGGCCTTCGCCGTGGCCTGTGGATAACGACTTACGAGAATGACTACGGTCAATATTTGCAGGAATTGTTCGATCCGAATTCGTCCTTGTATCGGTTTAAGCCGGACGCTGTTC
>Ga0075522_10002268_pt1 | contig 14372 bp, 7 predicted proteins | sample NGEPerA_FD_74796 | JGI IMG/M metagenome (GOLD analysis project Ga0075522, IMG submission 74796) | Arctic peat soil microbial communities from the Barrow Environmental Observatory site, Barrow, Alaska, USA - NGEE PermafrostL2-A | ecosystem: Environmental > Terrestrial > Soil > Wetlands > Peat ... | reverse complement strand
GCCTCAGGAAGCGGGCATAGGCCGGGGCAAGCAGGAAGCCTCCCGCATTTGCGAGAAGCCCCGAGATGATTCCTGCGCCCGTGGCTACCAGCACCAACCTCAGATGCCAATAGGAAGGGCGGGCTTCGACCATTGGTTGAGCCATCACGACGCCGGATTTTTTTTCTCTCGGCGCAAACAGGAATGAAAGTCCAAATCCCAGCACGAGCACGGCGGTAAGAATCAGCAAGGGGCGCGCGCCCGTGAATTTTGTCAACAGGGAACCGACCGTAGTGGCTGGAATTCCCACAGCGATGCTCCACAGCACGATTTGCCAATCGATCAGATGTGAGCGCCAGTATTGCGCTGAGGCGATCAGTGTGCCGGGAATCGTGGCGGGCAGCGGAGAGGCGACGGCGATGAATCCGGAAAAACCGATCAGGCTCAACAGAGGGGTAGCGATGGCGCTACCGCCCTTCCCAAATAAACCTCCCAGAAAGCCGATTGCGATTCCTATAAGGAATGCTCCCAAGTGCTGCAATTTTTCGCCTTTCGGTTGGAAGGAAGGCTGAATTTCCGCGGATCATAATTACTTAGGAAGCCGCGTGATTGCTGAATTCGGTTTTCGGTGGCGCGGGCTTTAGCCTGCGGATTTTAGCCCTTGCAAGGACCAATCCCCGCAGGCTGAAGCCCGCGCTACCAAAGCGGTCTATTGCGCGGCAAAAACCAGGAGTGCGTTACCGGGGATGCCTCCGGTAAACACATAGCCGGAGCCGACGAAGAGCATGCCGCCCGCGACGGTCGGGCCGGTGGCGCCCATCGAACCGCCCTTGGCGGCGACATGGTTTACTGTATCGTAACTATGCAGCATGTCATATTCCCATAGTAAATGCCCGTCTTCCGTGGAAAATGCCCGCATCATGCCGTCCCAACTGCCGGAAAAAATGGCTCCCGGAATCGCGGTGATGGCCGCATTTTCACCCTTGGAGCCGGGGCCCGGCGTCGGTGCGATGGGCGTAAACCATTTCTGCTCGCCTGTATCGTTGCGCACGGCGGCGATGCCACCGGTGCGAAGTCCGAAGTAAGAGTTCTGATCGTCCGAGGCTCCGCCAAAGGTGATCATGCCGAGTGCCAGCTTCTTCACAAGCTGCGCCTTCCACACGACGGTTCCTTCTCGGTCGGGGTCATGTCCCCACACCATACCGCTTTTTTGCCCAGCCACCAGCATGCGGTGCCCATTGCCCAAGGAGACCAGAATGGGCGAGGCGCCAAAATCATAGTCCGGTCCAATTTCGCCGGGGGGCAAACAATTTTCCGATTTGATTTCGCCGCCGCAACCGGACAGCCACGCATCGTTTTCCGTGTCTTGCACCGACCACATGATCTTTCCCGTCTTCATGTCGAGCGCCACGATCGCATCCGTGTTTTTCGAGACGGGCTTCGTGTACGAGTCACCGGTGCCGATGTAAACGGCATGGTTCTTGGGGTCCACGGTCGGGGAATTCCAGACCGCGCCGCCATTTGGGCCATATTCCTGCACGCCGCTGGGAGTTTTCTCCGTTGGTTTAGGCGGATCTTTTACGATGTACGTTTTCCAAACGGTGTGGCCATTGCTCGCGTCAAGAGCAACAACGCTCCCGCGAAACGTGCAGCACGGGTACACCGTGCTCCATCCAGCTGAGCGCTCCTCCTGCGAAGAGACCGGCACGTAGAGGCGGTCTTCATATAGCGTGGGCGCTCCCGTGATTTTCGCCACCGGATGATCTTCCACCTTCACCTTCCAGATTTCTTTGCCGGTGGATGCGTCCAGCATGTAAACATTGGCGCGAATGTCGCCGAAGTAGATGCCATATTTGGGGCCCTTACCCTTGAGAGTGCTGATGGTAATGGCGGTTCGAACGCCTGCATCCGCCTGGTAGGACCAATAGACACAGCCCGTCTCCGCGTCGATCGAATACACGGCACCGGTGTCGACTCCCAGAAATACCCGGCCACCTGCCACGGTGGGTTGGCCATAAACTTCTTCAGCGCCGGGGAAACCGAACGCCCATTTTAATTTAAGGTTTGGTACTTGCGCCGCTGTCAGGCCCGCCTCTTTCGCGGACTGGAAGCGCGTGTTGGCGATGTTGTTGCCCCAGCCGTTCCACATGGGTTTCGCAGCCAGGTCGCCGAGGGGAGAATTTCCGGGGCACTGATTCGGCATGAGCTTGGCGTCGGTAATTTTTGTGATTCCTACGCGGCGGCGGCCCAAATAGAAGGCGACCTCACGCCAGTCGTCGTCCGTAACGCCTTGCAGTGAACTGTGCGGACCTTTTCCCTGAGCCGCGTAAAGCTCGTCTGCAGTCAATTTCCAGAGGGACAGAACGTCTGGGGCTGGTGTCGTGGCTTTCGGATTTCCGTGACACGTTGCACAGTGGTCCTCGAAGTCGACGGCGCCCCTGGTCGTCTGCGCCTTCGAATTGTATGCGGGCCAGAGCAAAACAAGCAGGACAGCAAAAATCCAACGGAATGATTTCATGCGCATGATTCCCCCGAATCGAAAATATTTCTGTGATTTAACTGTCTGCGCCTTAATATACCCCGCTGTCGCGGCGGGCACAATGTGGGTAATCCCTATGTGGGTAATCCTTTGTGAGGTTTGCGACGGATTTCCGATAGATGGCGTTTTTTCGCGGTTAATTCGCCTTGACAGGGCCCAGGAGCGGACGTATGTTCGCGACTAACCGGCATCAAATTTGTTACCTGATGCCCCCCGGCCAAACTTCCGCAGTCCAGGAATGACACCTATGAACCTTACCGATACGATTGGATTGCTTTTGAAACAGAAGGGCCAAAACGTCTGGCACATTTCGCCCGAAGCATGCGTATATGACGCGATCGAAATGATGGCGGACAAACATGTGGGAGCCTTGCTCGTGGTTTCAGAGAACGCCCTGGTTGGCGTGCTTTCCGAGCGCGACTATGCGCGGAAGGTGATCCTGCTGGGAAAGTCTTCAAAAGAAACGCTGGTTAAGGAAATCATGTCGACGCCCCCGGTGTCAGTGACGCCCGAGCAAACCGTGGAAGATGGCATGCGGGTCATGACGGAGAAACACATACGTCACCTGCCGGTCGTGGGAGACGGAGCGATTTTGGGCGTCGTGTCGATTGGCGACATGGTGAAGTGGATTATATCCGCGCAAGAGCACACCATTTCGCAACTGAACAGTTATATTTCAGGGGCGTATCCTGGCTAGCTCGCAATTGTTTGGGATGGTATTGAGCCACTAATCCATCAGCGGCTCGGTATGGGAACTTCCTGGGGCACTTTGGGGCAGAAGCCCTTCGTTTTGAATACGTTCCGCGCGATCTACATGCTGTAGCCCGCCTGTTCAGAGGCGGGCTACAGCACACTCGGCCACAATTAAGGATGGCAACAGCGCCGGGTCGCTTCGGGCTTCAGTCCTCCCGCTCCATTATTTTTAGGAGGTTCGAGGATTCGCCATTTTCCGAATGTGGAATCAGTCGCCGCTTTTGGTGATGACTCCCTGATCCGCGTCATTTCCCGGATCGACGTCCAATTCCATCAGCCGAATTTGCACGCGTTGTTCCCAATCAGCGGAATCGTTCTCCAAATCACTTTTCAGAGACGCCTGAAATAGTTTGCTCGCGGCTGCGGCCTGTTTCGACGGGTGAATCGCAACACTCTTGGCCATCGTTTGCCATGCTTTGGCTTGCGCTTTTGCCGCGACTGAGGCCGAGGTAGGCAAAACGGGCGCAGGTGAAGGTGCCGCTGCCGGCGCGACTGGACGAGCGGCATGCTCAGGCGCACTGGGCATTCTTTCCTTCATCAATTCTTCTGCTCGCCCGAAGAAGTCTTCGCGCGAAATTTTGCCCGCATTTACATCGGCGAGAATCGATCGCTGCACCTTGTATTCTTTATTCTCGATCCCGCACTTGCTCTGCAGCATGCGCCACGATTTGCGGCGTTCCACGCAAAAGAGAACGAGTTGCCGGGAAAGAGAACGGTACTCCAATTCGCCGTTCGATCCCTGAATCGTGATGTAGACGCCGAAGTCTGGAACATAAGACAGGTTTTCGAGATGCAGGTAGCGGCGGTACACCACGTCCTGCTGCGTGATGCGAACCAGCATGTTTTCGAGTGGAATGAGGTTGGCCGCATCGTCCTTCTTGATTTTTTTGAGGTGATTGCGGAAGCGGGCTTCGGTCGCGCACCAATGCGCAACCGTGTAGCGGTAAGGCTCGTTCGTGGATTTGAATTTTGTTTCGTACCAGTCCTTGTCAAGCGAGGGGTTGCCCTTCAAGTCGAGGGCGTCGAAATATGTCTCGCCGAGGCGTGGATTGAAGATAAATTCAGGTACCCCTCGCGAGTCACGCACGCGCTGCGCCTGCGTGAGAGCCATGTCATCGGGCACGCCGTGTTCCGGCTGGCAGGTGGTGAAGCACTGCAGGAAGGCCGTGCCGCGGTATTCGAGGCCGTCGAGAATGGCGCGGTAAAGTTTAGGTGCGTTGGCAATCGAAATTTGCGCAACGAAGGGGGACCCGTGCCCGGCGAGAAATGTTTCGGCCACGGTTTTCTTTTCCACGATCTTTCCCTGCGTGGCGGCGCCGAATACATTCATGTCGTTGCCGCCCAGCATGGGGGTTGAATCCGAGTTCTGGCCGCCCGTGTTCGAATACACCTGCGTATCGAGCATCAGGGCTTTGACGTTGGGACGATTCTGTAAAATGACTTTCGAAGTATTTTGATAACCGATGTCGCCCATGCCGCCGTCGCCGCCGACTACCCACACTTTCGGGAGTTCATGAATTTCCTGATCGGTCATGAGGGCGTCGGTGAAGTGCGAGAATTCGTAATATTCGCGCGCGCTGATCACGTTTTCCGAGCGCTGCATCAGTACGTCGGCCAGACGCTCGGGGATCACGGAGCGGCGGGCATGATCGACGATGAAGCTCTCACCCAGTAGCCAGCCAACCGTGACGCCATCCTGAAACAGGGAATTCATCCATGGATACGAGTGCGGATTGTTCGGCGGTGTGGAACCGTAGACCGTGTTGCAGCCCGTATGTGCGGCCATAGCCATCACGGACATGCCGTTCGCCAAGCGCCCATCGATCGCCTGCAGATTCATATGATTGAACGCCTCTTGCAGCATGACAGTGGCAATCGAGTGAACGAGATCCGCATCCGTGATTTCTCCGTGTGCGGCGATGCGTTGCTTCGTATCTTTTTCGTCTTCGCCGCCGAGGCCCATGACGAGGTGCGCGATGGCTTGCCGCAGTAATTCGTATTCGTGCGGATTGCGCGCTTTTAATTCCGCCAGCTTTTGTACGCCGACTTTTTCCAGATCGCCGGCTTTGCTGCGCAGGCGGTTGGCTTTGGCGTGATAGATTGGCCGCATATACGCTTCGGTGACCGAAGTGATCGCCTTCAGAATGCTCTTTTCTCCGCAACCCGCACAGGCTCCATCGCCCGCAACGAGCGCGTCATAGTTGCGACGCACCATCAACAAATTGCGAAGCGCCGCGGTCTTAGACTCATCGGGATGCGTATCGTTATAGAGACCCAAATATTTCTGGGAAGTGTCGGGCAAGAGATTCAGGAATGCGGTGCCGGTTTCGTGTTCGGCGTTCACTGCTTCGGTTTCCTGCACCATTTTCAGGGCCTGGTGATCGCCGCAAGCCGTGACGCATGCGGCGCATCCTTTGCACAGATCCGAAACGAAAATGGAGAAGATGCCGCCGCTTCCCGGGGTTTTTCGTTCCGGAGTGGAAAAAATCGCGTTAACCTTTTGAAAGGCCATGGGAACTTTTTCGATCACGGCGAAGAGTTCGCGCTTGGCTTTGTCCGAGAAGCCATCCACTTCGTTCGTTACTTTGCGCAGAAGTTCGGGGAGAGGCGTGAGCGCTTTTGCGGCAAGCGAGTCGCGCATCATCGCATGCGTGCGCTTATCAATTTCCGGCACGAGCCGGAACATTTTGTCGCGCTCCCCGGCATCCGATACGTAATTCGCGATGGCGGTCCGCAGGAGCGTTTCCAGATCCTGCGAACAATTTGGCAGCGCCGTGTCCGGGCAAACCGCGATGCACTCCATGCACTGCGTGCAATTTTCCGGAATGTAGAGGGGCGTTTCGCGCCGGGCCACGTACTTGGACGCAGTGTCGCCGCTCGCCGCAGCCATGACTCCGACGGATGAGAGCGGGGAAGAAGGCTGGTTATATCCGTAGTTTGCGCGGAATTCCGAATCGAACTTGGCGATGGTGGAGAACGGCGTTCGCGGTCCCTGGCCAACAGGGACTTCGTGCGAGCGGCATCCAATACCGCACACGTCGTTCTCGGTGTGTGCCGTGAGGACTGGCAGAAGAGCTTCGCCACGCAACGAGGAATGGTCCGGGGCCGTCATTTCGCCGACGCGGATTTCGCGCACTCGCTCAAAGCCCTGCGTCATGACTTCCATATTGGACTTCACAACCGCGTCGCCCAAGCGGCCGAATTTCTTGACGTATTGCTTGTACACGACGTCGCGGAATTGTTCGCCCGTAATCCCAAATTCCTGCAAGATCGGAGACACGGAGAAAAACGCGCCCAGGAAAGCGTTCCCTTGCATTCTGAGTTGCAGGTCGGCTCGATCAGTTGCCTTGCGGGCAATTTCGAAGCCGGGCAGGGTATACACGCGAATCTTTTTGTCGATGATCTGTTTGCGCGCCCACATTGGCAGGCGTTCCCAGGCCTGCTCGCCTTCCTCTTCCGATTCCCAGATGAGGCAGCCGCCTTCGAGCATTCCGTCCAGCGGATTTGTGTGCGTAAAAGCCTTCGGGTCGCAGCAGAGAACGACGGTGACGTGGCGCAGGTCGCAATTCACGCGAATGCGCTGCGGAGCGGCGACCATGAAGTAGGAAGTGGGCGCCCCCTTCTTTTCAGATCCATATTTCGGGTTGGCGCTGACGTGAATGATTTCTTTCGGATTGCCGAATTCGTCGACAACTTTATCGCGGTCATACAGCAGATCGTTCAGGTCGCCGATAATTGCGCCGAGATTTTTTCCAGTCGTGATTGCTCCCCAGCCTCCGATGGAATGGAAGCGCACGGCGATCGATTTATCAGGCAGCAGGGAGGGCATTTCATCTGATTTCACTTCGTACGGATGATCGACGCCCAGAACGAAAAACGAAATTCCGTCCGCTATGCCTTTGCCGTCCTTGCGCGTGCGTGTTCCCGTCGCAAATTCGTAGGCGCCCAGAATGTGTTCGGGGCGGAAATCGCGCGAGCCCAAGCCGTAAACGCCGTTGAACAAGCGTGGCATCGTTTCGGGTGTGATGGCGGGAAGATTTGCTTCCGCGGCGTGATCGTGCGTAACGAGCGCTTTGCTGAGCGCAGTGCGAATATCGCGGCCCATGGGATTGTCCCCGGCCATTGGCTCGTCCGACCGCTCGAGAACAATGACGTTGCGCTTACCCAGGATGGCGTTGATGACTGCAGCCTCGGCGAAGGGGCGAATCACGTTGAGATGGATCGATCCTACTTTCGCGTTGCGGTGTTCACGCAAATAATCGACGCCGGCTTCGATATTCTCAGCGGCGGAACCCAGCGAAACAAATACAGTATCCGCGTCGTCCGTTTTGTACCGGGTCACGAGGCCATAGTGGCGACCCGTCAACTCGCCGAAAACTTTGTAGGAATCTTCAAGGAATTTGAGAATCGGTTCAGCGAAATTGTTGCGGCGCGCCACGACTCCTTGCATGTAATGCTCTTGATTCTGCACGGGGCCGAGCACCACGGGATTTGTCAGATCGATCATGCGCGGCACGCGGCGGCGCGTCGGGCCAAACAAGATGCGCTGGCTTTCCGTGGGGCATTCGATGATGTCGTCGGGCGCACGCAGAAATTCGCGCATCAATTCGGATTCGTGTTTATAAAATGTGCGCTCCAGGTGCGAAGTCAGGAATCCATCCTGCACATTCATGCCCGGAGTCAGGCTCTGCTCCGTGACGCGGCGCAAAATCAGCGCCTGATCCGCGGCTTGTTGCGCGTCTTTGCCAAACAGAATGATCCATCCGGTGTCTAGCGCGCCGTACACATCGTCATGACCGCAGTGCACGTTCAGCGCATGCTTGGTCAGCGCGCGTGCGCCGACTTCGAGCACCATGGTCGAACATTTTCCTGGCGCGTGATAATACTGCTCAACCCCATACACGATCCCTTGTCCCGACGTGAAATTGACCACGCGTTTTCCGCTTACGGAGTGAGCGATGGCTCCGCCCTGCGCCGCGTGCTCGCCTTCGGTTTCCACCGCAATCGTGCTTCGACCGAAGACATTTAGTTTGCCTTCCGCGTAAGCCTGTTGATAGAGTTCGCCACCCTCGGTGGAGGGAGTTATCGGATAGAAAATTCCCGCATCCGTAATTCGAGTCTCGGTGTGATACGAGACCAGCTGATTTCCATTGGCCGTAACTCGAATGCCGGGGAATCGCGGTTTTGCCTGCATGGGAATCCTCCAAGCCGGAGGTTATGCTGAAACTGCCTTGAACAAAAACTGAGGCGCTCAGCGAATGCCAAAGGCTGCAGTGGGATGATTGATTGCCAGGAATCTCCCAGGAACCGAATCGCCTGGCAAAGATTCATCCGATCATTAAGTCCCCGCGAATTTAACGAATCGATAGTTTTTTGTATGTGATGACGATCACGATGTGACTGAGCTTCTACCTCCGACTTTGACGGGCATAGACACAGTTCTATTTTGGAATGACTACCGAGAAAATCCGTTCGCCCAACAGTCGGGCGAACGCCGCGAAACCGTGGATCGCGCGACGTGCATTCCTCTCGACGGACAGCGTCGGAAATTGAACACAATACCCATTTTCCCGGGATATGGGGCATAATGCGCATCACGGCATCCAATCTTGGGCTGGAAATTAGAGAATGAATCTTCTAGGAGTGAGCATGCGGTCCCAATCAAGGTTTGTGGCCATTCTTGGCCTTGCGCTGTACCTCGCGTCGTCTTGCTACGGAGCCACTGTGTCCGGCACCGTGAAAGGGCAGGATGGAGCGCCGATCGAAGGCGCATTCGTGCAGGCGCAGAACAACAAAACAAAAATCAGCTTGTACGTTTTGACCGATCGCCAGGGCCACTACAGCGTGGAGAAATTGCCGCCGGGTGATTACCGGGTGCAGGTGAGGGCAACGGGCTTCCGCGCGGAACCCAAGAGCGGTGTCGCGCTGACCGCGGACCAAAATTTCGCGGCCGATTTTTCCATGCAGCCAGGCATTGTGCGCTGGAACGAGCTTTCCATTTATCAGGCGAAAAAACTTTGGCCGGAAGATCATGCCAAGCAAATCATCTTTACGCGATGCTTCATCTGCCACGGATTTCAAACGCGCATGGCTTCTGTGAGGCGCGACGCCGATGGGTGGACGGATCGCGTACAGTTCATGCGCGAGGCCATGCATTTCAGTTTGTCGTGGCGGCTTACGGATCAGGATGCCGCGGAAGTATCCGCTTATTTGAATAAATTGTATGGACAGGACTCCGTGCTTCCGAAATCCGCGGCCGACGCGCCCGGATACAAGGAATCGCTCCGCCCCTTCACGAGCGACGCCATGAAAATCGCATACGTGGAATATGATATGCCGGGTCCGAGCCGCATGCCGTTCAGCGCGGCGCCTGCGAAAGATGGCTCGGTCTGGATTCCGAATTTTGGAATTGCCAACAAGATTACGCGGCTGAATCCAGAGACGGGGGAGATGCAGGATTTTCCTGTGCCGAATGAAGGAACGGCTGCAATTCACTCCGCGGTAGCCGCGCCCGATGGTTCCGTCTGGCTCACCGAACAGGCCTCCAATAAACTCGGCCGCTGGGATCCCGTGACGCAGAAAATTACGGAGTATCAGGACGCGTACCGGCCGGGAAAAGAAGGTAGGGAAGATGGCGGTTCGCGGCACACGGTGCGAATCGATTCCAAGGGCATGGTCTGGTCGAGCGGCTACCCGCTGACGCGGTTCGATCCTGAAACCGGGAAATATAACGATTTTCCGGAGGCTGATCACACTTACAGTCTGACGTTCGACAAGGACGAAAATGTCTGGTTCACGAATCCGGGAACCGGACAGATTGGCGAAGTGAATGCCAAGACCCTGAAAGTGAAGCAATGGATGCCTCCCACCACGGAATCGTATGAACGCAGGTTGGCGATCGACCCGGATGGCATCGTCTGGTTCGGCGAATTTCAAAAAGGAAAAATCGGTCGCTTCGATCCCAAGACGGAATCGTTTAAGGAGTATGACGTGCCCGGGGGAATCGATTCATTCCCCTATGCCATCGGTATCGCGGCCGATCACAGCGTGTGGTATTCGTCGTATTACCTGGATGTGGTCGGCCGGTTGGATCCGAAGACGGGAAAGATTACGGAATATCCGTTTCCACATTCGGAAAATACGATTCGCGAATTTTTCCCCGACTCCGAAGGGCGCATGTGGTATGGGTCGCCATCGAACAACAAGGTGGGCTATTTTTATCTGACTGGAAACTCCGCAACGAAGTAACGTTGCGGCACTCCCGCTGTCCGAAACGAGCCTTGGCGCGGTAAGATACATAGCAACCGGAACCTATGAGCACACAAACGAAGGGCTCAAAAATCGGCAATGTGATACGCATCTCCAGCGGCAACTTTCTGGAGATGTACGACTTCATGGTGTACGCGTACTACGCATCGTACATCGCGCGCGAAATTTTCCCGTCCAGCAACGCCTACGCTTCCCTTATGATGACGCTGGGAACGTTTGGCGCGGGCTACCTGATGCGGCCGCTCGGCGCCGTTATATTGGGCGCGTATGTGGACCGGCACGGCCGGCGCGCGGGGCTGATCTTCACGCTGTCCTTGATGGCCGTCGGCACGATAGTCATCGCGTTCACACCTCCGTACCGAACGATCGGAATTGTCGCTCCGATTGTCGTGCTGCTGGGCCGATTGCTGCAAGGTTTTTCAGCCGGCGTCGGAGTTGGCGGCGCGTCTATCTATCTTTCCGAAATGGCAACGCCCGGACACCGCGGATTTTATTGTGCGTGGCAATCGGCCAGCCAACAGGTGGCCGTAGTTTTCGCGGCGTTGCTTGGCGTTGGACTGAGCATGGCCATGCCGCCCGAACGGATGTCCGCATGGGGATGGCGCGTGCCGTTTTTTATCGGCTGCTTCATTGTCCCGCTGCTTTTCTGGCTGCGCAAATCGCTGGACGAGACGGAAGCATTTCTGGCGCAAAAGCGCCATCCGCACTTGAACGAAGTCCTGACCTCGCTCGCGACGAACTGGAAAATCGTTACCCTCGGAGTTTTGTTCTCCACCATGACGACGGTTTCCTTTTACCTGATCACCGCGTATACGCCAACGTACGGCATTGAAGTGCTGCATCTCACCAGCCGCCAGAGCCTCATGGTGACGTTCTGCGTGGGCTTGTCTAATTTTTTCTGGCTCCCCACCGGTGGTGCCATCTCAGACGTAATAGGAAGGCGGCCCATCCTGATCGGCATTTCGCTTGCCGCTATTTTGACTTCCTATCCGGCAATGCTGTGGCTGGTCAGCAGTCCATCCACGACTCGTCTGCTGATCGTTGAATTGTGGCTGTCCATGTTCTTCGGTGTTTACAACGGCGCGATGATTCCGCACCTCGCGGAAATCATGCCACCGGAGATCCGCACATCCGGTTTTTCGCTGGCGTTCAGTTTGGCGACGGCCATCTTTGGCGGATTTACTCCCGCGATTTGCACGTACCTGATTCACGAAACGGGGAATCGTGCGATGCCCGCGCTGTGGCTTTCCTTTGCGGCGCTATGCGGATTGGTAGCGGCGGTAGCCGGCGCGTGGCAGCGGGTACCTGTGGGTGAGCTGAAGTCTGAAGTTTCCGCCCAGTAAACAATCGATCTCGCAAAAGTAGCGGGCTTCAGAGCCATCGGCGTCAGCCTGTGCGGGGTTGGCCCAGCTGGGACTAAATTTCGTCGGCGTTTTGCGTTTCGGTAAACTAAAAGCGCACAGGCTGAAGCCTATGCCACGTCTAGCTAACAATTCTTTTTAAACGTAAGCGATCCAGCGGCCTGCGGCAACAATTCCAAACCACAACACGATGGAAATCAAACCTGCGGCGCGGGCGCCGAGCGGGCCTACCGCGTCGTACTCCCACTTGTCCACGCTCTTGTAAGCAATGCTGTGGAACAGAAGCGCGTTTAACCCAGCGACAACGATCAGTACCATCTTGATTTGAAAACCGATATTGTCATACATCTTGGTGGCTTCCGAAGCGAAGAGCAGAGTTCCGGTAATCAATTGAATGCTGAAGCCTACCCAGGCCCATGGAAGAAACCGCCATGCCATCTTTGACACCGACTTGTCTTTGAGCGTCCAGCCCAGCAGGCGGAGATCCAGAACCGAAGTCGCGCCAACGAGCATCACAATTCCGAAAATATGAATTGTTTCAATGACGGGAAACAGCCATGTGGATTCGCGGATATCGGTCCCGATCCCTGTATTCTCAATCCACTGACAGATTGTCAAAATGAAATGCATCTTCCTGGCCCTCGCAATCCAACGAATAAATTCATTCTGCTAAAGCTTCCATGAAAATACAAAGTTTATCTTGAGACGCGTATTGCTTGCGATTTTACATTTTGAAACCAGGTCTAGATCCTTAGATGCCCGATCGACCTGAGCCGTTTCTGCGAATTGCACGGCATATGCATTTTCGACCTGCGAACGGAACTGTTCTTTTACTGTAAAACGAGTCGCCGTACAAGGACATTTCGAATACGCGCATCTGCGGAGAGGGCTCCGCAGCGAGTTGATACCCAGCGATATCGCCGTTTTTGGAGAAAAATATATGCCCACCTGGTTTGGTTTCGCTGTACGGCTCTCTGTAAAAAATATAAACTTCGTTTCAGGCGTGCTTGGAGAGTGATAAAACAGTGGGGTTCAAGTGACGGGCCGAGGGGGAGACAATGGGGCGTGCCGCGATTTTGTCCGCAATTCTATGCAGTGTCTTGGCTGGATGTGGAGGTAAGCCTGCTGAACAAGCCAAAGTTCCCCAGGAAGAAATCAACCGCGTGAATCCGGTTCCCATGAATTCGGATTCCGTCGAGGACGGCAAGCGTTTATATGGCGCAACGGATTGCGCGCTCTGTCACGGAAAAGATGGAGACGGCAAGGGTCTTGAAGCGAAAGACGTCAATATGAATACCCACGATTGGCGAAAACCCCCCAATCTGGAGCATTTCACCGACGGCGAGCTTGCTTACCTGATCCTGAAGGGCAAGGGCCGGATGCCTGCGTATGACGCGCGTGAAACTCCGGACCAGGTGTGGCGTCTTGTGGACTATATTCGCTCGTTCCCATTGGTAGGAAGCAGTCCGAAACCTTAGCATTGCAGAGATCTTGCGTAGATCATCGATCTTGAGGGATTCCGTTCATTCCACTTTGGTCCAGCTGGAATCTGGATTGTAAGCCGTCATGCTTTTGGCGATGTTCAGGGTCTGTAGCCCGAGATCTTTTTCATAGACCACGCCGTTTTGATCGACGATGAATGTTTTCACCCCTGAGTGCTGATATTCCGCGGGGAAGGCAACGAAAGCAAAGCCGCCCGTCATTTTTTCATTGACGACGTATTTCTGCGCTCCGCCATGCGCTTTTGGGCCCTGCTCGGTCAATATCCGAAAATAATATCCGCGAAACGGTCTGTGCTTGGGACTTCCGAAGCTTGCTTGAGCCAGATACGGGCCGATGGGACTCTCCTCCATATTTTTGCCTTCGGGCCAATACAGGCCGTCATGTTTGCCCTGGTCGCAGTCGAATTTTTGGGCGTACTGCGTGGAGCCGGTTGTGCCGGCGGATTGGGAGTAAAAATCGTTTTCGGCATCCACCAGATCGTGCAGCGTATCGATGGTCTCCAATTCATTTTGGCCAATTCGCCGGTACAAAATTTCCTGTCTGCCAAGATTGGAATCGAAATACCATTCGTTACCTCTCTGCACAAGAGGAATGGGCATGGGCCAGTTCTCCGCCCCTATATATAGCGTGGTCTCGTTGTCCGGCTCCTTCACCAAGCGATGCATTTGCCCATATTTCTGAACGAAAAGATCGATATCGGATTTCCGTTCCGCGGGATCCTGCGTCCACAGAACGACGTCCTTTGCCTCGGGCCCCAGAATCACGAGCATAGCGTTTTCATCATGATTGCGCGCCGCGTCATACAGTGCGTTCGCCGCATCCTGAGTCGAAGAGAATGTTTTTTGTTTTCCGCGAGATTCCCCGGCGGCTGCCGCCGGATCTTTTTTTGAGATGGATGAGCTTTGGGCGGGGGACGGCTTGCTGGACGTCGCTGCAGGCGATGCCGCCTTATCCTGCGCAAACGTAAT
>Ga0075522_10002264_pt1 | contig 14393 bp, 12 predicted proteins | sample NGEPerA_FD_74796 | JGI IMG/M metagenome (GOLD analysis project Ga0075522, IMG submission 74796) | Arctic peat soil microbial communities from the Barrow Environmental Observatory site, Barrow, Alaska, USA - NGEE PermafrostL2-A | ecosystem: Environmental > Terrestrial > Soil > Wetlands > Peat ... | reverse complement strand
TTGCGCAACTGCCGGATCGCGGCGGTAGACAATGGCGCCGAGCGTTCAAGGATGGACTGGAACAGCACCGAGGACAGTACCAGTGAGCTGCCCTGCCCTACGACCTCGGCCTCATCCCACCAAAGCCTGGCTTCTTCCGCAAACAGCGCCTGGCGGATGTGCAGTCCGGTGCGGCCGCCGGCATCGCGGATGTTCTCATCGATGGACACGGCGCAATGGATGAGCCGCAGCAGCTGGTTGGCATAGACGCGCAAGGAACCGCGCTCGCCGCGGGTGATGGGAATATCCAGGCAACGCAGAAACTCGTGCACCGTGCGGCCGAGATAGATCTCGGGCGAGCGCGTGCGGATCGCCTCGGAGGCGCAGTAGATCGTCAACAGCCGCGCCGGCACGCCATAGGGCAATCCCATGTCGCGTCGCGTGGCCGACAATGTCAGTTCGAGCCAGCCGTTGTGACGCGTGAAGGTGGCCTCCTCACCCGGGTCGGCGTGCGGAAACGAACACTGGATCAAGGGCACGTACTGGAAGGAGATGCCCTGCGCCAGGGCCGTCGGTGCCATGGCCTGCAGCTCGGTGCGGGGCTGCGGCGGTACGGCCAGTCGTGTGAGGATGGCGGCCACCGGCGCCGAGGTTTGGGTCGCTGCCCGCAGCGCGCGATCGCGTGCGCGCGAGACCGGTGGATCCGGAAAGGCAGCGGCAGGCAGTTCGGGGAATCGTAAGCGGACCAGATCCGGGGGGTAGCCCGTGCGTATCAATTGCGCGGCGATCTGCCCGGTCGAGTAGCCGAGATCCATGTAGAGCTGGCAGGCCTTCTCGATCTGCCTGCTGTAGGGCGCGCCATCTGTGACTTCAGCCATGCTGCGTCAGTTCCTCCGTCACGCGATGCCTGGCTTCATGCACGGATTTCTGTTAGTTTTGACCCGAAATCCGTGGATGACGTCCTTCCTTAGGAGATGAGTGTGCCAGCGGTGCGAGCGATTGACAAGCTAGGCGATATTATCGCGAGCAGCGAGACCTTTCTTGACCGCATGCATGCCCTCGGTGCCGAACCTCACCAGCGCAAGACGCTGCAGCGCCTGTTCAGCCCGAGCGAGGGCGCGCAGATGGTGGGACGGGACCGCACCACTCTGGCCCGCGCCGAGCAGGACATCGGCCTCGGCGATGCGCCTCGTAATCCAGGCAACAACCGGCGCATGGGCTACACGCTGGCGCAGATCCAGGCGTTCCGTGCGCACTTTGGCACCCTGCCCTGGCGCGACCCGGCCACCGATGCGCCATTGATTGTGGCGTGCCAGAACTTCAAAGGCGGCGTCGGCAAGTCCACCACCTGCGTAAACCTGGGTCATTATCTCGCGCTCAAGGGTTACCGCATCCTGATCATCGACACCGATAGTCAGGCCACCACCACGTCGATGTTCGGGTACGTACCGGACGCAGACATCGCCCAGGAAGACACGGTGCTGCCGTACCTGGCCAGCGATCAAAAGTCATTGGCATACGCCGTGCGTCCCACCTATTTTCCGGGCATCGACCTGATTCCCGCCTGCCTGGCGCTTTACGAGGCCGAGATCGCGATCGTCATGCGCGTGGCTGGCCAGCCCACGCCTGCCCAGCGCATCGCCTTCTTCAGCGAACTCAAGTACGGCATACATACGGTCGCGGACGCATACGACGTGATCCTGATCGATAGCCCGCCGGCCCTGGGGATGATCTCGGTGAATGTACTGGTAGCCGCCGATGCATTGCTGGTGCCCTCCGCCGCGCGCATGTTTGATTTCTCGAGCACCGTGCAGTTCTTCCGCATGGTGCACAACTACATTGGACAGCTGGACCCGGACAAAACCTACCGTTGGATTTCGGTGCTTACTACGCTGTTCGATCGACGCTATGAAAGCCAAAAGCAGTTTTTCGAAGTCATGCGGGCCTGTTTTGGCGACTCGGTATTTCAGCGCGTGTTCTTTCATTCCAGCGCGGTTATCAATTCTGCCGCCCAATTTATTACGCCCTATGAACAAATTAAACCGGATCGGCAGGTGCTGCAAATGATGGATAACGTCTTTGGGGAGATCGAGCTCGGCATCCTGCGCGAATGGCCGTCGAAGGCGACCGCGCTGAGTCAACGGGGCATCACGTGAGGGGCAGGGCACACGCAGTTTCGTCACGAAACTTTCATAACCTATTGAATAGTATAACTATTAAGCCAATCAAGTAGTGCGTTCCCAGGAGTAAACATGGCCAGTAAGATCTTCGGCGGGGTGAACCTCAGCGACATTGCACGTGCAACGCGCGCAGCACCGGATGGAGACAAGGCTCCGGTCGGGCGCCCTGTACTGGCTGCGGCCGAGCTGGCACTGACCGGGCGCGTGGTGCCGGCGCTGGAACGCGAGAATATCTTTTCGGTTGATCCCAGACGCTGTCGTGCCTGGGCGCACCACAATCGCACCGCAGCCTGGTACACGCGGGAACGTTGCCAGGATCTGATTGAATCGCTGTCCAAGGATGGACAACAGGAGCCGGCGGTGGCTCGTAAGCTGGCCGGTGATCCTAACTTCGACTACGAATTGATCTATGGCATGCGACGGCGCTTTGCCTGCGAATTTCTGAATGCCAAGCTCAAACTTCGGGTGATTGAAGCCGACGACGCGCGCGCAGCCGTCCTCATGCACATCGAGAACGCCGACCGGCAGGACATCACACCCATGGAACGGGCCTTATCGTTCCAGTCCCAGCTTGAGGCGAAGATCTTTCCAACGCAGGATGCGCTCAGCGATGCGATCGGGCTGACCAAAGGCCAGATCAGCAAGCTGGTCAAAGCCGCAACATTGATGCGGCAGGGCACGATTTCCCAGCTGTTTCCCGACAAAAGCGCGGTGCCGGTCGACGCAGCCTACAAGCTTGCGACACTCTGGGATCGCCCCGGGGCCAAGGAAGTGATTCTGAAAGCGGCGCAGAACCTGTTGCAGAAAGAGCGTCCGGGCCGCTCGCCGGCGGACGTGCTCAAAGCGCTGCTCGCGAGTCTGGATCGCTCCAGGAAGTTCGAGCCGGTGCAAAAGCAGTACAACCTGGGCGCGGCTGGCCGGGTGACTGTTACGCGCAACGCACGCGGCAAAGTGACGCTGGCATTTCCCCAAGGGCTGGCCGGCGTGCACAAGGCGGACGTGGTCGCGGCGGTCGAGCAGGTCATGAAGGATCTGGGGGGTTAGCAGCGTCCCGGTATAGTCGCCATCGTGGAACAATTGTTGCCGTGGCCACAGGCAATTCTGCGAAAACTTGTTCATTATTCAATTCGTTACAGATGCCAGCTCGAGGCATTATCGTGGAACAATTGCTCTTTCCACGCCCTATGACAGTGTTAGGGGAATGTGTACCCCTTGCGTCAATGAAGGTACAGTCCTGGCATGAATCGTAAGCTGACCGACGCGCAGATCAGCGCCGCATTCGACTCCTTGCGGGCCGCCGGACAGAGCGTCAGCGTCCGTGCATTGCGGGCAGCGCTGCGGGAGCGGTACGGCGCCATCGGCAAAACGGCGCGCGTGTACGAGGTCTGCCGGAGATTGCGCCTGCCATCGGCACCCGAACAGCCGCTCGTGGAGGATCTGCGGCGCCAGTTATTGCTGGCCGAGCAGGGCATGTCGGCGGCGCAGCTTGCGCGTGATGAGGCCATCGGCCGGGCGGAACGCTCGGAAGCGCGCGAGTTGGCGCATCAGGATCGCTGGGCCGTTGAGATCCACTCGCTGCGCGAAGCCGTCGAGCAGCTCAAGGGCGAGCGCACACGCCGCCAGGCATTGGAAGATCAGGTACTGCGTTTGCAGCGAGCGCTACAGGCGCAATAGCACGCTGGCGAGTTCCTCGGTACGGCTGAAGAAAGGGGAGTGATCGGTTGCGAGCGTGATGCGTTCGCGACAGGGCAGGGCAGCCTGCATGCGCCGTTGCGCCCCGTGGGTAATTACCCTGTCGAGCGTGCATTCAACGTATATGCGCGGCACGCTGCCGAAGCGAGCGGCGCTGGTCCGCACCGGCGTCGCCAGCGGGGCCAACGGCTCCGGTCGCAGCAATGACTGCGCGAGCACTACCTGCTCATCGCTGCATCGGCCATAGAAAACCTCGCGCACTACTTCCTCACGCATCGATACGCGTTGATGCTCATCATCGAAAATCATCGCGGCAGGCACCACCAGGGATTCGGAATCCTCGGCGGCAACATCGCGCAGCGTGCGGCCATTCTCGAGCAGGAATGCGCTCACGTAGACCAAGGCGCGGATGCGTTCGGGGATGTGTTCGGCCACTTCCGACAGCACAATCCCGCCCCGGCTGTGGCCGACCAGCACCACCGGCTCGGGAGCGGCTTGCACCAGCGCCACGATCTGCTGGGTCCAGCTCGCAAGCGTGACGCTGCGTGTCGGCGTGAAGTCGCGCCCCAGTGATAACAGATCAGGCGCGATCACCTGATGCGAGGCTTGCCGCAGGCGCGCGACAATGCGATGCCAGCACCAGGCGCCGTGCCAGGCGCCGTGCACTAGAATGTAAGTCGTCATCGACGTTGGCTCCCTGCGGGCCCAGAATCGCGTCGATTCTGAACCATGTCGAGGTTATTGGAGAAGCCATGCGCGCTGCGGTTTTTCACGGTGCCCGCGACCTGCGGCTCGAATCGGTACCGGAACCGCAAGCCGGCGCCGGTGACGTCAAGCTGCGCGTGCTCTACAACGGCATCTGCGGCAGCGACCTGCACGAGTACTACGATGGACCCATAACGACCCGCACCACGCCGCACCCGCTGACCGGAGTGCAGAACCCCGTGATCCTGGGCCACGAATTGTGCGGCGAAGTGGTGTCCTTCGGCGCGGGTGTCGAGGACCTGGCGATCGGCGATCTGGTGGCGGTGGATCCACTCGAGAGTTGCGGCGGCTGCCTGTGGTGTCTGGCGGGCCAGTACAACCACTGTCCGCTGGTGGCATTGCATGGCTACAACCGTGGTGGCGGCGGCCTCGCGGAATATACGGTGGTGCGCCGTTCGATGGCACACCGTCTGGCGCCGGGTCTGACCGCGTTGCAGGGCGCGCTGATCGAGCCGATGTCGGTGGCATGGAATGTCGCCAACCGCTGCCGGCTCGAGTCCGGCCAGACCGCCGCAATCCACGGCGCCGGGCCGATTGGCATAGGCGTCTACCTGACGCTGCGCCGGCGCGGGGTGGAGAGCATTATTTTCGATCCTTCCGCGAGCAGGCGTGCCGTGCTCGAGCGGCTCGGTGCGCGCTCAGTGCTCGATCCCACCACCTGCGATCCGGTCGCGGCGGTGCGCGACCTGACCGGTGGCCGCGGCGCGCACGCCTCGATCGACGCCGCCGGAGTACCCGCGGCTTTTCGCGCCATGCTGCTCGGAACGCGCGTTGACGGCACCGCGGTCGTCGTGGCGATTCACCACGCGCCTGTGGTCATTCCGCCGTTCGATCTCTTGATGCCCGAGGTTTATACCACCGGCGTCGCCATGTCCGCGCACGCGTTCCCGAGCGTCATCGAGGAGATGGCGCGCGGAGCCTATCCGCTCGATGGCTGGGTCGAGACCATTGCATTCGACGCGATAGTCGAACAGGGTCTGGAACGGCTGCGAAAGCAGGAAGGCCTGAAAATTCTGGTCGAGGTGGGACGGTGAAGATCGGCGAGCTGTTCAGTGTTGCGGGCTATGGGGCCATTGTCACGGGTGGTGCCAGCGGAATAGGCCTGGGTTACGCCGAGGCGCTGGCCGCGAACGGGGCGCGCGTGACTATACTCGATATCGATTCGGCGCGGATTGATACGGAAACGCGGCGCCTGGCCGCGCAGGGCTGGACGGTGCGCGGTGAGCGGGTCGATGTTTGCGATCACACCTCGATCGAGCGCGCATTCGATGCGGCGATGTCCGCGCACGGCCGGCTGGATGTGGTGTTCGCCAATGCCGGCATCGACTCGGGCCCCGGTTTTGTCGGCAGCTGGAGCGGCACGCAGCGGCTACGCAATGGCGATGGCGCACTTGAACGCTACAGCGATGAGCGCTGGAACCGCGTGATCGACATCAACCTCAACGGTATCTTCGCGACCTTGCGCGCGGGCGCGCGCCTGATGCGCCCGCAGCGCTCGGGGCGAATGATTGTGACCACCTCGGTGGCGGCCTATCAGTGCGAGCCCGCGATCGGATCCGCCTACATGGCCGCGAAGGCGGGAGCTGCGCATCTGATGCGCTCGGTGGCGCTGGAACTCGCCGCCGACAACATCACCGTCAATGCCATCGCGCCCGGGTTTTTCGCGACCAATATCGGCGGTGGCCACGCCAAGGCAGCGAGCGTGCAGGAGGCCATGGGCAAGGTCATACCCATGCATCGGATCGGCTTTCCGGCCGATATCGCCGGTCTGGCATTGTTCCTGGCATCGCCCGCCTCGGCATACCTGACCGGCCAGCAGATCTCGATCGACGGCGGCTGGGCGCTCGGTGCAGCGGATTAAATAGGTGACAACATGGGTTTAGTAGGTTTCGGACAACCCGACGACGGCATCATCCAGATGGCCTACGTGGTGACTGACATGCGCGCAGCCATCAAGGTCTGGGTTGAGAAGCTCAAAGTCGGTCCGTGGTTTTTGCTCGAGCACTTCACCGGCAACGAGCCGAAATATCGCGGCCGCGATTCAACCGCCGACGTGGCGCTGGCGATGAGCTTCGCCGGTCATATGAACATAGAGCTGATTCAACCCAACAATGAAGCGCCGTCTGTGTATCGCGAATGGATCGAGCGGCGCGGCTATGGCTTTCATCATTGGGGACGCGCGACTGCTCAATTCGATCAGGACGTCGAGCGCTATCGGGCGGCCGGACATGAACTGGCGTTCCTGGCCGGGGTGCCGACCGGCGGCCGTGTTGCCTACATGGATACCACCGCGGATCTGCCCGGCTATGTGGAACTGATCGAACTCGGCGGCGGGTTTGAGCCCGCATTCAGCAAGTTCTACCGCGCCAGCATCGGCTGGGATGGCCAGGATCCGCTGCGCTCGTTCGTCTGACCTTCATTCACCGGGCGACGCACACCTCGAGCAGCATCGGCACGCTGGCGCCAAACACGCGCTGCAATCCCGCATCCAGATCCTCGCAGCGAGCGACTCTCAGGGCTTGCACGCCGTGGCCCGCGGCCAGCGCGCAGAAGTCGAGATGCGGCAGCCGTGTTCCCGGCAGTTTGCCGATTCTGAAGTGCTGCCCAAATTCCTCGAGCGCCTGATAACTGCCGTTGTTGACGATCACGAAGGCCACGGCCAGCCCCAATTCAGCGGCGCTCCAGAGCCCCTGTATCGAATACATCGCCGAGCCGTCGCCGAGCAGGGCAATTACTTTGCGACCCGGCTTTGCCAGCGCAATCCCGACGGCTGCCGGCAGCCCGTGACCGAGGCCGCCGCTGGCACAGGTATAGAAGCTGTCGCGCTCGGTGATCGGCAGGTAGTCGTGCATGGGACCGCGGCTGCTTGGCGCCTCCTCGACCACGATGCTGCCGGCAGGGCGCAGTGCCGCGATCTGCTGCAACAGATAGCCATCGGTCAGACGCCCGGAGGCCAGCGGCGCGATGGGTGGGCGCGGCGCCGGCGGCGCGCGATGCGCATTTGCCGTGCGCGCCCTGGCGGCCCGGTCGGCCAGCAGCGCTGCGACGCCAAGTTTCAGATTGGTGATGATGGAAGTGCCGACGGCACACCAGGCGGCCGCAGCCGGGTCATCGGTCAACTGCACCAGCTGCGCGCCAGGCGGGATGTGGGGACCGTCACCCTCGACATGGTAGGTGAATACCGGCGCGCCGAGCGTCACGATGAGATCACTGCCGCGAAGGCGCGCGACAATTGCGGCGCGGTCGGCGGGCAGGAAGCCCGCGAACAGCCGGTGATTCTCCGGAAAGCTGTTGCGAGCGGACATGGGGCTCACCCACACGGCGGCCTCGTGCGCTTCGGCGAGCTCGATGGTCTCATCCCACGCATCGTCGCGGGCGACTCCGGCGCCGACGACGATCACGGGCTGGCGCGCGCCGTTCAGCGCTGAGGCGGCTTCCTGCAGCAGTCGCGGATCGCCGGCCACGACCCGGCTCACGCGCCTGGTCGCAGGCTGTGTGCCGGGGCGGTCCCAGTCGTCGACCGGTATTGATACGAATGCCGGTCCACGCGGCGGCTGCATCGCGACGTAGTAGGCGCGAGCGATGGCGGCCGGGACATCGGCGGCGCGCGCCGGCTCGACGCTCCACTTGACGTAGGGCTTGGGCAATTGTGCAGCCTGTTCCGAATATAGGAATGGCTCGAACGGCAGTATCGAGCGCGCCTGCTGCCCGGCGGTGATCACCAGCGGCGTCTGATTGCGGTAAGCAGTGAAGATGCTGCCGAGAGCATGGCCGACGCCGATCGCCGAATGCAGGTTGATCAGGGCGGCGTTGCCCTGGGCTTGCGCAAAACCATCGGCCAAAGCGACTACCACTGATTCCTGCAGGCCCAGGACATAGCGGAAGTCTGCCGGAAACTCGCGGAACATCGGCAACTCGGTCGAGCCGGGATTGCCGAACACGGTGGTCAGGCCAAACTCGCGGAACAGTGCAAATGCCGCCTCGCGTACCGTGACTTCGGACATGGTCGCGTCGTCGGTCTAAAGCCGTATCACGACTTTGCCGAAATGTGCAGCCTGTTCAAGATGGCGATATGCGGCGGGTGCTTCATCGAAGCCGAATACGCGATCAATCACGGGCACAAGCCGATGCGCGGTGATCGCCGCATTCATGCGCTCGAACTGACCGCGCGAGCCAACGTAGACACCTTGGACACTCGCCTGCTTGCCGAGCAGCCCGTAAGGACTCGCAGGCTCGCCGCCACGTCCCGTCAAGACGCCGATCAGCTGGATTCGTCCATTCACAGCCACGGACGCCATCGAGCGGCCCAGCGTTCCCGCGCCGCCGACTTCGATCACGTGGTCCACGCCGCGGCCTTGAGTCAGCCGCAGCACCTCGCCGTCCCACTCAGGCGTGGATCGATAGTTGATGCAACCGTCGGCCCCGAGTGTGCGCGCGCGCTCGAGCTTCTCGTCGCTCGAGGAGATCACGAGCACGCGAGCGCCGGCGAGCCGCGCGAACTGCAGCGCGAAGATCGATACCCCACCGGTGCCGATAAGGAGGACGGTTTCGCCCGGCGCCACACGGCCATTCTCGATCAGCGAGCGCCAGGCGGTGACGCCAGCGCAGGGCAGGGTGGCAGCCTGTTCGGCCGTCAGGTGCGCGGGCACGGCCACCGCATCCTGCTCATCGAACACCACCAGATCGGCGAGCACGCCATCGGTGGGCGATGCGCCCAGCGCAGTCATCGGACCTCCCGGCGGCCGGCCATCGATCCAGCCGCGGAAAAAGGTACCCGCCACGCGATCACCGACACGGAAGCGTTTAACGTCGGCGCCGATTGCCACCACTTCTCCACTGCCATCGGAAAGTGGAATGGTGTTGGCCGGTACCGCGCCGCCCATATAGAGACCACGCGCAATCATCAGATCGCGAAAATTGAGCGATGCCGCCTGAATTCTGACCAGGATCTGCCGCGCCTGGGCTTTCGGATCGGCACGCTCGGCGCGCTTCAGTCCATCGAACGTGGTGCTGCCGGCGACAATCTCAAACACTCGCATCGTGCAACCTCAATAGTAGTTCCCTGAATTAGAGCCGATCGATTGCTGTGACGCTCGACTCTGGCGGAAATAGCGAGAGCCTAATCCGTCATATGATAGTCGCGACATTGATCTCTACCTTGACGCCGTTCGGGTCGTGCAGAAACAACTGTGTGAGGTTCGCGCCGGCCACGCGGTTTTCGGCAAACTCAAGCCCATACGAGAGCAATTGCGCCTTTACGGCATCGCAGTCGACAGCGGTGAATGCGAGGTGATCCACGGGTCCCGTGCCCGGAGCGCGCTCGGAGACCGGGATGCCCTGGCCAAGCGAGTGGGCGCGATAGGTAGTCCACTCCGCGACGTGGATGCACGGCACGCTTCCCAGGTATATCCAGTATCCGGGGAATGCCAATGGCGGGCGAGGGCCGACGTGCATGCCGAGACCGCGACAGTAAAAATCGCGCGTGGCTTCGAGATCGTCGGTCAGAACCAGGTAGTGCTCGAGCTGCTTCAGTGGCATGGGGATTCAACTAAGCGGCGGCCAGCGCGGCGCGGCGTGCGAGTGGTGCCGGCGCGGTCTCGGTCAGGAATAGTGCCAGCAGGGTACCCATTACAGCACAGCCTGCCTGCATGAGCATGGGCACCCCCTGGCCGTAGTGATCGGCGGCCCAGCCCGCGACGGAAGGACCGGCGACCCCACCCAGCACTTCCCCCGTGCCCATCACGAGGCCAAGCGCGGTGGCAACGTAGCGCGCCGGAATGGTCTCGGAGGGAATCGTACCCATGAACAGGGGAAACGTACCGCTGGCCGACCAGCCCACGAATACCAGCACTGCCAGCACATAGGCTGAGCCGTCGTAGTAGAGCGCGGCGAGCGGCACCAGAAGGCCCACCAGGTTGAAGACAATGACGACAGGCCGACGCCCCAGGCGGTCCGAGAGTCCCGGCACGACGAAACTGAAAAACGCGGCTGACAGACCCAGCACACTCATGAGCCAGCTCATCTGTGTGGGCGAGTAACCTTTGACTTTGACATAGAGCAGCGGCAGGAACGCCCATCCAAGCACCATCCAGGCCACCATGAATATGGCCATCAATATGCATAGCCATATATTGCGGTGCCGAAGCATTGCGAGCGGGCCCATGCCAGCGCGGTCGGTGCGCGAAAAACTGCCAATGGCATGCACCTGCGGCTCTTTCACATAGCGCGCGATCAGCATCGCCATGATGAGTCCGGGTATGCCCGCGACAAAAAATGCCGCCGGCCAATGATAGGCGCGGGCTATGGCGACCAGCACCAGGGGCGCAGCGAATGAGCCAAGCAGATTGCTGCCGAAATTCTGCATGACGCCCATATTGAAGCCACGCCGGCCAGCGGCGGATTCGAATGCCACCAGCGACTGCGAGACCGGCAGGATCGGTCCTTCGGCCAGACCCATTAGCAACCGCGAGAGAAACAGCATCAGGAACGAGCCGGCCAAACCGGACAGGAACGAGCACAGAGAGAAGGCGATCACCGTGCTGAGCAGCAGCGTCTTGCGGTGGGCGCTGCGGTCGGCATAGAGGCCACCCAGGAAGCCGCCGATGGCCCAGGTAAATGACAGGGCCGAGACCACGAATCCGATCTGCTGATTCGTGAAGTGCAGATCAGAGGCAATAAAAGGCATCAGGAAATTGACCGCATTGCGGTCAAAAAACACGAAACCGAAAGTGATGCCGAGCACCCAGATCAGGCGCGTCTCGTATTTCATGGTCTGTCCATCCCGGCTATCGCGCAGACTGTACTAGAGCAAGTAAGCCTAGCGCGTGCGCTGGACGACGAACTGGGTTTCGCTTTAGGTCGAGTACCGTCGTGGCGTCCGGCACACTCTCGATCCAATGCACGCCTGCTGGGGGCGTGGTCTTGCTGCAACAGACGATTTTGCACCTGAGGGGGGGCAAGAACATGACGAGACATCCGAAGAGTCGCGGACACGGTTTTCGTTGGCTGGTGATGTCTGCGCTCGCGGTATCGGCCGCGACCACGGTCAGCGCACAGGAAACGACCACTGCCAGCGGCGATATGCTGGAGGAAATCGTCGTCACCGCCACCAAGCGCGTTGAGGACGTGCAGCAGGTACCCATTGCGATTACGGCCATCAACGCAGAAACGCTTGAACAAAGAGGCGCCACGAGCCTCTCGCAGCTCAGCAACATCGCGCCCAACGTCAACCTTGATGCCGGCACGCCATTCTCGGGATCCGACACCGTGCTGTCGGCGTACATCCGCGGCATCGGCCAGGACGACTTTGCCTTCAATCTCGATCCGGGCGTGGGCGTCTATGTGGATGGCGTCTACCTTGCACGAAGCGTCGGCGCCAATACCAGCATGCTCGATGTCGATCGCGTGGAAATTCTGAAGGGCCCGCAGGGCACGCTGTTTGGCCGCAACTCGATCGGCGGCGCCATTTCCATCGTCACGCGGGACCCGGGCAACGAATTCACGGCCAAGGGCGATGTCACGACAGGCTCGTTCAACCGCCTCGATACCAAGCTCAGTTTCGACATACCGCTGATCTCCGACGTGCTGCTCAGCACGTTGTCGTTTTCTGAGGAAAAGCGCGACGGCTATCAGCGCGTCATTCCGTATGTTCAGGGCAATGCCGGCGGTTCGGCCGGTATTCCGGATTGCACCACGGCGACCTGCCCGTATATCACCGATGCAATCCAGCAATTCCCGGCGGCGGGTTATCAGACGGGGACCGCTCTCGGCGGCGTTGACAAGTGGAGCGCGCGCACCAAGATTGTTTTGCACGCCACGGACGACATCAAGTTCACGCTCACCGCTGACTATCAGCACGTCGACCAGGAGGCCTCGCCTAATACGGTGCTCGGGATTAACTCCCCGCAGCTTGTCGCCGGCGGTCTGTCGGGGATTTCCAATCTGTGTCTGCTCGGCGTCACAGCACCATTTGGTACGTTGTGCACCTCTCCGCGCGGCGGCCTGAGCCCGACCCCCAGTGCAATGGCGATCTCGCAACCCCTGGGCGGCCTTAATGTCGACGGCAATCCGTTCAATAACTATCTGCCCTACGACTCGCGCTTCCAGACCGGCAACATTGACACCACTTACGCCGATGGCAACGACTTCTCCAAGCTGCAGAACTGGGGTGTCGGCACGACCCTCGACTGGTCGCTGGGACATGGCATGAACCTCAAGTGGATCAATGCCTATCGGCACATGCACTGGGATACCGGCATGGACCTGGATGGCTCGCCTGAGCAGATACTGGCGACCTCGTTCGACATGGCCCAGGATCAGACCTCAGAGGAGTTGCAGCTCAACGGCGTCACGTTTGGCGACCGGCTGAACTACGCCGTCGGCGCCTACTATTTCCAGGAGTCGGGGCACCTGCACGACTTCGTAACCTTTCCGATGGGAATCCTGATGATCGACGGACCGAACAATCTGTCGACGCGCGCCGAAGCGTTGTACGCGCATCTGGATTTCAAGCTCACCGATCAGTGGTCGATTGTTGCGGGCGGCCGCCAGACCTGGGAGCACAAAGAGTTCCAGGGCTTCCAGACCGACGATAACGGCCTGAGCTACAAGATCTCGGGTTGTTCCGATCCGACGGCGCCCAATAATCTGGGTGCGCCAGCCGGCCTTACGTGCCAGCAGGTGCTCGGATTTCCGGTGGCCGGAGAACCCTACACCTATTACCCCTTGAGTCCGACCGGCGCGTTCGTACAGAACTTCAATAACTTCTCGCCGACCTTCGGTCTGGATTTCCACATTACGCCTGACATGATGCTGTACGCGTCGTATTCGCAGGGCTTCAAGACCGGCAGCTGGACCACGCGTCTGTCCAATCCACATCCGACCTACGATTCAGCCCTTCATTTCAATCCGGAGTTCGCAAAGTCTGAGGAACTCGGGTTCAAGTCTGAGCTGCTCCAGCATCGCCTGCGCCTGAACCTGGCGGCGTTCCACACCAAGTACGACAACATTCAGCTGAACTCCCAGATTGGAATTTCACCGACTGTGGTCAATGCCGGCGACGCAACCATTTACGGCGCGGAGCTTGAGGCGCAGGCGCTGGTAGGGGGCGGCTTGTCGGTCAATGTCTCAGCGGGCTATACGCATGCGGCGTACGACTCATTGAACAACGTCGGTGACAACGGCTACAACTTGACGCTGAATTCCTGCCCGGAGCGCGATCCGAACTCAGGGCCGCCCGGAGGGGCGCAGGTTCAGAACGGCGCCTGCAATCTGCCGAAAACCCCGAAGTTCAAATCCAACGTGGGTCCGCAGTACCTGGTGAATCTTCCCAATTCTGGCGCGTTGCAGTTCAACGTCGATTGGACGTACGTGACGACGGAATACAACGACATCGGCAATACCTGGCAGCTGACGCGTCCGAGCATGAGCTTGGTCAACGCGTCGGGAACCTACAAGGCGCCTACGGGGGTTTGGGAATTATCCCTGGGCGGGGAAAACATCACCAATAAACGTTATGTGGTGAGCGGTCAGAATCAGGGCGGCGTTGCGGTCATCGATGCCAGCTACAACGCCCCGGCCGAATGGTTCCTGACATTCCGGTTCCATCCGGGCGCCGGCCCGCTGGCTAAGTAAACCGGAGTACACTCCACAAATGGCGGCGTCCGGGTATTTCGGGCGCCGCCGATATGCTGAAGTCCATTCGCTCCCAGTCGAGACCGCGCGGCGCGCCATCAATCTAATGACGGCATGGTCGAGCACGAGAGCGCTAGTCAGCAG
>Ga0075522_10002258_pt1 | contig 14415 bp, 12 predicted proteins | sample NGEPerA_FD_74796 | JGI IMG/M metagenome (GOLD analysis project Ga0075522, IMG submission 74796) | Arctic peat soil microbial communities from the Barrow Environmental Observatory site, Barrow, Alaska, USA - NGEE PermafrostL2-A | ecosystem: Environmental > Terrestrial > Soil > Wetlands > Peat ... | reverse complement strand
TGATCGAACGGGCGATCCCAGGACACGACGCAAGCTCCGCGACAGAACCGAGATTCAAATCGGGGCGGTCGGATTCGTTCCGTGCAGCATGCATCCCGCCTGCCACCCTCGGGATTCGTTTCCCGCGGTGGTCGGTGTCCGGACAGCCTTCCGGGAAAGGGCGCACCAGCGGCGTTCCCTGAGCCATGGCAGACGCACCTTCAATCGAATGTGACGCCAATCCGGTTTTCCTTGCGCCAAATAACCCGGCAATGCCGGGTCACCTGATTGGTCTCAATGATCAGCTGAAATTCGTGGGGAATGCCGAACGAAGTTGGAACATCAAGGGCGGCACCGAACTCTGACACATTTCGCACCGCGCAACTGAAAGCGCTGCAGTCGAATTCGATCGTGGCGCTCTTAAGCACTCGACGTCGATAAGCCCTGCGATTTTCTGCCATGCGCACCGCCTGTTTTCGGGCGATGATAGAGGAAGTTTCTTGAGCGCCTGTTATCAGGGTCGGTTAACGAATTCCCATCTGAAAGGCCGCCCGCGAGGGGCTTGGCCTACGCCGCACTGCACCTAAGGCGGTGACTAACGGGGAGAGCAGGGACAACTCGGAGTAGTGTCCCTTTTGCGGCAATGGTCTATGTCGGGCGCCAATTAGCTTGGCGGCATGGACACAAAAATTCTATCGGCCCTCTCAAGTTGAAGGGCTTCAGCACGTCTTCAATACGCTGTTGAAGTCACTGTTTGAGCTCAACGACAAACAATTCCTGTTGCTGGCGACGGCCATTGAGGCTGACAGTGCATCGCGATTTGAAGCATACCTGAGTGCGCCGTATTGGGACCAAAGAGGCGTCAGTCATTCCGCCCTCGCGGATATTCCTTGTACGGCCGACGCACCAGACCTGGGCCAGGGCGCTAAGGGCCTGAATCGTGAGCATGATGAGTTGGTCAACCGAAAACTGAAATGTTCTGAACAGCCACCAACTTTTGCCCTGCACCCCTGGGCGGCGACAATTCTTATGGGAAGCGATGGCGGGTTTACTTTCCTTTCGGCGCAAACCAACCGGCGGCCGAAGGCCGTCGCGCAGTGAGAATTTCACCTCCCAGCTCTTTGGCGAATGGATGTCGCGACCGGTGCAGCGCGTGCGATAAGGCCGGGCGGGCGGAAGAGTGCCTCCTAGAACCGCTCAGAGCAGCAATCAGCGCCATCCCGGCTCGGAGGCGTCCCACCACAGAGGAGTTTTAAAAAGCCTCTGTGCAAGGCTCCAGCGCCGTCAGATGACAGTAGAGGGACCTTGACGATGAACGATTGTCAGCAACGTTCAGTGCGGGGATGCCTACCCCGGCGCAAACCTTCTTAGCCCACGATGATCGGTTTGATGGCTGTTTCCGCCAAAAGCCACCACGTACCAGCGAGACCCAATGCGACCAAAGAAATACCAACACGTACCAATGAGCCCCAACGATAGGCCAACAGAAGGCCAAAGAATTTTCTTGTCACACCCCACTCACTAAAGATGCAGACCGTGGCGATGCCGCCAAAAATCGAAAGGGGGGCATTGCTGATCGATGAGTTCGAGGCCACCTGTTGGCAAGCGCCATGCAAGTGAGCATTCGGAATGAGCAATGCAAAGACGACGCGGTACGATAGAGTTCACGGCTGATCTCGCCAACGCGGTGGCGAAGGCGGCTGGAGCAAACAAGATAACGGTTGAAGAAGCTATCGGCGAATGCGTCAGCCAGAGCTTCGAGACGGCGCTGCGTCATCGCGTGCTGGTCCAGCGGCAAAATGACGTTGACGAGGCATTGCTGGAGCTTGCAAGGCTGGTCGGGTGCCTGAGTGCCGGTCCAAGCGAGCCGCAGGAAAATATCTGCCGGTATCGCTCCGCGGACGGCGAGTGACGGCTAACCCTCCTTGAGAGCGGCCGCATTGAAGGCAAATGCAGAATCCAAATTTAGCTGTACTGATCGCGCGCGCGGGTGCCTGTGAAGGGAAGGACCCCATTGATTTCTCACTCCGTGCCGGCGCCCAGATCGGCTCGGGCTCCGGCCTTGCGTAGGTCAATCCGAGAACGTGAGCCCGCTGCCGCCGGCTGTAGTGGCGTCCCTCGCTGCACGACTCGCAATAGAGCGCTCGCTCCAGCTTCCAAACCGGCGTCTCCGGCGGATGCCTCAGACCGCCCAGCGGCACCAGTGAGACGCGGTCACAGCGGTTGCATTTGGCCTCCAGCAGATCGAACCCGCCATTGATCGCCTCGCCGATCGTGGTTCCGCCTGCGGGTCGCCGGGCGAGGGCATCGCCGGGCCGCCGGCCCACATGAAGGCACGGGTTCATTCTGCGGTCATTCCGGGAACGGATGTGACCCACTTTTTCAGCCTGTCGCCGAAAGTGGGTCAATGGGGACCGGATTATCGTGGAGTTTCAATGTGGGGTTTGGATAGTGGCTCCCCGGGCTGGGCTGCCATGAAACAGCGATTTCAATGAGTTGCGCGATGGTGGGTCACAATCCCACCCTGCATGGCATCGATGTTTATCGCGACCCGTCTTCGGATTGCGCCCCATTTTTTGCCGGCGGCGACGGGGGCCCCCGCCAAAGGCTCCGACCCTGCAGGTTTGGCGGGGCAGCAAAGGAACTCGGTCGCGCTTCGTGCGGCGGCAACAAGGAGTGATGGAACGCGGAAACGTGATGTGCAAATCTGCCGGCACAAAATGGGCGGGGGCGAGGACCATGGCCGACGGCAAGCTGAAGATTGCTATCTTGGGCGGCGGCATGGGCGCCATCAGCGCCGCGCTCGCGCTGACCGAAATCGATCCCCTGAGAGAAAAATACGAGATCACGGTGCACCAGCTCGGCTGGCGCCTTGGCGGCAAGACCGCGAGCGGACGCAATCCGGAATACGGACAGCGGATCGAGGAGCACGGACTTCACATCTGGTCGGGAGCCTATGACAACGCCTTCACCCTGATGCGCATCGCGTTCAAGGCGCTGAACCGCCCGTCCAGCGATCCGCTTGCGACGATCGGCGACGCGTTCAAGCGGGAAAACCAGTTCTCGCTGACCTCCGACGAGAACGGCACGTGGTCGCCATGGCCCTTCTGGTTCCCTCCGGACGACGACCCCAATCTTTTCCCTGGGGCTGACAGCCTGTGGGGCAACGATCCGGTGATGCCGTCGATCGAGACCCTGATCCGCCGGATGCTGGCATGGCTCGATCGCCTGATCGGGAACCATCAGGCATTGGCCTTGGCGGCCACTCCGCAAGGCGCGGCGGTGCCCCCGATTTCAAACTTGCCGCCGCATGTGCAATTTTTGATCGCTTCCGTCTCCAGTCGCCCTGCAGTCGTGGGCGCAACTGAATTGCTGCGCGCGGCGAAACGAGGCGCGGAGTTGCTGGAAAACGGCGACAAGTTCGTGCCGGAGCTCACCTGGAAGGACATCGCCGACCTGCTCCGTGCCGCTCTCTATCTTGTCTTCGCAGTCTATCTGGCATTGCAGGGCAATCCCGAAAGGAAAATCTTCGAGCAGGGCCTTGTTGGAATCCTGCTCGGGATCGGAGCGATCGACAACGATTGCATCAAACAGGGTTTTCATACCCTGGACCCGTTCGATTTCCGCGAGTTCCTGCTGCAATCGTCGCCCGCCTCGCTGAAGGACGATCTGCGAACGTTCCTGTCCAGGACCGTGATGCTAAGAGCGTTGTACGATTATTGTTTCGCTTATGAGGCAGGCGAAAGGACGAAACCAAGTCTGTCGGCCTGTACCGCCGTGCAGTCCTTGCTTCGCCTCGGCCTCACTTACAAAGGCGCTTTTTTCTTCAAGGCGACCGCAGGCTTCGGCGACACCATTTTCACGCCGATCTACCAGTTGCTGAAGCGCCGCGGCGTGACGTTCCGCTTCTTCCACAATGTCACGGCACTTTTACCGAGCGCCGACGGCAGCACGATCGAAACCATCGTGATCGAACAGCAGGCATTGCTTGCCCCGGGCGCGCCGGAATACGATCCGTTTGGGCCGCCGGTGGCGGGAATCAGCAGTTGGCCAAACGCGCCGCTCTGGGACCAGATCCAGAACGGTCAGGAGCTCGCAGCCGCCCGCGTCGATTTTGAGGACTACTACAGTCCCCAGCCGCCGGCCGCCGCCATTCTTCGCCTTCAGCAGGGGCGGGATTTCGATCGGGTAATTCTCGGCATCCCCGTCGGCGTGCTTGGAACGATCTGCCAGGCGCTGGTCGATCAGCGGCAGGACTGGGCCGATATGGTCTCCAATCTCGCAACGGTGCGCACCGAGGCGCTGCAATTCTGGGTCGACCGCGCGGTGCAGAACCTTGGCGGTTCCTTCGTAGCGCCCCAGATTCCGCCGGAAGTGCTCGGTCCGATCGCGACCGGATATGTGCCGCCGTTCGACACCTATTCGGACATGTCCCAACTGCTGCCAGCCGAGCAATGGCCAGGCTCGCCGCCGCTCTCGGTGGCCTATTTCTGCGGCGCCATGGCCGACTCCGCTGCGCCCAACGACTCCAGGCTTGCGACCGAGAGGGCAAGGCAGGATGGTCTCGCCTGGACGATGTCGCGACTGCAAGCGCTCTGGTCGAACGCCGGAAACGGCGTAAATTTCCAGTGGAATCTTCTGCATGTCGTGCACCCCGCGGCGGGTCAGGACCGGTTCGATCAGCAATTCTGGCGCGCCAATATCAGTCCGAGCGAACGCTATGTGCTGAGCTTGCCCAACACGCTTCAACACAGATTAGAGCCCGGCAATTCGGGTTATGCCAACCTCTTCCTCGCCGGCGACTGGACTAAGGCCCCGGAGGTGAACGTCGGCGCCGTCGAGGTGGCTGCGATGTCGGGTCTCGCCGCCGCCTCGGCATTGTCTGGAGTGAAGATCCCGATCGTCTACGCGAATACGCTTTATGGACCGCTGGCGGCGGGCAGAGTCGACGTCGCCCGAAAGAGCCACCAAACCTGATCGAGGGCGAACACCGCGCTGGGACAAAGGAGAACGAATTGTCGCAAAAATACATCAATCACGGTGGCTGGATCACCCTTCCTCGGCCGCCCTTCAACGCCAACGGCGCCGATTTCTATAGTTTCGGGTTCGGCGCCGATCCGACAGCCCTTCAAGACTTTCTGGACAAGACCTACAATGTCATCGCGGGGCGGCAGCGATTTCGCCCGCTGTTGGACATGGTGTTCCTAGCCTATGTGAAGAATGCCGCCATTGTCGCAACGACTCCGCCTTTTTCCAACCAGGGTGGCATGCCCGAGATCGACATCGGCTTTTGGCTGCTCGTTGGAAGCTTTGACGGCGACGATTTCTTCCCCACAAGCGTCGCATGGGTGCCGGCCTATCTGTTCGTCGATTCTGGTTTGGCCGTTTCGGTTGGCCGCGAGATCATGGGGTATCCCAAATATTTCTCGAACATCGTCGCGCCCGCGACTTCGCCATCGGGGGGTCCGTTCATCGCCTCGGCGTTGCTGATCAAGAAATTTGCACCGGACGCCATCGCAAGTCAGCAGCAGTTCCTGTCGCTGCGTGGAAGCAATGTCGTCGCCACGCCGCTGCAAAATACCTCGGCATCGGCAAATTTCCGCGCCGAAGTCTTTGCCCGGCTCAGCGCCGCCGCAAGTCCGGAGCTTTTGAAACCAATCGTCGAAGGTCGGTACAGGTCGGAGTTCCTGTTCGGCCCGGGAATTCCTGTCCCGGTCTGGTATCTCAAGCAATTCCGCTCTGCCGACGGCTCGGACGACGCCGTCTATCAAACCCTGCTCGAGGGACCGCTCACTCTGACGACGCTACGTGACTTCCGGTTCCTTGAGGGCGATTGGACGCTCGAGCTCAGGGTGTTCGATAGCCTGCCTTTCGTCACCGAACTGGGGCTCGGCACGCCGAGGGACGGCAAGCTGACGCTGACGACCCAATACGGGTTCTGGGCAAGTTGCGACTATATGTCGGGAACGGCGGCTCCGCTGGTGTGAAGCGTGTTCACTTCGGAGCCTGACAGATCCAGCCTGGCGCCGGTTCTCGGACAGGCCTATTTCGGCGGCGCGCCCGGAAGAGCGCCAGCGCGCCCCTTCGCCTCCTCCTTGACTGGCGTAACTCGCCCAGTGCCCTCGAGGAGCTCCGCCCGTATCCGACGAAGCTTGGGAAGCGGGAAGGTTTCGCCGCAAGAAAGCGCATCGGCGATAGCGACGTCGATGACGGACAAGGCGTCGCCCACATCGCCCATCGCCATCCGGATGCGCCCGATGTCATAGAGCCGATCCGATCGCGCCAGCTTGCATCCGAGCCGGTCCAAACTGTCGAAAGCCGACATGGCCATGTGCAGACCGGCGTCCGCATCTTCGAGGTGCGCGATCGCGACGCCCTTGTAGAACGAGGCGAGCGCACCGTAGAGAGGATAGGATCGTTCGTTGCAAACCGTGAGCGACTCGTCGCTAAGAGCGCGCAGCCGGCCGTAGTTGCATCGTACGCTGGCGAGGAGCGCTTGAAAACAGAGGCTGTAGGCGCGATCGTAGTCGCGCCCCAGTCGCAGCACATGGGCTTCCAACTCTTGCTCGACCCGATCGGCGCTCGCCTCGTCGCCCTCTGCGTTGACAACCTGCATCAGGGCGCAGAGGCTTCCGACGAACGGGTCCTGAGGGCTCGGAAACACAAGCTGCGCGCCATTATGCCGCCGGTAGAGCTCTCCGGCGTTCTTGAGATACTTCCGCGCCTCCGCCAGTTCGCCGCGCATGTACAGGATATAGCCCTGCGCGTATTGGCTCTCGATGCGCTGTTCCGGCAGATCCGTCTTGCTCGCCATTTCCAGGCATAGACGCGCGGTTTCCGAGGCCGGGTCCATCTCGACCGCGACGATGTAGAAGCTGCAGGCGTTCCGGAGCACCGCGAACAGTTCCGGGACATTGCCCATGGCGTCGCAGATCACGCGCGCTTCGGCGAGCACCCGGCCGACTTCGGGCGCTGAGTAGCCGCGCGAGGCTGACAGGCTCACTGCCAGTCCCAGCAGCAGCGGCAGTTCGGCCGCCGCGCGCTCGGCGCCGGCGGGTTGACGCCGCAGCAATTCCACCGCTGTCTCCAAATGAGCGACCGCCTCAACATGCGCGGCCCGGGACGCGGCGCGTTGCCCGGCAGCCGCCCAGAGCGGGATCGCCTCGGAGGCGGCGCCGCTCTCTGTCAAGTGATGCGCCAGCAGTTCGGGTTCCTTCTCCTGCAACTCCGAAAAGCGTTCGCGCAAGACCGTGGCGATTTGCCGATGCAGTATCTCGCGCTCACGCTTCAGCACCGACTCATAGGCGGCGTCTCGAATGAGCGCATGCTTGAACAGGTATTCGCTGTGCGGCGGCAGGCCGTGACTTTCGACCAGGCCCGACCGGGTCAGATCCAGCAATCCCTGTCCGAGTTCGGCTTCCGGCGCATTCATCACCTCGGCTAGAAGGTCGTAGCTGAAGCGCCGGCCAATCGTCGCGCCGACATTGGCGATCCGCCGTGCCGGGCCCAGACGATCGAGCCGCGCCACCAGCGAATCGTGCAACGTGGCCGGAATAAACACCCTCGCATTGCCTTGGCGCGTCGGTGCCGCCGCCATGCCTTCGAGGACCGATTTCGTCATCTCCTCGACGAACAGCGGTATGCCATCGCAGCGGGCGACGATCTGCCGTGAGGCCTCCGGCGGAAGCGTAGCGGCGGCGTCAAAATACGCGCAGATGCGCTCGGCGGCACCACGGTCGAGGCGCGTCAACTCGATATGCAGGGAATCGACAATTTCGGTCCAGCGGTTCGAAAATTCGGGTCGGGCGGTCGCCAGGATCATCCAGGGACGCCCCTTGGCCTTGGCTGCAACGCGGTCGAGAAGCTCGAGCGTCGTCGAGTCGCTCCAGTGCAGATCCTCGACCACCAACAGCGCGGCCTCATGGGCCGCCCATGCGTCCAGACTGGCGAGCAGCGAGTCGAGCGTCACCGCCTTGAGCTTGTCCGGGGTCAAGCCCTCGAGCGGCGACGAAGGCGCCTGCGGAAGGCCGAGGAAATCGGCAATCGCAGCCGTGCTGAGCGGCGACGTCAGTCCAAAGCGGGCCATCAGGCGTGCGAGTTTGGCGCGCCGCCCGTCGACAGATTCGCCGCGCTCGAAGCCGGCCGTTCGCGCAAGCTGCTCGGCCACCGGATAAAGCGCGGAATCGGTGGTGTTGGGTCCGCAGTTCCAGGTGGCTTGGATGTGCGCAGCATCGGCCACGTGGTGCCGGAGCGCTTCGACGAGATGGGATTTGCCGATCCCAGCCTCTCCCCGGATCAGCACGATCTGACTCTCGCCGGCGCGAACCTTCGACCAGAGATCGATGAGGATCCCCAGCTCCTGATCCCTGCCGAAAGTGGGGGTGCGCGCGCTTTCGGCCCTGGCTCGGGAGCGGCTGCCGGACCCGGTCGCATCGAGCGCCTCGAAGGCCTGCACCGCAGCGTCGAACCCTTTCAGCGTCAATGGCCCCAACGCTCGATACGTGAACAGCCCCGCCGTGATCCGCTGCGTTGCCTCGGAGACGATCACGCCTCCCGCCGCCGCGGCGCTCTGCAGCCTTGCTGCGAGGTTCGGCGTCTCCCCGACGACATCGATCTCCCGGATTTCACCGCGGCTGACGAGGTCGCCGATCACCACAAGGCCGGTGGCGACGCCGATTCTCACCTGACAGCGGATTCCGTTGGGTAAGGGCAAGCTGCCCATGGCGGCCTGCAGCGCGAGCGCAGCGCGAACGGCACGCGAAGCCTCTTCCTCGTCGGCGCTGGGATATCCAAAATAGGCGAGCACGCCGTCGCCGATGTATCTGGCAACGTGACCATTATGACGCGCGATGATGTCGTCGCAGGACATCCGAAACACCTCAAGGACGTGCATCATGTCCTCGGGATCCAGGGTATTGCCTAGCGAAACCGAGCCGACGATATCGCAAAACAGGACGGTTATCGGCCGCCGCTCGGCGCGGCGCGGCGCGGCGGCCGGCAGCCCTCTCGAGATGGCAGGGACCGCAAGCGGCGTACCGCAAGCCTGACAGAAGGCGGATTCGAAATCCGTCTCGGCTGCGCAATTCGGGCACTTAGGGCGAGCCATTGGTTATCCCGATCGATGGTCTCTCCCGTTTTCATAGCGTGCAACGCGAATTTAGCCAAGAAATGTTCATATTCCGACAAACTCGGTGCTCCAGGCGGTCTCTCCCGTCCATCCGCCAAGAGGCGGGTTGAGCGTACCTTGCGCTTCTGCAAACTCCGACGAAGCTCGGCTTAAGGCATTGTCATTCTGGGTTGGCGGTCCGTAGGCTATCTTTCCCAGCCCGCGGCTAAGGGATGCTTCCAGAGACCCGAGGCAGGCTTGACTGTGTGAATAGGCGGTCAAGCAGGTGGGGGCCAAATTCCCACCGTTAACTGCGAAATCAAACCTGTTGCGTCTGCATCAGGTTTTCATTTTCTTGGTACAAAGAAGTGGTACAAACGCGACTCGAAAGAGCGAGCAGAAGCCCATATTTATCAGTGTTTTTGAGCATGGGAGTGCGAGTCCCATGTTCTCCGCGGCAAGCGCAATTCTGGCGAAATGTCCGCTCACGAAAGTAACGCAGGTTCACGCAAAGAACGTGCGCAAGAAAACCTAATACTCAGCCCAACGTTTTCCGACTGCCGCCATCCGCGGAGGAAGCTGTTCACGTCTCAAATGGGACAAACGCGCCATTTTGACCTTGGGCCTGCGACTTCCGGTCTACCCCAATCAACGGACATCGCCAGATCGGCCCGACTGGTCCGGTTTGTGCCAGGAAGAGACTCATGCACCGCAGCATTAAGGGATTAAGGAGCTTACGGCAGCAAGGTCAGAGGCACGGCGATGCCGAGCGACTTTGAAGCGATCAAGCGGCGGTGGTCATCTTGCGCGCGTCGTTCGCGCATGGCTGAACGCCGACTAACTCGGCAGAGCCAGCATTACATTCCCTGAAATGATCAGCAATTTCTGCGGCTGCGAGATGTTCCCACCCTTCAGCCTCCGCGAGATGCTTCCAACTGTGCTCCGGGTCGAACACCGCGCGCTGGCGGCAAATTGACCCCATGGCTCGGTAGCGTCGAACGCTTTTCATGGCCACCTCCCTAGTTGTCTCACAACCTTATTCCCTCGCCTAACGTCAGTATCATTACGATTATACGTCAGAACTATTTTTCGTTGGGCGACATGGGATCTGAAGGTTGTTCCGGTTTCAGTATCGCAGCGCGGGGTCGCTCGCAGATAGGGAGTAACTCGTTTAAAATTCTGACAACGGAATCCGACCGGGTGATGGGTTGCGATAATACAGGTTCGCTGAGCTGCAGATTGCCCGAAACGCACAACGCCGCCCAGCGGAGTATGTTCGCCAGGCGGCGTTGGTTTAGGTGCCGAGCCCTTAAATCCCCCGGCGGGGTTTACCGTATATTGTCTGTGGCAAGTTTCGATGACAGCGCGAGGATATCCAGTTCGGCGGCGCGCTCCTGCCGGTCCTTTTTACGGAACTCGATTTCTCGGCGCTCGAACTTCGCCATCTCCTTTTCAGCCGCCCGCATGAACCGGTCCCGCGGCGGCGTCTCGGCTATCTGAGTGTGTTCCATCATCGTCCCCAATGTCGGTTACCGCACCATTCTATTCAAGTCGTCGGGAGCGGGAAAGGTTCATGACAGTAAGATTACAAGTTTGTTGTCCGGCTCGGTCAGTCGCGTCGATTCCGATCCACCTCGATGAATGGAAATTGCCGGACCGGCCGGGTAGTCCGGTTGGAGCAAATTTTGGAACTCGGCCCGATTTCCTCGATGCCAAGTTGGCAGGATTTTCTAAGTGTAGTTCTCGCACTAATATGCACGGTCCTTCGAAGGGCGTTTTGAAAAAGATCTTGAATCGGCGGCCATGGCTCGCGAGCGAGATGATTGGGGCTATTACGTCAGGGCGATCCGCGATCTAACCCATCCACCTTCGTGTCGATGGAGAATTATTCGCCGGGGCAATCCGATGGGTGTCTTACTTGAAGCTGGGGGCTTTAGCACCTATGAAGCCGCGCGGTTCGCGGGCAACGTTGCCTTAGCTGATTTCATTGAGCGACTTGAACGCGAGAAACTGCGGAACGACTAAGCGTCAAGGCTCTGGCTCGCTGTCCCGAGCTTTCGCGTCTGCCAGACGTTCGGAAGCGAGCGAGTAGGACTGCCCACCGAACGCTAAGTCGCATGGAGGCTTTTTGAGTGAGTTTATCCTGGCATAAACGGCGCCCGGAGATCGTTTCAGTTTTTTGGTAATCAGACCGACCTTGACCCGTGACAAGATGAGCTCACACAATTGAGCCTCTTCCGTGGGTGTCCAAGGTCGCCCCGCCGGGCGTGGACCTGTCATTTATGGAATTCCCCGTTTAACGAGCTTCTCCAATCGCAATGAACACTCTTCCGCAAGATACGGTGAGACTTGGACGCCGAACCGGCGTCCACTGCCACACCGAAGTACCGTCATTCTCGGCCAAATCGTGCCGTCCCGACGATGTCCGGTTTACTCCCGTTAGCGACCGAACTGCCGACATCGCAGCACTTCCGAGAGGTGCCATGAACGGAAGTGGCGAAGATCTGTTGCGCAAATAAAAAGCCGCCCGCAGGCGGCTCTCAATTCAATCGCGATGATTGTGGATTACGCGGCCATCAAGGCTGGCTTTGACTTCCGGCGATACGCCATGAAGCCGACGCCCGCGAAGCCGAGGATCATCATCGCCCATGTTGAACTCTCTGGGACAGCGGCAGTGACGGGATCATATCCGATGGCTTCAAGCATCAGGTATTCGGGGCTAGACGTGCTAAAAACTTGCGTTGCACCGCAACCGAAGGCATCCTGGATCTGGCACGGACCAACGTTCGCGAAATCCCCGTATTCGCTTCCCAAGCCGGTTTGATTGAACTGCGCGATGCCGGTAGCCCCGCCATCCACCGAAAACCCAGCCACTGCTGCTGCTGAAGTGGTGTAACTTGGGGTGCTGGTTATGCTGGCAATAGTTGGGCCGGTGGAACTGTACCGATATAGGTCGAGAGGACCTAACGCAGCGTTCTGTGAAGGAGTGCCAAGCGTCGAGCCCGCGCCTCCGCCGCCCAAAACCTCATTGATCAAATGCTCAACCTCGCCGACACCTTGACTGTTCAAGCCGGGGCCATTGCTGGAGTAGTTCAAATTACCGATGGTCACTATAGCATCGTACGTACCGGGGGGACTGGTAGCACCGGAACTAGTCAAGTTACCGATTGCGGTTATCAGTCCGAGGGCTCGCAGATTTGCACTCGTGGATAGAATTGAGACAGCCCCGGAATCGTTGCCCGAGCTAAGATGAGCGACGGCCGTCGCCAACGTGCTATTTGCCGGATTGGCCGTAGCGTTAGCTTGGAGAAGGCTCGCATATATTGCGTACGGAACTGTATAAGTTGCCGGATTGACCTGACCCAGTACGCTATTGTTGTACTCGAACAATATATCGACCGTTGCAGCGTTGCCGAACAGAGATGATATTGTGCTTGAAGCGGACTGGATCCCGCTCTCAATAGTAGCGGCGTTCGTTTGGGAAGTAATGGAGTTGTCGAATGTATCGACGACGGTGAGCGCATTAACGGAATTAACCGTCAAGCAGTTGGCAAAAGTGCCAAAAGCGCTTGAAAGAAGCAACGCTGCCGACGCGCGAAGGGCTTTTCTCATAATTTACCGCTTTCTCACGACTGAAATCACCCAATAAACTGGTTTCTGTCAAGCGACATCGCAGCCGAAACTTAGTTCCATCACTGGAACCCCACCGGAAACGCTGTACCTCCAACGTCGCAGTTGGGTCAAAATGCGAAATACTCGCGGGGAGCAAATAACTTCCGCTGCGATCCCAACAACGGACATTCGCCGGGTTGTCGGGATGCGTATTCGCCGGCGGCAGGCTTGCCCGGCGAGCGCGATCTTGTTTCTACAACGATAAACTCTCGAAAGCGCTTACGTCGGCATACCCTGCGCGCTTCCGGGGAGCAGCTTCCGTCCCTTCTTCCCTGAAAGCCTTTGACCGACGCCGGCACCGTGTCCGGCGCATAGCCCTGAGACGCCGCCCGGGGGGCGTTGGAGAATGGTTAGACCCTCTTTGGCTATCTTTCCCAGTCCGTGGGCCAGGGATGCGTCCAGAGACCCGAGGCAGGCTAGCCCGTGAATAGCACTCAAGCAGCGGGACCAAATTCCCCGCCCGTTAACTGCAAAGCAAACCTGCTATCTCTGCATCAGGTTTTCATTTTCATTGGTACAGAGCAGTGGTACAAACGACGCCATAAGAGCGGCGCAAAAGCCCATATTTATCAGCGTTTTTGAGCAGGGGGGTGCGAATCCCTCCCTATCGCTCCCCATGACCGCACCGCAGCTAATTTCCCGATAGCGGAAGACGGATTTCAAAGCCGGCATCCCCCTGCCAAAAACGCCGCCCCCTCGAGCGCGCCCGACCGCCAGGCTTTCCGAGGTTCAGGCCTCTACTCGCCGCATGGGCTTCCGACGGCGCCAAACCCTGACCGGCTTTGGTGGGAGGAAAGTCCCGGCCTTCGGCGGCGCCGATCAGGCAGGAAATCGCCGGCTGCCATTCTATGGCGTCCTGCTTCGGCAGTTTCATGATGCGGTGAACACCCTGCGGCCGTCGTGGCCGACGCTTGACTATGAACTTGACCCCGGTAGGCGCCATAGGACGGCCTGATCGGCTCGCAATCCACCCTTCCGAAGAAGGCTTCTTCAAACCGGAGTTCAATATACCGGACGTTCCGGACCGGCGATCCCTGGCGATCTCCGGGCAGCTCATCGCTTGCTTCTCAATGCGACGTATCTGCAATAGGTTTGAATTTACGTCGTGCGCGCCCGGTCTCGCTCGGCATCGGGTATTTGCCGCCGCGTTTCGAGTACGACGTCATAAGCGCTTCGGTCCACGCCCTCATCGCATCGGCCTTCAGATCCATCCGCTGGGAGGTGAGGTAAAATTCCCGCGTCGTCGGTGCCGCCTCGTCTTTTGAATCCTTCGGCACGGTGTGCGCCAACATCAGCGACGCCGCCACGGACGGCAGGCCTTTCATGTTGTCGAGGAAGTTTGCTGCCACGCTTCGGATCAGGTGCAGCCAAAAATCGGGCAGGTCCTTAAGGTCGCCAGCCGCGCGCATGCGTTGCAGGTGTCGGTTCAGCGAATTCGGATAAACCGATCGGTCCTTGTCGTCGTCGTCGCGCACCCGGACGGTGGATGCGAACACCCAGCGCGAATCCGGATGGCTGGCGCCCTGTTCGTCGTTCACAAGCTGGCGCCAGTCGGTGACCGACGAGGCGGCGACGTGGACCGTTTCGGGCGGCAGCGGCAGCCAGAACCCCAGGCGCGCCTTCATGACCTCGGGCGGCCACATCGCGCGGCCCCAGCC
>Ga0075522_10002255_pt1 | contig 14418 bp, 16 predicted proteins | sample NGEPerA_FD_74796 | JGI IMG/M metagenome (GOLD analysis project Ga0075522, IMG submission 74796) | Arctic peat soil microbial communities from the Barrow Environmental Observatory site, Barrow, Alaska, USA - NGEE PermafrostL2-A | ecosystem: Environmental > Terrestrial > Soil > Wetlands > Peat ... | reverse complement strand
CAGCCTGGAGGCGCCGCCGCGCTGGCCGTGCCAGCTGAACCAACCGTTCCGGTCGGGGTCCCGGTCAGTGTTTGGTGCGCACACTGTTCGGTCGCGTAAGGTGTACGTGCGGCGATGGGAGCATAGGGGTTCCCCGGCTCTCGAACGTTTCCACCGCCGTTTTGACTTTGCAGCGGCGCAGGCGGCATGTTGGTATTAGCGGGATTTGCTGTTTGTGCACCGGCCGGCGCTATTATTGCCGTCACCAGCGCGATGCTGGCTAAAAAGCTTTTCATGGCGTCGCCTCGTAATCGCGCGGTGCTTTGGCCGGCGCGTATGAGTTCAACCCTTGCCAGCCCAAAACGTTCCAAACGCCTGCTTGGCTGACTTTAAGAAATTCCGCATTTGAAGTTCTGCCTGGCGTCGGCCAGCCACGCCGCCGAACGCAACAGCGGGGTTGCAATGCAACCGCCGACGCCAAAGAAGTTCTGAAGCTCGGACGATTGCGTTCTACCCTTTGGTTGAAGGGCACGTGAAGCGTACGAATCTTGGGGGACGGTCTGCAACGCACCGCTATCGGCTTGAGCGCCCCGGCGACTTCTCCCCACTCGCGCTTCGTGCGAAACTCCTGTCAGTGCGCAACAGCACTGACGCTCAAAGGACAAGCGGTGATCGCCATAAATCGAATGAAGTTAATAGCACGCCTACTTGGCTGGTCGGCAGTTATTATTATTGCTGTTTTGTCTTTAGTTCCGGGCGATATTAGACCTCACACTGGCGCGCCGGGACCCTTCGAGCACGTCGCAGCGTATTTGGGCACTGCGGTGCTGCTAACAGTCGGATATGGCGGCAATCGCCTACCGGGCGCCATCGTGCTGTCTTTGTCTTTTTACTCAGCTGTTTTTGAGATTGTGCAGACTCAAATTCCAGGGAGGAATGCCGCAGTCTCTGATTTTGTGGCCAGCACCCTTGGAGCAGCTCTCGGCGGTATCGCCGGCTGGATTTTACTTAAAGGCCTAGAGCATATTTGGGGGCGGCCGATCGGTATGAAATGAGAAGAGGCTGAAACGATCATGCCTAAGACTAAAAACAGACGAACCGAACCGAGACGTATCCGGAAGCACGAAGCATGGATCGTGACCGAGGACGGTCGCCGCCATTGCATGGTTATAAACATTTCGACGGAAGGCGCTACACTTTCTCTGAAGGAACCCCTCCCCCTTCCAAAACAATTTCGGCTAGCATTTACCTTGAACACCAGACAGTTCAAAAACTGCGAGTTGGTTTGGCGTCGCGGCATGACGGCCGGCGTCAATTTTAAAACATAGAGGCCGGAAACCGCGGCACAGCTTGGGCCTGGGCTAATCGGCAAGCAATTACGGCGCCACCGTTGGCTGGGGCGCAATTACCTAGAGTGCCAAAAACACCCCCGCAGCGCAGACTCGAAAAAAGAGGCCGCCGGCCGGATGCTCAACCCATGGGCCTATCCAAACGGCGTCGCGATCGACTTCTCATGGCCAGGAAAGCCCACGGATAACGCCTTCATCGAGGCATTGAACGCGCGCGCGCGTGCGTGCCGAGTGCCTTAGCGCGTCGTAGTTCCTGTCGATGGCCGACGCCCGTGACCCGATCGAAGAGTGAAGGCTCCAGGACAAAGAAGATCGACTTCATTCAGCACTCGACAACTTGACGCCGAATGGCTTTACCGACCAAGCTAGCAAAGCTCGAAAAGGTGCTTAGCTCGCGGACCACAAACGGGGAGCAGACCAACTGGTCCTGCACTAACATTCAACCCGCACCACATAATGGGGGCTGGCCAATGAAACCGCTGATTTCTGGGATTCTTTGCATCGGCCTCCTCTATGCGCTGGACACCTATTTTTTCAATGGCATTTATTTAAGCGCATTTTTTGACATGCTTTCGCACGGGCTTCATCACAATTAGTGACCGCCGCGGCGATCAAACTGGCGCCAACTAGGTGGCTTGGTCCGCATGGCGCTTTGTGCTAAAAACGTGAGTTCAACGCGAAGGAGGAAAATATGATGAGATCAATTCTTTTGGGGGCCGCGATTGGCCTGGTGGTCGCGTCAACTCCTGCGTTATCCCAAAATTTTAAGGGATCATGTTCGGCATTTTGCCAAAAAGACCGGTGTGCTCACAGCAGCATGGACCAAGCCAAATGCATGACTAAATGTGTGCAAGCCTGCAAAGGGAAAAACCCAAAAGCTACAGACTAAATATCCGTTTGATTTGTGGATACACACGGCCTAGATATCTGCCCCATTCAACCTGAGGCGCTACCGAGCGTACAACGCTGTGCCTTAACGTCGGGCCTCCGATTTTCGGCGGCTATGAGCTCACCGCCACCCCAGCCCCGGCGCGATGTGCTTCAGGATCGCCTCGATCACATGTGCGTTGTAGTCGACGCCGAGCTGATTGGGCACGGTGAGTAGCAACGTGTCTGCCTCGGCTATGGCTTCGTCTTGCTTGAGCTGCGCGATGAGGGCGTCCGGCTCGGCGGCGTAGCTCCTCCCGAAGATGGCGCGCTCGCTGCCGCCAAGGAAACCGATCTGGTCCTTTTCGTCGCCGCGCCCGAAATACGTGCGGTCGCGGTCGTCGACTAGGGCGAAGATGCTTCGGCTGACCGACACCCGCGACGTGCGCGCGTGTCCGGCCGCTTTCCACGCCGCGCGGTAAAGCCGGATCTGCTCTGCCTGCTGAACATGAAATGGCTTTCCGCTCTCGTCGATCTTGAGTGTCGAGCTTTGTAGGTTCATGCCGAGCTTGGCCGCCCATTCTGCCGTCGCATTCGTGCCGGCGCCCCACCAGATGCGCTCGCGCAGGCCCTCCGAATGCGGCTCGAGGCGCAGCAGGCCCGACGGGTTCGGAAACATCGGCGTAGGGTTCGGCTTGGCGAAGCCCTCCCCGCGCAGCACATCGAGAAAGACCTCGGTGTGACGCCGTGCCATGTCGGCGTCGGTCATTCCCTCCGGCGGCACGTAACCGAAATAGCGAAAGCCGTCGATCACCTGCTCGGGCGAGCCGCGGCTGATGCCGAGCTGCAAGCGGCCGCCGGCGATGAGGTCGGCGCTGCCCGCGTCCTCTGCCATGTAAAACGGGTTCTCGTAGCGCATGTCGATGACCGCAGTGCCGATCTCGATCCGCTTGGTCTTGGCGCCGCAGGCCGCGAGCAGCGGAAACGGCGAGCCGAGCTGGCGGGCGAAATGGTGCACCCGGAAATAGGCCCCGTCCGCGCCAAGCTCCTCGGCGGCAACGGCAAGCTCAATTGATTGCAACAGGGCGTCGGACGCCGACCGCGTCTGCGACTGGTGCGACGGGGTCCAATGGCCAAAAGAGAGGAAGCCGATGTGTTTCATGGTGTATATGTGGGAATAAGGTGTTCAGTTCGTAGGGCGGGCTGGCAGAGAATAGCCCGATCTCTCGCGCTATTAGGTGCCCCGAAACCTCGGACTTCGCATGACGCGTTTTCGTCCATCGCCGGTATCGCCGCCGATGGGACAAAAAGACGAACGGTTTGCATCATCAGTTCATGCTCCAAACCTAACGTTTGATATCGATTGATATGTAGCTAATGGATCTCTTTCCAATTGTCCGCAATGTAGCCATGTGGATCGACAGTCCTCATTGCTGGACCAGCGACTGCGCGGCGGCCGTTGCAGGACCACTCGTAGATCGTGTCGTGACCGGTAGCTGACATCGGAATGATTCTTGACCCTGGATGTTCACGACACCACGCGGTCGCTCCTGGCAGCGCGCGACTCTTCTCGGCTTTAAAGCAGTCGAGATTGACGCCAATGTAACACCCCATTAGTTTTTGTCCGACGCAGCGTACGAAGGCGACCTTGCGAGCCGAGTAGTTGTCGATTTGAAATGTCCTTGCCACGGCGCCTATCAGATCGCCTGGGACATTCCCAGGTTTTGCGTGAGCCGGATTCGGGCAATAGGGCTCTAGGGCCGCAGCTGGTTGCATAACCATGAGGACTGCGGCGATCAGGATCGTAAATACGATTACAATGGACGTTAAACGCATTGATGCATTCTCCCTGCCGACAGCCATTGCGTGTGCGGTCGGCTGTCTCAAACTTTTCCCAGTCATCGTAAATCAGAATTCTTCAGATTGCTTCATTGCTGGCGCGTTTTAAGCCGCACCGCTTCCCTTCATTTAACGACGCTGTTACTGTACGACCTCAGTCGGCTTCATTGGCGAAGCCGTACTCGTTATTGGGGGGACAAAATGAAGAACCAACTCAGAATTCTGGCAGCACTTTCTGTAATGCTCGGAGCCTTGCTGGCTCCCGAAACGTCGTTTGCGGGTTGGGGCGCAATTGCCTGCAATCAGAACAATGCCGGCTGCGGGGTGTCCTACGGCTGGCCGACTCTCGCAGCCGCAAAATCTTATGCACTTATCGAATGCCTGAGATCAAACAGAGCCTGCCACGTGTGGCGCTGGGAACACAACATGTGCATCCGTGGACCATACGGCGCTTATACCTGCAACTAAAAATGCGAGTGACGCAGTCGCACAGTGCGCGCGACAAAACGTATGTCGGTCGGGGCATGTCCGCCGAGGCGTTGTGACCGCGACCTTCAACCTCGCTCATTAAAAAGGGCCGCATCCTAGTCGATGCGGCCCTTCTTGTCTGATTTCTCAATTCTCAATGAGGCGGCTTCTCCGCATCAAAAACAAGCAGGATTAAGCCGCGAGAGCGGCTTTCTGCTTTTTTCGCCGCAAGAACATGCCCATCGCGCCCAAACCAGATGCGAAAAGCGGCAGCGCACCAGGCAACGGCGTACTGGCAACGGTAATCTTGACCACCATGTCATCATAATCGTGGTCCGGATTTCCGCCGTTCGTATCGTCGAAGAACGCGTAGACCGTCGTGGGATTGACCAGATAGTACCCAATTGAAATTCCCGGGTCGATTGATCCGCCGTTCAGCGCGACTTTGTCAGGATTCGTCGATGTATCAGAGAACAGGAACGGCAGGATATTTGCGCCGCTGCCGAGGGTCTCTGTTATCGACACGGAAGGCACAAATGAATCCTCAAACAGGCGAGGACGAATAGGAGGTTATGGCCGACGGCGGTGAGGATAGCGTTGGCGGCGTCGCCTGCGGTTCCGTTCAGATAGTTCGCGCGCAACGCGCCGCTCGCATGCGCCCCCGCAGGCTCTCGGCCAGCAGCAGCTCCAGTCTGTCGCCCAGCCGTTTGCGCCAAGGGCGCAAGTCCGAGCGCTCGTGTGGGAACTCATGTTGGAAGAACTCTTCGTTCGTGAAATACTGGAAATGCGGATCATGCACCCAGTGCTCGCATACGCCTTCGTCGGACAGTGCGTAAATGTGCTTGAGCAGCAGAAGACCGATCACGAAGTGTCAAATCGCGCCAAGCCCCGGAAATAGACTCACATTCAATCGGTTAGCGATTGTTCACGGCCGGCTGCATTTCGCAATCTATGGCGTTGAATGGTTCCGCGCTTGCGCGCGCGTTGAGACAGCCCGTAATCGGCTAATACACGCTTGACCTCAGTGAGGTGAGCAAGGGAAAATCTCTCGAACCTGTGAAAGTTTCGATGGCTACCGACGGGAAGACGGTAACCGTCGAGCAATACACTCGTAAGCTACCTGCGACGCGTATTCCGGTGGGCGGCGGCACCGTCGACTTCGATAAGCGCTTCGCCCCCCAAGCCAAATGCGGTCCGTTTAAAGCACAGTATATCGTTGTTAGCCCAGCATCGCTAGTCGGTGGTGGCTTTTCCTCGGCGAGGGCCGCCGATCTCCGCAAGACTTCCCTTCAGGTTCATACCACTGCACAATGAAAGCGTTGATCGCGCAATCTCGAGAGCTGGCCGAATTATTGAAATAGCGGAAAACAATACCCGTGGGCGGACCCGTTCAATGGAAACTTTTGCACTAATGTGTCGTGGCCTGAGTCTGCGACCGATTACCTTCGCAGCTGCGGCGCTGATCGCAATGGCGGGGGTTCTTCCCGCGACTGCCCAAACCGCCCCGAAGGCTGCGAACCCGCCGGCGGCGGCCCAGCCGGCAGCGCCGAGTTGTGTTGACCAACCGGAAATGACCTTTACCGGCTGGACCAGCACGCTCGGGCAGAGATTTGGTGGGGGCGCCCGTGAATACATCTTCGCCGAGGGCTACTTCTGTCCCGATACCGACCAGAAGTTCCAAAAGTTCTTGACCGAGAACCCACCGAAGGCGCCGAAAACGATCGTCGTACTCAATTCGGGCGGCGGCAATCTCGGAGCCGGCCTTGCCATGGGCAAGATCATTCGCCAGCAGAAAATGTGGACCCAGGTCGGCTCGCAGCTTCCGCTAATGATTCCGCTCAACGAAAATATTACTGCTCAGAGCGTGCCGTATCTTGCCGAACCGGCTTCGCCGCCCTTTGCGGGCGAGTGTGCCAGCGCTTGCACACTCGCCTTCATGGGCGGCGTCGTTCGAACGATCGGTTACGGCTCCAATTACGCTGTGCACCAATTCGAAAGCGACAGTCAGACCCCCGATCCAACCCTACAAGCACGGACCGAGGTTGTCTCAGCCGCAATCGTAACTTACCTCGGCCAGATGGGGATCTCGCCTGACTATATGGGGTACATGGTTCTAAAGACAGGCAACAGCGTCACCAATCTGAGCATGAAGCTGCTTCAGCAACTCAATATCGTCACACCGCACTGGCAAACCAAGTGGCAAATCGCTCCGCTCAACGACCATAGCGGCTTTTACCTCCAAGGCGTGTCGATGGATCCCTGGGGCACGCACGAAATCGCATTTACCTGCGCCCCGAAGGCAAACCCGTCGGAATCCACTCCAGCAGCACAGCCGGGGTCAAGCTCCCCGACGCTAATAGCGGATTTCTTTCTCGACCCCGGCGTTCGCGCTAAGGCAGAAAATTTGGTCGGCGCCGTGCAGGAATACGCTCTCGTGCTCAGCGGCCAGTTTGTCCCGTTGAGGCTATCTGCAAAACAAGCGCCTGCCCAAGTTCAGGGAAACCAGTTGGTTAAGAGCCTGTCCTTAACTGGAACCCTGCTCCAAAACCTCGAAAGCGGAAACTATCCTGATATCGGGCTGGCCTTTATTTTCGACCCAGCCGCGAAATTGCCGATGCGGCTGCTGAAGTTCGAAGCCACCCTCGACAGCACGCTGCTCAAACAGTTTGCGGCGAGCTGCCATTGATAGAGCTGGCAAGGCGTGTGTGCAGAGGTGTCACGTCGACTGTGTCTTTGTCATAGCATCGGTGAAGATGACGATGCCAGTTGCAGCGGATGCAAGAAGGGAGGATTTTGTGGCCTCCCCTTCGGGTCAATAAATTTGCTCGCAAATTGGCAAATGCTGCCTACTCATCTTCGCGTCCGCTTTCTTTACCCTCGAGAGCGAGCATCGATCGGGCATGTCACATCTGCAACCCTTTGAGCCTCACTGCTTTGCGAATGCGAGATTGCAATGGCGACCCTCGATGCGTTTTCCAGTGCCACTTGTGTGGGCGAATTTGGCAAGCGCATGGTAGTCGCTCGGTGTTCCCCTCGCTGCGCCCAGGGCGACGATGCTTGAACCAACGATGATTTCGCCAAAGAACGCAGCGGTACCATCGGACTCGACCTTGCCGTCAAGAACCATCGAACTCGGTTCGCCCTTAACGCCCTTCAGGCCATGGTACGCACCGTCCTTGATCTTGCCGTTGAACCGATAACTGTAGCCGGGATATTGGCCCACATTCGGGCAGGTCCACGTGGTCTGCCACGTTCCGTCAAAACTATTCCCCGTTGCCGATGCACCGAGGATCAGATCGGCCACGCGCAATTCCGCTTCCTGCTCATGAATACCAGCCGAAAAGTCATTGAGGTACCCCGCGAACGCCGCGCGCGTCCCGGCGGAAGTTGCCTTCTGCCACGCGGCTTCATCCGGATTGGGGAGTGAGGCGAGTGCTGCTGGGGGCGCCGAGGGCGTCGCAGGTGGCTGATCTACGGCTTGCGTTGGCGGTGTTACTGCGCTCGGTGCGGTATGCTGCACGATTGCGACGGGCCGGGGTTCGGGAGGCGATGACGCGGTCGGCGCCTGCGTTACCATGGCAGAGGGGGCAGCGGCCGGGGATGTTGTATCCCAGGGCTTTAAATAGACGACGGCCCCAGCGACCAGCACCGCGGCAATCAGTGTCGCGCCCACGATCACGAGTTGGTTGGACGACGATCGTTTGACGGCGCGCCTTGACGGGAGCGATGTCGCCGTGGTGGCGACCCCTTCCGAAGGCTTCACGGCCTGCAATACGTGGCCAAGCTGCGCCGCGAGCTGTTCGATCTCCCGTTCCCAGTCTTTGAATAGGTCAATCCACTGCCGGGTTGCGAACTCGTAACTGAAGGCATCATTGGGAACGACGTCCTCGACACGGACCGGCACGACCGTGACGCGATTGCGCCCGGCTAGAACTAGTTCCTTCTTAATTTCTTCGGAATTGTTGGCGTTGCTGGTGAACACCAGCAGCATGACCTGCGCCGACCGCAAAGCGTGCACAATGGCTTCCTGAAAGTTTTCGCCAGGACGGACATCGCGACAGGAGATCCAGCAATTGAAGCCACGTGCCTCCAAGGCTTGGCATATAGTTTCCGCGATCTCCTGATCCTTGGACGAGTAGCTGATGAAGATCGGCGCACTCACATCAGACTCCATCACCGGGTCGGACTACTGAAAATATCGACAAGCCGAAAATCGCCTGCAACTTGGGTTAAACGAATCCGTCGCTATAGCGAGCCGCTGATCCGACCATACATCGAAGGATCGTCGCGCGGACCGGAGGGGGACCAGACAGCCCGCAGAGGCATCGGTTTCTGTGCCTTGAGCTTCTCTTTATCGGTGCCGAACTGGTTTTCCAGCCATGCGATGCATTGACCGGTGGCTGTCTGAACGATTTTCTGCTCTATTTCACCGACGGTCGCTATTCCTGTTTCGGACGACGAAATTCGCGCCACGTTTTCCGACAGGCAGTCGAGAATGATGCGTTCCGCGCGATAGCGCACCGCAATACCATCCTCGTCACGTCGCAACAATGAATCGAAGCGCGCGACCGCCAAACTAGCCGCTTTGGTGATCATCCGGTCCGTGACTTCGCGAAGCTGATCGTCCACCATCCTGCCATGCGTCTGATAGAGACGCTGAGCAAACAATGCTGTGCTGCGATTGGCCGCGAGCAATTCCGATATCTCAAACAGGCGGTGATTGACGGATTCGGCCGAGCGACGGATCAGGCGATCCAGTTCCTCCATCGGAGCATTGCCGCGATTATTGCCTTGAAACAACTGGGGCAATTCGGCCCGGACACGCTCGAGGATCATTACGCGTAACCGCTCCGCCGACCAGTTCTCGCCGACAAAACTCTCAAAAATGTTGAGTTTGCTGTCCTTGAACGCCTTGTCGAGGGACTGTTCAATGGCGTGCGCGGTGACATCGCCGGGTGTGCCCGACTTATCCTGCTCCAACTTGAAGCGGGCAATGATCTCGTTGATTTGCGAGGTGTCGTCGCGCTCGGCTTCGCTCGATGAGGTGACGCCGATTTGCGTCAGAGTTTTGCTGCCTACAGCGCCCATATCGCCGCTGACGTCGATCGACTTCAAGATCACGGATTGCCGTTGCGCCGAGGGAGCGCCTATTGAGGCCAGCACGCGATCATCCGACGGGCTCTTGGAATCCCGATCCTTCTGGGCGCTGTCATCGTCGTTCTTGGCCCTCTCCCGCCGCGACCGATTCGATCCTCCACGCACGCCCAGTCCGTTTAAGGCCCCGCCGACCGCGCCCCCGAGCATCGAACCGAAGTCACGGGAATGAACAGGTGCGACGTCGCAAAATCCACTGATCAGAATTGTCGTGGATACAAAAAGGATGGCATTTCGAATTGCGTTTGTTCGCATGACCCTGGCCCTGTCGTTGCTGGCTATCGCCGTCTTCCCAACGCCATATCGGCTTTTGCCGTTTTGATCCGCTGATCGAGCAGATCGGCAAAAGGTACCTTGTTCTTCCGTGCTTCCAAGAAAACACCGATCATCGTCGCACGGAGCTCCTGGCCTGAGCAGCCGTTGTCGCGCTCGATGTTCCGGAACTGAGCTTCGGTAGGTGATTCATTGCGCCCCCAGTCCCAGACCCAGATCTGGGCCTTATACGAGTAATTCGGAAACGCGTCGCACCTAATCGGCACGTCTAGTCGCCGTGCCTTGACCTGATGGGTTTCAGGATCGACCGAGCCGTAATAGTGCTCGATCCGCTCAATCTCCTCCTGGGTCAGCAACGGCTGTCCCGAAGCATCCACTGCCTGGGCATTCTTGGCCATTTCCGCCAACAGATGCCCGGCGGCGATTTCCTTGAATGGATCGCCATCCTCGGTCAGCGGACTTGCTTGCACGGATAGATCGATCGCGTGATAAGCGAGCTTCATCGCGAGCAGTATGTCCTGCTTCTGGCCGAGCTGGCCGGTCTGGTAAATGCGGGCAAGATCCAGCGCTGCTTGGGGCGAGCCCTGGGCCATGGCGCGCTGGAGTAACGTCACCGCCTCACGTGGGCTGTCTTCCGGCTTTACTAGGACCCGCCCGTCCCGCAACCGCTCGGCCAGCTCAATCTGCGCGCTGCTGTCGCCGGCATAGGCCGCCAACCGCCAATAGCGTTCGGCGATTTCCGGCTGCCGGCTGGCAAGCCCAATACCGGAGTCCATGATTCGGGCGAGAAAATATTCCGACGCGCTGTCGGCCGAGGCGGCCGCCCGCCCGAACCAGAGCAAGGCCTGACCTGAGTCATTGTAGATCGCCGAGGCGTTGAAGACGCCCTTGAGATAGAGCAACCCCAGCTTGAATTTTGCCCGCACCGACCCGGCGTCGGCCGCCCGTTGATACCATTCGATCGCACGCCGCGGGTCCTGCTTTATGCCGAGACCGAACTGCAGCGCATCGGCGCGCTCAACCATGGCCGAGACCAGTCCACTTTCGGCGGCCTTGGAAAACCATTCGGCCGCCTGCACCACATCGTGTGGAACGTCACCCGTGCCGAATTTGTAGTGAAGGCCGAGATTGTACATCGCAAGGGGCAGCCCTTGCTGGGCGGCTTGCCGCAATAGCGTGCTTGCCTCTGCCTCGTTGGTAGTGCCGGCAGTACCACTCTCGTCAAGGACGGCCAGATTGTTCAAGGCGCTCACGTAGCCGCGTTTGGCCGCATCATCATAATTTAGCCGCGCGCGCCGCATGGCCGCAGTGGCTTTAGCGTCGTCCAGACCGGGCTGGCTGCCTAATCGCTGATAGGCCCTCCCGAGGTCGAAGAGGAACCGCGCAACGCGCGGGTTTTGGTCAATCGCCTTGTTGCAAGCGGCGATCGCCTGATCAGCATCAACCTTGTCGAACGAGACGCCGGGAACTTCGGGCGGTCGCGCCGGATCAAGATCGGATGCAGCCAAGCGGTCACAGTTGTCAATCGGACGCCGTGGGTCCGCTGGCGGTACCTCGACCGGGTCGTCCGAGCTCAGTCCGAGATTGGCAATGGCGCGTCGCGCCAATTCAGCGGTCGAGCAACTGTCAAAGCGCACGAGATGACGGCGATAAAGTTCGCGTTTGCGTAATTTGGCGATCTGGGCCCAATCCTCATCCGAACCCGCGCATTTGTCCTGAGTTAGTTGAAAGCGGTCAGCGCCGATTGAGCCGACCAAAAGAAAGTCCTCCACGTCGGCGCCGTTGGAAAAATATTCGGGCTCCTGTTGTTCGCCTTTCCGTTGCGCAATTGCACTCACCACCAGCCGGACACGTTTTGCCAGGCCCAGTAGAGTTTGGTCAGGTCGTTGCAGTTCGGAGCGGAGCACCTCGGTGAAGAGCGAATTGCGCCGGTGATCATTCGGATTGAACCGCTCGATTGCTTGCTCGCCGAATGACGCCGAGAAAAGCACCAGGAAACCGGACGGAGGTTGTCCAGAGCTCAACAGGCGGCTGCCCGAGCTCGGCCCGCGAACAATGCGTTTGACCTCGTCATTGCCGCTTTGAGGAACCGCCAGCAAAGAACGGCAAGCATCCAGGATAACAATCGCGAGCTTTGGATGGCGTTCCGCGATCTTGCGTTGAATTTCGCTGGCCGAGATGCCGCTGCGCGGAATCTCGTCCCGCTGATAGGCCTCCAGAAACGACCCGACGCGCAACTGAACGATGTCCGAATTGCGCCTGTCTTTCTCCGGCATCTGCGATTGCGTGTAAGCGAACGGGCTCTTGATGTCGCCCAGCAGAAGATAATTCGTCTGGTCGGCTTCGATGCCGAAACCATGGCCAGAGAAGAAGAACAGCACCTCATCGCCCGCCTCGACCGTGTTGAGGAAGGCGTTGAAGTCCTTGTCGAAGCTCTCCCTGTTCTTCGGGTCGGTGACGATCTTGATATTTTTCCGGTCGAACCCGACTTCCTCTAGGTCCGCCCCGAGGTCCTTTGCGTCGGTGACGGTCCGGGTGAGTTGCTGGATGCGCGCGTCGTTGTAACGTTGGATGCCAACAACAAACGCGCGACGCGTTTCCGCGCGAGCGGGCGCGATCAGCAGAAGAATACTGGCGGCAACGAAAAGAGCGGCCAAAAAACTCTTTGGCACGGATAAGCTCAACGCACTGGGATGTGCCCGCAGGGCCATGGCAGAACCCTGAACCCTGGTTGATCCAATACCGGTCAATGTAGCGCAGATATGCCACGAATCCGGCGATCGCGGCAAGACATTGCTCCGACAAGACCCCACGTTTTAACGCCTCCCCGTCAGGGCCCGAGGGAGCGGGCGACCCGGAACCCGATCTGGGCGCGCCTCTCGTCCGGTGGGCTCCAGCTTCGTTTGGCGGTCCGTAAATCCTGTGGCTCGTCCGACCAGGAGCCACCTCGTACGACTTTGCGGCTACAATCGCCGGTGGTGCGCGGCGCGCCATCCGAGGGCAGGCCCGCCAGAGTGGCGTTCCAGCAGTCCTGTACCCATTCCCTGACGTTGTCCTGGGTGTGCAGCAGACCGAACGGATTCGCCGCTCCGCTGTCGGCTGCAATGGTCTGGCGCAGTGCCTGCGCCTTGGGGCTGCCCTCGTAGGAATATCGCCAATCATAGTTCGCCTGATCGGGAGTAATAGTGTTGCCAAACCAAAATGCGGTTGACGGACATTCCACTTTGCAGCCACGCGCCGCATACTCCCATTCAGCTTCCGAGGGCAGACGGTAGGATGCCCCGGTCTTGCGCGACAGCCACTCCGTATATGCCGTAGCATCGCTCCACGAGACGTTGATGACCGGACGCGCGCCCGTCCCCCAGCCGTAATCGCCTGGGCGATAGGCGCGGCAGCCTCCTTCGGCGATACATGCGAACCACTGGTCGAAGGTGACTTCTGATCGGCCGATTGCAAACGGCTGTCTGAATACGACGGAGCGCTGGGGACCCTCCTCGCTGTTGTGGCCGGGTTCATCATTTGGTGAGCCGATGAGTGCGCGGCCAGCGGGAACGACCGCCAGTACGGGGCACTCGTTGCATTCCCTAAAGAACCGACTGCTGCTGGCCGCTAAGTCGGTCGGGACCGCGCTTGCGACCGTGATTTTGTCGGCGTTGGTTTGTGTCAATTGAGACGGCGCGTTGGATACCGGTGGCAGGGTTGCGGGCGTTGCTTGTCGCGACGGCGTCACGGTAGCGGATGACTGAGACGCGGGTTCGGGCGGCCGCACCAGGTACCACACCGCACCGAGCAGGATGATGCCCGCAGCAACCGCGGCCGCCCAGATGGTTGGTGAAATTTGGCGGTTCCGTTTGGCGGGCGCAGGCTGCGAGGATGGTTCGGGGGCTGCTTGATCTGCGGGTGCGCCGGAACGCAATAATTGCTCGATGGTCGCTGTCAGCCGGTCGCCGAGGGCGCGCCGTTCGACCCACTGCATGTTTGCCAACATGTATTTTAGGCCGCCCGCCGGCTCCACCCCATCGAGGCGCAACGGATAGATCGGCTTGTGTCCCTGTGCGGCCAGTTCGACCTCACGCAGCACATGATCGCTCTCGTTGGCGGTTATCGAGAACAGCAGCAGCATCGCACGGCATTGCGCAATCGCGTTGACGATCTCTCTGTGATAGCCGCTGCCAAGCGGTACGTCGCGCGGCGCAATCCAGCAGCTTATGCCGTGCCGTTCAAAATCGGCGACGAGATCGTTTGCCGTGCCGGCGTCCGCCGACGAGTGACTGATGAAGAGATCCCGCTGTAACATACCCCCCCCCACTGCGCCCACTAAAGCCGCGGAGCATAAACGACCGCAATCCGCATTTCCACGACCTACGGCGAGCTATGCAGGATTTTGGGTGACGAGGCGATCAGGCGGCGTGGTTTGACGACGCTTCAATGACCTCAACTCCATCTTGGAATCTTACACCTCCGATAACCTTCGGCAATTGATTTTGAC
>Ga0075522_10002254_pt1 | contig 14421 bp, 9 predicted proteins | sample NGEPerA_FD_74796 | JGI IMG/M metagenome (GOLD analysis project Ga0075522, IMG submission 74796) | Arctic peat soil microbial communities from the Barrow Environmental Observatory site, Barrow, Alaska, USA - NGEE PermafrostL2-A | ecosystem: Environmental > Terrestrial > Soil > Wetlands > Peat ... | reverse complement strand
ACGGAGCACAGGGTGAAGCTGGTTTTTGCAAGTCGTTGAAAAAGTTGGAGCGGGAGACCGGGGTCGAACCGGCGACGTCCAGCTTGGGAAGCTGGCATTCTACCACTGAATTACTCCCGCTTACCTTGCCAATCGGCTAGTAGCTGATTTCAGAGGACCTCGTGGCTCTTGGAGCGAGTCGCCGAAGCCTCGTTTCAGCCCACACTATACCATAGCGTCATCGAGTCAGGATGGTCTTCCAACGTAAGCTGGGATCGTGGAATCCGAATCAAAGTACATGCCTTGAGCGCAGCGTTGCTGTCCCTAGAGGTTCTTGGATTTGCGTCTACCTTTACCGTCTTCAAGATCGATCACGCGGATCTTCAGGTCGGGAAGATTTTCGCGACGGGTGGAAACGGTTGGAGAATGCGGCTCACCGAGCGCGCAATCATGAGATCTTCGTCCGTTCGAATCACGCGAACCGTGGCCCGGCTGGAATCCGTGGAAATCACGCCCGCCGTTTCGGCATTGCGCGACTCGCTCAATTCCATGCCAAGGAAGCCCAGTCCCTCGCAGATGCGCGCGCGGACGCGTGGCGCATTTTCGCCAATACCTCCAGCGAAGACGAACGTGTCCACGCCGCCCAGCGCAGCCGCGAAAGCGCCGATCCATTTTTTCGCCTGATAGCAGAACAGCGCCACGGCTTCGGCCGCCCGTATATCATGGGCTTCCTGCGCCAGCAGGTCTCGCATGTCGGGACTGATCTCCGAAACCCCGAGCAGCCCGGCCTGGTGGTTGACCATCTCGTAAAAGTGCTCTATGGTCATCTGCTCGGTTCGCGCCAGATACGGCGCCAGGCTGGGATCCAGATCGCCTGAACGGGTGCTCATCACTAATCCCGCCGTCGGAGTGAAGCTCATGCTGGTGTCGATACTTTTGCCATCGCGCACGGCGGCCATGCTCGCGCCATTACCCAGATGAGCGAGGATGACGCGGCCCGCGGTGGCCGCCGGATCGCCCAAGCGTGCCAGTTCTTCCATCAGGTAGGCATAGGACAACCCGTGGAACCCGTAGCGCTGCACTCCCATCGCGTCATAGCGGCGCGGGATGGGAAGCTGCTTGGCGACACGCGGCATGGTGCGGTGAAACGCCGTGTCAAAACAGGCCACCTGCGGCAGTTTCGGATGACGCTGGCGGAGCGTCTCGATCAATTCAATCTCGCCCGGCAGATGATCCGGGTCGCACGGGCTGATACGATGCAGTTCCTCCAATAATTCCGGGGTGACCAGCTCGGGCTCAAGGTGTTGCATGCCGTGGACCACGCGGTGCCCCACAGCACGGACCGACTCGAAATGATTCCGCGCTTCGAGCCACTCGATCAGCACAGTCGCCGCCGATTTGTGATCCGAAGCGGCCAAACTGCGGCTGTCGTGCTGGTTCGTAGCCGGGTCCGCGAACGTCAAAGTCGTCCCAGCCAGACCGATGCGGTCAAGCTTTCCGAAAAGTCCTCGCTGCAGCGGCTCGCCGGCCTGGTACAGCGCGAACTTGATGCTCGACGAGCCGCCGTTGAGCGTTAGGATATTTGACATCGCCGGTTTCATGGATGTGCAAGCCGCACCCTTCCAGTATGTGACGAGTTTTGATTGCCCGCTTCCGCGCCGAGGCCGGTACCGATGCGCGAATATGGGTTTATCGAATCATAACGACGGGAGAGTCATGAACGTAAGTCCACTTGCGGGAAAGCCGGCCGAAGCATCGATGCTGGTGAATGTACCCAGACTGGTTACCGCCTACTACACGGAAATACCCGACGCAGCGGTGCCGGAACAGCGGGTTTCCTTCGGCACCTCGGGACATCGCGGTTCCGCGTTCGACAAGGCCTTCAACGAATGGCATATCCTCGCCATCAGCCAGGCCATTTGTCTGTACCGGGAGCAGCAGAAGATCGATGGTCCGTTATTTCTTGGCATGGACACCCATGCCCTTTCCGTGCCGGCTCTTGCCACCGCGCTGGAGGTGCTGGCGGCCAACGGTGTGGACGTCATGCTCTCCGAGGGCGATGAATATACCCCGACGCCTGTCATTTCTCACGCGATTCTCACCTACAACCGCGGGCGCAAGGCGGGGCTCGCTGACGGGATCGTGATCACGCCATCACACAATCCGCCGCGTGACGGCGGGTTCAAATACAATCCTCCCAACGGCGGGCCGGCGGAATCCACCATCACCGGCTGGATCGAAGCCAAGGCCAACGACTTTCTTGAGAATGGCCTGCGCGGAGTGAAACGGATTCCTTTCGAGAAGGCTCTGCACGCGTCTACGACGCACCGCCGCGACTATCTCCATACTTACATCGCCGATCTCGCCAACGTGATCGACATGGATGCCATTCGCGGGGCGAAAATCAGCATGGGAGTCGATCCGCTCGGCGGCGCCGGGGTCCACTATTGGGGGCCGATTGCGGAACGATACAAGTTGAACCTTACGGTCACGAACGAGGCCGTCGACCCGACCTTCCGCTTTATGACGGTCGATTGGGATGGCCAGATCCGCATGGACCCATCCTCGCCCTATGCGATGCAGCGGCTCATCGGCCTGAAGGATCGTTTCGAGATCGCCTTCGCCTGCGACACGGATCACGACCGGCACGGAATTGTCACCAAGAGCGCCGGGCTGCTGCCGCCGAACCACTACCTGTCCGTTGCGATTTTCTACCTTTTCCAACACCGCCCCAAGTGGCGTAACGAAGCGGCCGTAGGCAAGACGGTGGTGAGCAGCCAGATGATCGATCGCGTCACGGCCAAGGTCGGCCGAAAGCTTTACGAAGTGCCGGTAGGCTTCAAGTGGTTCGTCGATGGCCTGCTCAACGGCTCGCTTGGCTTTGCCGGAGAGGAGAGCGCGGGCGCGTCTTTTGTCCGTCTGGATGGCAGCGTGTGGACGACGGATAAGGATGGCATAATTCCGGCTTTGCTTGCGGCGGAGATCACCGCGCGGATGGATCGCGATCCCGGCGAGATCTACCGCGAACTGACGCGCGAGTTCGGCGAGCCCGTTTACGACCGCGTGGAGGCTCCCGCGACGCGGGAGCAAAAGCAGATGCTCGCCAGATTGTCGCCGCAGCAGGTCCGTTCCAAGGATTTGGCCGGCGAGAAAATCCAGGCCATCCTCACTCAAGCGCCGGGTAACGATGCTCCGATCGGCGGGTTGAAGGTGGCGGCCGAGAGCGGGTGGTTCGCCGCGCGCCCGTCAGGTACTGAGGATATCTACAAGATCTACGCAGAGAGCTTCCGGGGAGCCGATCATCTGCGTCGCATCCTGGAGGAGGCACAAACGATGGTCAACGATACTCTGGCGGCAACGCCGGACGGGAGTGGCAAATCATGAGTAAACACACCCGTGTCACCCACCCTATCTACAACCTCCTGCCCACGGAAATCGACGGGTTCGATTCCCTGGCGGAACTCGCCCTGGATATGCGCTGGTCCTGGAATCATGCGACCGACCAGGTCTGGCGAAAACTGGATCCCAAATTGTGGGAGATCACCCATAACCCCTGGGTCGTCCTGCAGACGGTCTCGCGCGACCAGATCGAGCAGGTGTTGGCCGACCCCGTTTTCCGAACAAGTGTGGACGGCTTGGTGCAAGCGTCACGAAAGGCGGCGAAGGCGCCCGCTTGGTTTCAAAAGAATCATCCGGACGCTCCCCTGACCTGCGCAGCCTATTTCAGCATGGAATTTATGTTGAGCGAGGCTTTGCCCATCTACTCGGGCGGGCTTGGCAATGTGGCTGGCGATCAACTGAAAGCAGCCAGCGACCTGGGCGTGCCGGTGGTCGGCGTGGGACTCCTCTACCAGCAGGGCTATTTTCGCCAGGTGATCGACAAAAACGGAGCGCAAGAGGCCCTCTACCCGTACAACGATCCCGGACAGTTACCCATCGCACCGCTGCGCCAGCCGAACGGGGAGTGGCTGCGGCTGGAGCTCGCGTTGCCGGGATACTCGGTTTGGCTGCGCGCCTGGCAGGTCCAGGTCGGCAGAGTGAAGCTTTACCTGCTGGACAGCAATGACGCGGCGAACATCCCCGCTCATCGAGCGATCACCAGCGAGCTCTACGGCGGCGGCCCGGAGCTGCGCCTCAAACAAGAAATGCTGCTTGGAATCGGCGGATGGCGGCTGCTTCGCGCGCTCGGAATCCAACCAGAGGTCTGTCACCTGAATGAAGGGCATGCGGCCTTCGCCGTGTTGGAACGCGCCCGCACTTTCATGGAAGAGACCGGGCAGCCCTTCGAAGTGGCGCTCGCCGCGACCCGAGTCGGCAATCTGTTTACTACCCATACGGCGGTGGCAGCGGGCTTTGACCGTTTTGCGCCAGCCCTCATCGAACAATACCTTGGAGGATACGCCCAGACGAAGCTCGGCATGACGGTCCATGACTTGCTGGCTCTTGGCCGCCAGAATCCGGACGACGCGTCGGAGCCGTTCAATATGGCGTATCTCGCGATTCGCGGGTGCGGGGCGGTCAATGGCGTGAGCCGCCTGCATGGCCAGGTGAGCCGGCACATCTTTTTGCCTCTCTTCCCGCACTGGCCGGAAGACGAAGTTCCGGTCGGACACGTGACCAACGGAGTCCACATGCCGACCTGGGATTCGGCCCCGTCCGACGATTTGTGGACCGGGGCCTGTGGCAAGGAGCGTTGGCTGGGGACGACGGAGACACTAGAGCAGGACATTCACCGGGTCTCCGACGCGAATCTCTGGCAGCTCCGCACCGATGCCAGGAGTTCTCTAGTCGAATATGCCCGGGAACGGCTATACCGGGAGCTGGCCGCGGCGGGCGCATCGGCTCAGGACGTCGAGGGCGCCAAGCACCTTTTTGATCCCAATACACTGACGCTCGGATTCGCGCGACGCTTTGCGACCTACAAGAGACCGAACCTGCTGCTGCACGATCCGGACCGGCTGCTTCGCCTGTTGAGCGATCCCCAGCGTCCGGTGCAACTCATCATCGCCGGAAAAGCGCATCCGGCGGACGAGGCGGGGCAAGCCCTGATCCAGGAATGGATTCAGTTCATCCGGCGGCCCGAGACCCGCCCCCATGTGATCTTTCTCAGTGACTACGACATGCTTCTAACCGAGGATCTGGTGCAGGGGGTGGATGTCTGGATCAACACGCCGCGGCGCCCCTGGGAGGCTTGCGGGACCAGTGGCATGAAGGTGCTCGTCAATGGAGGGATTAATCTCTCGGAATTGGATGGATGGTGGGCGGAAGCCTACACGCCTGAAGTCGGGTGGGCGTTGGGAGATGGCCAGGAACATGACGAGGATCCGGCCTGGGACGCTGTCGAAGCCGGCGCGCTCTACGACTTGCTCGAGCGCGAAGTGAAGCCGGAGTTCTATACCCGTGACGAGCACGGCATTCCCACCGCATGGGTCAAGCGGATGCGGGAAAGCATGGCGCAGTTGACGCCGCGCTTTTCCGCGAGCCGCGCGGTACAGGAATATGCGGAGCAACACTATCTTCCGGCTGCGGCAGCCTACCGTGAGCGTGCCGCGGACAAGGGCGCAGTGGGCAGGCAGGTGGTCGATTGGCGGCATGCGGTGGATGAAAAATGGAACTCGCTACGTTTCGGAGGATTGCGCGTCGAATCCACCGCGGACCACCACACGTTTGAAGTCGAAATCTTTCTGAACGATCTCGACCCGAATGCGGCGCGAGTGGAGCTCTATGCGGACGGAACCAACGGCGGCGATCCGGTAAGAGTAGAAATGAAGTGCGCGGGACCCCTACCGGACGCATCCCACGGGTGCGTTTATCGCGCGATCGTACCCACGACCCGTCCAGCGAAAGACTACACGGCGCGAGTGGTGCCGCAGCGCTCCGGGGTAGCGGTTCCGTTGGAATCCGCTCGAATCTTATGGCAACGATAATCGCACCATCCGAACGTGACCGGCAGCGAGCGCTATGCCGGAGTAGCATTGAACGGGAGGTAGGAATGCAATCGATTGGGCGAGGCGGGCCGGACGCGGCGCAGCAGCAACGGATGGTCCAGCCGCAATCAGCGCTCGATTTCCTCGACTCCTCGCTGGAGTGGCGGCGCATCTTCGCAGAGATATGGGGCACCTTCCTTCTGGTGCTGGTCGCTGCCGGTGGCGGCGGCGTCGCGGCGATGAGCGGCGGCAAGGTCACCCTGGGCATGATGGTGGTGGCGCCCGGAATCATGGTGATGGCGATCATCTACTTTATGGGCGACGTGAGCGGAGCGCATTTGAATCCGGCGGTCACTCTGGCGTTCGCGGTGCGGCGCAACTTCCCTTGGAAGAGAGTCCCGGGCTACATGGTGGCACAAGTGATCGGAGGCATCGGTGCGGCAGCTTTCCTTCGCGCCATGTTCGGGACGGTTGGGGCGCTCGGCGCGACGCTTCCGGGTAGTGGTGTGACCGGCGGGAGAGCGCTGGCGATGGAAGTAGTGCTGACGGCCGGGCTGGTGAGCACCATCCTGGGCGCCGGATCTGGTGCGTGGTGACTTCCACACGACTTGGATCTACCTGGCCGGGCCCGCGCTGGGCGCCCTGATCGGAGTGGCCTTCGAGCGGATTCTAAAAGGGAAACCTACGGCGGCCGGCAGGATCGCCGCGCAGGGCACGCTGGGAGTCGACGATACGACCGGGCCGAAGACTTGAGTGAACTTCAGCCGCGTAAAATGCGGGCCTATTCTTTGGATCGCTCGGAGCCCACGACAACTGTGGCGCCGTTTGCCAGTTTCAGCCGAACGCCCTGATGGCCGCTGACAATATAGGCCTTCCCTTCGCGGTTGGAACGAATCCCGAAGCCGCCGTAATCGCGGTCGGGATCGAACGTAACGGTTTCCGCAGACTGGATGTCGGCAAGAGAAATGCGGCGGGTACGGAAAAACCCGCGCAGAGCCACGGTCAGTTTCTGATCGCGAATCTCCGTGACTAACCGCACCGTGATGAGACGGAAGTAGACCGCCCATAGGAATAGGGTCCAACCGATCACATGGCTGTTGGGCAGCGGTTTTGTGCCCCAGGGATGGCCGAGCATGACCTGCGAGATCAGCAGGCTGAGCATGATGCACGGCGGCACCAACAGCGCATTGCCGATCCGCCGCAGGGGGAAACCGCTGTTTCTCATAGAAGCGCCGGCCTGAGTTATGGGGCACGGCTGCTTATCGGCAACTACCGCAGCAGGCCGATGGTGTACTGGAGCGCGGAATACTGGGTCTGGTAATCGTACTTCGCATTGAGGTTCTCGATCTCGGCTTGCGTCAGGTTCAATTGCGCCTGTGTCAGCTCGACGATGGAAGACAAGCCGAGATTATAACGCCCTTGCGAGAGATCCAAGGCCAGTGCCGCTTGACGAAGAAATTGCGCCGTAACGTCGATCCGCTGATAAGCGTCGTTCGCGCTCGCCCAGGCTACCCGGACGTCTCGCTCGAGCCGTTGCTGTTCGTCCCGCAGCCTTTGATCGGACTCCATCGCCCGCTGCAGCGCCGCCTCCCGGCGGGCGGTGAACAAATGTCCGTTGAACACGGGTATGCTCACATTGGCGGCAATCCCTTCATAACCGAGCGGGACAGCCACGGAAGAAGGATTGTTGATGTAGGGAATGAGTCCGCCCACTGCAACCGCGCTCACTGTCGGCCGGGAGAGATCCTTTTCAGCGTCCGCGAACTTGTAGGCCGCATCGCGCGAAAAACGGAGGCTGGCAAGCTCCGGCCGGTTGCCGATCGCCTGCGCAATCAATGAATCAGCGGTTGTGGAAGGTCCAGGAGGCAGCGGCTGGTCGGCGAGCTGATAGTTTGCCGGCTGGTCAGACCCCATGGCGCGGCCCAATTCGGCAAGCGCCTGCTGCACGCTGTCCTCCGCCCGGAGGAGCAGGAGTTTCGCTTCCGATACATTCACGTCGGCAAAGCTGACGTCGAGCTGCGACTTGAGGCTGTTCTTGGCCAGCTCGGTCACCTGATCGCTCAGCAATTGGCGCGTACTCACGGTTTCCTGTGCAACTTTCACCACGGCTTGCGCATGGAGAACGTCAAAATAGGACCGATTTACCTGGAGGAGCACGTCGTAGCGCGTCGCTTGAGCCGTTTGGGTCACCGCTTGGACCTCCAATCGGGAGCTGCTGACCAGATTGGACGTGCGGCCGGAATCGGTAATCAACTGACGAACCACGACGCCCGGGGCGACGCGGCTGAAGAGGCGGGAGGCAGAAAGGTCACCTGCCCCGAGTCGCGATCCGTTGTTGCCCTGCGAACCTGTCAGGTTGCCGGTCACACTGGGGTAATACACGGACCGATTCTCGATGATCTGTTGATTCGAGTAGTTGATCTCGTTTTGCGCCGCTTGGATCTGCGGATGATTCTGAATCGCCAGTGCTTCGGCTTGCGGGAGAGTCAGCGCGGGCAAGTTCGGTCCGGCCGGAGGCGCCTGGGCAGGAGGGGCCTGTGCGAAAGCGCTCGCGGCACCGATTGCCGCGGAAATCGTCAAAAAGATCAGAGTGCTATGGGTTCTGAAGGGCATGGGCAGATTACGAGGCCGACGGCTGCGGCTTGTTCCGGTACACCAGCAGATAAGCGGCCGGTACGATGAACACGGTCAGCAATACCGAGACGGTTAATCCACCCAGAAGCGCGCGGGCCAGCGGCGCGTAGGTCTCACTGCCCTCGCCCAGCTTCAGCGCCATCGGCAACAGGCCGATGATGGTTGCCAGCGAGGTCATCAGCACCGGCCGTAGACGAACCCGGCAGGCCATGGCCACCGCATCGCGTACGTTCTTTCCTTCTTCCCGAAGCTGCCGCGTGAATTCCACGATCAGAATGCTGTTCGAAACGGCGATGCCGGTGAGCATCACAACACCCATGAGCGACATCACGTTGAGCGTCGTGCCGGTGAAATAAAGAGTCAGGAGCACGCCGGTAAGACCGGGCGGGACAGCGAGCAAAATCAGGAGCGGATCCACAAAACTGCGGAATTGGGCCACCAGAATGAGATACAGCAGAACCACGGAGAGCGTCAGTCCGATCGCGAAACTCTGGAACGAAGCGCGCATTCCCTGGACCATCCCGCGCAGCGTAACGTTCAGCCCGTCCGGAATTTTCGTCTGCGCGATGATCTGATCGATACGGTCCGCGATGGCCCCAAGCTCCTCGCCCAGCGGACGCACGTACACGTCCGTGACACGCCGGATCGCGTAGTGATCCACTTCCGTCGGCGCCAGGATGCGTTTCAGGGAGCTGATCGTGTCCAGACGCGTCGGCAGCAGGCTCCCGGATGCGCGCAAGGAAATCGCCCTGAGGTCCGCAAGCGACTTGACCTGTCCTTCCCCGTACTGCACGGTCAGCATATAATCCTGGCCCGACTTGGGATCCACCCAATAGCTCGGCGCGATCATCTGGTTGCTGGTGAGGGCCGTGATCACGTTCCCCACGACCTCTTGCTGGTCCAGTCCAAGTTCGCTTGCCCGCGTTCGATCCACGTCCAGTTTCAGGGCTGGATAGTCGACGTCCTGGGGAATGTATACATCGGCGACACCCGGGATTCGCTCAATCTCCGAGGCGAGCTTCGACGCGGTTTGATGAGAGCGTTCCAGGTTGGTGCCGGACACCTGCACGTCGATCGGCGCCGGCAGACCCAGGTTAAGCACGGCGTCCACCATGCCGCCCGACTGGAAGTAGCTGCTCAGCTCCGGCAGCTCCTCCGACATCCGCTGTTTCACACGAGCCATGTACTCGTAGCTGCCCACCTTGTGGTCGTCTTTCAAGCCCACTTGCACAAACGCCGTATCCTGCGCCGAATTGCTGGTATAGATCGAAGAAAAACCCGGCGTCACGCCGATATTCGAAAGAACCACGCCCAGATCGCTTTCCGGGATGATCTGACGGATTAGCGCCTCAACTTTGGCGACTTCCGTTTCAGTGACCGCGATGCGCGTGCCTGAAGGCGCCTTGATATTGATCACGAACATGCCAGCGTCCGTGCGCGGGAAAAATGACAAGCCGAGGAGCGGGAACAGGGCCAGACTTGCGGCAAAGGAAGCTCCGCACAATCCGACGGTGAGCCAGGGGTACCGCAGAGCGCCGCCCACCATCCAGTCGTAGACCTTCAGGAACGACTCAAAACGGTCGTTAAACCAGACGTTGAAGCGCTCTCCCAAGCGCCATCGATTGTGACCGCTCTTTAACTCGACTTCGACGGGCTCTTCCGAGGAGGGCGTCCCGTGATGCGAGGCGGCTTTCATGAACCGCGCGCAGAACAAAGGGACTACGGTCATCGCCACGGCAAACGAGGCGAACAGAGCGAGCACCACGGTCAGCGCCAACGCCGAGAAAAGGAACCGGCTGACACCATACAAAAATGTCACCGGAAAGAAGACCACGGCGGTTGTCAGAGTGGCGGCGAGTACCGGCAACGCCACTTCTCGCCCACCGTTCTCCGCGGCGACGACCGGCTCTTCGCCGAGTTCCAGGTGCCGGTAGATGTTTTCGAGCACCACAACGGAGTTGTCGATCAGCCGCGACAAAGCCAGCGCGAGCCCGCCCAGCACCATGCTGTTGACCGTGCCGCCGCCAAGAGAGAGCGCCATGAAGGTCGCCAGAGCCGACAGTGGAATGGAAAAGAATACGGCCACCGTGGCTCGGATGCTCCCTAGAAAAATCAGGATCATCACCGAGGTCAGGAAGAGTCCGATCGCGCCTTCGTCGAGCAGCGTGCGAATGGCCGTCTTGACGAAGCGGGACTGATCGAACAGCACATTCGTGACGAGTTCCTTAGGCGTGTCTACCAGGTGGCTGACAACGTTGCGAACGCCGTCCACCACGGCGATGGTGTTGGTGTCGCCGCCTTGCTTAAGAACAGGAGTATAAACCGAACGCTTGCCGTCCACTCGCACGATGCTGGTCAGGATCTGGCGAGAATCTTTGGCATAGCCGATGTCGCCGACACGGACGATGGATCCGCCCACGACCTTGAGGGGCAAATTGTCGATCTCGTCGATGCTGGGGAGTTGGCTGTTGGTGTAGATGTTGTAATCCAGCGAGCCGATCGGCACGTCTCCCGCGGGCAGGATCAGATTCGAGCGGTTGACCGTGCGGACCACGTCCATGAGGCTAAGCTGGTGAGCTTCCAGCTTGTAGGGATCCGCGTAGACCATGATCTGGCGGTAGCCGCCGCCGAACGGCTGAGGAACGCTGGCGCCGGCGACGCTGGCCATCTGGTTGCGGACCGTGAACTGCGCCAGATCGCGTAATTGCGTATCGTTGAATCCCTTCCCGCCCACGGTAACCAGGCAAACAGGCAGGCTGGAGGCGTCGAACTTGAGCACCACCGGAGGCAAGGTGCCGGGCGGTAAGCGCCGCAACTGCGCCAGGGCCAGGTTGGAAATCGTGGCGACCGCCGAGTCTGAGTTGGACCCGGGCTGAAAAAACACTCGAATCACGCTCGCGCCGGGGAGAGACCGCGACTCAATGTGCTCGACTCCGCTCGCCAGCGTGAACTGCCGCTCGAAACGGCTGGTGATGTCTGTTTCAATCTGCTCCGGCGGCATCCCGTTGTAGAATGTCGCGACCACCACCATGGGGATGTCGATGTTCGGAAACATGTCTACCGGCATCCGCAGCAGAGCGGTGCCGCCGACCACCGCGATGATCAGGGCGACAACAATGATGAAGTATGGTGTTCGAATGGCAAAACGAGACATAAAGTGTTAACTACGGAGTGACTTTAGTAGCGACCTCGATCGGCCTCGGGCGAACCTGTTCGCCCGCACTAAGGCTGGAACGGTTGCCGGTAACCACCAGGTCTCCCTGCCGCAAACCGGCGAGAACCTCGACATCGGTAGCGTTCTGGATACCGAGTTTCACCTTCCGGATCTCGATACGATTTTCCGGCGTCACGACCGTCACCTGCCCCGACGCTTCATCGTCGCCTACATCCACGGCGGGAATGGGAACAGTCAGTGCGGCGCTGCGGTGATCGAGGGTGAGGTTCACCTCGGCGAACATCCCGGGTATGAGAATCAGGTTTGGATTCTCAACATCCACTTGGGTATCCATTGTGCGCGTCGCCGACATTACTTTATCCGCGAACCGCGCGACTTGACCGGGGAACGACCGGTCCAGCGTCGGCACCCGGACCTCCACCTGCTGTCCGATGTGCACCGTGGGGACCGCGGATTCGGGGACCGGGAGAACCAGTCTCAGCTTTCTGTTCTCCGACAGCCTGACCAGCGGCATGACCTGCGTGCTGGACGCCGTGCCGGCCTGAATCATCGAGCCCTTATCCGCGTATCGCTTGGTAACGACTCCCGCGAACGGCGCCGTAACGCGGGTATAGTCGCGCAGAGTTTCGATCTTTTGCAGCTCCGCCATGCTGACTTGAACCTGCTGTTCCGCCGCGGACAGGCTGGATTTGGCAGCGCTCACCTGCGCCTCCGCCACCAGGTCTTTACTCTGAGCATCGTCGATCTCTTGTTGCGCGATCAGGCCGGCCTTTTGCTTGGCAACGTCCGCCAAGCGAGTGTAGGAAAGATGTGCAATACTGCGCGATTGCTGTGCCCGCTGCAATTCATCCCGGGCGCGTTCAACCTCCGCCTGGCTGCGGCTCAACACCGATTGCGCCCGAGCTTGGTCGTCGGCCATCTCTGGTATTTCGAGCACGGCCAGGAGATCTCCCTCTTTTACCCGGGATCCCACATCCACGTTGATGTTCTTCACATACCCCGACACTTTGGCCATCACGTCGATCTCTTGGAACGGCTTGAATTCAGCCGTGATCACCACCCCGCGGGACATATCTTCGGTCTTGGCCTTGGCCACCGCGACCGTGGGAGACGCAGGATCTTTCGACTCTGCCTCTACATGGGTGGCCTTGGAACAGGACTCGTTGAGGAGAGCGGCTAATCCCACAAGGAGGACAGAGGATGTAAGGAGAAATATTTTGCGCGTAGTCATCTCAGCTTTCGGTGGTGGATCGCATTGGGTTGGGGATGGAAGTCCCCTGGAAAGCGCCCAAAAGCCATCCGGAAAATTTGGAAGCTGCTAGATAGAATAGCTGGTGAAACATCGGCGAGGATGCAAGAGACGGCAGAAATGAATCCGGATCCGGGGATGGTTGGATCAACGCAGGCCTTCTCCTCAATAACCTATAAATTCTATACCTTAAGGCTATGCTGGAGCCACTCCTCAACCCATACCAAGTGGCTGGTATTTTGGGGATAAAAACCACGTAGCTAGCGTGGACGGGGCGAAGCGCAGTTAGGTCCGAAATCGATTCGGCTGGCGAGGAAGATCGGTATGATGCGTGCTGGCGGAAACCTACCGCCGGCGCCCGCCGCCGGCATGCCCGCCTCCAGAGTTTGCACGTCCACCCGAGAAGCCCGAGCCTCCGCCGGAGGAACGAGGAGCCGAGAAGGAGCGTCCACCGGAGGAAAAGCTCCGGCTGGGCGCTGAAGAGGATCGCGGGGCGGAAAAGCTTCGACTGGGCGCGGCGTTGAATCGCGGGGCGGAAAAGCTTCGACTGGGCGCAGCGTTGAATCGCGGGGCGGAAAAGCTCCGGCTCGGCGCTGAATAGGATCGCGAGGCGGAAAAGCTCTGGCTGCGCGGGGCCGAATACGCAGGCGCGGACGAGCGGTTGTACGACGGCTGACCGCGGTAACTCTGCGCGGAGCTCGATGCGCGATTGTTCTGCGCAGGAGCCCGGTAGCCTTGCGAGTTTCCGCGGCTATAGTTCGGAGAGGCCTGCCGGGTAGAACCGGCATTGCCGTTCGTTGCTGCACGGTTGTCACCGTTAAATCTACGCCATCCGCCCGCATTCGTACCGGTACTTGCGGCGTTCCTGTTCGACTGGGCGCGGTTGCCCTGCCCTGCACCGTTAGAGCGGCCTCCAATGACCTGGCTGGCATTCCCTCTGCTAGGGTTACTGAATTGGCGGCCGTTGGCTCCGCCACCTGCTCGAAGACCGTTGGCTCCGCTCCCTACATAACGGGAGGAGTTGAACCGGCTTGCCACCGCGCGGTTAGGATAAGGAACGCCCATCCGGTGGCCTGGATCGTGGGCCCACGCTCCGCGGCCTCCAAAACCACGGCCCGCAAAACCGCCGCGATAGCCGCCGCGGAATCCGTACGTATTAAAGAAGCCGGTATTGACGAACAGGCTATTGCCAAACCATCCGCAGCCCCAGCCGTAACCGCCCCAACCTCCCCACCCGGGGAAATAGCTGCTCATGTAGATGCCCGGCCCGAACCCGAACCCGAGTCCAAATCCAAAACCGTCGGGGTACCACAGATCCGGGTAAGCGCCCCACACGGGGGGACCCCACACGTAAGCCGGATTGTAGACCGGAACGTAGATCACTTGCGGATCGGCGGGCTGTATCTCGATGGCGCTTTGGTTGTTTTGAGTGTCGGTCGTGACCACCTGCTCTGGAG
>Ga0075522_10002248_pt1 | contig 14455 bp, 14 predicted proteins | sample NGEPerA_FD_74796 | JGI IMG/M metagenome (GOLD analysis project Ga0075522, IMG submission 74796) | Arctic peat soil microbial communities from the Barrow Environmental Observatory site, Barrow, Alaska, USA - NGEE PermafrostL2-A | ecosystem: Environmental > Terrestrial > Soil > Wetlands > Peat ... | reverse complement strand
GGTCCAACCGCGGGGAAATTCCACTGCCACCTTGCCGTGCAGCATGACGAGCACTCGGTCACATGGCCGGAGGTCGTCGAGTTCATCGGAGACAATGACAACCGCCGTCCCGCTGGTCCTGACTTGGTCGACCACCGAGATCAGCGTCGCTTTCGACCTGACATCTACTCCCGCAGTCGGATGCATCAGCACGAGGAGTGCGGGCTTTCTCGCCAACGCTCGGCCCATCACGAGCTTCTGCTGATTTCCTCCGGAGAGACTGCCCGCAAGCTGTTCCGGACCGCTAGCAACGAGAGAGAGTTCTTTCATCGCCTTTCGCGCTACGGCATCACGACGGCGCGGATTGATGAATCCCCATTTGCCGAGTTGATCGGAAACCGTCATCGTCAAATTTTCGCCGACACTCAGCAGGTCGACGAGACCTTCGCTGTGGCGGTCTCGGGGTACGAACCCAACCCCCGCCGTCAGCGCACTTGCGACGTCGCCTGGTTTTGGCCGAACGCCGTTGATCGTGATCGTGCCGCTGTCTGCCTTGCGGAGTCCGACGATTGTCTCCGCCAGAGCAATGCGCCCACTGCTGCCACTGCCTGTGATGCCGATCACCTCGCCTGGGTGAACTTCCAGCAACATGTCGTAGTAATGACCCTCGCTCGTGAGACCCTCGATCTTCAGCACCGGCGCGCCTGGCCGGGCCTGCGTGGCGTAGTCGTCGGCTTGAAGAATTGCGGCCTCGCCGGTCATTGCGGAGACAAGTTCGTCAGTGCTGAGCTCGGCAACCGGGGCAGTCACGATGTGTCGCGCGTCGCGAAATACGGTAACCGTCTCGCAGATCTCATAGATTTCCTCAAGGTGGTGGCTGATGTATAGGAAGCTGACACCCTGCGCCTGGATATCCCGCAACCGTTCAAAGAGGCGCGCGACGCCTTTGGCGTCCAGCTGTGCGGTGGGCTCGTCGAGGATGACGAACCGAGCGCCCAGCGACAGAGCTCGTGAGATCTCGACCATTTGACGTTGTTCGACCGAAAGGGTGGCCGCCAAGGTCGCGACATCGACGGCGATGCCCCATTCGTCGACCATCGATTGCGCCTTCGAGCGCATGGCCTTCCAGTTGATCATCGCCCCGCTTGTCTGCTGCCGGTTCAGGAACAGATTCTCGGCAACGGTCAGCGTCGGGATGATCGTCGACTTCTGGTAGACGCAGGCGACCAAACGTCGCCAAGCGTCGCGGTTGTACAACGGCGGCGCCGGCTCGCCGCGGAATCTAACCTCGCCGCTGTCGGGCGCCTGTAGGCCTGTGATGATCGACACGAGTGTCGATTTGCCGGCACCGTTTCGGCCAACGAGCGCATGCGCACCACCGTCTCGGACCACAAGGTTGACGTGGTCCAAGGCGGTGGTAGGGCCGAACTTCTTCGTGATGTCTACGGCCTCGACGGGAGGCCGGACCCCAACTTTAGGGTCCGACCCCCCGGCAGCGCGACTGTCCGTACTCGTCATTCGACGGTTCCGTCTCTTACTTCCTTACGTGGTGTTGCGGATCAGCTGGCGTGGTTGCCCCAAAGCGAGGCGTCGGTCGAAGCGATCGACGTTACGCCGTTGCCGAAGTCGCCAGCAACCTTGGTAACAAGCGGAGCACCCAACTGGTCCTCAAGAACGCCGGGCCGAACTTGAACGATGTTGCTGTTGTGATCGGTCGGGCCAACCGCGAACGTCTTACCCGCGATCGCAGCTTGTGCGTAGAAGATGCCCCAGTACGCGTACGCGTCAGCCGGTTGCGACACAGTCGCGTCGATCGTGCCCGCGGCGATGTCCTTAAGCTCCTCGGGTACACCGTCGTTGGAGACGACGTACACGTGCGCGGGGTCCGGCGCGGCAGCGGTCAGGTGAGCCTGCTTGAGGTCCTGGATCGTCCCGTCGAGGGCGAAGCTGGACTCCATGTACACCCCGCGGATGTTCTTGTCAGCAGTCAACGCAGTCTGAAGTTGGTTGGCGGCGGTCGGACCGTCCCACTTCGACGGCTCGTCATGCACCACGATCTTCGGGAAGTTCTTCTTCATGCAGCTGTTGAACGAGTCCGTACGGTCACGACCGTTGATCGAAGCGGTGTCACCTTCGAGCACCACAACCGAGCCGGCGCCCTTCAACGACGTCCCGAGGAACTGGCATGCCTTCGTGCCGTACGCGACGTTGTCAGCACGCACCACCATGTAGGTGTTGCCCGTGTCAGTCGCCGTGTCGACGCTGATAACCGGAATCTTTTTGGAGTCGAGCTGGTCGATCGTCGGGCCGATGGCCGCGGTGTCCTGTGGCGCCATCACGATCGCCTTCGCACCCTTCGCGAGCAGAATCGGAACGTTGGCGATGAGCGTCTGAATGCTGTTGTTCGAACTGGTCGTCGTAAGGGTCGCGCCGAGTTTGGTAGCTTCCTGCGGCACGTAACTGATGTACGAGGCCCAAAACGCCGTGTCAGACCGCGGGAAGTCCAGGCCGATCAACCCGCCACCGCCTGCCGGCGCACTTGCTGCGGTGCTGGCAGGCGCCGCCGGGGTGCTCGCAGGTGCCGCGGCGGTGGTAGCCGCGGGTGCCGACGACGTTGTCGGCGCGGCAGCCGCGCTCGACGTCGCACTGGCGGTGCTTGACTTCTTCGAACTGCATGCTGCGGCTAGCAGAACCGACACGGCAATTACCGCGCTGACCTGAAGCCCTTTGGTCACCCTCACGTTTTCTCCTTTTGATGTGTTCGAAACCGTGCCCAGGTCGGTGGAGGCGCGGGTGGATCGCTGGTCGTGCAGTGGTGCGTCGTGCCGCACCGCGTCGCTGGTCAATGCGTCGTGCCGTGCTCCCCAGGGGATCTTCGTCCGCTCGACTTGCAAGCGGTCGGAAGGCGATTTAGGGTCCTGCACTTGCACAGACGTTGGAGGTCTGAAGAGTAAGGTCGTCGGGCGAGCTCACGGCAGGGAACGCTGCCACGGCGCACCAAGGTCTCGGAAGCGGCATGGCGATCCTTTGCTCGGGTCTGGTAGCCGAGATGCCTACTTGTGGTGCTGCCTACGCCGTGGCGGCGGCCAGACACTCAATAGACATCCACTGTTTGGGTCTTTATAGCGGCTTAGGATGTGGCTGTAAAGCATCTGATACCACACCGTTACCAAGTCGCCAGGCTTCGAATTCGCGCTGCTGCAGCGCATCCTCGGCGCGCAGCTGTCGCTATGTCGGATTTGCGCCGAGTGCTGTTCGCGCCGGCCAGAGATCGGACGACTCGGCGCATTGTGAGCTTTCGCGCGTTAGGCCAAGGTGTAGAGTTCAGAGCCAAGCCGCGGCTGCTGTCCGGGGAGTATGGGGACCTGGTCCTGCACGGGGACAAGCAGGTGGTGGTCGCTCCAGGAGATCCGATGTCTTCGGCGATCGAACCTCGGGTTCTCGCTAGCTAGACTGCGTGCCACGTCAAGACAAGGTGAGGGTTCGTGGGTGCACCGCTGACTGAAGCTGCGATCCGCAAGCTCCGCGAGATGATCATCTCGGGTAAGTACCCGTCGGGCGCGAAGCTGCCCCCTGAGCCGCAGTTGGCGGCGGAATTGGGGCTGTCGCGTAACACGGTTCGCGAGGCGGTCCGGGCTCTTTCGACGGCACGAGTGCTCGACGTTCGGCGCGGTGACGGCACCTACGTCACGAGCCTGCGCCCTGAACTTCTTCTCGAAGGCATTGCGTTCGCGGTGGATCTGATGCAGGCAGAGCTGTCGCTTGAGTTGCTCCAGGTTCGCCGGATTCTGGAGCCGGCGGTCACAGCACTCGCAGCGGCGAACATCGACGAGCGCGGACTCGTAGGTCTGGAGAAAACACTGCTCCTCATGGAGGAAAGCGCCTCGAACGACACCGAACTTATCCATCACGACGCCGACTTCCACGCGCAGGTCGCCGCGGCGGCCGGCAACGACACGCTCGCTTCGATGCTGAACGGGATCTCGAGCCGCACACTGCGCGCTCGCGTGTGGCGCGGCATCATTGAGCAAGACGCGACGGCACGCACGATTTCCGAGCATGCGCGGATCCTTGAAGCACTGCGGGCTGGAGATGCGGCACTCGCCGAAGCGGCGGCCCTGACACACGTCTGCACAACCGAAGCATTCCTGCGCCGGATCTTGGCCGAGTCAATCGAGCTCCCGTCGAAGGGACACGCATCGGCGAAGAACCACGGGTCGGCTAGACGAAAGTCTTAACGGTGCGGGCGGTGCCGTCATGGGGCGGCGCGGCGGCAGTCGGAACGCTCAGCCGTGGTCGAGCTACAATCCACCGCCGTGTCCAGATACCGATGCTCGACGGCTAGGACCAGCGTTACAGCCACCAGCTACATCGCCGGTGTCAACCGCGCGACACGCCGCAGGGTCTCACGATGACCCGGCGCCCTGACAGCGCCGGCACGGTGCCGCTCGGGCGTGGCGGATTAAGGGTGGCTCGCTACGGATTTGGCGGCGCCCCGATCGGCGGACTTTTTGCGTCAGTCCACGATGAGCAAGCGTTCGCGTGCTTGACGACGGCGTGGGATGCCGGCATTCGATACTTCGACACCGCGCCGCATTATGGCGCGGGAACCTCCGAGCGCCGGATCGGGTCGTTTCTCGCCGGCAAACCCCGCGGCGAATGGGTGCTGTCGACGAAGGTCGGGCGGCTGGTGGAAACAGACGACCGCGGGCCATCTTCTGGCCACGACGCCGACACGACCGGCTTTGTCGGCGAACGGGCCGTTCGCAGGGTGTTCGACTTCAGCCGCGACGGCATCCGCCGCTCATTCGACGCCAGCCTGGCGCGGCTCGGAGTCGACCACATCGACATCCTGTTCCTGCACGACCCCGACGATCACTGGCGTCAGGCCATCGACGAAGCGTGGCCCGCGCTCGCGCGCCTGCGCGATGAGGGAGCCGTGCGCTCCGTCGGTGCCGGAATGAACCAGAGCGCGATGCTGACGCGGTTCGTTCGAGAAACCGATATGGACGTCGCGTTGCTGGCGGGCAGATACACATTGCTGGACCAGCAGGCACTCGACGACCTGCTGCCTGCCTGCCTCGAGCGACGCGCCTCGGTCGTGCTAGGCGGTGTGTTCAACAGCGGCGTCCTTGCCGATCCCGCTCGCAACGTTACCTACGACTACGGTCTGGCTCCGCCCGAGGTGATCGCACGGGCCAAGCAGATCGCCGCGATATGCCAGCGGCACGGCATCGACCCACCCGCTGTCGCCCTACAGTTTCCCCTCGCGCATCCTGCTATCACGACGGTACTCGTCGGTGCCCGCAGCTCGCAGGAAGTCGTGCAGAACTCGCGACACGCGCGGGTACCGATTCCCGCGCAGCTCTGGAGCGAACTGCGCAGTCTGGACTTGCTCCGCATCGACGCGCCCACCCCCGGCCACGATCCGAAAGCGTGAGCGCCTCTCCATCGGTCCCACTTAGCTGGCCCGAAGCCAGATGGGTCAGCTGGCGGTCGCCAACAGCCGCTCCTCAGCTGATCGCCTGGTACTACGGGTGGCCACGCAACGCATAAATCCGCTCAGCGGTGCCGGCGAATACGGCGTCGATGTCGGCGTCGGAGCAGCCGGCGACGGCAGTCGTGACGACGTCGAGCCACCGCGAGTAGGCCGTGGTGAGAGTAGCGACCGGCCAATCGCTTCCGAACATGCAGCGCTTCGCCCCGAACGACTCAAGAGCGTGCTCGAGGTAGGGCCGGACGGTGTCCTCCTGCCAGCCTCGGCCGGCTTCGCTCGTCGAACCCGACAACTTGCACACCACGTTTGGACGTCGCGCAAGGTCTGCCAACTGCTCGCGCCACGGCTCCCATTCACCGCGCGCGATGTCGGGCTTGCCCATGTGATCGAGCACAAAACTGACGTCGGGGCACGCGTCGACCAGTCGCGCGGCAACCTCCCTTTCGGCGGCCCGTACGCAGATGTCGAAGGGCAACCCAAACTCGCCGACGGTGCGGACACCTTCGATGAAGCTTGTGCTTCGCGCGAGGCCGAGTGGCTCATCCTGGATCAGGCGCCGCACGCCGACAGTGAGCGGGTTCGCGGCGAGCGGTTCGAGTTGCTCGGAAACCGCTCGTCCGCTCTCGACGGGCGCGCGAACCACCATGCCACGAAGTGACGGCTCGCGCGCCGCAAGTCCGGAAATCCATTGAAGTTCGGCAAGATCCTGGTCAGGTCGAGCTTCCGCCTGGACCATCACCCATTGCGTGGGGGCGCCGCCTCGATGCAGATCGACCGGAAGGAATGCACGTCGCAACGCGGCGCCCGGCTCGAGCCAGCGATAGGCGAGAACGCTCGGATCCCACAAATGGATGTGGGCGTCGATGATGCGGCGCGGCCGGATCATCGCCGGGCTCTCGGACTTCCCGCCGGGTTGGCATTCTCGGGCCGCCCGACAGCCCACCCGATGTCACGTACCGGGCCGAGCACCGCCTCCACCTCGCCCAGAAGATCGATGTCGATGTCGTCCTCGAGCCAGGCAACATTGCGCGCCACGTTCGCGGGATCTGCACTGCCGACCACCGTGGTCGCGACCGGGGCCATCAGGGCGAACTGGATGGCGAGCTTCGCGATGTCAGATCCGCGCGCCGCGCACAGTGCGGCGGCTTCGGCACATGCGGTTGTGACCGCCGCCGGCGCCGGATGCCACGGCGGCACGCCGCGGTTCGTCAGCAGGCCCATCCCGAGCGGGGAGGCGTTCATGACGCCGATCCCTGCAGCGGCGAGATCGTCGAGCCAGGGCTCCAGATTGCGATTCTGGATGGTGTAGTTGCAGTACGACATCACCGTGTCGATGCGATGGCGCCGAGCGACCGAAACGAGCGCCGGGACTGGGAATCCGGTCACACCGATGAACCTGATCAATCCCTGCTCGCGAAGGTGCCCGAGGGCGGGCAAGGTCTCGTCGACGATCTGGTCAAGGCGACCGAACTCGATGTCGTGGCATTGCACGACGTCGAGGTAGTCGACACCGAGACGGCTCATGCTCTCATGTGTGCTGGCTACCACCCGGGCCGCAGAAAAGTCGAACTCGGCCTCTCGGAGGCGGCCCACCTTCGTGGCGAGCAGATAAGAACCGCGCTCGACTCCCTTCAGGGCGCGGCCGAGAACCGTCTCAGCAACGGTCAATCCGTAGTATGGAGACACATCGATAAGGTTGATACCGAGATCGAGGGCTTTGTGAACCGCCGCGATGCCGGCCGACTCGTCGACTGAGCGGAAGACCCCGCCCAGGGACGACGCCCCGTAAGCGAGCGCAGATACCTGCAGCCCGGTCAACCCGAGCGGCCGGTACTGCATGCGATCCTCCCTGCGCCGACGGTGCAACGACGTTAGCAAAGTCATCCAACCAATGATGGTCCGATTCCTGGCACATTTCCGCGCGTGCCGCTACCCGCGGGGCGCATAGGGCTTAGTTGAGCCCAACATCGCTAGCCGAAGGGTTTGACCTTTGCGGGCGCTGACCATACCGTTGCGCGATACATCCGATCACTTTCTGGGGTTCCTGGTGCCAGTTGTGCAGTCTGTTGACGTGATCGACGTGCGATTCCCGACGTCGCTTGAGCGTGACGGTTCCGATGCGATGAATAAGGACGGGGACTACTCCGCGGCATACGTGGTGCTGTCCACCGACGACCCTGAACTGAAGGGCTTCGGGCTGACGTTCACGATCGGCCGGGGCAATGAGTTGTGCGTTGCCGCGGCGCGGCAGCAGGCGGCGTTGCTCGTGGGAATGGACGTCGACGTGATGGCCGCCGATATGGGCGCGGTTTATCGCCTCCTGACGGCCGACTCGCAACTGCGCTGGTTGGGTCCTGAGAAGGGAGTCGTGCACCTATCTCTGGCGGCTGTACTGAACGCAGGATGGGACCTGCTGGCACGGCGAGCCCGGTTGCCGCTCTGGCGGCTATTGGCGGAAATGTCGGCGCAACAGTTGGCCGCGGTGGCCGACCTTCGTTACGTATCTGACGTGTTGACCCGCGCCGAGGCCGAATCGATGTTTGCGGCGTTGGAGCCAACCCGAGCTGAGCGCATCGCAGTGTTGGAGCAGGAAGGTTATCCCTGCTACACGACGTCTCCAGGCTGGCTTGGCTACAGCGACGAGAAGCTAGCGCGGCTTTGCACGGAGGCGGTTGCGGCAGGGTTTTCCTACATCAAGCTGAAGGTCGGCTCGAACCTGGAAGACGATCGACGGCGATGCGGCATCGCGCGAACAATTCTTGGGCCGGACCGCCATCTCATGATCGATGCGAACCAGGTGTGGGACGTGGGTCAAGCCATCGAGTGGGTTAACGCCTTGTCCGACTTCGAACCGCTGTGGATAGAGGAGCCGACGAGCCCAGACGACATTTTGGGTCACGCCGCTATCCGCGCCGCAGTCAGCCCGGTAGGCGTCGCTACCGGTGAACACGCCCACAACAGGGTCATGTTCAAACAGTTTCTGCAATCGGGCGCGATCGACTACGCACAGATCGACTCGTGCCGCTTAGCCAGTGTCAACGAGATCATCACCGTGTTACTGATGGCCGCCAAGTACGGCGTCCCGGTCTGCCCGCATGCGGGCGGTGTGGGCCTGTGCGAACTCGTACAGCACCTTTCGATCTTCGACTACATTGCGGTTTCGGGAAGCCTGGAAGGCCGAGTCACCGAATACGTCGACCACCTGCACGAACATTTCACCGACCCGTGCGTCGTCAAGAACGCGGCATATGTGCTGCCCACGACGCCTGGCTACAGCTCACGCATGCACGACGGCTCCATCAATACTTTCCGCTATCCAGACGGCGCCTACTGGGCGGCGCACCCGGCGGCCACCGCCGAGTCGCCAGCACCGGGGTAGAGCGCTAGAAGCCGCGAAGACCTCCGCGGCAAGGGCGGTGTCGGCCGCTTCGCCGGCGGCCAGCGCAGGCCGTGCAGATTCTTCGACACGAGGTCCGCCACCCAGCCGTGGCCGCCCGACATCGCCGGGCTCTCGAATCGCCTGGCGGGTCTCGGTCGCCGCGGCGGCGGTTGGCGGCCCTAAGACCGACACGATCCGACGCAGCGGGATCCTCATCCCCTTGGGAGAGGTGGGCGCAACCACACATCATCCGATGTACGGGTGCCACCGGGCCGTACGTCACCGCAAAATTCCCCCCCGTGAGCAACACCAACCCGGATTTCTACAGATCGGTCTGTCAATGATCGGATGACTTAGCTAGGGTCTTGCCAGCCACCGCACCAACGGACGCGGCCCGATCCCGCCGCGAAGACACCCACGACAGGGGAATCGATGCAGGTCCGGTCACTCGGAAGGGACGAGTCGATCGCGTGCATTGCACCGCTTCGGCCCGATCTTGTCTCTGCTGACGCAAGTGCGCTGACGAAAGGCTGCTGATCATGCAACGGTTCGGCTGGGTGATTGGGCTTCGGCCGGAACATCGCCACGAGTACCTGACGCTGCATGCCGACGTGTGGCCGGACGTCGAGGCGATGCTCACCCGCGCCAACATCCGCAACTACACCATCTTCGTTCACGGCAACTTGCTTTTTTCCTACTACGAGTACTGCGGGATAGATCACGACGCCGACCTAGCCCGCATCGCCGCGGATCCGCAAACGCAACGCTGGTGGGCATTGACCGATCCGTGCCAGGACCGATTAGCCGGAGCACCCGACGGAATGCAGTGGACCCCGATGGCGCAGGTATGGCACCTCGCATGAACTGCGATCTGACATGGAAGAAGGACTAAGTGCAGGCGCTTAGTTACATAGAGGCCGGCAAGGTCGACGTCTCGGATGTTGAGGAGGTGGCCCCAGCGTCGGGCGAAGTGCAGATCGAGGTGGCCTTCACCGGGATCTGCGGCACCGATCTGCACATCTTCCACGGCTCGATGGATACCAGGGTAAGTAGGCCCGCGGTCATCGGTCACGAGATGGCGGGCCGGATCGTCGCGTTGGGCGCCGAGGTCGAGGGATGGGCGCTTGGTGCACCGGTCACGGTGGTGCCGCTGGATTGGGACGGTACTTGCCCGGCTTGCCTCGCGGGCAACAGGCATCTGTGTCACAACCTGAAGTTCATCGGCATCGATGCACCGGGATCGCTGCAGCGTTTGTGGACGGTGCCCGCCCGCACTCTGGTCAGGTTGCCCTATTCGCTGCGGCTGGACCACGCCGCGCTTGTGGAGCCGACAGCCGTGGCTGTTCACGATGTCCGACGCGCCAACGTGGCTGCGGGAGAAAAGGCTCTCGTCGTCGGCGGCGGCCCGGTCGGACTTCTGATCGCAATCGTGGCCAGGGAAGCCGGCGCCGAGGTCCTTGTCGTGGAGATCGATCCGTATCGGCGTGAGCTTGCCGAATCGCTGGGGCTGCGCACGATCGACCCAAGAACCGAAGACGTGACGGCCGCCGTTACGCAGTGGACTGCCGGCGCTGGCGCTGCTGTGGCGTTCGAGGTGTCCGGTGCGGCGGTCGGTGTCACGACTGCGGTCGACGCGATGGCCGTGCGCGGCCGACTCGTTCTGGTTGCGATCCATGGGACGCCTCGTGAGGTGAATCTGCATCGCTTCTTCTGGCGCGAGCTCTCGTTGATCGGAGCGCGGCTCTATCACCGGAGTGATTTCGAGCGAGCCGTGGATCTCGTCGCGGGCGGGGTCATCCCGGTGGCTGCGCTGATCTCCGCGGTCGAGCCACTGAGCTCGGGCGCGGCAGCATTCGAACTGCTGGAGGCGGGCGGTGTGATGAAGGTCTTGATCGACTGCCAGTCCTAGGGGCGCGGACAGCTGGGCGGGGGAAGCATCTTGGGCAACGACGGGAGGACCGTGGGACCGAAAAGTACGGGGATGTTCGACCTCAGCGGCAAGCTCGCGGTCGTGACCGGCGCACGTCGTGGGATCGGCATGGCGATGGCGTGCGCGCTGGCAGCGGCGGGTGCTGACATTGTCGGCGTCAGTGCAACGCTGGAGCGTTCGGGGAGTTCGGTCGCCGACGCGGTCACAACGCTAGGTCGCCGCTTCGAGGGCTACTCGGTCGATTTCGCAGACGGCGAAGCCGTACGAGCTTTTGCCGATGATCTCAGTCATCGCGAGCGCGGCGTCGACATCCTTGTGAACAACGGGGGAACCATCCGCCGCGCGCCTGCGGTCGACCATTCCGACGCGGACTTCGACCACGTGATCGCCGTCGACCTGCGTGCCCAGTTCGTGCTCGCGCGTGAGTTCGGCCGGGGGATGGTCTTGCGCGGAAACGGTAAGGTCATCTTCACTGCGTCGATGCTCAGCTTCCAGGGTGGCATCAATGTGGTCGGATACGCTGCCGCGAAGTCGGGAGTTGCGGGTTTGACCAGAGCGTTGGCCAACGAATGGGCTAGTGCGGGGGTCAATGTCAATGCGATCGCTCCTGGGTATATCGCCACCGACAACACTCAGGCCCTGCAAGACGATGCAGCACGTTCCGCGTCGATCCTCAGCCGGATTCCGGCAGGTCGGTGGGGGCAGCCGGGCGACCTCGAGGGGGCCGTGGTTTTTCTGGCGTCATCTGCATCCGACTACGTGAATGGCATCGTTCTCCCCGTCGACGGCGGCTGGTTGGGGCGATGATCCCTGCACCCCGCAGTCCCGTCTGGTCGGTACTCGACAGCGAAAAGCTGTTGCCTGTCGTCGTCCTCGACGATGCGGCAGCTGCTGGCTCCCTCGGCACGGCGATCCGCGCCGGGGGCTTGTCAAGCATCGAGATCACGTTGCGAACGCCAGCCGCCCTCCCCGCCATCACGGCGCTCGCCGAGCAAGGCGACCTGCTGGTCGGCGCGGGGACGGTCCTGACCAGAACGCAAGCGGAGCTCGCTGTCGAGGCCGGCGCCGATTTCATCGTCTCGCCCGGAGTGAGCTCAGCGGTCGTGAGCTTCTGTGGCGAGGTAGGAGTGCCGGTGTTCCCGGGCGTCGCGACACCGACGGAGATCCAGATGGCGCTCGAGCTGGGGTGTGACGTCGTCAAGTTCTTCCCGGCGGATATCAACGGCGGCCTTCCGGCGATCAGAGCGCTCGCGGCTCCGTTCGGCGGCGTGAAGTTCATTCCGACCGGCGGCATTTCCCCCAGCAACCTCGGCGATTATCTTGCGCATCCGTCGGTGTTGGCGGTCGGTGGCAGCTGGCTGGTGACACGGGAGCTGATTGCTGCCAACGACTGGAGCGCTATCACAGGGCTCGTCGAGGCCGCGGTCGACATCGCGGGCCGACGGACGACGTCACGCATCGAGGGAGCCCATGGATAGCCTCTCGCCTCGACCGGTTGACCACTGCCGCTACGACGCAGTTGCGCTTGGCGAGGTCATGTTGCGACTCGACCCAGGTGAGGGCCGAATCCGGACCGCACGGAGCTTTCGCGTCTGGGAGGGCGGAGGCGAGTACAACGTCGTGCGTGGCCTGCGCCGGTGTTTCGGACTACGGACGGCCATCGTGACTGCACTTGCCGACAACGACGTCGGACGGTTAGTCGAGGATTTCATGCTGCAGGGCGGCGTCGACACCTCCTTGGTGCAATGGGTTCCTTATGACGGCACTGGCCAGGCCAGCCGTAACGGGCTCAACTTCACCGAGCGCGGATTCGGTGTACGCGGGGCGGTCGGCGTGTCTGATCGCGGACACACCGCGGCTAGTCAGCTCGCCACCGGCGACATCGATTGGGATTACCTCTTCGGCGAACTCGGGGTTCGCTGGTTTCACACGGGCGGAATCTACGCCGCGCTATCCGAGACGACACCGGCCGTCGTCGAAGAAGCGATCGTCGCCGCCAAGAGACACGGCACCATCGTTTCTTACGATTTGAACTACCGTCCGAGCCTGTGGAAAGCGATCGGCGGCAAGGAACGCGCGCAACAGGTCAACCGTGTTCTCGTTGGCCTCGTCGATGTGCTGATCGGAAACGAGGAAGACTTCACCGCGTGCCTGGGATACGAAGTCGCCGGTGCGAACGAGCACCCGACGAGCATTGACGTGAACGGATTCACCACGATGATCTCCGCGGTCGTCCACGACTACCCGAACATCGTCGTGGCGGCCACCACGTTGCGCGAAGTGCATAGCGCGACCGTCAACGGATGGGGCGCCATCGCCTGGTCGGCGACGACCGGATTCGTCGAAGCAACGTTTCACCATGCGTTGGAGATTCTCGACCGCGTCGGTGGCGGCGACTCGTTTGCCTCCGGCCTTGTCTTCGGGCTGCTCGACACCGGTGACATCCAGCAAGCGGTGGACTACGGTGCGGCGCACGGCGCGTTGGCCATGACGACGCCTGGAGATACCTCGACCGCCTCCCGTGCAGAAGTAGAAGCACTCATGAAAGGTGCGGGCGCACGAGTCCAGCGATGATGCGATCCGATGGCTGTACCGCCGGCGCCGACGCCGGAAGCGCGAGGATTGTTGGGCAGATTCGCCTCGATCGCCGTCCCTAACTAACTACTCGGCACCGCTCGGCCGGTTTCCACGACCTGTCCACCCTGCGGGCAGCGCGAAGGTCGGCACCCTTGAGCCCCATCGACTGACGTCCAGTGTCTGGGCACGACATTGCCAGCGAACAGGCGTCAACACCCTCGTTCCGCGCGATGGGCTCGGTCGTCGATTCGCTGAGGTGGTGGCACGCGCGGAGCGGTCGAGCGGGTCGGGTGACGAGGGGTCGTCACGGCGGATGAGATCGCTGATCTGTCGTCGGTCGCGCGCAGGTATCTGCATTTCGTGGGCGGGTTTGGGTAACACCAGCGACCAGGTGTTGACGAGCGGACCAGCCGTCGGCCGAACGGAAGCGATTTGCCGGGCGGCCTCGACACGACAAGGAAGCCACCGAACATCAACGTGGACGTACTCACTCCGGAACAGCGTGTGCGCAGCAACCGGGAATCACGTGAGCATCACCGGCGTGACGTCCGGTACACCGAGTCAACTTTCCTGTCAGGATGACGGCGTGACGACATCCGAACCGACCGGCGACGGGCAAGTCTCGCCGCGTTGGGGCAGGGGAGCGATCTCAGCTGAGCCGGACCGCGCCGCGGTGACGCGGCTCCGGTATCTGTGGCACGGTGGCGTCCGGCACGGTGGTGAAGAGTCGCCATTGGCTGGGCCGCAACAGTCCGCCGTGGCCGCGCAACCGCTGATCCGCGACCACCCGAAGCATCCATCCGAAGAAGATGGTCACGACCGGGGTCGGTCGGGTCGGGCAGGTGACCGGGATCGAACGGGCATGGCCAACTTGTCGGACTGGGGCCTGCCGTAGCGGCATGGCACGTACGGCCCCGCTAGGGACCCATGATCTACGTCTCAGAACCATCGGACGACTGTGGGCGCGCGGAAAACCTTGCTGTCTAAGGATTTTCCGGTGGAGCGGGTGACCGGGATCGAACCGGCATGGCCAGCTTGGAAGGCTAGCGGGACACGTTCGCGTTTGAGCGTGAAAATGGCCGCTGACCTGCCC
>Ga0075522_10002247_pt1 | contig 14456 bp, 11 predicted proteins | sample NGEPerA_FD_74796 | JGI IMG/M metagenome (GOLD analysis project Ga0075522, IMG submission 74796) | Arctic peat soil microbial communities from the Barrow Environmental Observatory site, Barrow, Alaska, USA - NGEE PermafrostL2-A | ecosystem: Environmental > Terrestrial > Soil > Wetlands > Peat ... | reverse complement strand
GTCATAACCCTGCCAGCTATCTTGTTTTTAGGCGTACCTTTACAGGCCGCGATTGCGACAAATAACGCCGGTGCTCTTGGTACTGAAGTCGGTATTTTGACTGAGACCTGGCGAAAGGTATTAGCTAATAAGAAGCTTATGGTGCTCATGATTATTCCTACTACGCTAGGAGGCATCCTCGGCACATGGTTTTTACTCCGTATCTCGGCGACGGCTATCAAGTACTTGATGGTTGCCGCTGTTGTTTTTGTTTTGCTCTACAATTATTTCTCCAGGAACAAGCCTAATTCCTCGCATACCAGCAAAGCGGACTATGCGCTCGTGATAGTATTTTTGTTTTTGATGGGTATTTATACTAACTTCATCGGGCTTGGTCAGGGTACTTTTGGACGTATTGCCGTCATGTCAATCCTAGGGCTATCGTTCATACAAACTCAAGGCTTAACCTCCACGGCCACTATGCCAACCCGTATCTACTCATTGATCGTTACCAGCTTTGCTGGGTTGATCTTGTGGCCGTATTTGCTAACAAAGTGGTGCGCCAACTTCTTGGCAGGAAAATACGCGACCAAGTTCGTAAAAAAGGTTCCTGATGCTTACCTAAAGACGGTACTGACAATTCTTAGCGTTGCCTTTGTCATATACTTATTGTTTTTCTACTAGAGCGACAGCTGATGAGCGGCTAGGGGCTAACCAGGCTGGTGACCGAGTAGCCTGGCACGGTGACAGTGTTGGTTGCGGTTGAGGTGGTGGGCGAGATGGAGCTGTTGCCGGTTACGAAGTTTGTCGGGCTTGAAGCGTATTGCAGTACTGAATAGTTACCTGACAAATTGCCGAGGTTGATGTTTTCGCTGGTCGGGCTCAGGTTCACGAAGTACAGATTAGTTTTGCCGTTTACTATGAAGCTCTGGCCCATTAGCCCTGGCACTGACGTATTGGCGATGTTCGGGTTAGAACTGAAGCTAAGCGGAGTCGTGTTGGTCGCCCCATGCAGGGATCTTTCCAGAGCACTAAGCGTGAAGCCAGCACTGGTCATGCCGAATTGCTGGGTAGTGGGCACCGGGGTCGGGGTATCAATGGTTTGATTTTGGACAGATGTAAGGAAGGCGCCGCTGTTAACAAATAGCGACCCCCATATCTGGTTGCTGACCAGATCGTGGTTGTTGATCAGCTCTACCTTAGGCTGATTAGCTAAATCAAGCGCGTAGCTCGCCTCTGTCAGCCCCTGGGCCCAGCTGCCCTGTTCCAATACCCCCTGGTCAATCCAAAGGTTCCATTCGGTAATCCAGGCTGTCACGCCGTTCGGTAATAAATTGAGGCGATAATTCTGTACACCACTAATGCAGTCCTGGGTGGCTGTTGACAGTAACGTGGCGAGGTCCTGGGCATTATTGACCGAGCCTCCACTGAGAATATTAGAAGTGTAGTATGTGTGGAAAACGACGGCATCCTCGCCGTGGACGCCGCTAAAAAGAGCTTGGTCCCAGGCTGGCTCCCCCGTATTTGGAGATTGGCCAGGCGCGTGTTGGCATATATTCCCCTGAGCGCCAACAATTGCTATTTTGGCTTGCGGGAAATCTTGCTTGAGCACGGGAATCCAGGCATTGACCCTGTTAATATAATCCTGGACCGATGGGAAATAATAAACGAAGTCGGCATTACTGGTATCGTATAGCTCGTTGCCGAGTTCGATGTATTTGACTGATATACCCATGCTTTGGGCTTTTTGAAGCATAGCTATTTGGAAGTTTAGACCCCAGGTAGGGTCGGTGCTGGAACTAGTACAACTTGTAGTGTAGGCGCTGGGATTTGGACCGCAGGCCTGGGCTGGCGTGCAACTGGCCCCAGCCTGAGAAGTACTCGCCGGATTCGCGTTGTCCACGGGACAATAAGTCATAATATTCAGGTTAAATACGGCATTGGCGTTGTTTGTACCCAATAAGTTAGCGTAATCGCTGAGAGTAAAAGGCGGGTTGGGATTGCCCGGCACAATCCATGACACGTGACTGGAATCAATGAAATATTGGCCGGTTTGCCAATTGAAGTAATTAGTCTGCGTACCGGCATCAATGCCCCTGATGGTTTCTGGGTTAAGCGCTTTGACAGCCGGCAGGAGGGCCGGATTGCTTAGCTGCCCCGTTGGAACGTCGCCATTGTAACCGAGGAAATCCGAGCTGAGGCTATGCGAAGCGCCCGGGCACACCGTGATGCTGTTCGCTGTGCCGCCGCAGCCAAATGTCACGCAGCTGCCACTGTTCGCCCCGCTGCAATTCTGGACCTGTTGCGCGTTGCCGCCCAGCCTCCCATTAGCCGCATTGAGATTGGCATAAGGGGTCGCGGCACGAGAGCCGGTTAACAGGTAGGTGCCTATGGCGGCTACTACGACTATTACCAGTACTGCTGTTATCTGTTGGGGTCTTTTTGTTTGGTCGGAAAAGTATTGCAGGTATTTTTTGAACATGGCGTTACATCATTTACTACACTTACATAAGTGTAACAGGGTATAAGTGCCTCAACAAAGGTTTTACAGCTTATATAAATTGTGTTACGGTACAATGCATGCGTGACCTAGAGCGGAGTTTTATAAAGGCTGGTCTCGGCCGGATGAGCCGGAAGGCCCTGGCTTTGGCTGCGGTCTCTTGTGCTCTGGTAGTAGTACCCTTCCTCGCGGCCAGCGGCATGGTCAACGCCAACCCCGGTATCACTTTCCGGGCCGCGACGTCCGGCTCTAATAGCATGTCCAACAGCCTGCAATTGGCCGTACCGTCCGGAGCAAGCAGCGGTGACGTCCTGCTGGCGAGCGTTGACGTTATACAGTCTCCAACCGTGACAATACCCGGCGGCTGGACGCTCGTCAGAACAGATACCAGTACTGCCAGTACACGGATGAGCCAGGCTTTGTTTACCCACGTCGTGACCGCGTCTGAGCCGGGCAGTTATACCTGGAGATTTTCAGCTGCCGAGGCGGCCAGCGGCGGCATCGTCGATTACAGCGGCGTCGATACGACTAACCCGATTGATGCCAGCAGCGGGCAAACAGCTCTTAAGTCGACCCAGATAACAGCCCCTTCGCTTACTACGTCGATGGCTAATGATACGTTGGTCGGCAGTTTTGGCTTCGCTGACACCGGCGCTATAACGTCACCGTCCGGCATGACCCAACGTTTCAGTGATACTTCAAGCAATCAGCCCGGCCAGCGCACTACTGGTGAAGTGACCGATCAATCGGTAGCTGCTCCCGGACCAGTTGGCAGCCGAGTGGTTACTCTAACCCAAGCTGTCAATGGCATTGGCCAGCTCGTAGCTTTACGTCCCGATGTCACTCCGCCTACTACGCCGTCTAATCTGGCGCAGACTGCCAATACCATGTCTTCGCTTACTTTGAACTGGCAGCCCTCAACTGATAACTCGGTGGTAGCCGGTTACACCGTTTATCAAAACGGTAACCCGATTACCACGACAACCGCGGCTTCATACACCGTCAACGGCCTGGTTTGCGGCCTGAGCTATCCCCTGTCGGTTGATGCTTTTGACACGGCTGGCAATCATTCCGGCCAAGCGACTATTGTCGGCACGACCGCGGCTTGCCCCGACACCACGCCACCCTCCGCGCCGGCAAACATTGTCCAAACTGGTAATACCGACACTACAGCCACTATCGGCTGGGACGCCTCGACAGATGACGTAGGAGTTGCCGGTTATACGGTTTATCAAAACGGCGTCCAGCTGGCAACTACTTCTGCTACGGACTACACGATCACTGGTTTGGTTTGCGAATCATCATATAACGTCTCCGTCGATGCCTTTGACGCGGCCGGTAATTATTCAGGCCAAACTGGAATTAATGTGTCCAGCGCCGCCTGCCCTGACACCACGCCCCCAACTGTCAGTATTACTTCACCGGCCAGCGGCACAACAGATTCAGGCAAACAAATCCTTGTTAGCGCCAGCGCGACTGACTCTGCCGGTATAGCAAACGTCCAATTCGCAATTGACGGCACTCCGCTCGGCAGCCCTTTAACCAGCGGTCCTTATAGCGTCGCGCTGGATACGACCGCGATCGCGAACGGCACTCATGTTCTAACCGCCACGGCCACTGACTTGGCGGGCAATAGTGCTACGTCCAGCCCAGTGACAGTGGTGATTGACAATAATCCCGTGGTCGACTCGGTTAGCATCAATCAAACTAGCCCGGCTACCAATGACCTGTTAAGCGCGTCTGTCGCCTCCCATGACCCATTGGGCAACAGCTTGACTTATAACTACCAGTGGATTTTGAATGGTTCTAACATTCCAGGCGCCACAAGCCCGACACTTGACCTATCTCAAGGTGGCAACGGCAACAAAGGCGACTCCATCGCGTTGCAAGTTATCGCCAGCGACGGCACCTACACCAGCAACCCGGTTGTTTCCAGTCCCGTCACTATTGTAAATTCCCCGCCTACAGCTAACGTTAGCCTGTCGACGGTCACGCCCGATACCGATGCTACAGTAACGGCTACGGCTGCCGTGAACGATGCCGACGGCGATCCGGTCACCCTGACATATATCTGGTCGGTCAATGGCAAGATCGTACAAACTACTACGGCCGGCCTGACCAGCAGTCTTGACTTATCACTACCGGGCAATGGAAACTACGGTGACACCGTTACGGTTCAAGTGACACCTAACGATGGCACAACAGACGGCTTGGCCGTATCAGCCAGCGCGGCCGTTACCAAGCCACCAACCGGCACCATGATCGAATACCCCTTGTCCACTCCTGCCCTGCCAAGCGGATTAACTAACGGGCCGGACGGTAACCTCTGGTTCAGCCTTGAGCAAAACAGCAGCGTCGGCCGAATCACGCCCACCGGTGTTATCACGCTGTTCCTCGTACCAACACCTGGTAATCTTGGCGGCATCAATCCCGGCCCGGACGGCAATATTTGGTTCACTGAATATAATGGCAACAAAATCGGGCGGATCACTACTAGCGGGTCGGTGACTGAATTTCCTTTGAAGACACCTTCCGCCGGCCTGGGTGGCATCGTTGCCGGCAGTGACGGCAACCTCTGGTTCGCCGAAACGCTCGCCAATAAGATTGGCAAAATTACTCCGAGCGGCGTAATTACTGAGTACCCCATACCGACCGCGAGCGCTTTCCCGCATGGCCTCAACCCCGGCCCGGACGGCAACATCTGGTTCAACGAACTTAACGGCAACAAGATTGGCAAAATTACTCCGAGCGGTGTTTTCACCGAATATAAAATACTTACCCCCTCCGCGAAACCAGACGTCATCATCGCCGGGCCTGATGGAAATATGTGGTTCACGGAAGACGTCGGCAAAATCGCGCGCATTACGACCAGCGGCGTCATCACTGAATTCCCTCTGGTCAACAGCTCGGCTTGGCCTGTCGGCATCACGACCGGCCCCGACGGTAATTTGTGGTTCACCGAGAAAACAGCCAACAAGATCGGACGCATCACACCCAGCGGCGTCATCACTGAATTCCCGGTACTGACCGCCTCGTCTCAACCTGATAAAATCGTTAGCGGCCCGGACGGTAACCTCTGGTTTACAGAGCACAACGGCGACAAAATCGGGCGCATTACTCCTTAAGCCATCTTAATTTAGAACTTTTTAGGCGGCCTTTCATAGGTTAAATTCGAATTGGGTGAATCCCGCTTCTCACTTGTCAGGCACCTACTATGCGTATAGAATAAACCACAAGAACTAAAGGAGTTAGATTTTTATGGTTCGCCTGCCGATTCCGGGTTCAGATGATGGTACATGGGGCGATATCCTTAACGCTTACTTGGATATCGCACATAATTCAGACGGCACGTTAAAGGCTTCTTCGGTGGCGGCCGCCGGGGCCGAACAGACCCTCAACAAAGCCCAGCCCAACGGTTATGCCTCGCTTGACGGCAGCGGCAACGTCCCATCGAGCCAGCTCGGTAACGCCGTTTCCAATACCCTGGCCGGCGATAGTGATGTCGCCCTTACTTCCCCTAGTACCGGACAGGTATTGACCTATGACGCTAGCGCCAGCAAATGGAAAAACCAGGCCGTTCCTTCAGCCCTGGTCACCAGTGTCTTCAGCCGTGTTGGCGCGGTTACAGCCCAGTCAGGTGACTATAGCGTAGGCCAGGTTACGGGAGCCGAGGCGACCGCGAACAAGGGTGTGGCCTCTGGTTATGCCCCGTTGAACGGTTCTTCTCAAGTCCCGATTGCAAACATACCGACCGGTGCCACCAGCAGCACCGTAGCTATTGGTAACGATGCGCGTTTCGCCGGTTCAGCAGCTGGAACAGTGGGAGCTTCATTATCAGCTACGGATGCGACCACTACTAACAGCCGTGCTCCTACAGGCAGCGCTGGCGGCGATTTGAGCAGTACTTATCCTAACCCTACTGTCGCTAAGGTTAATGGCGTCAGTGTCAGCGGCACGCCCAGCAATGGGGAGGCCCTTATAGCCAGTAGTAGTTCGGCAGCGGCTTGGACAGCACTGCCTAGCGCACCTGTCGCAAGCGTGTTCAGCAGAGTCGGCGCCGTAACCGCCCAAAGCGGAGACTACACCGCCGCCCAGGTAACCAACGCCGCCGACAAGTCATCCGTTTCACAGCAGAACTTCACCGCCGAACTCAAGACCCCCGATCTGGCAGCCGCCGGGATCACCGGGGCGACTGCCGCCAGCAGGTATGTCGGCGCTACAGCTTCAGGCGCGCCGGGCAGCGGTACGTTCTCAATGGGTGACTATATAATCGATCAGTCAGGTGCCGTTTGGATCTGTACGATAGGGGGAACGCCAGGCACTTGGAAGAATGCTGGGTCGGCCGGGAACAGCGTCGCCAGCGTTTTCAGCCGCGTTGGCGCGGTTACTGCCCAGTCGGGAGACTACAGCGTAGGCCAGGTTACCGGAGCCGAGGCGACAGCTAACAAGGGTGTGGCTTCCGGCTACGCGCCGCTTGACGGCTCTTCTCTGGTGCCGATTGCCAATCTGCCGACAGGTGCTACCAGCAGCACGGTAGCCGTTGGTAACGATGCTCGTTTCGCCGGTTCGGCGGCTGGAACGGTGGGGGCATCTTTGTCGGCTACTGATCCAACCACTACCAATAGCCGTACGCCTACCGGCAGTGCCGGCGGAGATTTGAGTAGTACGTATCCTAATCCTACCTTAGCCGCTACCGCCAATGTAGAGAGTATTATTAGGGCCAACCGGCTTGATCAATTCGCGGCGCCGACTGCCGCCGTGGCATTTAATGCCCAAAAGATCACCGGGCTAGCTAACGGCTCCTCAGCAAGTGATGCTGCCGCCTTCGGGCAAATACCAACTACCGCCAATCAGATAAGCGCTGCCCAGGCATTGACGCCAACAGCCGTCAAAAACAATGGCTCCAGCCCTTATTCTGCCGCTGCCGGCGACTTCGTGCCAGTAGATACTACGGCTGGGAATGTGACTGTTACGCTGCCAACCGCGCCAACCGATAAAACCAGAATCGGGGTCAAGCACATCATCCAGGGTGGAACCAATACCGTTAGTATCACAGCCGGCGGCTCTGACGTCTTCAACAAAGCTGGTGGCAGCACGTCGTTGACGCTTTCGCTGCCTAACCAAGGTCTTTTATTGCAATACGCCAGCAGCAGCGCTATCTGGTACGTCCAGGCTGATGACCTGCCGTTGAGCAGTCTGGCGCAGCTGGCTTCGCCAGCGTTTACCGGTACTCCTACGGCACCTACCGCCTCGGCGTTAGATAATTCGACCAAGTTAGCCACCACTGCCTACGCCGACTCAGCGGTCAGTGTGGCCAAGTCGTCCCTCGCCCCCCTTCTAGTGTCTTCGACCCAACAGACCGGATCTACCTATACTTTTGCGCTTATCGATGTCGGAACCATTGTAGAGGGCAATAACGCGGCTGCCCAGACATTCACGATCCCGCCGCATTCATCGGTGGCATGGTCAGTCGGCACGCTTATAGAAGTCTTCCAGCTCGGTCCCGGCCAGATCACGATCGCGCCGGGCAGCGGTGTCACGATTCGCTCGGATGGCAGTAAGACCAAGACAGCCACGCAATATGCCAGCATGGGGTTGCGTTGCCGGGCTACCGACGACTGGGTCCTAACCGGAGACTTATCTTAGCTATGCCGACTATTGGGTCACGCCGCACTTACGGTAATCCAGTGTCTGTCCAGGCATTGCTGGAGTTTATCGCCCCTACTCCCGCACAATTGGCTGCTAGCACTAAATTTAACATTAGTAATATTTGTGTCGGGCCGGACGGTAATTTCTACGCGAGCGTCGAAAACGATACCACGTCGAATCGTCCCAAGATAGTTCAGTGCACTCCGTCCGGCGTAATCACCCAGTTACCGCTTACTGGCGGTTCCCCAGCTCCTGGTGTCGCTGACAACTTCGGCGGTATCTGTACGGGCCCGGACGGTAATATCTGGTTGTGTGACTCATCAAACGCCAATATCTACAAAGTATCGACAGCCGGCACAATAATTAACAACTACGCTCCGGGCGCGGGGACGAATGGCCTGGCTGGAATCGTCACCGGATCGAACGGTAACATGTGGTTCGCTGATAACGTGAGCAGCCAGCTTGGGACCATGACTACTTCTGGCGGCAGTATTTCCTGGTTCCCGACCGGCGGCGGTTGCCATGGCCTATCGGTCGGCCCTGACGGCAACCTATGGTACACGCGGCAGGCAGCTAATATAGTTGGTCGCTGTACTACGGCTGGCTCCATAACGAACGTTGCAGTTGGTCCGGCTACCGGACCGTTTTTCACTAATGCTGGTCCTGACGGACATGTCTGGTTCACCGGCCGTTCAAACGGGACTATTGGCCGCATTACGCTTCCGGGTCTTGGCGTCAGCGTCTGGACAATGCCAGCTGGATCCGGCTCGGGGACTGGAGGCTGCGGCGCCGGCCCTACGGCTGCAGGGACTATGTGGTTTACCGAGGAGACCTCTAACAAAGTCGCATCGCTGCCAGTCACTGGTACTAGTACTCCGGGAGGACTGCTGCAGCAGGCTAACAACACCGCAGTAACATCCACGGTCACCGTCACACTAGGTGCGGCCGCAACCGCCGGCAACCTGCTAGTTTGTTTCGTGCAAGCCCGGACCGGGACAACGGCGATCACCGGCCCCTCAGGCTTCACGCAACTAGGATCGCAAGTTAATGGCACAAGCTGCTCGATTGCGGCATTCTACAAGACTGCCGTTGGTGGCGAGACATCGTTTGCCCCGTCGAATACCGGCACAGTAATCTCAGCTGAGGTTTTCGAGGTCTTTGGCCAGACTGCCTCCCCAATTAACACTACCTCTGGGGTCGGCTATAACACCAGTACTGTCACTGCCACCAGTATTACTACTGGTGCGGTCACCCCGGCAACCTCGTCATCGCTGATACTGACGGCAATCGTGATAAATGGCTCGAATGCTACTTTCTCCAACTCATGGACTAATGGTTGGCGCTCCTTGGGAATTTCAAGCGATTTACACGAAGAGTGGGCATCATTGCAAACTACCTCTACGAGCTCGCTGTCGACCAACGAAGGCTTCTCGGCCGTCTCCAAGAACGCCGCCAGTTTTACCGTGGTAGTGAATACGACCGCACCGTCGATCACCGAAACCACCATTCCAACAACGAGTTCTGTCCCCGATAAAATTATCCTCGGCAACGACGGCAACATGTGGTGCACCGAACACGACGCCGGAACATTCCTTAACGTCCGCCTAACTTAAGTCTAGTTTGTCCCGGGCTGGCTCTTGTTTACACCCGTTCGGCCATGTTTTTAAGGTATAATAAGCATGTGAAACAATCGAAGGCTCTTAAAGCTTTGGCGCTGGTTGCTCTGGTCGTAGTCGTTTACGCGGGCTCTTTCCTGTTAGGCGATAAGCATGCCTTGCAATCTATGACTATCAAAAGGGTTACGCCTACCCAGATCGCGAATGCCATGCAAGGCGATCATTTCTACTCTGATTATAGGGAGAGTACCCTGCTAGTTTCGGGAACCGTGGCGTCGGCTGTCCGCAGTGGCAACGGTTTGACGGTCACTTTTAAGACCAATTCATCATACCAAGCAGTTTGCCATTTTGACACCTACGTCGCGACTATAAAAAGCGGCCAGACGATCACGGTGTTGAGTGAAGCGGCAGTTGCCGACCGCCAACCGGCCGGCGTGTTGCTGCATAGCTGTATTATCCCTTAAACAGAGCGCGATCGAAGCCAAGGTTGGCTAGGCTAGAAATCGAAAATTCGTTCTAGTCTTTCTTGGAATCCTGAAGTACGGATATGATATTGCCGGCCGGGTCTTTGAACCAGGCGATGTCCGGACCGCGGTTGGCGGCCAAGCCGCGGGCAATGCCATCTTCGTCAGTCATGTTGTCATACTGCTCGAACGTTACGCCCCTGCCCTTAAGCTCTTTAACGGCCTCGTCAATATCATCAACTACGAAGTTCAAAATGGTAAACGTGGCCGGCTGGTGGTCATCTTTAGGATAAACGAACAACGTGCCGCCGTTTGGCAGCTGCAGCTTAAGCCCCATTTCGCCGTCTTCTGCTTTCAATTCCAGAATCTCCGTGTAAAACTTCTGGGTTTCGGCCAAGTCCTTTACTGAAAACCCGCTAAATGCCGCTTGTGCTTTGAACATAAAATCCCCCTTCTACTTAGTACTACAAACTGATTATAGCAGTCCGAGGAAGCACATTCATGAAACGGACGTTTGGTTCTTCTTGCCGCGCTTAGACGGGTCGGCCGGCAGGTTTTCTATCTGGCGGGCCAGCGGTGCGACTTTCAAACCTAAGACTAGCGCGAAAGTCACCGCGAAACCGCATAGAACCGATGGGAAACCCACGACGTTGAAGCTGCGCAAAATCACGACCCCGAACGACGGCAGTAAGAAAGCCAGGTTGCCAAGCGTGAACCATTGCAGGCTCTGCTTAACGACTTTTGAACTGGCCTGTTCGCGCTGTCGGTCAGCCACCCATAACGAAACCAGGATGACGCCGAAGTAATAAGCCACGTACAGCCAGTTGGTGATAATCGGACTTGTAACGATGATGTAGTTGCCGCCGCAAATCGCCGTGAGCACGCCGGGAACAAACACGTAGTACAGGACATATGGCACGGCCAAGGCGTAGCAGGCTTTAACGACTTTGCGCTGGCGATAACCGCCTAGCCTGGAAGCCAAATCCACGCTGATCGGCGGCAGTAACGTAATGGCGAAGTAGCCAAGCCTGGCCCAATCATTACTGTCACTGGCGGCTCCCGTACAAATCATGAATTCGCAAAGCTGGAAAACGGCTAGGAAGAAAAGCAGGCCGACAATCGGCAGCTGGAGGCGGCGATAACCGTAGCGGACTAGGACCATTAGCATCAGGGCTATTTCGATAATGCAGGTCGCGATCATAACCGGCGGCGTGAAACAGCCAAAGGTCACGCTGCCGTCACTGCCCGGCAATAGGCTTTTCATAAACAAACTATAGTACCTGCGGCCTCCTAAGCGCAAATTATTAACCGCACAGTATACTTATACTGATGGGAAATAAGGCCGTTCGTTACTTATTACTGGGACAGGTTAGTTTGTTCGGGTTTACCTTGCTTTGCGTGTTGTTGATGCCGCACTTCCTGCTGGAACGTAATGAGGGCGGCGTTAGCAATTATGGCCTTTATGCCAAGACGGTTGTTCCTTACACGCTGGCATTTGGTTTATGTGGGCTGTTGACTCTGTGGTCGGCCCGTTTCATGGCTAAAGAAAATAGGGCCTTCGGAATGGCACTTGCCGGTCTAGGCATTTTATTAATCGCCGCCCTGCTTTCTACCTACCCTTACAAGGTCAACGATACTTTTAACACCATTCACGTTGACATTGGCACCGCCCTGGCATTTGTGGAGTTGGGTCTGGGCATATGGTTCACGTTATTCTTGGCTCGTGACATAAAAAACATCTTGTTTTTAGCGATACAGATAATCGGTTTCGTCTTGGGTATATTGACGCATTTCGGCGTCATACATATCCTGTTCGTGACCGAGATGCTGACTAGCGTGGCCTTCGGCATAATTCTGGTCCGGACAGCATCCCAATTGACGGAGACCTGATTGCCGCTACCTAGAAGCAACCGTTAAGCATAAGCAATTGTAAAATTACCAGTTATCATGTATAGTGTTCCAAATGTCAAGACCAGCTGTAGAAATCGGTAATTATCCGGCCGCGTACGACTTCTACGCGGACTACCAGCCCAGTATGGCGGCGGCCCGGGTTGGCCACGCGCTGATGGGCGGGCTCTATAGGGTCAATTTGGACTTTGCCGAAGGTGCCAGGAGCGAGATAGCTAACTTGCGTGATGAAGGTGTTCACTTTATCATATCATCTAACCACATTACTGACCGCGACCAGTTCACTTTGGGAGCGTTCCCTACGGAAGACGAAGTCTTGAAATTTCTGATAGGCCACACGGTTATCCCGGCTAAAGAAACCATATACACCGCGACCGCCAGCTTGCCCGTAGTAGGACCCTTGGTTGGACCCCTGGTACGAAGAGGCGCCGACATCATGGGAGCCGTTCCGGCTTTTCGTGTTAAGGACCAGTTCGGCGACACTCCAAGAGAAGATAGAGACCCCGAATCGGCGGCATTGCAGAAAGCTTCCAGCGCGGCCCTTCTATCAACCATGGTCGCCAGAGTCAACAGGGGCCACGAGGCGACTTTTGAAGAAGGCCAACGCAACTTGGTTTATCCGCGCGAGGTACAGGACCCCAAACGCGGCCATGTTGACTTAATGAATCATCCCGACTTGGATCCTTCAATAACAGTGGCCACCGTGCCGATAGGTATTTATTATCCTGAGTTAATTAAAGGCGGCAAGTTGAGGTTCAGGCACGGCCATCCGTCAGTATATATGGGCAGGCCTATAACTGAGCGGATTGACACTTTGGAAAAACTTGCCGTCATCTTGAAACCCAAGATGCAGGAAAACGCGGACGTCGCAATTGAAATGGTTAGGGAGCGCGACGGTGAAGACGCTCTCTTGCCTGAAGAAGAGCTGAGGGAAGTAATGGCTAAAATGGCCGAAGTGAGAGAGCGCAAGAAGCTAGAGCGCGAAGAAGCTCGAGCCGCCTAAACTTACTTCGCCGATCACTTAGATTGCGCCAAGCAGTGCGAGGGCCACGGCGCCTAGAGCCACATAAACCCAGGGTTTGCGGGACTTACTTTCGGGGCCTTTCTCTTTGCTCATGACCGGAGTTGGCTAGCTTTTAGGAGCAGTGATGTTAACCATCCAGTTGATGTTGTACTTATCAGTTAGGGAGCCGAAAGTGTCGCCCCAGAACTCTTTCTTAAGCTCTGATTTGACTTCGCCGCCCTCACTAAGCTTGCCGAATATTTCGCGCAGCCTGGCTTCGTCGGTGCCGCCCAGTGACAGGTCGATTTTGGCCGCGGCCGGACTGGCTTGCTTGGTGTCGCTGGCCATCAGCTTGATGTCGCCGCCTTCAAGACGGGCATGCATCAGCCAATCTTTCTTGCTCCCGTCTTCGTCCATGCCAGCGCCTGGCACGTCACCGTAGGTCTGCACCGTCAGCTCGCCGCCGAAAACAGCTTTGTAAAACTCCATTGCTTCCCGGCAATTACCATTGAAAAACAGGTATACGTCCAACATCACGTCACTCATAAAACCCTCCTAACTTAACAACTAAATCCTCGCATAAACCGATAATAATAACAGGCATGGCTAATTCACGCCCCCCCCCCTGAAAGCTCTCGCCAACCCATAGACCGCTATAATGGCCCAGACAACGTTTAGGCCGACCGAGGGAAAGGCCCGATGCACTGACGAATTGATGACAATGCCGATGGCTCCAAACAGGTTCAGCCACTGGAATTCTTTGGACTGCGACGACAGTTTCTTGGTCGACACCAGCAAATACGCCAAAAGTATAAACGCCGCTCCCGCCCAACCAATGATGCTATAAAGCATTATAGGCTTACCTTATCACGTAAAGCCTGAGACGTCTTGATAACAGGCATTTTGGCGCAGCCAGTGTTGACTATTAGGATTTTCTTATCTTTGGGCATGCTGCCTTTGAGCTGTAATAAAAGGGCTAGGCCGGCTATGCCAGAAGGCTCGCAGTTAACTCCCAGGGAACGCGCCAAAGCCAAGGCGTCATTCAAGTACGTCTCTTCGATTAGGTAAACGTTGGACTGCGGCCCGCAGAAACCGGCATAGCGGTATAGCCTCATCCATTGTTCATCGTAGTGTTTAAAAGGCAGGTGCGGCGAGTAAAGCTTATCGGCTTTGGAATGGAGATTATCGGTGGTGGCCGCCATGAAATTACAGTTTCTTAACTTATTGACGTTGCCGCTGAAGCGGGGGTCATGTTTCTGTGAAGATACCTCTTTTTTATTGATATTTAAGACGTTTTCAAATAAGTTGCCAGTACCAAACGGTATGAAACAATAATC
>Ga0075522_10002246_pt1 | contig 14461 bp, 9 predicted proteins | sample NGEPerA_FD_74796 | JGI IMG/M metagenome (GOLD analysis project Ga0075522, IMG submission 74796) | Arctic peat soil microbial communities from the Barrow Environmental Observatory site, Barrow, Alaska, USA - NGEE PermafrostL2-A | ecosystem: Environmental > Terrestrial > Soil > Wetlands > Peat ... | reverse complement strand
CCCATAGACCAGCCAATCAATTTCAATCGCCATTTTCCGCGGAAAAACGCGAATCCCTACGCCGCCGGCACAACCTCGTCCCTCTGCGTTGGACCGCGCTTCGAGAACCGCGCCAGCAGGCCCTTCAGCAGCACATAGAGCACCGGAATGAAGAACAGGTTCAGCAGCGTGGAAACCAACATGCCTCCAACCACCGCCGTTCCGACCGAGTGGCGACCCAGCGCCCCGGCGCCGCTGGCAACATACAGCGGCATCACGCCCAGGATGAACGCAAAACTCGTCATCAAAATGGGCCGCAGGCGCAGTTCGGCGGCAGTAATGGCCGCGTCCACGATGGACTTGCCGAGGTGCAGTTGCTGCTCCGCAAACTCGACAATCAGGATCGAGTTCTTCGCCGACAGCCCGATCAGCATCACCAGCCCGATCTGCACATAAACATCGTCGTTCAGGCCGCGCGCCGCGATCAGCGACAGCGCCCCCAAAATCGCCATCGGCACCGCCAGAAGGATGATGAACGGCAGGAAGAAGCTTTCATACTGCGCCGAAAGCGTCAGGTACACCACCAGCAGCCCCAGCCCGAAGATGATGATCGCCTTGCCCGCGGATTCCTGCTCCTCCAGCGACAACCCGGTCCAGGAGTACGTCATCCCGGGCAGCTTGGTCTTCTCGAAGAGCTTCTGCATGTTCTCCATGCCTTGCCCGGAGCTCAGTCCGTTGGCCGGCGAGCCGTCGATCTCCGCCGAGCGGAACAGGTTGTAGTGGTCGATCACCTGCGGCCCCGAAGTCTCGCTGGTCGCCACCAGATCTTCGAGCGGAATCATCTGGTTCGAATCGGAGCGGACATAGTACGACGTCAGGTCCTGCGCATTGCGGCGGAACTGCGCGTCGGCCTGCACATACACGCGATACGAGCGGTTGTTGAAGTCGAAATCGTTGACGTAGCTCGACCCCATGAAGGTGCTGATGGCCGTAGTGATCTGCGCCATCGGAACGCCGATCGCCGCCGCTTTCTGGCGGTCGATCGTCACCATGAGTTGCGGGTCGTTGGCGGTGAACGTGGTATTGAGGTTCATCAGCCCGGAACCCGGCGCCCGCGCCGCGCCGACCATGGTGTGGGCGATGCGGTCGATGTCGCCGAACGTGTTCCGGCCGCCGTCCTGAAGGATGAACTGGAACCCGCCGACCGAGCCGATGCCGGCAATTGCGGGGGGCTCCGCCGCGAAGGCAACGCCGCCCGGGACGCCAAAAAGCTGCGGAGCGATGCGGGTGACGATGTCGTGCGCCGTATGTCCTTTGCCCAGCTTGGTGCGCTGGTCGACCGGCACCAGCGGAGCGAACACCAGCCCCGAGTTCGGGCTCGATCCGCCCGCCAGCGAGAAGCCCATCACCGAGAAAGTCCCAAACACATCTTTGTCTTCGCGCACTTTCGCGGCCACCCGGTCCGCAAACTCGGATGTGTAACTCAACGACGCGCCCGGTGGCGTCTGGATGATGATCAGGAAGTACCCCTGGTCTTCCTGGGGCACGAACGCCGTCGGCACATGGTTGTACATGAACACCGTCGCCGCCAGTCCCGCGCCGAACAGCACCAGAAAAACGTAGCGCATCTTCACGACCCACGTCACGGCCACGGCATACCACGAGATCACCCTCTTGATCAGCGCCTCGATGGGGTTCAGAAAGAAGCCCTGGATGCCCGTCTTATGCGTCTCTCTGCGCAGCAAAATCGCCGCCAGAGCGGGTGAAAGGGTCAGCGCGTTGAATGCCGAAATCGCAATCGAAAACGCGATGGTCAGCGAAAACTGCTTATACAGAATGCCGGTGGTCCCGGGAAAGAAGCTCACCGGCACAAACACCGAAATCAGCACCAGCGACGTTGCGACGACGGCGCTGGTCACCTCGCGCATGGCGGCCGAAGTAGCTTCCATCGCACTGGCCGCGCCCTCTTCCAGATGCCGCTGCACGTTCTCGATGACGACAATCGCGTCATCGACCACCAACCCCGTCGCCAGCGTAATGCCGAATAGCGTCAGCGAGTTGATCGAGAAGCCGAATATCTTGATGAACGCAAACGTGCCGATCAGCGACACGGGGATCGTAACCGCGGGAATGATCGTCGCCCGCCAGTCCTGCAGGAACAGGAAAATGACGACGATGACAATCAGGATCGCCTCGCCGATCGTCCGCTCGACCTCCTTGATGGAGTCGGAAACGACCCGCGTCGTGTCGACCGCGACGATGCCTTTCATGCCCGGCGGGAAGGACTTCTGCAATTCGGCGAACACCGCCAGGCATTTCCGCTCCACGTCCAGCGCGTTGGCGCTCGAAAGCTGCTGGATGCCCACGCCGACGGCTTCGCCGCCGCCAAAAGCGTTGCTGTAGAACTTCAGCTCGGTGTTGTAGTTCTCCGCGCCCAGCTCCGCGCGGCCAATGTCCTTGAACAGCACCAGCCCGGAGCCGTTGGTTGTGCTCGCCTGCGTCGCGGTCGCCGAGCTCGACTTGATGACAATGTTGTCGAACTGCTTCGGATCGTTGAACCGGCCGGAGACGCGGATGGCCATTTGATATTGCTGCGTGGGGTCGGAGGGCTGCTGCCCAAGCTGGCCCGCGGCAACCTCGATGTTCTGCGCTGCCAGCGCATTCGTCACATCGAGCGCGGTAAGCTGGCGTGCGGCCAGCTTGTTGGGGTCGAGCCACAGCCGCATCGCATACTTGCGCTCGCCGAAGATGATGACGTTGCCCACGCCCGGTACGCGCTTCAGGGCGTCCGCCACGTACACATCGATGTAGTTCGAAATGAACGACTGCGACAGCGAGTGGTCGGGCGAAATAAAGCCCGCCGCCAGCACGAAGTTCGAGTTCGCCTTGGTGATGGAGATGCCGGTATTGTTGACCACGGCGGGGAGGCGGCCCTGCGCCGTCGCAACGCGGTTCTGCACGTCCACGGCGGCGATGTCGAGGTTGTATCCGGTGTCGAACGTCACCGTAATGGCCGACGTTCCGTCGTTCGAGCTGGTCGACGACATATACCTCATGCCCTCGACGCCATTGATCGCCTGCTCCAGGATCGTCGTGACAGCCGACTCGACCGTCGCCGAGTTTGCGCCCACAAAGTTGCACGAAACCACCACCTGCGGCGGCGCCAGCTGCGGATACAGCGAGACCGGCAGCGTCGGCATCGACACAGCGCCCGCGAGCACGATCAGCAGCGCGCAGACCGTGGCGAAAATGGGACGGCGGATGAAAAATTCGACCAAGGTGTTGACCTTTCGTGCGGTACAGCGGGGAAACAGGGAACAGCCAGCCGCGGCTACGAGAACTTCTCCTTCGGTTTAACTGGGCGGTGCTGCCGGCTGTGGCGAGAGCGGCTGGACGGGAACGCCTTCCTGCAGGAACTGAATGCCCGACAGGATCACGCGATCGCCCGGCTTCAGCCCGGAGAGCACGGGGTAAACATTGCCAACCGGCTCGCCAAGGTTGACGGCTGCCTGGTGGGCGACGAACCCGCCTTTGGGATTGGGCGCCGCGACATACACGAACGACTGGCCGCCGATGCGCACCACAGCCAGCACCGGGACCGTCGGCTGCCGGTTGGTCGAGAACGTGACCCGCGCGTTCACCAGTTGTCCGTTGCGCAGATGAGAGCTGGCCGGAACGGACGCCTTCGCCAGCACCGATTGCAGCCCGTTGTCCACCTCGGGAGAAACAAAGTCGATAGTCGAGTGCGCGAGCACGGTCCCGGAGTTGTCGAGCAGGTCCACGGCCAGGCCGTTGTGTACCTGCGCCGCGCGTTCGGTCGGCAGATAGATATACGCCTCAAGGTCGTTGTTTTCATCCACCGTCGTCAGCATGGTGGTCGGAGAAACGTAATCGCCCAGATGCACCGGTATGTCGCCGACGATGCCCGCAAACGGCGCACGGATCTGGTAGTAGGCGAGCTGCTGCTTCTGCGTATTGGTCAGCGCGCTGGCCGAGTCGAACGCTCCCTTCGAGTTCTGGAACGCCTGTAGCGACTGCTCGTACGCCTGCTTGGAAATAATGCCCGAGTCGAACAGCTGCTTCTGCCGCGCCAGGTCGGACTTGTTGAACTGGTAAAGCGCCTTCTGTTGCTGCTCCGTGCCCTGCTGCGACTGCACCGTCGCAACCTGCTTCAGCGGGTCGATCTGCATCAGCACCTGACCGGCCTTTACCCTGTCGCCAGACTTCACGAAGATCCGCGTCAGGTTCCCATCCACCTGCGGCTGCATCGTCGCCGAGCGCCGGCTCTTGATGGTGGCAACGTAGGTCTCCGTCGAAGGCACGGCCGAATCGACCACCGTGGCAGCCTGCACCGGAGTTGCCGGCGGAGGGCCTGCGGCCGGCGGCGCCGCTTGTTTGCAGCCGGAGGCAATCGCGAGTACGGCAGCGAGGCAAATTGCCTCGAACGGGGGCATACACTTTGGGAAAAATCTCATGCGTTCTGGGACTCCTGGAAATTCCGACAGGCTTTGGATGAAGGCACGCGGCAAAGGGAGCAGTTTAATCCAACGTCGCGCGATAGCACAGCCGGACGGGCCAGCACAGCCGGACGGGCCGCTCCTGCCGCGCCCTCTATTGTTGCAGATTGCGAGCGCAGGCCAGCGCCGCTGCCCTGCCGCCTCCGCCTCGGCATACGGCGATTTGGTCACAATTGTGTTGGCAAAGGGAATACTGAGGAAGCAAAATCGCCATTCCGGCGGTTGAGGTTCCGCGGCCGGCTTTTAGAACAAACGCATAAGGAAGCGCGAGGGGTGCAGCTTCCGTCCCCAGGGTCATTGCGCAATGCGACGCCGTTCGACGGAGGGCATCTCCGCGACGATCGTCGAGAACGGACAACGGGTGAACCGGCTGGATTTTCCATCGGATACTGCAATTTGGCGCCCTTCTAACACATTTGTGTTATCGCGGACTTCCAAGGACAGTGTGAGTCTCAAAATGGGAAATAATTCCGGCCCCCTTACTAGGGCGAGATCGGCGGCCTTCGATCAATGGAATTTGTACCCTCGGCCCATGAAATTCCCCCTGTTTGCGGTCCGTTTTGCCGAAAAAGTCGTAGTTATCGTTTACTGCATCAATCATAGTGCGATCTAACCGTGGCAAGCGACCAGGCCAATACATGCCACTATCGAGGACCGGTCTCTGGGACGCAATGGACTCTTGACGGTCGAAAGGAGCGGATACGATGCGAAACGAGACGAATAGTTCCGCTTCCCAAGGCGTGCGGAGGTTGCCGCGCGCATGATGCCCCCCTCGTCTCCTCGGCCCCCAGCCTCGCAAAGGAGTTTCCAGTCCCTGGTAGTTTCCATCCTGCTGCTGCTGGTGCTGGTGGCCGATCCCCGTCTGTTCATCGAGCATCTTCCCCATGCCCATGATGTAGTCCTCAACGTCCTGCTCGGTCTGCGCCTATGGCTGGTGTGCCTGGCCGTGTGCTATGTCATCAACCGGCTGCTGGAAATGGTCCTCCAGCGCCGCATCCGCGGAGCGTGGATTTACATCCTTCTCTGGTCCGCGATCATCCCGCCCTTGTATGGTTTCGTGGCGCGGCAGATCGAGGGCCGCTGGCCGGCCGCCGAAAACGACATGCTGTTGCTGATCGCGATGGCATTGGTCACGGCTTTCGCCGGCGCCATGCTCAAGCGCCTGGCCGATTCTGTCACCCGCACCGCGCAATATGACCACCTGACCGGCCTGCCAAACCGTATCCTGCTCAACGACCGCCTCTCCCGCGGCATCGCACGCGCCCAGCGGCTGGATAAAAAGCTGGCGGTGTGCATGATCAACATCGACCGCTTCAAGCGGATCAACGACTCCCTGGGCCATGCCGGCGGCGACGCTCTTCTGGTCCACGTCGCCAAACAGTTGCAGGCCGTCGTCGTCGCATCCGACACCGTGGCCCGCATCGGCGGCGACGAGTTCGTCGTCCTCATCCCCGACTTCGACAGCCTCCAGCAGATAGAAAAAACCACGCAGCGGATACTGAATGCGATCTCCGTGCCGATCAAGCTCGGCGACCGCGAAGTCTGCGTCACGGCCAGCCTCGGCTACTGCGTCTATCCCGATGGAGCCAACGCCGCCGCCAGTCTGCTCCACAGCGCCGACGCCGCCATGTACGACATCAAGAGCGCCGGCCGCGCCAGCCTCCACGTCTACACCCCGCCCGTTCACCGCCCCACCACCGACCGGCTGGAGATGGAAGAAGACTTCCGCCACGCCCTCCAGAACAACGAACTCACCCTGCATTATCAGCCCCAGATCCAGCTCGCCACCCGCGAGGTCACCGGCCTCGAAGCCCTGTTGCGCTGGAACAGCCCCAAACGCGGCAGCATTCCTCCATCGCAGTTCATCCCCATCGCCGAAGAAGTCGGCTTGATGGTCCCGGTCGGCGAGTGGGCGCTCAAGCAATGCTGCCAGGACGGCGTGGAATTGCAGAAGCTCATCGACCGCCGCCTGACCATCGCCCTGAACCTCTCGGCGCGCCAGTTCAGCCAGCGCGGTCTGCCCACGCTCATCGAAAAGACGCTGCTCGAAACCGGCCTCAACCCCACCCAGCTCGAACTCGAAATCACCGAGCAGATGTTGATGGTCAACTCCCCCTACACGCTCGAAACCCTGCAAGCCATCCGCGACCTCGGCGTGGGCATCGCCATCGACGATTTCGGCACCGGCTTTTCCAGCTTCGCCTACATCCTGCAATACCACGTCGACCGCATCAAGATCGACCAGACCTTCATCGCCCGCTCCATCCAGGACCCCAACGCGATGGCGGTGGTCCGCACCATCATCGCCATGGCCCATGGTCTGAACATGCGTGTGGTGGCCGAAGGCGTCGAGACCCACGACCAAAGCGACTTCCTGATGCGCCGCCGCTGCGACGACGCGCAGGGCTACCTCTACGCCCGGCCGGTGGCGAAAAACGAGGTATTCGCGACAATCCAGCGCATCGAAGCCGAACTCCGTCAGCGCCTCCCCGCCGAAGCCCTTCCCCTCTCGGAGTTCGACGTCCCCCTTGAAACTCCCGTCTTCCTCAGAAACTAAACCGGCTGGCAACCGGAGTAGCAGCGGGCTTCAGCCTGCGGTAAAGTCGCACCGACGGAATGGGCTTCAGCCGTGGCCCGGGGGACGTCGAAGACCAACCCACCTCAGGCCGCCATTTTCAAAAACCTGACAGACAGCATATCGCGTTGTCTGCCCGGTGTTGTATGCTTTCGTTCGGAGGTTTGTGCTCATGAAGCGTGGTTGGTTGGTTCTGTTGCTTGTGGTGGGGTTGGCGGCGCCGGCGGTGTCGCACGCGCAGGTCGCAGCGTATGGAGAGTTCAGCGTCAGCGATCTGCATAATCTGGTAAGTCAGGACTTCTTACTCGGCGCGACGACGGGTGTACTGGTCGATGGTCCACACATATTCCGCGCTTTGCTGGTCTCGGCCGACATCCAGGGCCGCTTCGTCCGCAAGAGCGGAGAAAGCCTGAATGGCGTCACCGTCGGGCCGCGGTTTTCTCTGTCGCCGAAGTTCGGCGGACTCGCCCCTTATGCCGAATTTATGGTGGGCTTTGCGCGTTACAACAACCCCAATAATGGTGGGCCGACAACCGATTCGACGATCCAGGTAAACGGCGGCGTGACCAAACGTGTCTCGCCGCGCTGGGACGTAGCGGCCGAGTACAGCTATTCGCAGTACTACGCGTTGGGCGGTCAATACAATCCGAAGACGTACAGCATCGGCGCCGTCTATCACTTTACGAAGCGATAGGGGCCTGGGTTCTCGGTTGTGGGTTCTCGGTTGCCGGTGGGTCCGCCTCAGCTGCCAGTAGGAACCGAGAACCCACAACCCAGAACCGCAACCCCGAACCGCTCCGGGACTTATAATTGACAGAAGATGATCGAACAGACGACCGCGCCCGCTGAAACAGGGACCAAAGGCCATATCGCCAAGTACACCCGCAACCAGCCTTACCAGTCTGAAGTCCTGGTCAACGAGCGCCTCACCGGTCCCGACTCCGAAAAAGAGACGGTCCACATCGAACTCGCCCTCGAAGAGGGCATGACCTACACTCCCGGCGACGCGGTCGGCATCAACCCGACCAACCGAGCCGCCGCCATCGAAGCGACTCTACAGGCGCTGGGCTTCACCGGCACCGAGCGCGTCCTGGACCACTACAAGGTAGAAATTTCGCTCGAAGAAGCCCTGCGTTCGCGCCTCGGCATCGGCAAACTTGCCCGCGGCAGCGTCAACCAGTTCGCCAAGCTCTGCGCCGACAACCCGCCACCAGCTCTGAAAGCCCTGCTGGGTCCCGAAAACAAGGCGCTGGCCGAGGAGTACGTCTGGGGCCGCGAGTTCGTCGACCTTGTCGCCGATTTTCCCGGCATCATTACCCAGCCGCAGCAGCTCTTCAACATCCTGCAACGCCTCACGCCGCGCATGTACTCCATCGCCTCCGCGCTCGACGCGCACCCCAATCAGGTCCATACCGTGGTCCGCGTCGTCCGCTACAAGTCCCACGGGGCCGAGCGCCAGGGCGTCTGCTCGGGCTTCCTCGGCGAACGCGCGCCGGTCGGCTCGACCATGCCCATCTTCCTCCACGAGAACAACTCCTTCCGCCTGCCCGAAGATAACAACGCTCCGGTCATCATGATCGGTCCGGGCACGGGCATCGCTCCCTTCCGCGCGTTCCTTGAGCACCGCCAGGTCCACGGCCACAAGGGCGACAACTGGCTCTTCTTCGGCGAGCAGCGCTCGGTCTCCGACTATCTCTACAAGGAACAGTTCCTGGCCATGGAGCGGGACGGCTTCCTCACCCGTCTGCACACTGCGTTCTCGCGCGACCAGGGCAAGAAGGTCTACGTCCAGGACCGTATGCAGGAGAACGCCGAGGAACTCTTCGCCTGGCTGGAGCAGGGGTCCTACTTCTACGTCTGCGGCGACGCCACCCGCATGGCCAAGGACGTCGAAATGGCGCTGCTGGACGTCATCGCCAAGGGCTCGAACAGCACCCTGGAGCGCGCAACCGAATATCTCGCGGGAATGAAGAAGCAAAAGCGCTACCAGCGCGACGTGTACTAGATGCTGGTTCCCCGATGATAGAGAGGACTCCTGTGTGCCTGCCGTTCCGGAGTATTTACCTACCCTGCCTCCAGCACTCTTGAGGAAAGCATCCATGCGCCTTCATGCACTCCTACTCCTGCTCGTACCGGCCTCCGTTCTTATTGCCCAGCAAGTCCCTCCCGCCTCCGTCAGTTGCAGCGCCTCATCGACACCGAGATGAGCAATAAGCAAGGCGGCGGAGGCACAGAGCGCGTATCGTCCGTGGCCACAGCAAACGGTAAGAACGTGCCCATCAAGATTGTCGGCGACCGTCTCGCCGTAGCTTTCGCGGGCAATCAGCCACCCGACTTCGCGCTCTTCAGTTTCGATATCAGCCCCGCCAGTCACGCGGCTGGCCTGGATATCGGTGGAATCCTCGGATACACCGTTCTCCGCCAATATTTCATCGACATCGACTATCGCAACGGCATGGTCAACTTGACCTACGACCAGGGCTTTCCACTGCGCGCCGACGTCCTGAAGTCGCAATAACTCAACCGTCCCGCATGTCTCTCAGGCGTTATGCTTGGGAGACATGCGACTCCCGACCTGCATCCTCCTCGCGCTCTCCCTGATTGCGACCGCCGCCGCGCAGGAAGGCCGTCCTGCGCAACAAGTCACCATCCTCCACGCCGCGCGCGCCCTCGACGTCGCCGCCGGCAAGGTTATTGCTCCCGGAGAAGTCCTCGTCGAAGGCGACCGCATCCGCGAAGTCGGCGCGCACGTCACGCACCCATCCGGCGCGCAGATCATCGACCTCGGCGACACCACCCTCATGCCCGGTCTCATCGACGCCCACGTCCACCTGTTTTTGCACCCCGGCGCCGAAGACCTCCAGACCGTGCAGGAGTCCGTCCCGCAGCGCGTCCTCTCCGCCGCGGCAGCCGCCAAAGCCGACGTTCTCGCCGGTTTCACCGCCGAGCGCGACATGGGCACCGAAGGCGCGGGCTGCGCCGACGTCGCCGTTCGCAACGCCATCAACCGCGGCGAAATCCCCGGCCCCCGGATGAGGGTTTCGTGCAACGCGATCGACATCACTGGCGGGCACGAAGACGCCATCGGGTACAACCCCGCCCAGCACGTCCTCTCCAATGCGGATTACGCCGACTCCGCCGACGAGATCGTCCACGTCATGCGCGAACAGCGCAAAGGCGGCGCCGACTTTACCAAAATCTACGAGACCGGCCGCGACCGCCTTATCGATAACGAGTGGTCGACGCCCTTCCAGTACACCGAAGCCGAACTCGCCGCCGCCGTCGCCGAGGCCCACCGCACCGGCTCCCGCGTCGGCGTCCACTGCACCGGCGAGCCCGGCGCGTCGTTCGCCGCGCAAGCCGGCGTCGCCGCCATCGACCACGCCGACTTCCTCTCCGCCGCCACCATGATGATCATGCGCGAAAAAGGCATCCCTGCCGTCCCCACCTTCGCCATCGTCGAATACTTCGCCGCGCATTCCGCCTCACCCGCCGCCGCCAAGCGCGAGGAAGAAATGCAAGCCTTCCACGCGTGCCAATTCAAGCAACAAATGGCAGCCGGGATCTCCTTCGCCGTCGGCTCCGACGTCGGACCCTTCCCCCACGGCACACAGGCCCGCGAGTACGAACTGATGGTGCAATACGGCATGTCCCCCGCCGAAACCCTCCGCTCCGGCCTCATCAACGGAGCGAAACTCCTCGACTGGGCCGACTCCATCGGCCAACTCAAACCCAACTTCTACGCCGACATCATCGCCGTCCCCGGCAACCCTCTCGACGACATCAAAGTCCTCGCCCACCCAACCTTCGTCATGAAAAACGGCCAGATCATCCGCAAGGATTGACCGCACAACGCGGGGCGCCTTCTTCCGCAGCCGCGATAATCCGGGGTGACCCATCTTCCGCACGCACTTTGCGCCTTAGCCTGCATTCTCGCCAGAGTTGGGAAAGGGAGCGGTTTTCAGGCGCGAGCGGGTTTGACTGGGGTGTCCGGATGCCGGCCCACATGCCGCTACGAAGGGCTGGGCCCGGCCTGGCGAGATAAGATAGAGCCATGTCTGAGCACACTACCGGCTATACCGATGACCACGCCAAGGCGGGGCTTGATGTGAAGTTTCCAGCGATCGAGACGTGGCGGAACCAGTTTCGCGCGTATGAGATTTCGATCGACGACCCGGAGTTTACGAGCGTCTGTCCGAAGACCGGGCTGCCGGATTTTGGCGTGCTGACGATCCGGTATATGCCGACGGAAAAGTGCCTGGAGCTGAAGAGCCTGAAGGAGTACCTGTTTACCTATCGCAACCTGGGGATTTTTCAGGAGAACATCGCGAACCAGGTGTTGGACGATGTGGTGAAGGCGACCGACCCGGTGTGGTGCGAGGTGAAGGGCGACTTCCGGCCTCGGGGTGGAATTTCCACGGTGGTGGTGGCGCGATATCCGCGGACCGAAGCGGCGCCGTGGAGCGAGAAGCCGCAGGTTGCAGCGAGCGAGAAGCCGAGGATGGAGAAGGCGGTAACGCCGATCGATTCGAAGCCGGTTGCGCCGAAGCCGGTTGCCTCAGCGCTGCCTGACTCGAACTCGATCATGCTGCAGATGATGGCGGCAAAACCGGCGATTGCGCCGGCGCCAGTTGCGACGAGCGGGGAGCGGGTGGATGTGATCATTCATCATCGCTTCCTGCTTCCTTGCGAGACGGTGTACGGGGCGTTTCTGGATGTGGATATCGCGCGAAAGTTCATGTTCGCCACTCCGGACGGCGAGATGGTGGTTGCGGAGATCGAACCGCGGGTGGGGGGAAGTTTTACGTTTGTCGATCGGCGCGATGGCGTCGACGTGATGCATGTGGGTGAGTACCGGGAGATGCAGCGACCGAAGCGGCTGGTGTTCTCGTTCATGGTGCCGCAGTATGCGAGCGAATCGACGACCGTGGCGTTGGATTTTGTGTGGAAGAACACCAGCGTTTGCGATGTGATGTTGCGGCATAGCGGCGTGGCGCGGGAGTTCAAGGAGCAGACGGCGATCGGATGGAAAGAGATGCTGAAAGCCGCGGATGAGGTATTGACGGCGAAGGGGTAGGCCGGTGCGGCGGACGACCTGCTATGCTCAACCCGATGAGCCAAGCGAGCAAGCCCAGGACAGGTGCGGTTGCAGGCGCGACGGTCGCGCTGGTGTTGCTGACGGCGATGAACTTCGTCAACTATCTGGACCGTTATATTCTGCCCGCGGTGCAGGAGCAGGTGAAGAGCGAGTTCCACCTGACGGACAATCAGCTGGGGTCGCTGACGCTGTGGTTCTTTGCGGCGTATGTGGCGTCGGCCCCGTTTACCGGGTGGCTGGGCGACAAGTTCAAGCGCAAGCCGATGATCGTGATTGCCGCTCTGGTGATTGCGGGGATGAATTTTTTTACCGCGAGCGTGCATAGCTACATGTCGCTGAACCTGCGGCATATGGCGCTGGGTGTCGGGGAAGCGAGTTTTGGAATTTTTGCGCCGGCGCTGCTGGCGGATTTCTACTCGGAGGCGCGGCGGAATGCGGCGTTGACGATTTTCAATGTGGCGATTCCGGTGGGTGCGGCGCTGGGGTATCTCGCAGGCGGAAATATTGCGGAGCACTATGGGTGGCGGATGGCGTTTGTCGCGTCGGCGGTGCCGGGTGCGCTGATTGCGCTGCTGATCCTGTTCTTTATGCGCGAGCCGGAGCGGACGGGCGTGCATGAGAAGGCGCAGGTGGACAAGGGCACTGTGTTGTCTCTGCTGACGAACAAGGCATATCTCGCGGCGATCCTGGGATATGCGGCGGTGACGTTTTCGCTGGGCGGGATTTCGTTCTGGATGCCTGCGTTTTTGCAGCGCTTCGATGGACGTGAAATTGGCGCGGCGGGCACGATCATGGGCGGCATTACCGTGGTGTGCGGGCTGGGAAGCACGCTGATCGGTGGAGCGATTGCGAACTCGTGGTCGAAGAAAACGGGGAAGGCGCTGTACTATATGCCGGGGATCGGGGCTGCACTCGCTGCGCCGCCGGCGCTGATGTGCTTTTTCGGGCCGACGAAGCTGATACTGCCGATGCTGGGGCTGGCGGTGTTCTTTATCTTTCTGGGGACTGGGCCGGTGAATGCGGCGACGCTGAACGCAGTGCCGTCGAACCTGCGCGCTACAGCGATGGCGGGGCAGTTGTTTGCGCTGCATGTGTTTGGGGACCTGCCGTCGTCGAAGATTATCGGCATGATCAGCGATAGGACGAACCTGCGGCTGGGGCTGGGTGTGACGCTGGTGACGATGCTGGTGGCTGCGGTGATCTTTTTCGTGGGCGCGCGATGGGCACCGAAGCTGCACGATACGATTGAGGCGCCGGTCGCGGCATGAACGCGGTGTTCTGGCCGAGCGTGGTGGAGATTGCGGCCTGGGGTGTCGCGCTGGCGTGGTGCGCGAGGACCACCGATGCGCTGCGGAATTTGCCGAGAGTGCCGAACCTGACGGGGATCGAGTGGGATGTGTGGCCGGAGAGTTTGCCGGGGCTGACGGTGATTGTCGCGGCGCGCGACGAGGCTGCGGATATTGCGGCGACACTCGACACGCTGATGCAGCAGGACTATGAGAATTTGCGGGTGATTGCTGTCGATGACCGTTCCGGGGATGGGACGGGCGCGATCATGGATCGCTTTGCGGAGCGGTTTCTGGGGCGGTTGACGGTGGTGCATGTGACGGAACTGCCCGACGGATGGTTGGGGAAAGTCCATGCGATGGCGGTGGGGCTGGCCATGTGCGAGACGGAGTATGTGCTGTTTACCGATGGCGATGTTTTGTTCTCGCCGTCGATACTGCGGCGGGCGCTTGCATTTGGGGAGCGGGAGCGGGCCGACCATTTCGTTGTGGTTCCAACGATGCAGGTGAAGAGCTGGGGCGAGGGTGTGTTGCTGGGGTTCTTCCAGGTGCTGAGTTTGTGGGTGACGCGGCCGTGGAAGGCGAGCGATCCGAAGGCGGCGCGGGATGTGGTGGGGATTGGAGCGTTCAATCTGTTTCGGCGCGATGCGCTGGAGCGGTTGGGCGGGTTGGCGCCGCAGCGCTTGGTGGTGCTCGAAGACATTACGCTGGCGCGGCGGGCGAAGGTTGCCGGAATGCGGCAGAGAGTGGCGTTCGCTCCGGGGCTCGTACTGGTGCATTGGGCCACGGGGGTTGGCGGGTTGATGCAGGTAATGAGCAAGAATTTGTTTTCGGCGTTCAATTTTCGGCCGGTGCTGGCGCTCGCGGCCTGCCTGGGGATTGTGGTGTTTTGCCTGGCGCCGCTGGCGGGGATTTTTTGGTGGGGGACGATCGTTCCGGGGCTGCTGGTGGTGGGTTGCGTCACGGTGGGGTATCGGATGTATGGCGAGGTGAGTTGGATCGAGGC
>Ga0075522_10002245_pt1 | contig 14469 bp, 8 predicted proteins | sample NGEPerA_FD_74796 | JGI IMG/M metagenome (GOLD analysis project Ga0075522, IMG submission 74796) | Arctic peat soil microbial communities from the Barrow Environmental Observatory site, Barrow, Alaska, USA - NGEE PermafrostL2-A | ecosystem: Environmental > Terrestrial > Soil > Wetlands > Peat ... | reverse complement strand
TGCGGGACTGCGCGTCGAAGTGGAAGTCACCGGGCATCTTCTGGTTATTGATATATATGGCTCCGCCGCCCAGGAATTGCCGGGCTTCGGTTTTGGACGAGGCCAGGCCCGTTTCGACCAAAGCGTTAATCAGATCGTCTTGGGATATCTGCTTCGGTACCCGGGCGGTCGGCAGCTCTTTTTCCAGGGCCGTAAACTCGTCCGCGCCCAGTTCGAGAGCGTCATCGCTGCCAAACAGCACCGCGGCTATACGCTGTTGCGCTTCGGCCGCCGCTTGGCCGTGTACGAGCTTAGTGACTTCAAAAGCCAAAGTCTTCTGGGCCAGCCTGGCACCGCGTTTTTCGTTAAATTCGCTCGTGATTCCATCGATGGCGTCCTTGTCCAACTCGGTGAATATCTTTAAATAACCTTCCACGCCTTCGTCGTCGACGTTCAGCCAAAACTGGTAGAACTTATAAATACTGGTTTTGGCGGCGTCCAGCCAGATCGCGCCGGCTTCGGTTTTGCCGAACTTGCTGCCGGTGGCCTGGTTAATAACTAACGGCACGGAGTAAACATGGGCCTCGCCACCGGCCATGCGGCGGATCAAGTCGACACCGGCGATACTGTTGCCCCACTGGTCGGAACCGCAAACCTGAAGCGTTACGCCGTGGTCCTGGTACAGCCGCAGGAAATCATAAGCCTGGATCAGGACGTAGCTGAACTCGGCGTAACTGATACCGGCACCCTGCTCGCCAAGTCGTGCCTGCACGAAATCACGAGCCAGCATCTGGCGCATCGGCACGTGTTTACCGACGTCGCGCAGGAAATCCAGGTAACGCATGTCTTTGAACCAGTCATAATTGTCGACCAGCTCGAAATGGCCGCCGCCGAAGACCTGACTATATTGGTTAGCGATAGTTTGCTTATTGGCGGCGATTTCTTCGATGGATTTAAGGCTGCGTTCGGTGCTTTTGCCATCGGGGTCGCCGATCAATCCGGTAGCGCCGCCAACCAGCAGGACGGCTCGGTGCCCATGTTTGATAAAGCATTTAACCATCATGGCGGCCGCCAGGTTACCGATGGTCATGGAATCGGCGCTGGGATCAACGCCCCAGTAAAAGGTGATCGGCTCACCGTCAAGCACGGTTATTTCTTTGTAGGTCGTCTGGTTGACGAGGCCGCGCCAGGCAAGTTCTTCTGAGAGCGTCATGCTTCTCCTCTTGGTGTCTTAAGCATTCTTTAATTCAGTATAACGTAACCTATGTCATGCGATGAAAACTTATGCTTTTTATTGGACGGGTTTGCTATAATGGCCGTAGGTTTTTGATGAGGGAGACAGACAATCAACTATGAGTAAAACCACTGGTCGCAATCGCCGATCTAAAGATACTATAACTACCAAGAGCGGCAAGACCATCAAACTTAACCGGTCCCTAAGCGACCGCGTTAAGGCTCGCAAAGCCGCCCGTTCAGCCGATAAGGCTGCCTATCTGGCTACCCTGCCAAAAGACCGTTTCCATCGTATTCTTTTCCGACTCCACCCTAAGCGCGTGGCGCGTTACTGGTTCAGCCGCCAGGGCGGCATTATGGCGCTGAAGATTATTGGCGTTTCGATTGTCGTCGGCTTCTTCCTGACTATCGGGCTGTTCGCTTATTTCCGTAAAGACCTGCCGAAGATCAAAGATTTGTCCGGTGATAGCCTGGGCGGCAACATCACTTATTATGACCGGACGGGCCAGACCGTATTATTTAACGACTATAACTCCATCAAGCGTGTCCCGGTCGCCAGCGATGCTATTTCGAAGTACGTGAAAGAGGCGACTGTCGCCACCGAGGACAAGGACTTTTATAAACACGGCGCTTTTGACGTCCGAGGCATCATGCGGGCCGCTTATCATGACGCTAGCGGCAGCAGCGGCGCGGTGCAGGGCGGTTCGACGATTACCCAACAGCTGGTCAAACTTAACGAAAACTGGACCTCCAACCGCACCATCACCCGCAAGGTCAAAGAACTTATCCTGGCCGTCGAGTTGGAACGCGAGTATTCCAAAGACGACATCCTAACCGGGTACCTGAATATCGCTCCTTACGGCGGGGTCGATTATGGCGTGCAGGCCGCGGCCGAGGATTATTTCCAGACTGACGCCGCGCATTTGTCACTGGCCCAAGCCACTATGTTGGCTGCCATACCGCAATCCCCGAGTTTTTATTCGCCTTACGCCGGCCATTTGTACAATCCGGCCGTCGCCAGCGATACCTTCGACCCGACCGCCATGCTTAACCGGCAGCACTATATCCTGGACCTGATGGTAACCCAACATTACATTACCAAACAGCAGGCTGACGATGCTAAGGCGGTCAACATATTGGCTGAGGTCCACCAGCAAACGCCGAAGTTCCAGGATATTAAGGCGCCTTACTTCGTACTGGCAGCCAAGCAGGAACTGGAGCAAACCTACGGCGCCACGACCGTCCAACGAGGCGGTTGGAAAGTCATCACCACCTTGGATTTGAACCTGCAGACCAAGGCTGAACAACTGGTAGCTTCCAACTTGTCCCATGTCCAACGGTTTGGAGCCGACGAAGAGGCCATGGTCGGGGAGGACGTCCAAACCGGGCAGATCGTGTCTTTGGTGGGCGGCACCGATTTCAATAACCCGAATTATGGACAGAATAATTACGCGGCTGGTATTTTGATACCGCCTGGTTCGAGCTTCAAGCCCTATGATTACGTGACCCTGATCAACAATAATAACAACGTCGGTGCCGGCTCCGTGCTCTATGATACCCAGGGTCCATTACCGGGCTATCCCTGTACCAATAAGGCGTTGCCCAAGAGCGGCGGCAACTGCCTGGAAGACTATGACTTCATTTACCCCGGCCCGATTACCCTACGCTATGCTATGGGCGGCTCACGTAACGTCCCGGCCGTCAAAGCCATGCTTGAAGCCGTGCCTAACGATAAGAGCACCGGGCATGTTGACTCGGTTAATAAGGTCATCAGCACGGCTTCGGCTATGATGGACAACACCTACGACCAGTCCCAACATTTAAGCCCTTACAACTGCTATGCCAACGAGGCTTTGACTCAAACTACCCAGTGTTACGGTGCTTCGGCCATAGGTGACGGTGCTTTCCTGCACCTTGACGACCACGTTAACGGCTTGTCGACACTGGCGCGTTTAGGCCAGGCTATACCGCATACCTATATCCTCAAGATTACCGACGCCTCGCAAAAAACTCTTTACCAATGGAAGCAACCCGTAGCCAAACAAGTCGTTAAGGCCGATGCCGCTTACATTGTCGATAATATGGCCTCCGACCCCAACGCCAGCTACCTGCCCGGCAGCTGTACCGCCACGACCTGTACCAGCCTGGCCCGCGGCGGTTACAAGTTCCAGCGCTTCAACGGTTGGGATTTCGGTGTCAAAACCGGTACCACCAACGACGGCTTCGACGGTCTGATGACCAGCTGGTCGACTAAATATGCCGTTGTCAGCTGGGTCGGTAACCATACCAGGAACGTCAACCTTAATACCACGATGGAAAACCTGACCGAACCGCTGACCAGAGGCTGGATGGAATATGCCCACACTAACCTCAAACCGGTCAACTGGACTCCGCCCAAAGATATTAAGACCGCCGCCGCTTTCGTGGTCCGCAACCACATCCACTACGGTGACGTCGAGCCCAGCCCGAGCCAGGACCTATACCCGTCATGGTACGTCGGCGGCGGCAGCGGCAAAGCCAGCTCGCAGACAATCGACAAGGTTTCCGGCAAGATAGCTACCAGTTGTACGCCGGCAGCTGCCAAAGAAGTCATTTCCAATGGCAATGTCGCATCGTGGAACATCGATATTTTCGTCAACCACGGCGTGCCTAATGTGGGCTCCTCCACTAGCGGCGTTACCAGCACTTCGTCATCAGCTAACGACGACGTCCATAACTGTAACGACAGTCCGCCGACCGTAACCTTGACCGCACCCGGCAACTGTTCCAGCACCGGTTGTGTCATAACCGCTACCGTCACCCAAGGTACCCACGCCCTAAGCGACCCCCAGTACCCTCAGGATCCCGGCACGATCAACTTTACGCTCAATGGCCAAGTCATCCACTCCGAAGGCGTAAGCAACTCACCCAGCACCGTATCCTTCAACTACAATCCAACATCCAGCGGCAGCGGGACTTTGGCGGCTACAGTTACCGATAGCGTGCTATATACAGGCTCGGCCAGCCAGGCCATGAGCTACAGCTCGTCCAGTCCCATATCACTTACGTCACCTTCAACGACAAGCGGAGCGTCATACACAGCTTCATGGTCAGGCGGTAGCGGAACCTATACAGTTAGCGTAAGCGGCGGCGGCACCGGCTGCACTACGTCCAATGGCAGTTGCCCTATTACATTACCCAACCAGGGCAGTTATACCATAGAAGTTAGCGATAGTAATGGTGACAGCTCAGACCCATTTACGGTTGTGCGCAGCACTTAATCTTCGAGGAATTGGTTCAGAGCGCTGCGGACGTCGGCGACACCGTGAAGGCCGGTGAGTTTTTTGCCGGTTTTTTGTCGGGGACCGATAGCGCCGTCGAAGCCTAGTTTTTTGGCTTCGGCCAGGCGTTTGTCGGCATGGGAAACGTGGCGGACTTCCCCGCTCAAGCCTACTTCACCGAAGACAACCGCGTTTCGTTTCAACTGCAAACCCTTAGCTGCCGAGCCGATAGCCAGGCAAATCGCCAGGTCGGCCGCCGGCTCGCGGATCTGGATACCGCCGACAATGTTTATATAAATGTCATGTTCGGCCAATTTAAGTTTTGTACGCCGTTCCAGCATCGCCACCAACAGGTTGAGACGATTGAGGTCGAAACCGCTGGCCGCCCGCTTGGGATAGCCGTAACTGGTCCGGTTAACCAGGGCCTGTACTTCAACTAACAGTGGCCGAGTACCCTCCAGCGTGGCTAGCACGATTGATCCGTCACTGACCTGGCGTTCCGACAATAGAGCCGCCGAAGGGTTAACGACCGGTTGTAAGCCCTCTTCGACCATTTCGAAGATACCGGCCTCATCAGTCGAGCCGAAACGGTTTTTGACCGCCCTGAGCAGCTTGAAACCGCCGTAGCGGTCGCCTTCCAGCTGCAGCACCACATCGACGACATGCTCCAGAACTTTCGGCCCGGCAATCGAACCCTCCTTGGTTACGTGGCCGACCAGAATCACCGCCGTGTCGGATTGCTTGGCCGCCAATGTCAGTAACTGCGTGGCACCGGTAATTTGCGAAACGGTTCCGGCTGCCGAAGCGATCGCGCCGCACCTGACCGTCTGGATGGAGTCGACAATAACCAACTTATAAGTGCCGGTAGCAATTGTAGCGGCGATATCATCAGCCGAAGTGCTGGTCGCCAATTGCAGGTCCGAGCGCAGCGTTCCCAGCCGCTCGGCGCGCAAACCGACCTGATGCGCCGACTCCTCACCGCTTATATATAAGACCGGTGCTTTGGAGGCCACCAGATAAGCCATTTGTAATAATAGGGTACTCTTGCCGATGCCCGGCTGGCCGGCAATCAAGTTGACACTGCCAGCCACTATGCCGCCGCCGAATACGTCGTCCACCTCCGCCATGCCGGTAATAAGCCTGGGTTGGTCGGTCGCCACGGACTTGGCTACGGTTTGGGGTTTTAACGTTTTGCCGCTTGCCACGCTGCCAGCTACGGCGGTAGCGCTGAGCTGTTCCTGAAGGGTATTCCATTCGCCGCATTGCGCGCAGCGGCCGCTCCAGCTGCTGCTGATAGCCCCGCAATTACTGCAAACGTACCTGATGGCTGATTTTTTGGCCAAATCTCCTCCTAACTTAATATAAAGTTTAGCACCACTTCGTTAACTATTGCTTAAGTTCCGACCAATCAGCGAGTCGTCTGGGCCGGCGGGGCCAAACGGGTATCAAGCGCGTTGGCCAGCGTTGTCAGTTGGCCAGCAACTTGATTACGGGACGCCACCGACTGATTATATGCGGCTACGTCGCTGCCCAGGCTATCCACCCCCTTGTTATAGGCGTCGACTTCGCTATTGTAGCCGGATACGGCGGCGTTATAGCTACTGATCTGGCCTGATGACCGCAAACTATCCAACCGGTTTTGGTCGGTATTAATTTGACTGAGCTGGGTCTCCAGCGCGGCTTGCTCCGAGTCGATGTTCTGTTTCATGGACTTAAGCTGTTGGTCGTCTTGGTTGACGGTGTTTTGGCGAGTCGTGAATACCGCTTCGTACTTCTGTTCGTAAGCCACGATGGCCGACCTATCAGTGAAGAAGCGCTTGTAGTAAGCCTCCAGCGGGGCCGGCAGGTTGGCGATTTCCGTGCCGAAAGTGGAGTTCATCTCATCCATCACGTCATGCGGCTCGGTCTGTTGGTAGATCTTAACTTCGGCTTTGACCTGGGGATCGCTCAAGCCATGCTTGTAGTAGTCTTCCAGCAGGCCGTCGACGTAGTTCCTGTCTTTGGTACTAAGGCGAGCGTAAATAGAGTGCAAAACCTCGTGGGCGGCCGTTACCTCTTGCACGCCGGCCAAGGCCGGATCCTGGACATTATAGATAAATATACCATTCTGGCCGGAGTGGTAGCAGCCGAGCACGATAGTGTCTTTGTTCTCCGGGCAATACTGGCGAAAACCGCTGACCGTCGGCAACAGCTGCGGCCGGTTCAAATAGAACAGATGCCGGGTATAGTCGTTCATCGTGTCCTGGCTAGCCAGGCTGGCTACAGCCGCCGGCGGCTGGTAACCCCTAAGGCGCCACCAGTCGTTAATGTTTTGCTTGTTGGCGGCCAGAAGGCCCAGGATTGACAGCCAGATTAACAATAGCAGCGGCATCCAGAAGAACCGGTGTTTGGATTTTGTAGACGGGTAAGAGGTGTTATTCGCTGGTTGTAGCATAGGCCAGGTTGCCGTGTTTGGAGGCTACCTGAATGATATCACCTTTTTCGTACTTTTCATCGAGCAGGTCCAGGGCTAAGTGATCCTCGATAGTGTCCTGGATCAGCCGGCGCAACGGCCGGACACCGTTCTTGGCATCATAGCCCTTATCAAGCAAATACTGTTTAGCCCCGCCGCTCAGCTGCAGGCTGAAACCTTTGCGCTGCAATCTGACCCTTAAGGCGTCAATCTGCAGGTCAATGATCTTATAGATGTCCTGATGGGTCAACGCGCGGAAAACAATCACCTTATCAATGCGGTTCAGCAGTTCCGGCCTCAACAGCTTCTTAAGCTCTTGTTCGACCCGGGTCTTGTTGGTTTCATGGATGGCGTCCAGGTCCTTGAGGTCGTCCTTGTTACTGGCGTGAAAACCCAGGTTGGCTTCCTTCTGCAGCTTGTCGGCGCCGACGTTGCTGGTCATGATGACGATGGTATTGGTGAAGTCGATCTTGCGGCCTTTGGCATCGGTCAGATAACCGTCTTCCAGCATCTGCAACATCATGTTGAAGACGTCGGGGTGGGCTTTTTCGATTTCGTCGAACAGGACCAGGCTATAGGGCTGGCGCCGGATCTTATCCGTCAGCTGTCCGCCTTCATCGTAGCCGACGTAACCAGCCGGCGCGCCGACCAGGCGCGAGACGTTGTGGTGCTCGCCGAACTCGGACATATCTATCTTGACGAGGGCGTTTTCGCTGCCGAAGAATTCGCGGGCCAGCACGCGGGCCAGTTCGGTCTTGCCGACCCCTGTCGGGCCGAGGAAGACGAACGAACCAATCGGCCGCTGGTCGCTGCCGATGCCGCTGCGGTTACGACGCACGGCTTTGGCCACCGCCGTGACAGCTTCATCCTGGCCGATTATGTATTTGCCGAGGGTTTTCTCTAGTGATAGCAAGTACTTGGCCTCGCTGCGGATGACTTTTTTGACAGGCACGCCGGTCATGCGGGCGACGACGTCGGCCAGGTCTTCGCTGGTGACGATCAGCTTCTTGGCACCCTGGTTCTTGGCGCGTTTGGTTGTCAGTTCTTTATTGATCTGGGAAGCACGGGTCTTGGCTCGGGCGGCCCGTTCGTAGTCCTCTGCGTCGACAGCCTCCTCGATCTGGGTGTTAATCAACTTCAGCTCTTTCTGTAGAGCTCGGACTTCGGGGCTGGTTTTGCCTTTGTCGACTCGGAGATGAGCGGCTGTTTCGTCGATAAGGTCGATCGCTTTGTCGGGCATGTAGCGGTCATTGATGTAGCGTTTGGCCAATGTCACGGCGTCGTCAAGCACTTCGTCGCTCAAGGTTACGCCGTGAAAAGCTTCGTAGTGCTTACGCAGCCCTTTAAGAATAGCCAAGGTTTCGCTAGGAGTGGTCTCCGGGACCTGGATAGGTTGGAAACGGCGCTCCAGCGCGGCGTCTTTCTCGATGTACTTGGTGTATTCGGCAGTGGTGGTCGCGCCGATGAGCTGGATCTTGCCGCGAGCCAGGGCCGGCTTGAGGATGTTGCCGGCGTCCATAGCGCCTTCGGCGGCGCCGGCACCAACGATCAGGTGTAGCTCGTCAATGAAGACAATCGCCCGGCTCTCTTTCTCCAGTTCGGAGATAACCTTCTTAAGCCGTTCCTCGAACTCGCCGCGGTATTTGGTGCCAGCGATCATACCGGCCAGGTCCAAGGTGATGATACGTTTGTCGATCAGGCTGTCAGGCACGTCTTCGGAAACTATGCGCTGGGCCAGGCCTTCGACGATGGCGGTTTTGCCGACACCGGGCTCGCCGATCAGGACAGGGTTGTTCTTGGTCCGGCGGTTAAGGATCGTGATCAAGCGGCGGATCTGGTTGTCGCGCCCGACGACCGGGTCAAGCTTGCCGTGGCGGGCTTCGGAAGTCAGGTCGGTGCCGAAGAAATCCAAGGCGCTCTTCTTGCTGCCCTTCTTCCCGCGGCGGCGGCCATCAGTACCAGTCTCCTGCTCTTCGTATTGTTGCCGGTTCAGGAACTGTTCCAATTCGCTGGTCAGGCCGTCGACATTGACGTTCATGTCGCGTAATAAGATGGTGGCACGGGCGTTTTTCTGCGACAGGATGCTGTGCAAGATGTGCTCGGTACCACAGTAATCCTGCCCGTAGTCCTGGGCGGTGTCATAAGCCATCTTAAGCGTCAGCTTGGCCGTTTCGCTGAGGCCTTTAGCGCCGACAACGTTAACCAATGTCTTAGGTGTGAGATTTAGGGCCAGCCGGGCACGGTCAAGCGTAATACCGGTGCCTTCAAGTATCTTGGACGCCATGCTGCCGTCCTGGGCCAGTAAGCCTAGTAATAAGTGCTCGGTGCCGACGTAGGCGCTGCCGAAACTGCGCGCGATAGCGTCAGCGTGCTTCAAACTCTGAAGCGCGTTATTAGTTAAATGGTTTAAAAACTCCTGGAAATCGGGTGAGTTGGGCATCATAGCTCTGCTTAGCTCCTTTTTGCGGCGTTTTAAATGTCTTAAATAGCGACGTTTTTAGCCTACTACCATAATAGCACTTAGCACTCTCACGTCAAGAGTGCTAATTTACAGTAGTGCTGCCGAGTTTTACAAATTTATTCGCCGTGTTCTTCGATGGCTTCGAGGAGGGAGCTTTCGAGTTCGTTCTTCTTCTTGAGTTTGGGTTGTTTGGGGAGCTCGGTGGTTTGGACCTTGCCTGTCGATTCGGATTTGGCGGTGTCAGGCTTTTCAGTTTCCGGTTCGGCAGCGGCAGCGGTTGAGGTCTGTTCGGCTTCGATGTCCAGTTCATAGCCGGTCAGTTTGCTGGCCAAACGGACGTTCTGGCCGTTCTTGCCGATGGCGATACTGAGCTGGTCTTCGGGGACGATGACGCGGGCTTTTTGGGTCTTTTCGTCGATGACGACTTTGGCGACTTTGGTCGGGCTAAGGGCCTGGGTTATGTATTCGACGGGCTTGTCGGCCCAGACGATGATGTCTATCTTCTCCTGTTCGCCGACTTCGCCGACAACAGCGTTAACACGCGTGCCGTGGCCGCCGACGAAAGTGCCAACCGGGTCTACGCCAGGGACATTAGAAGCGACAGCGATCTTGCTGCGGACGCCGGCTTCGCGGGCGATGCCTTTGATTTCGACGGCGCCGCTTTCCATCTCCGGGACTTCGGCTCGGAACAGCCATTCGATGAACTCTTTGTTGCCGCGGCTGACAACCAGCTGCGGACCGCGGAAACCACGCTCGACGTCTTTCAGGAAGACTTTCAGGCGTTGTCCGGGGTAATAGCGCTCACCCTGGATTTGCTCGCTGCGAGGCATAATGCCTTGGGCCTTACCGAGGTCGATCCGGCAGATATTGCCTTCGACGCGGGCGACCGTAGCGTTGATAACGGTGCCGATCTTATCTTCGTATTCGGCCATGATGATTTCGCGCTCGGCTTCGCGCAGGCGTTGCAGGATGACCTGCTTGGCGGTCTGGGCGGCGACCCGGCCAAAGCTCTCGGCCTTCTCGTGGATTTCAATGGTCTCGCCGACTTTGGCGTTTTTACGGCGGGTCTGGGCTTCGCTGAGGCTGATTTCGAAGGCGTCGTTGTCGACTTTGTCGACGATTTCCTTAGTGATGTAAGCGTCAACGTCACCTGTGTTGAGGTTCATGGTTACGCGGATTTCCTGCTCGCGGTCACCGTAATCACGCCGGTAAGCGGCCGCCAGGGCCTGTTCGACGACTTCCTTGACAGCGTCCTCCGGTAAATTCTTCTCTTCGGCGATCGTCCTGATGGCTACCGCCAGTTGTTTCATATCCAAATCCATAGATATTTCCTTTCTTATTAATTATTCCAAATTGTAATGTCCAGAAATGAAAAAAGCCGACCACTTCGGCCGGACTTACTAACCTGGATTATAGGCCTATAGTGTCATAAAGTCAACTGACAAGCACATTCTAGATGATGATATGTTGCAATTTATATTTTTGGATAAGCCCCCTCTCTTCGTTACAATAGTCGCATATGGGTAAGAAAGTTACGCGGCTGTTCGAGCAGTTTCAGCCGGAGAGTTATGTTTTAGCGATTGAGCCGGATCCGGAGGCTATGAAGTTCTCTGGGACGGTGACGATTCGCGGCAAGAAAACCGGGCGGCCGGCCGAACGCCTGACCTTTCATCAGAAAGGACTCAAGGTTACATCGGCGACGATTGTTAAAAACGACAAAAAAGGCGATAAAACACTTGAGGTAGCCCGGATCAACAAGCAAGCCACTCTCGACGAGGTCCGGCTGCACGCTGCCGAAACGATTTATCCCGGCGATTACACCGTAACCATGGAGTTCAGCGGCGAGATCAACCGGCCAATGAATGGTATTTACCCCTGTTTCTTCAAGCACGACGGCAAGGATAAGAAGCTGATCGCGACCCAGTTCGAGAGCCATCACGCCCGGGAGGCTTTCCCTTGTATTGACGAGCCAGAGGCCAAGGCCGTTTTTGACCTGATACTGACCACGCCGGCTGGCGCGACCGCGCTTTCGAACACCCCAGTCAAAGAGCAGACGGTCAAGGACAAGAAGCAGCACACGACTTTTGAAACGACGCCGCGTATGAGTGTCTACCTGTTGGCTTTTGTCTTCGGCGAAATGGGCTACACGGAAGCTAAGACCGCGGACGGAATTACCGTGAGAGCTTATGCTACCCCTGATAACGTGGCCCTGACAGAGCATGGCTTGGACGTGGCGGTCCGGGGCCTGGAGTTCTTTGGCGATTACTTCGGCGTGCCTTATCCGCTCCAGAAGTTGGACATGGTTGCCCTGCCCGATTTCAGCGTCGGCGCAATGGAAAACTGGGGTCTGATTACGTACCGCGAAACCACCATGCTGTCCGATCCGAAGAGCGGCAGTATCGAGAGCAGGCAGCTGGTAGCCCTGGTCGTGTGCCATGAGTTAAGCCACCAATGGTTCGGCAACCTGGTCACTATGAAGTGGTGGGACGACATTTGGCTCAACGAAAGTTTCGCCAACCTCATGGAATACCGTTCCGTCGAAGCTCTCTATCCGGAGTGGCAGATCTGGGAACAGTTCGTCAGCCATGAAACCGGTAGCGCCAAGCGGCGCGATAGCCTAGCCGATGTTCAACCCGTCAAGTCCGAAGTCCGCCATCCCGATGAAATTCACACGCTGTTCGACCCGTCGATCGTCTACGCCAAAGGCGGTTCGGTGCTCTATATGTTGCTGAATTACATCGGCGAAGATGCTTTCCGGGCCGGCCTGAAACATTACTTCGAGAAACACCGCTACGGCAATACCGTGGCGACCGATCTATGGGAAGCCCTGGGCACTGCCAGCAACCACGATATCACCGGCTTTATGCAAGACTGGCTGTACCGGCCTGGTTATCCTCTGGTCAATATCGACTGGCAGCCGGGCACCAAAGAGATCAAACTTGAACAACGTCGTTTCCTCAACGACCCCATGGTCAAATCGACTGACATTAGGCCTTGGCAAGTGCCCTTGGCGGCCACGCAGGCATTGGCCGAACCCCTGCTGGACAAATCCTCAGACACGAATTCACTTACTCAGGCTGGCACTGTCGGGCCGCTGCTGTTGAACCATGACGGTCACAGTTATTTTCTGCCGCATTATGTCCAGGCCGCGCATTTACAACAGATTGTCGACGGTATAAAACATGGCAAAGTCGACAATGTTGACCGGCTATTATTGCTCGATAACTATACTATGTTGCAGCGCGGCGGCGTCAGCGAGACGACCGAATTACTGGAGCTATTGCGGGCTTACGAGCACGAGGCCAGCGAGAGCGTATGGGGCGCCATGGCCATGGCTATTGGCGAAGCCCGCAAGCTGATTGAAGGCCACGAAGCTAGCGAAGTGAGGCTTGAAGACCTGATCCGTAAACTTGTATTACCAGTTGTCGAGGAGCTTGGCTGGGATGACCAACCAGAGGATTCAGCACAAACTTTGCGGCTGCGCGGTTTAGCCCACTTCATCGCGGTCGGCGCCAAAGCCCAGGCCACGATTGACGAGGGGCTGAATCGTTTCGCCGCTTTTCATAAGCCGGCCGATCTGCCGCCCAGTACCCGGTCGGCCATCTATTACATCGGTGCCCGCTACGGCTCCGATGCGGACTTCAACAAGCTGCTGAAAGTCTACCGCGCGACCCAAAACGCCGACGAACGCGACGAACTGGCTGGCGGCTTGACAGGTACCAAGACGCCTAAGCATTACGACCAGCTGCTGGATCTGCTCACCAGCGATGAAATTCGGCGCCAGGATATGATGCACTGGTTCGCCTGGCTGCTGCGTAACCGTTATAGCCGGACCGCCGCCTGGAAGTGGCTAGTCAAGAACTGGGACTGGATCGAGCGTGAATTCGCCAGCGAGAAGAGTTACGGCTATTTCGCCCGCTTCGCCGGCAATGTCTTTAGCCATAAGGCCGAGTTCAAGCAATTCCAGGACTTCTTCGGGCCGAAGCGATCTGTAGTAGCCCTGAAGCGTGATATCAGCCTCGGCGAAGCGGAAATCACGAGCCGTATCGCCTGGCGCGAGCGTAACGAAGCGGCTGTCAAAACCTGGCTCAAAGACAACGCCTAGCTTCTAAAATACGTTTTCGACGAAACCGATAACGGCGAAATCCGCCCCTGACAACTCGACGGCCGACAGCACGTATTCGCCTTTCCACTTATATTCGTCGACCCAGGCCCAGGCGGCCCGCCGCATTTGTTTCAACTTGGCCGCGGTGATGGCCTCCAGCCCACCGCCCTGACTGTCATCAAAACGATATTTCACCTCGACGAAATGGATGATGCCGTCTTTGCGCGCGATAATGTCGATTTCACAGCGCGGCCGGCGCCAGTTTTGTTCGACAATTTCATAGCCGCGCATTTCCAGGTACACCTTAGCGGCTTTTTCGGCCCGGCGGCCAGTATCAGTCGAATTCATAGCGCTCATTGTATCAGAGCCTGCACCGGCTTAAACGAACGCCTGTGCAGGTCACTGACGCCGTGGAGTTTCAACCTTTCCAGGTGAAGCGCCGTACCATAACCAACGTGGCTCTCGAAACCGTAATCCGGATACTCACCTTTGATATCGGCCATATATTTGTCGCGCGCGACTTTGGCGAGAATACTGGCCGCGCTCACTGCTGGTACGGTCGCATCGGCCTTGATGATAGTTTTAACCTTTGGTCTATCCGGTAAAAAATTAAAATTACCGTCGATAATGATTTCGTCATAGTCTATCATTATCTCTTCCAAAGCCCGGCGCATAGCCAGCCCGACAGCTGCCGTCAAACCGATCTCGTCAATTTCGGCCGCAGTCACCCAGCCCAGGCCCGTAGCCGCGGCCTCAACCTGGATTTCCGCCGACAGCCGTTCCCGTTGCTTCTTACTCAGCTGTTTCGAATCAGCCAGACCATCTATCGACTCGCCCAGAATCACGGCGCCGGCCACCACCGGCCCAGCCCAGCAACCCCGTCCAACCTCATCGATACCTACCATGATCATATTAATACTTTAACAAAACTTTCTAACTGCCCTATGAGCGTCACATCAAATTTAGACAAAGTTATAGA
>Ga0075522_10002241_pt1 | contig 14482 bp, 13 predicted proteins | sample NGEPerA_FD_74796 | JGI IMG/M metagenome (GOLD analysis project Ga0075522, IMG submission 74796) | Arctic peat soil microbial communities from the Barrow Environmental Observatory site, Barrow, Alaska, USA - NGEE PermafrostL2-A | ecosystem: Environmental > Terrestrial > Soil > Wetlands > Peat ... | reverse complement strand
GTTTGGTGGCGTCCGACGGCAACCGCAACGCGACCCCCGAGGGCGGGTGGCGCGGAATGGTGAGGGCGGTGCTGCCGCACGCGGTGAGGCTGCGCACGGCCAGGCCGGCCGCGAGCCGAGGTCGCGACCTCCTGTGCAGGAGCGGTTGGGGCTGCATCGCCTCATCATCAGCCCGTCCCCGGCCCGGCTTGTGACGAACCGGTAACCGCAGCGACCTAGCTGCGCCCCGGCGGCTGGGGCCGCTCACCGTGGGGCGGATGCTTCGGCGCCCCGGGGTCCTTCGGCGCACCGTGGGGCTCCGGCGGCAGCGTGCGGTCGGGCTCGTCGGGCCAGATCAGCAGCAGAGCGCACGGCGCATGGTCGACGACGAACCTGGTGGCGCGCCCGAGGCTGTGCGGCCCGACCCGGGAGCGATCGCCGTCCCGGGCCACCACGAGCAGGGACGCGTCCCCGATCGCCGCGACCACTTCGCGCTCCAGGCGCCCGCGCCGGGTCTCGGTCGTCGCCGGACGGCCGAGCCGTGCCCCGGCCGCCGCCAGCACCTCCTCATCGGCGGCCCGCGATGCCGACTCCATGGCATCGCCGGGGTCGTGTCGGTGGCGGCCGCGCCCGACCAGGCCGGCGTAGGCACCGTGGAGGCCCTCCGTCAGCTCCGGGTCGCTCACGCGCAGCAGGGTCACCTCGTCGTCGGGGGACGCGATCTCCGCGGTGGCATCCACACACGCCTCCCAGGTGCCGTCGGTGAGCCAGGCGATGATCTTCACGACACTCCCGAGATCTGTAGAGTCGCCCACAGTGCCGTCACGCCCGCAACGAGGCACGCCGGCACCGTCATTATTCCAAGACGGAGGAAGTCTGCCAAGACGGGGCGGGCGTCGTGGGCGTGGAGGATCTGCCGCCACAGCAGCGTCGCCAGCGACCCGACATACGTGAGGTTGGGGCCGACGTTGACGCCGACGAGCACGGCGAGGATGAGGCCCGGCGAGTGCGCGACGGCGGGCACGAGCACCAGCGTCGCCGGGATGTTGTTGACAAGGTTGGCCAGCAGCGCCGCCAGCCCGGCCACCCAGAGCAGACCGAGCAGGTCGGCGTGTTCCGGCACGAGCGCGCCGATCGCCGGGTCGAGGCCGTGGTGCCGCACCGCGAGAACGACAATTCCGAGCGCGAACACGAAGGCGCAGAACGCAGGATTGGTCTCGAGGAGGATGCGGCCCGCGCTCCGCCAGCGGCGGATCACGCGGGGCGTCGCCAGGACGACAGCGCCGGCCGTGGCCACCCAGGCGGGGTGAATGCCGATCGACGCGGCACCGGCGAACCCCGCCAGCGTCAGGGCGAGGACGATGAGCGCAAACCGCGGCGCCGCGACCCGCTCGACGGCCCTCGGGCGCGCCGGCGTGCCCAGGTCGCTCGCGAAGAAGCGGTGGAACACGAGGTACTCGACTGCGATCACGACCAACCAGGGCAGAGCCATGAGCCGGGCGAAGCCGACAAACGTCAGCCCGCTGGCCGCGAAGGCGAGCAGGTTGGTCAGGTTCGACACGGGGAGGAGGAGCGATGCGGAGTTGGCCAGGTGGGTGCACGCATACACATGTGGCCTCGCCCGGACGCCCAGCTTCGCAGCCGTCGCGAACACCACCGGTGTGAGCAGGACGATGGTTGCGTCGAGACTGAGTGCCGCCGTCACGGTCGCCGCCAGGATGAACACCACGCCGAGCAGGCGCTGGGGCGAGGCGTGGCTGACCCGCGCCGCCACACCGCCGAGGTACATGAACACCCCCTCTGCGTCCGACAGGTGGGACAGAACCAGGATGGCCGCGAGAAACCCCACCGTCGGGCCCAGCGCTGAGAGCTCGCTCCATGCGTCCGACCAGGAGACAAGCCCGATCAGCACCGCGACGACGGCGGCCGGCACCGCCATCACCGCCTCCGGCAATCGCGCCGGACGAGCCACCGCAAACGCCAGGACGATGGCCAGGAGCCCGATCGCGGTGACGGTCTGCACGACATCCGAGCCTACAGGCGCGGGACAACCCCGGCGGTGGAATGAACGCGCGGCCCCGGCATCGCCTGCCCGGGGAGGCGCAGTTGCCTCCCAACCATCCCGTGAGCCTCGCCGTCGACTTATGGTGGCTGCGGGATGACGCCGCGAGCATTTGTGACCGGTGCGACAGGTTTCCTCGGCGGGGCGCTCGTCGAGAGCCTGGCCGGTTCCGGTCGCTCCGTCAGAGCGCTGGTCCGCTCGGATACGGCCGCCACGAGGATGGTCGCGCTGGGCGTCGAGCCGGTGTTCGGCGACCTACTCGACCGCTCTGCCCTCGAGGCCGGGCTGGCGGGCTGCGACGTCGCCTACCACGTCGCCGGGGTGAACGCCTTCTGCCTACCCGATCCGCGACCGCTCTTCCAGGTCAACGTTGCCGGGTCGCGCTCCCTCGCCCTGGCCGCAGCCGCCGCCGGGGTGGAAAGGCTCGTCTACACGTCGTCGGCCGCAACCATGGACGTGCAGAGTGCGGCCACCGGACGCCCCGGCGTCGAACCGCGTTTCCTCTCCAGGTACGCACAGTCCAAAACCGAGGCCGAGCGCGCCGTCCTCGAGGTGGCCGACCAGACCGGTCTCGCCGTCGTGTGCGTCAACCCGGCGTCGGTCCAGGGCCCGGGGCGCACCAGTGGCACGGCCCGGCTCCTCATCGGGTACCTGAACGGCACGCTGCGCGTGGCGGTGGACGGCCCCCTGAACGTCATTGACATCGCCGACTGCACCCGCGGCCACATCCTCGCTGCGGAGAGAGGCGTCCCTGGCGAGCGCTACCTGCTCTGCGGCGCCTCGACGACCTTGCGCGCCGGCCTGCAACTGCTCGGCCGCCTCACCGGGATCGAGGACGCTCCGCGCTTCCTGCCGCCGAGGGTGGCGTTGGCGGCCGCAGCGGGGGTTGAGGTCGTCGCCCGCGCCCGCCGGCGGCGGTCGTCCTTCTGTCGCGAGATGGTGCGAACGCTCATCGAGGGTCACGCCTACGACGGAAGCAGGGCGGCGCGAGACCTCGGGCTCGTCTACACCCCGGTCGAGACCACCATGCGGCGCACCATCGCCTGGTACATCGCGCAGGGTCTCCTGACCCGGCCGCTGCCCGGCTTCACCGGCGGCCCCGCTGAGGACCCCGAGCTACCGCGACCGGCGGGTTAGCCCGGCCCACGTGGTCAGGGGTGGCCGCTGTCACGCGCCGGCGTGGGCGCTCGGCGCGGGGGCCCGGGACGGCGGATCGTGAACCGGTTCTCGGTCCCGTGCATGAGCCGCCGAATATTGGCTTGGTGGAGCGCGAGAATGGCCACCGCCGCGCCGACGGTGAAGAGCACCTCGGCCCACGAGCCTCCGAACACATAGACCAGCGGCGGCAGGGCGATGGCCCCCGTGATCGAGGCGACCGACGTGTAGCGCGTGGACAGGAGGACCAGCCACCAGAGGACCGCCACCGCCAGCGATGCAAGGGGGGCCATCACCAGGGCCACCCCGACAGTGGTGGCCACGATCTTGCCGCCGCGCCGGAACCGCAGGAACAAGGGTCGCCAGTGGCCGATGAGCGCCCCGATGCCGGCAACCACGGCACCGGTGCCGCCGCCCACCACAAGCCCGACCGCGGCCGCCAGCGAACCCTTGCCGATGTCGAGCAGCGCCACGGCGACCGCGGTCTTGAAGCCGGCGACCCGCCAGACGTTGGCGGCACCGGTGTTGGCGCTGCCCACCCGGCGGATGTCGGTGCCGGTGACGATTCTCGCCAGCCAGTACCCCCAGGCAAGGCTGCCGAGGACGTATCCCGAAAGCCCCACCAGCGCCGTTGTCAGGAGGCTCACCCGGCGATTCTAGACCGCTGCTTCCCGGGTCACCTGCCGGTCGGTATCCTTGCCGGGCTTTGAGTGCGGAGTTGCCGTCTGATCAGGATGGAGGACGTGCGAGCCCAGCCCTGGCGGACACGCGAGGCTGGACGTGAAACGCCACCTCACGCTCCCCAACCAGCTGACCATCTTCCGCATCCTCCTCGTCCCGGTGATCGGGGCGATGCTGGCCCTGGACTTCGCCGACCACTACCAGTACAGCGCTGTGGCCTACGCCACCGCCGCTGCGACCGACACTCTCGATGGGCGCATTGCCCGCAGCCGCAACCTGGTGTCGGAGCTTGGGAAGTTCCTCGATCCCCTGGCGGACAAGCTGCTTGTGATCACCGTGCTGGTGATCCTCGCCAGCCAGTCGCTGTTGCCGTCGTGGGTCGTGGTGGTCATCGCCGCGCGCGAGTTCCTCATCACGGGGATCCGCTCCGTGGCGGCGGCGCAGGGCGTGGTGGTGAGCTCAACGCCGTGGGGCAAGTCGAAGATGCTCACCCAGAACATCATGATCGTGCTGATCATCCTGGCCCAGCCGTTTGGCATCCTCACGGCGCCGGCGGTGGCGTTCACCTGGATCGCGGTCATCGCCACTGTCCTGAGCGGGCTCGACTACCTCTGGCGATACCGCCACTTCATCATCTAGCACCGTTTGTCCGTGGTGGCCGGGATGGCCGGCTCAGTCGTCGTCGTCCACCCAGTCGAGCGTTCGTTGCACCGCCTTCTTCCATTTGCGATAGCCCTTGTCGCGCGCATTCGAGTCCATCTGCGGAAGCCACTCGCCGGCCTTGTGCCAGTGGGCGCGGAGGCTCTCCACGTCAGGCCAGAAACCGACCGCGAGTCCGGCGGCGTAGGCGGCGCCGAGCGATACCGTCTCGGCGACGATCGGCCGCACCACGGGCACACCGAGGACGTCGGCGAGGAACTGCATCAGGAGGTTGTTGGCAGTCATGCCGCCGTCGGCTTTGAGTGTGGTCAACTCGATGCCCGAGTCGGCGTTCATGGCATCGACGACCTCGCGGGTCTGCCAGGCAGTCGCCTCGAGCACGGCGCGGGCGAGGTGACCCTTGGTGGCGTAGCCGGTGAGACCGGCGATGACACCGCGGGCGTCGCCCCGCCAGTGCGGCGCAAAGAGACCGGAGAACGCGGGCACGAAGTAAATGCCACCGTTGTCTTCAACGGTGCGCGCGAGCGTCTCCACCTCGGGGGCGCTACCGATCAGGCCCACCTTGTCGCGGAACCACTGCACCAGCGCCCCGGTCACGGCAATCGAGCCCTCCAGCGCGTACGTGGCCGGCTCGTCACCGATCTTGGATCCCACCGTCGTGAGCAGCCCGTGTGCTGATCGAACCGGCCGGCTGCCGGTGTTCAGGAGCAGGAAACTCCCAGTCCCGTACGTGCATTTGGCCTCGCCGACGGAGAAGCACGTCTGCCCGAAGAGAGCCGCCTGCTGGTCACCCAGAGCGGCGGCGATGGGGACGCCACCGAGTGAGTCTCCGGCCTCACCGTATACCTTCGACGATGGTTGGATGGCGGGGAGCATGGCGCGGGGAACGCCCATCGCATCGAGAAGGGTGTCGTCCCAGTCGAGCGTCTCGAGGTTCATGAGCATGGTGCGACTGGCATTGGTCACGTCGGTCACGTGACGTCCCGTGAGGTTCCAGACGAGCCAGCTGTCCATTGTCCCGAAGAGCAGGTCACCGCCCTCGGCGCGCTCGCGCAGCCCGGGAGCGCTGTCGAGCAGCCAGCTCACCTTCGGTCCCGAGAAGTAGGTCGCCAACGGCAATCCACAGCGGTCGCGGAAGCGGTCCTGCCCGTGCTCTTTCCCAAGCTTGCGCACAATGCTGTCGGTGCGGGTGTCCTGCCAGACGACGGCGTTGTGCACCGGCTCGCCGCTGACACGGTCCCAGACCACCGTCGTCTCGCGCTGGTTGGCGATGCCGAGGCCGACCAGGTCGCTCACGCCGAAGCCACCGGTGTCGAGGGCCCGGCGCACCACTTCGACCACGTTGTGCAGGATCTCGCGCGGATCGTGCTCGACCCACCCCGGACGCGGGAAGATCTGCTCGTGCTCCATCTGGCTCACGGACACGATCCGGCCCTCGTGGTCGAACACAAGGCAACGTGAGGACGCGGTCCCCTGGTCGACGGCGGCGATGTATTTCTCGCTCACGGCATCTCGGCTCCTCTCTCAACCCTGCGCCCAGGTGTCCTCCGCACGGACCAAGGCAATGCCCCACAGTGTTTGTCATTGCCCTTAATCATGCTGACAAAGGCATGGGGGTCTTTCGGGTGGCAGCCGATGGGGCATTGTCCCTGCTACCACGGGACTGCTCCAAGGTCGCGCGAGATCGTGCGCGCACCCTCGCGGACGTAGGAGACGAGGTCGCTGCGTATCTGCGATCCCTCACAGAGCCGTTCGATCGGACCGGAGATGGCGATGGCACCCACGGCGACGCCCATCCGGTCATGAACCGGGGCGGCGCATGACGCCTCGCCCTGGATCAACTCCTCCATCTCTGACGCCCACCCGTCCACCCTCACCTGCTCAAGTTCCGCCAGCAGCCGCTGCGGATCGGTGATCGTGGCCGGGGTGAAGCGGGTCAGCTCCTTCTTGGTCAGCTCGGCCGCGAGGTAGGGGTGATGAGCCAGCAGCGCCTTGCCCATTGAGGTGGCGTGCGCCGGCAGAAGGGCTCCGACCTCGAGTGCCTGGGGGCTGTCGTCGGGCCGGAAGACGTGGTGAACGACCAGCACCTGCCCGTCGTGCATCGTGCCCAGGCGAACGCTCTCGTTGCTGCGCGCCGCCAGCCAGTCCGACCAGTTGAGCGCCCGGGTGCGTAGTTCATTGCCGTCGAGGTAGCTGCTGCCGAGGTGAAGGAGGGCGGCGCCCATCCGGTATTTGCCCGACTCCGGGTCCTGTTCGACGAAGCCGACCGAGAGCAGGGTGCGCAGGATCCCGTACACCGTTCCCTTGGGAAGCCCCAGTTCCCCGGCCAGCTCGACGAGGCCGAGCCGGCGCGTGCGCCCTGACAGGAGGCGAAGGATCGCCGAGGCTCGTTCGATCGATTGGATGGGCTTGGGCACCGCGGAAGCCTAGCGCGTGAGTGGCTCCGCACGGCGCGAGTAGGGCCATGCCGTGAGGTGATTGACAATGCCCCACGACCGAGGGTAGTGTCCCACCGCCCTACCCGGGTATAGGATCGCGACTGGAGGTGGCTATGGTCACGAAAATCTTTGCCTCGGAGGTCATCGGGACAGCCCTGCTGATCCTCTTGGGAGACGGGGTCGTTGCGGCCGTCCTGCTCGCCAAGTCAAAGGCGGAGAACAGCGGCTGGATCGTCATCGCCTTCGGATGGGGCATGGCGGTCGCAATGGCCGTCTACGCGGTGGGCCGCTTCGATGGCGCACACCTCAACCCCGCGGTGACATTGGGCCTGGCCGTCATCGGCTCCACCCAGTGGTCCGACGTCCCCCAGTACCTCGCGGGTGAGTTCGTGGGGGCGTTCATCGGCGCGCTGCTGGTCTACGCGCACTACAGCCACCACTTCAAGGAAACGGAAGACCCCGGCCTGAAGCTCGCCGTCTTCTCCACCGGCCCGGCCATCCGCCACTACGCCTTCAACGTCGTGAGCGAAGTCATCGGGACCTTCGTTCTCGTCTTCGGGGTTGTCGCCATCACCGCGGCCGGCAACAAGCTGAGCGGCGGCCTGGCTCCGTTGCTTATCGGTTTGCTGGTCTTCGCGATCGGCCTCTCCCTGGGTGGGCCGACCGGTTACGCGATCAACCCGGCACGTGACCTTGGACCGCGCATCATCCACGCGATCCTGCCCATCCCGGGCAAGGGCAGCTCAGACTGGTCCTACGCATGGGTCCCCGTCGTGGGCCCGATCGTGGGCGGCATTCTCGGCGCGGTCGCTGCGCACTCGTGGCTCTAGAGAGAGAGTCGTAGCACCGACGGCGACACCCAAGCGACACATGCGCGAGAGGAATTAGGTATGGCGAAATACGCAGCAGCAATCGACCAGGGCACGACCAGCACGCGCTTCATGGTCTTCGATCACAGCGGCAAGGTCGTCGCGGTCGAGCAGAAGGAACATGAGCAGATCTTCCCCAAGCCGGGATGGGTCGAGCACGACCCGATGGAGATCTGGGAGCGCACCCAGGAGGTCGTGAAGGCCGTCCTCGGCAAGATCGACATCGGTGACCTCGCCGCCGTGGGGATCACCAACCAGCGCGAGACCACCGTGGTCTGGGACAAGAGCACGGGCAAGCCCGTCTACAACGCGATCGTCTGGCAGGACACACGCACCGATAAGATCGTCGAGCAGCTGTCGGCAGACGGCGGCCAGGACCGCTTCCGCGCCAAGGTCGGCCTCCCGCTCGCAACGTACTTCTCGGGTCCCAAGGTGAAGTGGATCCTCGACAACGTTGACGGGGCCAGGACCAAGGCCGAGAACGGCGATCTCCTCTTCGGGAATATCGACGCCTGGGTGATCTGGAACCTCACCGGCGGCACAGACGGCGGCGTCCATGTCACCGACGTGACCAACGCCAGCCGCACGATGCTGATGAACCTGGAAACGCTCGACTGGGACGATGAGATCCTCGGGATCATGGGCGTTCCGCGGGCGATGCTCCCCACCATCCGCGCCTCGAGCGAGAACTACGGCGAGGCCAAGGGCGTCCTAGCCGGCGTTCCGGTCGCCGGAGACCTCGGCGACCAGCAGGCGGCCCTCTTCGGGCAGACCTGCTTCGCCGTCGGCGAGGCGAAGAACACGTACGGCACCGGGAACTTCCTGCTGCTGAACACCGGCACCACGCCCGTTCAGTCCAAGAACGGGCTGCTCACCACGATGGCCTACAAGATGGGCAGCGCCGATGCCGTCTACTGCCTCGAGGGGTCGATCGCCATCACCGGCGCGCTCGTCCAGTGGTTGCGTGACAACCTCGGGATCATCCAGACGTCGGCGGACGTTGAGGTGCTCGCCAAGACCGTCGAAGACAACGGCGGCGCCTACTTCGTGCCGGCTTTCTCGGGCCTCTATGCCCCCTACTGGCAGGCGAACGCCCGCGGCGTCATCGCCGGCCTGACGCGCTACGTCAACAAGGGTCACATCGCACGCGCGGCGCTCGAGGCGACGGCGTGGCAGACGCGTGAGATCGTCGACGCCATGAACGCCGACTCCGGGGTCGCTCTGACCTCGCTCAAGGTGGACGGCGGCATGGTCTACAACGAGACCCTGATGCAGTTCCAGTCCGACGTTCTCGGCGTGCCCGTGGTGCGACCGACCGTCGCTGAGACGACATCCCTCGGCGCCGCCTACGCTGCCGGCCTGGCCGTCGGCTTCTGGGCGGAGGTCGAGGACCTGCGCGAGAACTGGGGCAAGGACAAGGAGTGGAGCCCCAGCATGGACGCGGGCGACGTCGCCCGCGAGTACGCACTCTGGAAGAAGGCGGTCACCCGCACCTTCGACTGGGTGGAGTGACGCCGACCTGACACGGGTGTTCTAGATCCAGCTTTCTCTCCGGAAGGGAACCCGGCGGTGCCGCCTCGTGCGGCGCCGTCCGGGTTTCCCAAGGAGCCGACACCCGAACCGAATCGCGGACCGGACAGCTACGCTGAGCGGGTCCGGACAGCTACCCCTTAAAAGGAGGGCCATGATGGCGGGCCACGAGGACGACACCCACCCGGACCCCGGTGCCCCGGAGCACGAGGACGAGCACACGCACGAGGGATCCTTCGCCACCGGGCAGGAGGAGACCGTGCACCATCCGGAGCACGTCGAAGAGAGAGAGGACTTCGCCGAAGGTCAGGAAGCGGCCAAGCACACCCACGAGGGCAGCTTCGCCGAGGGCCAGGAGGAGCGCGACCATCACCCGGAGCGACCCGAGGAGAGGGGTGACTTCGCCGAGGGCCAAGAGGAAGACCAGCACCACGGGGCCTAGAGGGCGAGGACGACAAGGTTGACCAAGGGTGCGCGACGGGCTGCGCCGGCATCGTCGCGTCCAGGCGGCATGGAGAGGAGGCGTCGGTGAGTTCGCTTGAGGCAGACGTCCTCGTGATCGGCGGCGGCTCGACCGGCGCCGGTGTCGCGCGCGACGCCGCCCTGCGCGGATTCACCACCATCCTCGTGGAGCGTCGCGATCTCGTCGACGGCACCACAGGGCGCTTCCACGGCCTCCTCCATTCAGGAGGCCGTTACGCTGTCAAGGATCCGTCGGCGGCCGTCGAGTGCATCGCGGAGAACCGCATCCTGCGACGGGTTGCCGCGGACTGCCTCGAGGACACGGGCGGCCTGTTCGTGGCCACCCCCTGGGATGACCCCGACTACGGGGACCTGTTCGTCAAGGGCTGCGAGGCAACCGGCGTGCCCGCCGAGGAGATACCCGTCGCCGAGGCGCTCCGGCGGGAGCCGCGACTCAACGCGGAGATCCGGCGCGCTTTCGTCGTGCCCGATGCAGCGCTAGATCCCTGGAAGCTGGTCTGGGGTTGCGCTCGCTCCGCTGAGCAGCACGGCGCCCGCATCCTCCCCTACCACCGTGTTCTCGACATCGAGGTGGTCGACCAGCGTGTGCTCGGGGCACTGGTCCGCGACGAGCACAGCGGTGAGGAGTTTCGGATCCACAGCAAGGTCGTGGTCAACGCCGCCGGCGCATGGGCCGGCCAGATCGCCACGTTCGCCGGCTGCGTCGTCAACGTGCGTGCGGGCATGGGCGTGATGATCGCCATGAATCACCGCATCGTGAACAGCGCCGTCAACCGCCTCAAGTTCCCGGCCGACGGCGACATCCTGCTGCCCCTCCGCACCGCGTGCGTGATCGGCACCACGGACGTCTTTGTCCCCGATCCCGACGACACCGAGATCGGGCGGGATGCTGTCGACCTGCTCCTCGACGAGGGCGAGAAGCTCGTGCCCGGCTTTCGGGAGGCGCGCGCGCTGCACGCCTGGGCTGGTGTGCGACCGCTGTTCGAGGACACGCGCGACGTGGCCGAAACGCGCGATGTGACCCGTTCGCACGCCCTGCTCGACCACATGGCCCGCGAGGGTGTGGCCGGCTTCGTGACCATCACCGGCGGCAAGACGACCACCTTCCGCCTCATGGCTGAGGTGGCCGTGGACGCGGTGTGTCGGCAGCTGGGCGTCGAACGGCGCTGCACGACGGCCGAGGAGCCGCTGCCCGGATCGGAGAGTCACACGCTGTACGGCCTCGACACCAGGCTGGCCGCGCGCGAGCCGGTGCCACAGTCCGAGGAGATCATCTGCGAGTGCGAGCTGATCACCCGCAGCCGCCTCGAGCAGACGATCAAGCGGCGGGCGACCACCAACCTGGACGACATCCGCCGCCTCCTCCGCCTGGCCATGGGGCCCTGTCAGGGCGGCTTCTGCATCTACCGCGCCACCGGCATCCTGCACCATGGCGACCGCGTCGACCACACCGAGGCGAACAGGGCGCTGGTGTCCTTCCTCGAGGAGCGGTGGAAGGGCCTGCATCCGATCCTGCACGGCGACCAGCTCCGCCAGGCACGCCTCGACGACTGGATCTTCCAGGGCATCCTCGACGTGGAGCACCTGCCGGCATGAGCTACGACACCCTCGTCGTCGGCGCCGGCCTTGCCGGCCTGACAACCGCTCTGCGCCTCACCGAGCAGGGGCAGAAGGTCGTCATTGTCGCCCGGGGTGTGGGCGCCACCCACCTCGCCCCGGCGACGGTCGACGTGCTCGGCTACCTGGGCGAGGAGCGCGTCGACAGCCCGGCCAGCGCCCTCACCACGCTGCTGGCCGATGTTCCCGGTCACCCCTACGGGCGGGTCTCTCGCCAACAGATCGGGGCGTCGCTGGAGTGGTTCTGCCGGCGTTTGGAGAGACTCGGGTACGCCGGTGGCCTCGACCACAACGGGCTCTTCCCGACCGCGATCGGCGTCGCCCGGCCGTCGGCGCTGGCGCCGCGGACGATGCTTGGCGGCGACCTTCGTGACGGGGGCCGCTTCCTGTTCGTCGGCCTGCGCGGATTCAAGGACTTCCACCCCTCGCTGCTCGCCGACAACCTCGCCCACGCCCGGCTCCCCGCGCCCGTCATGGCACGCGCGCTCGAGCTCGAGCCGCCCGCCGAACGCCGCGGCGACCTGTCCGGCCGCCTCCTCGCCCGGCGCTTCGACAGCGGGGAGCTCACCGACTGGCTGGTCCGGGCGCTGCAGGGCAGGGTCGAGGCCGAGGAACGGGTCGGCCTCCCCCCGGTCCTGGGCCTGCGCCGCGCCGACGAGACGTTGGCCGATCTCGAGAACAGGCTCGAGCGACACGTCTTCGAAGTCCCGACCCTGCCACCATCGATCCCCGGGATGCGCCTCTACGACACTCTGACCGCAGCTCTGCGCAAGGCGGGAGCGCGCCTCGTGATCAACGCCGCGGTCGTCGGCGCCCAGGCTCATGACGGTCAGATCGAGTCTGTCCAGGTTGCCAGTGCCGCGACCACGATGTCGTACCGCACCCACTCCGTCGTCCTCGCGTCGGGAGGTTTCGCCAGCGGGGGCCTGACCCTCGACTCGCGCGGCGCCGCTCGAGAGACGGTCTTCGACCTGCCCGTGGCCGGGGTTCCCGAGGACGGCGCGACTCGCTTCGTGGCTGGCTACTTCGACGCCCAGCCACTGTCCCGCGCCGGCGTTGCCGTCGACGACCTCCTCCGCCCCACCGACAGGGACGGATGCCCCGTGTACCGGAACCTCCACGCCGCCGGCGCGATTCTCGCCGGCGCCGTGCCCTGGAAGGAGAAGTCCGGCACCGGGATCAGCGTGGCGACAGGCTACGCCGCCGCAGACGCAATCCTTGCGCCGAGCGCCGTGGGCGTGAGCGGGTCGATCGGATGAGTGACCTGATCCGCGCCTCTCTCGACCACTGCGTCAAGTGCACGATCTGCGAGTCCTTCTGTCCGGTGTCGCAGGTGACCCCCTTGTTCCCCGGCCCCAAGTACGCGGGCCCGCAGGCGGAGCGGTACCGCGGCATCGGCGTCTCACCCGACTCCTCTATCGACTACTGCTCGGGGTGCGGGATCTGCACGACGGTCTGTCCCCAGGACGTCAAGATCGCCGAGATCAATTCGCGCGCCCGGGCGAAGCTCTGGGAGGAGCGCGGCATCCCGTTGCGCAATCAACTGATCGCGCGCCCCAGCGTGCTCGGGCGATTGGGCAACCCGGTGGCACCTCTCGCCAACTGGGCGTTGCACAACCGCGCCGTGCGCTCCCTGGTGCAGAGCGTCATTGGCGTCCACCGCGATGCACCGATGCCGCGCTTCGCCGGCCGGACATTCCAGAAGAGGTCGCGGACTCACGCCGGTGCCGCAGATGCACCCGCGGTGGTCTATTTCCACGGCTGTGGCACCAACTTCTACGAACCCATCCTCGGCGAGATGGTCGTGGCTGTGCTGGAGCACAACGGATTCCGTGTGATCATCCCCCGGCAGGACTGCTGCGGCCTGCCTCTGCAGTCCAACGGCAACTTCCCAGCAGCGCGGTCGTACGTCCGCCGTCTCGTCGCCAACCTGGCCCCGTACGCGCGCCAGGGCCTGCCGATCGTCGCCAACTCCACCAGCTGCGGCCTCATGTTGAAACGTGAGGCGCACGAGATCCTTGGCATGGACGACGAGGACCTCAAGGCAGTGAGCGGTTCGATGTTCGACCTCATGGAGTTCCTGCTCGGCCTCCACGACCGGGGCGAGCTGCGCACCGACTTCGGGTCCCTGCCGCTGACGGTGCCCTACCACGCGCCGTGCCAGCAGCGCGGCCACGGCATCGGCAAGCCGGCTCTGGACCTGCTCGCGCTCGTCCCCGACCTCGACACGATCGAGCTCGAGGTCGACTGCTGCGGCATCGCCGGTACGTACGGGCTCAAGAAGGAGAAGTACGAGATCTCCATGGCGGTGGGGAAGCGCCTGTTCGACGACATCAGGGCCACGGGGTCCGACATCGCCGCCTGCGACAGCGAGACATGCCGCTGGCAGATCGCACACGGAGCCGACGTGTCGGCAGTGCACCCGGTGGAGCTTCTCCATCGGGCGTATGGCCTCGACACAAACGGGTCGCGGCGAGCGCACGCTGGCGCTGCAGGCCGGCGGGAGAGGTCCGGGAGTTAGCGGTCGCGGGCAGGGGCGCCGGCGGGCTCAGGCAGCCGCAGGGGTGTCTGTGTTGCCCCGGAGTGCAAGCGCACGGCATCGAGGATGTCGGCGGCGGGCACGGGACGGCTGAACAGGAATCCCTGGCACGCATGGATTCCGAGGCTCCCGACGTACTCGAGCTGGGTGGTGGTCTCGATCCCCTCAGCCACGGTGCGCACATTCATTGTGTGGAGCAGCTGTGTGATGGCGAGCAGGGTGGCCCGTTTGTCTGGATTGTCCAGGCTGGCGATGAAGGATCGGTCGATCTTGACGACGTCGACAGGCAGGCGGTCGAGATAGCGCAGCGACGAATACCCGGTGCCGAAGTCATCGAGGGCGATACGCACCCCCCGGCCCCGGAGCTCCTGGAGGACGCGTGTTGCCACTTCCAGGTCCTCGAGCATGGCGGTCTCGGTGATCTCGAGGCTGAGCTTCCCCGGGGCGAGACGGGTGTTGGCGAGCACAC
>Ga0075522_10002240_pt1 | contig 14489 bp, 14 predicted proteins | sample NGEPerA_FD_74796 | JGI IMG/M metagenome (GOLD analysis project Ga0075522, IMG submission 74796) | Arctic peat soil microbial communities from the Barrow Environmental Observatory site, Barrow, Alaska, USA - NGEE PermafrostL2-A | ecosystem: Environmental > Terrestrial > Soil > Wetlands > Peat ... | reverse complement strand
TTTGCGGCCGAATCCGCCAGCCCCCTCAACGATCCCGAAAAGCCGTTCGAGCATATCTGCTACACGGTGCCGTGGAACATGGCGGAAAATCCCGCCGTCTCGATCAATGGCGGTTTCGACAAGTCAGGCTTTCCGATCGGCGTCCAGATCGTCGGCCGCCGTTTTGATGATCACGGGGTACTGGCGATGGCGAAGACATTTGAGGGCCTGCGCGGCCCGCAAAAGCCGTGGCCGAAGCTGCCGGCGAAGTAAACTTCTACATCATTCCGGGGCGCGCTCTTGCGCGAGCCCGGAATCCATAGCCCCTGTGCTCGTGTTCAACACGAAACTCCATCACTGCTCAGCACCAACACAGGGGTTATGGATTCCGGGCCTGCGCTACGCGCATCCCGGAATGACGAACTAAAAACATCACGGAAGGACCCCCCGATGACCTATGAGACCATAAAGTACGAGGTCGACGAGCAGATCCTGACCATCACGCTGAACCGGCCGGACAAGCTCAACGCCTTCAATGCGGCGATGCAGAAGGAAATGATCGACGCCTTCGATGCCGCCGACAAGGATGACAACATCCGCGCCATTATCGTCACCGGCGCGGGGCGCGGCTTCTGCGCCGGCGCCGATCTTTCCTCCGGCGCCGACACGTTTGATCGCGACACACGACGCGGGCCGGTCAAACGCCTCGCCAATGGCAAGGTCGATTACAGCGACCCCAACGCGCGCGACGGCGGCGGACAGGTGACGCTGCGCATTTTCAAATGCCTGAAACCGGTGATCGCGGCGGTGAACGGGCCCGCGGTCGGCATCGGCGTCACCATGCAGCTCGCGATGGACATCCGAATCGCCTCGGAAAATGCGCGGTTCGGGTTCGTGTTCTCGCAGCGCGGCATCGTGCCGGAAGCGGCCTCGAGCTGGTTCCTGCCCCGCATTGTCGGCATCTCGCAGGCGCTGGAGTGGTGTTACACCGGGCGGGTGTTTCCGGCGCAGGAGGCGCTTGCCGGCCGTCTCGTCAGCAAGGTGGTCCCGGCGGACGAATTGTTGCCGACCGCCCGCGCACTGGCGCGCGAGATCGCCGCCAAGACCGCCCCGGTATCGGTGGCGCTGATCCGGCAGATGATGTGGCGCATGATGGGCGCCGACGACCCGATGGAAGCGCACAAGGTCGATAGCCGCGGCATCTACGCCCGTGGCCGTTCCGAGGATGTGAAGGAAGGCGTCGTATCGTTCCTGGAAAAGCGCCCGGCGCAATTCAAGAACACGGTGTCGGCTGATATGCCAGATTATTTCCCGTGGTGGGACGAGCGGGAGTATAAGTGACCAGCGGTCATTCCGAGGCGCGCGTAGCGCGAGCCCGGAATCCATAGCCCCTGTAGCAATGTAAGGTGCTCAATCAAAAGCACTGGGGTTATGGATTCCGGGCCTGCGCCCAAGAGGGCGCATCCCGGAATGACAGCTTATGTTGTCAACACCACGCGCCCGATCGCCTTGCGGTCGACCAATAGCCGCATCGCGCGGGCGTAGTCCTCCAGCGGCAGGCGGTGCGAGATGTTCGGCCGCACCTTGCCGGCCTCGGCCCATTCCGTCAGTTTTTTGATTCGCGCCTCGCCGAGCGCCGGATTTTTTCGCACTGCCTCGCCGGCGCGGACGCCGAGTACGCTGGCGCCCTTGATCAAAATGAGGTTGGTGCGCGCCAACCCGATGCCGCCAGTAAAGCCGATCACCAGCAGCCGCGCGCCCCAGGCGATGCAGCGCACGCTGTTCTCGAAAATCTCGCCGCCGACGGGATCGAACACCACGTCGGCGCCACGGCCATCAGTGATGCGCTTGACGGCGTCCCGAAATGGCTCGCTTCTGTAGAGCACCAGATGATCGGCGCCCTTGGCCTTGGCGACCGCGAGCTTCTCTTCGGAAGACGCCGCGGCAATCACGGTCGCACCGAGCAGTTTTCCGATTTCGACCGCGGCAAGCCCGACCCCGCCGCCGGCGCCATGCACCAGCAGCACTTCGCCGGGCTGAATTTTCGCCCGGTCGATCAGGCCGTGATAGGCGGTGCCGTGCGCCGCCAGAAACGTCGCGCCTTCGGCATAGTCGAACGCCCGAGGCAACGGCGTTAGTTGCGACGGCGACACCACGGCCTCATCGGCATAGGCGCCGTAGCGCAGTTTCAGGATCACTCTGTCGCCGACCGCGATGCCATCAGCGCCATTGACCTCGGTCACCTCGCCGCCGGCCTCGACGCCCGGCGTGAACGGCAGCGGCGGCTTGAGCTGGTACTCGCCGGCCGCCATTAAAATGTCGGGAAAGTTGATCCCGGCGGCGTGGATGGCGACCCGAACCTGGCCCTCGGCGAGCGGCGCGGACGCAAAGGTTTCCAGCCGCAGGCTCTCGGGCGGCCCGAGTTCGCGGCAGACGACGGCCCTGACCTGGGCTTTCGGCATCAGGCCGCGCTCGCTTTGCGCCGCTGCAGCGCCTCGCGGATCAGCGGCATGCGGTCGTTACCAAAGTACATGTCGGTCTTGTCGATGAAGATGGTCGGCGACCCGAAACCGCCGCGCGCCATTACTTCATCCGTATTGACCTTGAGCTGGTCCTTGATCGCCTGCTGGCCGATGCCGGCCAGAAACTTTTGCGGCTCGACGCCGACGCGCCTGCACACTTCGGTCAGCACGGCATCCTGCGAGATGTCTTGGTCCTCGCCCCAGTAGATTTCGAACGCCGCGCGCGCAAACGCCACCAGTTTGCCTTCCGGCGCCAGCAGGATGCAGCCGCGCATCGCCTTGACGCTGTTCACCGGAAACACCGTCGGCCGCATTTTTATCGTCAGCCCCGCCGAGCGCGCCCAGTCCGCCATGTCCTTTTTCTGGTAAGCGAGTTTGGCCGGAACCGGATGTTCGCGCGAAGCGTAGACGCTGGGGTTGATGCTGTTGAAGATGCCGCCGACCAAAATCGGCCGCCACGAAATCTCGACGCCGAATTCCTTGGCCAGCGGCTGGATGTTGTGGAAGGCGAGATAGGTCCAGGGGCTGGAACAGTCGAAGAAGAACTCGATCATGGCGTTTCCTTTTGTGTTGCGGCGTTTATGTTCCGGCTTGTCGCTTCCACCGTCATTGCGAGCGAAGCGAAGCAATCCAGGACCACACATGGAGCACTGGATTGCTTCGTCGCTTCGCTCCTCGCAATGACGATGTAAACTACGCTTTCTTCACTTCTTCCCCGCCATCTCCTTCGCGGCCTGCCCGAACATATTGCGGCGCGCCTCCTCGTCGAACGGCTCCTTCACAAACTTGCCGATCGCAAGGCCCGCCTGCACCTGCGGCCGGGCGCGCACTTCCGCGTACCAGCGCTTGATGTTCGGGTAATCGTCGAGCGTAAAACCCTGCGCCTTGTGGGTCATGGTCCAGGGGAAGCAGGCGATGTCGGCGATGGAATAGTCGCCGGCCACATAGCCGCCGGTCTTGCCCAATTGGGTATCGAGCACGCGATAAAGCCGCGCCGCCTCGTCGCGGTAGCGCTCGATCGCGTAAGCGATCTTCTCCTGCGCATACAGCGCAAAATGGCCGTGCTGGCCGAGCATCGGGCCAAGCCCGCCCATCTGCCACATCAGCCATTGCGTCACGTTCGACCGCGCGCGCATTTCCTTCGGGAGAAAGCGTCCGGTCTTGTCGGCGAGGTAGATCAGGATCGCGCCGGTCTCGAAAACCGAAAAAGGCCCGCCGCCATCGGCCGGCGCGTGGTCGACAATCGCCGGAATCCGGCTGTTGGGGCTGATGGCCAGAAACTCCGGCCTGAACTGCTCGCCGGCGCGGATGTTGACGGGAATGATCCGGTACGGGAGGTCCAGTTCCTCCAGCATGATCGAGATTTTCCAGCCGTTCGGCGTCGGCGCATAATGCAGGTCGATCATGGGCTTCCTTGGATAGCGGCCGTCACCCCGAAAGGCGCCGGGATATTCCCCGATATGATGACTTTTGTTGTCCTGTACCTCGATCATAAGACAGGGCATACAGGCGCTCAATCAAAACCGCGCTTTATCAGAACTAAACGGGAGGCTCCCATGCTGTTTCCAACCACGATCGCAGGCTCCTTGCCCAAGCCGGAATGGCTGGCCGAACCCAATACGCTGTGGGCGCCCTGGAAATCCAAGGGCGATGAGCTGGCCCGCGCCAAGCGCGACGCCACGGTGCTCGCGGTCAAACTGCAGGAGGACGCCGGGGTCGATATCGTCACCGAGGGCGAACAGGCGCGCGTGCACTTCGTCCACGGCTTCCTGGAGAAGATCGAGGGCATCGATTTCGCCCACAAGGTCGAAATGGGAATCCGTAACGAGCGCTACAAGGCGATGGTGCCGCAGGTGGTGGCGCCGCTGAAGCTGAAGGACCGCGTCCATGCCGACGAGGCCCGCGTCGCGCGCGCCCACACCACCCGGAAACTGAAATTCACGCTGCCCGGCCCGATGACCATCATCGACACCATCGCCGACAAATATTACGGCGACCGCGTCAAGATGGCGTTCGCCTTTGCCGAATTGCTCAACGAGGAAGCCAAGGCGTTGCAGGCCGACGGCGTCGACGTGATCCAGTTCGACGAGCCCGCCTTCAACGTCTACATGAGCGAGGTCAACGATTGGGGCATCAAGGCGCTGACCCGCGCCGCCGAGGGGCTGACCTGCGCGACTGCCGTCCACATCTGCTACGGCTACGGCATCAAGGCCAATACCGACTGGAAGCAAACGCTCGGTAGTCAATGGCGGCAATATGAGGAGTTCTTCCCGGCGATTGCCGCAAGCCCGATCCAGCAGGTCGCGATCGAGTGCCGCAATTCGAAGGTACCGCTGGAACTGCTCGGCCTGCTCAAGGGCAAGATCATCCAGGCCGGCGTGATCGATGTCGCCAACGATACGGTCGAGACCGCCGAAGACGTCGTCAAGGTGATCGACGCCGTCTCAAAATTCGTGCCCAGGAGCAACATCGTCGCGACCACCAATTGCGGCATGGCGCCGATGCGTCGCGACATCGCCGAAGCCAAACTGATGGCGCTTGGCGCCGGCGCGAAACTGGCAAGGCAGAAGCTGGGGTAGGTCGTCGCTTCCCTTCTCCCCTTGTGGGAGAAGGTGGCGCCAACGGGTCGCGCGAATGCGCGCCCGATGACAGGCTCCGCGCCGGATGAGGGGTAGCCACAGACGCTGAGACTAGCCACCCCTCACCCGTCGCCGAACTTCGTTCGGCGCCACCCTCTCCCACAAGGGGAGAGGGGAAGTAAGCGCGCTCTTGGAATGACGGAAGACTTCACTTATTCGCACTCGGATGCAGCACCGGCCGATAGCCCGTGCCAAATGCACGCACGGTCGATGGCGGCGTCAGCAGCATCGTATCCGTAATCGGCGCTGGCGGTTCCCGATAACCGGCCGGCGACCACAGCAGCGCCCTGCCCCCGGCAATCAGATAGCTCGCCTCTCCACTCGCGACTATCGCACCATCCGGCAATCTTTCCATTGGCATCGGCAACGCATGCAATCGTTTCCGACGGCGATCCAGCCGCTCGCGGTGCAGCACGGCGTCGATGTCGGGCGCCAAAACGTCGGCGACGCCATTGCCCCGTTCCCAGGCGGCACGAAATTTCGTGGCATCGTCGCGGCGGCAGTAGAAGCACGGCCGGTGGCCGGCAGCAAACGCGGTGGCTTCATCGAGAAAAAACAGCTCGGTCCAGCTCCGGCCGCCCATCACCTTGCGCCGCCGCCCTCTGAATTCACAAACGCAGGTCAGCCACGCCGGGCTCGACCAGCGTTTTTTCAGCAGCGTTTTGGTCGCGGGGTCGTGGATGATGCCGCGGTTGCCGGTGAATAGGCCGCGATGCGGGTCGGCGACGATCTCTCCAAACGGCGTGACCCGGTTTTGCAGCGGCATGATAAAGCCCTATTATCCGTTACAACCGTCATTGCGAGGAGCGTGAGCGACGAAGCAATCCAGAGCTACACTGGGAACTCCTGGATTGCTTCGCTTGCGCTCGCAATGACGAGGCATCACGCGCCGCCGTCGCGAACCGGCGGCTGGAACGACAACGCGGTGTCCCAGGGCAGGAAAATCCAGGTATCCTGCGAGACTTCGGTAATGAAGGTATCGACCAGCGGCCGGCCCTGCGGCTTGGCGTAGACGCTGGCGAGATGCGCGTCCGGCAGCATCTGCCGCACCAGTCGCGCGGTCTTGCCGGTACCGACGAGATCGTCGACGATCAGCATGCCCTTGCCGGTGCCGCCCCCGAGTTTTGCCACTTCGTCCGAGACGCCCTTGAGAACTTTCACCTCACCCTGCGTGGTGTGGTCGTAGCTCGCGATGCAGACGGTATCGATCATTCGCACATTCAGCTCCCGCGCCACGATCGCGGCCGGCACCAGCCCGCCGCGGGTGATCGCGATCACGGCATGAAACGGACCGAGATCGTTGAGGCGCCAGCTCAGCGCGCGACAATCCCGGTGAAACTGGTCCCACGACACCGGAAACGGCTTGCCGGCAGTCTTCGGCGTGCTCTGTTCCCGATCGTTGTCCAAGGCAGCCGCCCTCGCGCGAGTTGATCAGCGGACGAGGTTCAGGCTCGCCAGCATCTCCTTGACCGCGGTCATCGCGGCATTGAGCTTGTCGGCATCGCGCGAGCGGACCACGAGGTTGGTGTTCGGCTTCTTGTCCTCGTCCTGGAACGGGTAGCTGCCGATGATGGTGTCGGGATGGGCGCTGGCGATGGCGCGCAGGGGCCCGCCGATGTCGCCTTCCCGCGCATTGGCGCGCACCGATTCCGACAGCATCCGCACCCCGGATTTCAGCTTCGGCGCCACGATGTCCATCATCGCCTGCATGATCGTGGGGATGCCCGCCATCACGATGACATTGCCGATCTTGAAGCCCGGCGCGAGGATCGTTGCGCTCTGGATCAGCTCGGCGCCGTCGGGAACGCGGGCCATGCGCAGCCGCGCTTCGTTCAGATCCTGCTCGCTCCATCGCTCCTTGAAGCGCGCCACGACTTCCGGGTGATGGTCGATGCCGACGCCGAACGCTTTGGCGACGCTATCGGCGGTGATGTCGTCATGGGTCGGCCCGATCCCGCCGGTGGTGAACACATAGGTGTAGCGCTTGCGCAGCGCGTCGAGCGCTGCGACGATGTCGGCTTCCTCATCGGCGACAACGCGGACTTCCTTGAGGTCGATCCCGATATTGGTGAGGTATTCTGCGATGAAGCCGATGTTCTTGTCCTTGGTGCGGCCGGACAGGATCTCGTCGCCGATCACCAGAATGCCCGCGGTAACAATATCGCTCATGACCTCTCCTCGCCGTCTCGCTCCGGTCCGGCCAAAATAGCCGAAAAACCGCCCGCGGCATTGTCTCCCAAAAGACCCTTGCCCCAAAAGACCCATGCCTCAAAAGACTTGAGCCGTCACCGGCAAGTCGCCGGTTGCTGTGGAAATAAGCACTCCCCGGCCCTTTTTTCGGGCAAGTCCGGGAATAGCCATAGCAAATGCCACGTGCGAATGCATATCGCGCTGGCCCGGGCCTTGCTACCATCCCTTTCTGTCATGCACTGTAGCGCATGGCGTCGGAAGGCAGTCGGGGGACATGGCAGTCGCGTTCGATGAAATGAATGGCCATGGCGGCGACCTGCGCCCGGCCTACCAGGAACTCTCCCGCTGGCTGAAGGAGACGCCGCCAGACGCGCTGGAATATCGCCGCCAGGAAGCCGAGCTCTTGTTCCGCCGGATCGGCATCACCTTTGCGGTCTATGGCGACGCCGAGGCCCAGGAGCGGCTGATTCCGTTCGACGTGATCCCGCGGATCATGTCGGGCAAGGAATGGACGCTGCTGGAAAAGGGCCTCAAGCAGCGGGTCCGCGCGCTCAACATGTTCCTGCGCGACATCTATCACGGCCGCGACATCCTGCGCGCCAACATCATCCCGGAAGACCTGATCTTCCAGAACCCGGTGTTCCGGCCGGAGATGAACGGCCAGGACGTGCCGCACGACGTCTATGTCCACATCGCCGGCATCGACATCATCCGGGTCGACGCGGAAAATTTTATCGTGCTGGAGGACAATGCGCGCACGCCCTCGGGGGTGTCCTACATGCTGGAAAACCGCGAAATCATGATGCGGCTGTTTCCGGACCTGTTCGCCCGCCACCGCGTAGCGCCCGTGGAAAAATATCCCGACGAACTGTTGTCGGCGCTGCGATCGGTGGCGCCGCTGAGCGCGAGCGCCGAGCCGACGGTCGCGCTGATGACGCCCGGCGTCTACAACTCCGCCTATTACGAGCATTCGTTCCTCGCCGACAAGCTCGGCATCGAGCTGGTCGAAGGCCGCGACCTCATCGTCAAGAACGACGAAGTGTTCATGCGCACCACCGAAGGCCTCAAACGCGTCGACGTGATCTATCGCCGGGTCGATGACGACTTCCTCGACCCCCTGACCTTCCGCACCGATTCCGCGCTCGGCGTGCCCGGCCTGATGTCGGCCTATGCGGCCGGCAACGTCACGCTCGCCAACGCGGTCGGTACCGGCATCGCCGACGACAAGGCGATCTACTCCTACATGCCGGAGGTGGTAAAATTCTATCTCGGCGAAGAACCGATCCTGAAGAACGTGCAGACCTGGCGCTGCCGCGAAGCGCAGGACCTGGCCTACGTGCTCGACAACTTAAGCGAACTGGTGGTGAAGGAAGTCCACGGCTCCGGCGGCTACGGCATGCTGATCGGCCCCGCCGCCACCAAGGCGACGATCGAAGCGTTCCGCGACAAGCTCAAGCGCGAACCCGAAGGTTTTATTGCCCAGCCGACCTTGGCGCTGTCGACCTGCCCGACCTGCACGGCCTCCGGCCTCGCCCCGCGCCATGTCGATCTCAGGCCGTTCGTGCTGACCGGCAGGGACCGCACCACCGTCGTGCCGGGCGGGTTGACCCGGGTGGCGCTGAAGGAAGGATCGCTGGTGGTGAATTCAAGCCAGGGCGGCGGCACAAAGGACACCTGGATTCTGGACGAGTAGAACTGGATTTTGGACGAGTAGAAAGAGCAAGACTTCCGCATGCTGTCGCGCACCGCCGAGAACCTGTACTGGCTGGCCCGTTATGTCGAACGCGCGGAATATCTCGCGCGCACCATCGATGCGACCTTGCGCGTCACGGCACTTCCGGCCGCCTATATCGGCAAGACCAATGAATGGGATTCGGCGCTGCTCACCGCCGGCGTCAGCGCCAGCTTCTACCAGGTCTATCAGGAAGCCAACGAGCAGAACGTCGTCGAATATCTGTCGTTCGCCCCTGGCAACTCCTCCTCGATCCGCAACTGCATCGAGAATGCCCGGCTGAATTCGCGCTCGGTGCGCACCGCGCTGACCTCAGAGATGTGGGACACCATCAACTCGGCCTGGATCGAGCTCCAGGAAGTCTGGGGCAAGGGCACCCACAGCCGCGAGGAACTGGCGCGGTTCCTGCGGTTCGTGCAGGAGACCTCGCTCCGGTTCGACGGCTCGGCCTACCGGACCATGCTGCGCAACGACGCCTACTGGTTCTCGCGGCTTGGCCTGCATCTGGAGCGCGCCGACAACACGGCGCGCATCCTCGATGTGAAATACCACGTGCTGCTGCCCGAGGAAGAACATGTCGGCGGTCCCTTGGACTATTACCAGTGGACCTCGATCTTGCGCTCGGTTTCGGCGATGACCGCCTATCACTGGGTCTATCGCGAAACCCTGAAGCCGTGGCTGATCGCGGACCTCTTGATCCTCAACGACACCCTGCCCCGATCGCTGGCAAGCTGTTACGGCAATCTGGTGCGCAATCTCGACCAGATCGGCGTCGCCTATGGCCGCCAGGGCGCCTCGCAACGCCACGCCCGCGGCGTTCGCAACCGGCTCGAACACAGCCACATGGACGATATCTTCCAGCACGGCGTGCACGAGTTCATCCAGGAATTCATCGCGGACAACTCACGGCTTGGTGAAATCATCACCAGGCAGTATCTGATCTGACGGATTCGGGATAAACGATCCGTTCTCGTTATAACGCGACCCGAACCCAGCTCTTTCCGGTAACCCATGCGCCTGCGCATCGCCCATTCCACCAGCTATCGTTACGCGCCACCGGCCTCCGGCGTGATCCAGGTCCTGCGCATGACGCCCGGCAGCCATGACGGGCAGTATGTCGCGGAATGGCAGATCGACGTCTCCACCGACTCCCGGCTCGATGTGCACCAGGACGCCTTCGGCAATGTCACGCACGTGCTGACCCACGGGCCGATCGCCGATCTCACCATCCATGTCGAGGGCCTGATCGAGACCCACGACACCGGCGGCGTGCTGCGTGGCACCGACGAGCGGTTTCCGCCAAGCCTGTTCCTGCGCTCGACCGATCTGACCGAAGTCAATCCGGCGATGGCGAATTTTGCCCGCGAGCTCCGCGCCGAGGCTGACGAGGACGTGCTCGGATTTCTCCATGCGCTGATGGTGCAGATCAACGAGCACATGACCTTCGACGGGGATCCGACCAACAGCGGCACCTCGGCGATCGAAGCCTTCGCCGGCAAACGTGGCGTGTGCCAGGACTATGCGCACATCTTCATCGCCTGCGCACGCAACGGCGGCGTTCCCGCCCGCTTCGTTTCCGGGCATTTTTTGCGTTCCGACGGCGTGGTCAACCAGCAGGCCGGCCATGCCTGGGCGGAAGCCTACGTGCCTGACCTCGGCTGGGTCGGCTTCGACCCGGCCAACGCCATCTGCACCACCGACGCCCATGCCCGCGTCGCCATCGGGCTGGATTATCTCGGCGCCGCACCGGTGCGCGGCACCCGCTACGGCGGCGGCATGGAAACGCTCACGGTCGCGGTCAAGGTCGATCAGGCCGGCGGACGGCAAAGCCAGTCGCAGTTTTGAGAGCGACAGATCGCCCGTCATCCTCAGGAGCGCGCTTTGCGCGCGTCTCGAAGGATGGGCCATAACACGTGCTGCCCATGGTTCGAGACGGCGCTAGCGCGCCTCCTCACCATGACGTTTTTCATTTATCCAGCCAGACGTCCTCGTACCGCGTAAAGTTGTACTGGCTATTGTCGTGCGGGGTGTAACCCCTGACGTAGGGCTGCCAGCAATTCACGGCCGAGCCATGCAGGATGATCGGGCGCGCCGCGTCTTCGACCAGCAGGTGCTCGATCTCCCACACGATCCGCTTGCGCTTCTCCTTGTCCAGTTCGCGCGATTGCGCGGCCAGCAGGCGGTCGACCTCGGCGTTGCAATATTGCGTGTAGTTGCGCTCCGAATTGCAGGAGTAATTTTCCACCAGATTGCCGTCGGGATCGTCGACGCTGACGCCGGTGACATTCAGCCCGATGGTGTAGTCCTTGCGCTGCAGCCGCGCGTACCAGCGCGGCGTATCGACGATATCGAGCTCGCCGTTGATGTAGATCTTCTTGAGCTGGTCGGCGACGATGACGGCGGGATCGCGATAGGTCGGCAGGTTGCGGGTCTGGATCTTGATCGGCAGCGGATTGGCGTCGCTGTAGCCGAGCTTTCGCATGATCGCCTGGCCGGCCGCGATGTTCTTGTCTGTGTCCGGTCCATAGCCGGCCAGCGCATTGACCATCTCCGGCGGCATGCCCCATTCGCCGACCGGTTGCGGCAGCATCGCGCCGCCCAATAACGCCTGACCTTCCATCAGGATGGTGTTGAACGGCTTTCGATCGATCGCCAGCGACATCGCTTTTCGGATATCCGGATTGTCGAACGGCGGGTTGACGCGATTGACCATCAGATTGATCTGCGTGCCCGTCGATGTCGCCTCGCAAATCGCGTTCGGCGCGCGCGCCTTGATGTCCTTCATCAGGGGGATGCTGATATCGGACGGAAAGGTGATGTCGAATTCACCGGTCGCAAACGCCAGCATGCGGGTCGCGAGGTTGCCGACCATCCGTATATCGATCTCGTCGACATAGGGCCGGTCCTTTTTCCAGTAATCCGGATTACGCACCAGCCGGATCGATTCGCCGCGTTTGAACTCGACGAATTTGAACGGCCCGGTGCCGACCGGCTTGGTGCGCATCACCTGCTGCGGAACATGGCAGGGATAGACTGGCGAGAAGGCGCTCGCCAGCAGCACCGGCAGGCTCGGCTGCGGTTCGCTCAGTTCGAACGTTGCTTCATAGTCGCCGTTGACCGAGACGTCCTGCAGCTTGCTGTACCAGACCTTGCGCGGGTTGCGGTGGAAGTCGGCATTGTCACCCTTGCCGATCAGCATCCGCCAGGTGCATTGCACGTCCTTGGCCGTGAACGGCTTGCCGTCATGCCAGGTGACGCCATGGCGCAACTTGAAGGTCAATCTCGTATTGCTCGCGTCCCATGACCAGCTTTCGGCGAGGTCGGGGATCACGGTTTCCAGGCTCTCATGGGCCTTGTGCGGATCGAAAACCACGAGGTTGTTGAAAACGGGGGCGAACGGCATCACCGAGGAGATGGTCGATTCCTCGATCAGGGAGGTGCTGGGCGGATTGTCGTTGTGATAGAGCCGCAGCGTTCCGCCCTTCTTCTGCGCCGCCGCGGGCGCCACCATCAAAATAGCAGCCGCAAACACCGCAATGGAGACGGCTGCTCCGCTTCGAAACCGGTCGACGCGCATCTCGGCCTCCCCTGCTTTTTATTGTTTTGCGCCGCCATCGTGCCGCAGGCCGGCCGCTTGATCAATACGCGCGACCTGTCCCCTTCCGGGAACGATGGTCCTGTCCTTTTGGCGCGGGAAATGGGGTTGGATGCCCCCCTGAAATTGGCTATCAGTTGGCCGTCGATCAGGGATCGCCGGGGACGCGGGTAATGACCTATTGTTGCGGAGTGCTGGTGCGGGACGGCCTGGTCATGATCGCCGATACCAGGACCAATGCCGGCCTCGACAACGTCTCGACCTTCCGCAAGCTGCATATCTTCAGCAAGCCGGGCGAGCGCATCATGGCGATCGCCAGCGCCGGCAATCTCGCGATCAGCCAGTCGGTACTGTCGACCCTGACCGAGGGGGTGGAAGACCCGCACACCGGTGAACTCGAAACCCTCATGAACGCGCCGACCATGTTCCAGGCCGCGCAGCGCATCGGGCGGGCGATCCGCAGCGTGCACACGACCGAGGGCGACGCGCTCAGGTCGGAAGACGTCAGCTTCGACGTGTCGTTCCTGTTCGGCGGCCAGATCAAGGGCTCGCGGATGCGGCTGTTCATGATCTACACCGCCGGCAATTTCATCGAGTGCACCACGGACACGCCTTATTTGCAGATCGGCGAGCACAAATACGGCAAGCCGGTGCTCGATCGCGCGATGCATTACGACGTCGAATTGTATGAAGCGCTCAAGACCAGCCTGATCTCGATGGATTCGACCATGCGCTCCAATCTCGGCGTGGGCTTGCCGATCGACGTGCTGGTGGTGCGCGCCGACGTCTGCGAGGCCGACCTCAACCATCGCATCGAGGCGGGCGAGCCCTATTTCCACGATCTGCGCTCGCGCTGGTCGGCGGCGTTGCGCGCGGCGCATCAGAATATTCCGAGACCACCCTACAAAAACGAAACACAACCAAAAACCTGAAGGCAGGAAGCAAATGGCAGAAACAAACAACAAGATCGCGGTCGTCACCGGCGCCGGCACCGGCGTCGGCCGCGCGGCGTCGCTGGCGCTGATGAACGCGGGCTATACCGTGGTGCTCGCCGGACGGCGCATCGAGATGCTCGAAGAAACCAAGAAGCTCGGCGACAATGTCGGCAAGAGCCTGTGCGTTTCCGCCGACATGACCAGTCCCGCCTCGATCGCGGCCTTGTTCGCCAAGGTGATGGAGAATTACGGCCGGCTCGACGTGTTGTTCAACAATGCCGGCATGGGCGCACCGCCGGTGAATTTCGAGGATCTCGGCCTCGAGCAGTGGCAGGCGGTGGTGAACACCAACCTCACCGGACCGTTTCTGTGCACCCAGCACGCCTTCCGAATCATGAAGAACCAGACCCCGCGCGGCGGCCGCATCATCAACAACGGCTCGATCTCGGCGCATGCGCCGCGGCCGTTCTCGGCGGCCTACACCTCGACCAAGCATGCCATCACCGGCCTGACCAAGGCGACCAACCTCGACGGTCGCATGTACGACATCGCGGTCGGCCAGGTCGATATCGGCAATGCCGCAACGCCAATGACCGATCGCATGGTCGCCGGCGTGCTGCAGCCCGACGGCCGCAAGATTCCGGAACCACGCATGGATGCGAAAGCGGTCGGCGATGCCGTCGCCTACATGGCAAGCCTGCCGCTCGACGCCAACGTGCTGTTCATGACGGTGATGGCAACCAAGATGCCGTTCGTGGGACGGGGGTAGTCTAACCCGTCATTGCGAGGAGCGAAGCGACGAAGCAATCCAGTGCTCCGTATGTGGCCTCTGGATTGCTTCGCGGAGCCTGTCATCGGGCGGGCATTCGCCCGACCCGTTGGCTCGCAATGACGTTC
>Ga0075522_10002238_pt1 | contig 14491 bp, 13 predicted proteins | sample NGEPerA_FD_74796 | JGI IMG/M metagenome (GOLD analysis project Ga0075522, IMG submission 74796) | Arctic peat soil microbial communities from the Barrow Environmental Observatory site, Barrow, Alaska, USA - NGEE PermafrostL2-A | ecosystem: Environmental > Terrestrial > Soil > Wetlands > Peat ... | reverse complement strand
TGATCATCCTCACCGAAGACACCTTCCCGTATCGCCAGATTTTTCTGGATGGGCGCAAGCGTCCGCAAGAGGCGGATCCCACCTGGATGGGCTATTCGATCGGGCATTGGGAAGGCGACTCACTGGTGGTGGATACGGCCGGCTTCAACGACAAGGCCTGGTCGCCACCGGTCGGGTACCCGCACACCACGAAACTTCACATGACCGAGCGTTTCCGTCGGATCGACCTGGGCCGCCTGGAAATCGAAACCACCATCGATGATCCCGGAACCTACCAGGAACCGTGGCGCCTAAAGCGGAGTTCGCATCTTCTGCGGGACGAGGAGATCGGCGAATACGTCTGCGCGGAGAACAACCAGGACGTTCCCCACCTACTTGGGAAATAAACACCAAACGGAGCCGCGACAGTCATGGAGCGGGGGCTGCTCACCGCGGCCGCCACATTGACGAAGCGGGGCATCGCCACAACCAAATACCTAACCGCCTTCACCGGGCCTTGCTTTTGATCCCGTTATATTCCTTCATCGCCCGATCCGTTCCCGTCACATCAATCCCCGGCGTAATCGTCCCACTGAATTCGGCATACAGCCGCAACGTGTTTAAAACGTTGCGCTCGGGATTAGTCCAATTCGCGAAGCGTCCCAGATCCAGACCTGCGGCCGCTTCACCCACGCCCATCCCCTGACGGAACGTCTTTTCCACCTGCGGCACCAGCATCTCGAAATACGCGCGCGTCTCGGCCAGCTCTTTTTTTGTCCCTAAAGGCCCGTGTCCCGGCACGATCACGTCCACGTCCATTTTCATGATGCGGTCGATTGCCTCTATCCATTTCGTGATATGCCCGTTCTGGCCGGAGGGCGTCACATAGAAGAAAGCGATATCGGCGGCAAAAAGCACCCGGTGCTGGGGAAGATACACCATCACGTCGCCCCAGGTGTGCGCCGGTCCGTTATAAATGGCCTCCACCACCAGATCGCGATACCGATACGTCATCCGATCGGTGAACGTCGTCGAAGGCGGCGCCAGCTTCAGCTCATTCATCCCCTCCTGCCATTGCGGCCTGTCCGCATACGGATGCGCCGGAAGGCCCTGGTCGATCACGGCCTGCCTCGCATAGCTGTGGCTGACGATCTCCGCAGGCAGAAAAAAGCAGTTGCCGTTGGTGTGATCGCGATGATGATGCGTATTCAGCAGCCGGCCGAACCTTTTGCCCGTGGCCTTTTCAGCTGTCGCGATGAACGCCTTTGCGTGAACCGGCGGCCCCAGCGCGTCGATCGCCAGCAGATCCTCGCCCACAATCAAGCCTGCGTTGCTCAAGCTCGCATTGTCCACGCCCGGTCCGCTGGCCTGTGTAAAGGCATACACGTTCGGCGCCAGCATCTTCAGTTCCGTTTTCCAGCTTGGAATTTGGGGAGCGCTGCTCGACTTCGGCGCCTGCGCGAACGCGGCTTTACAAGTCAGGGCGGTAGCAGTTGCGAAACCCGAGCGCCTTAGCATTTCTCTGCGCGACGGCCTAGAGCTGAGAGAATGACTCACAGGTCACATTCTTTCACACGCGCCGTGCCATGTGGCGCGGGCCGCCAGGCCTGCTGAGTCGAGAGTCCTCTCGACTCTTCTTTCATCGAGCCACAGACGGGGCCTGAGCCCGTCGTCCTAACTCCTCACTCCCCTTCCTACCGCTTCGCCGCCCCTGCCTTCGCGGCCGCATTCATCGGCAGGAATTTTTGGATGCGCTTGCCATCCTCCACCTCGCCCGTATAAACATTCCCGTGCGAGTCCACCGCAATCGCGTCGATCCAATGCAGATTGCCCGCGTAGCGTCCATCGCCGCCGAACGATCCCAACAATTCACCCGTCTTGCGATTCAAAATCCATACCGTGTTGTTCGTTCCGTCAGCCACAAAAATGTAGCGCTGCTCTTTGTCCGTTGAAAGCGCCAAATTGTAAATGGTGCCGCACGGAGGGTCCGTCATGCTCCAGATGCCTCCGCAGTGCGGTCCGCGCGATTGGGTCTGCGGATGAATCCAGTAGCGCGTCACGAACTTGCCCTGCTTCGTGAATACCTGAATGCTGTCGCTCCCCCGCTCGCACACATACACGAAGCCGTCGTTCGAAGGATGCGCGCAATGCAGCGCCGGCGCGAACTGCTTCTGATCGGGAGGCGTCGCCGCCGGAAATGCGTATTCCGGTATCGGATCGTTATCGACCTCGCTCAGGGGAATGCCATGCCCGCCCCAGCCGCGCTTGAACTTGCCCGTATCCATGTCATACACCAGGACACGCTTGTTCAAAAATCCGTCGGCGATGTAAATCTCGTGAGCGTCCTCGTCGAATTCAAACGCGCCGATGCCGGGCGGAAAAACATCCGTCTGCTGATTGTTCTGTTTCACCTGATTGGCGGGAATCTTCGGCCCGCGGTGTCCGAAGTCGGACAGAAATTTCCCGTCGCTGCTGTATTTGGCGATGGTATCGCCCGGAGTCGTGCCCGAAACATAAATGTTGAGGTTGCGATCCACGCCCAGCGTCTGCAGGCGACCCGGCCATCCCGGCGTGCCTTTCCCGTCCCACGACTTCAGCACGTTGCCCTGCTGATCGAACTGAATAATCTCCGGCCCCGGCACGCAGCATTCGATGTTGTGATTCGTCGCCGCGCCCGTTTCATCCGGCCGCGCGTCGGTCTGCCGGTTGATGATCCAGATATGGTCGTCCTTGTCGACGTAAATATCGACAATCTGCTGCATGGCCCACTTATTCGGCAGCGGCTTCGGCCAGAACGGATCAACCCTATATTGCGGCCCGTTCGTCGGGATTTTATCCGGCCACTTCGGACCGGTCTGCGCACCGAGTATCGCTGCCATCATTACGAAACCGAACAGAAGTTTTTGCATGAGCCTCACCTGGTCATCCTGAGTAGCGCAAGCGAACGAAGGATCTGCTCTTCACTTGCGACCCGTCCCTACAACCCAAATACGTAGATCGTCGGCATGCCGTGCGTATCCATGATCCGATTCTCCATGCCCGACGCCACCGCGACTCGCTGTCTGCCTGCGTTGCTGGTATACGTGATTACACCGCCACCCGTAGGCTGCCCGAGCTTCATCGTGTGGAGCAGTTTCCCGTCCGCCGCATCGAACACCATGAAGTCGCTCGCCATGTCGGCCGTGAACACAAGGCCGCTGGCGGTCACGGCCAAGCCCGCCACCATCGGCGTGGACGCTTTATATTTCCACTTCACCGCACCGCTATCGGCGTCAATCGCATTTACCCAGCCGTGGCCGTCTTCATCCTTGTCGCCGAACGCGTTCGCCGACCCCAGCATATTCTTCTTTCCGTCATAGTCCGGATCGTCCTTCACAGTGGAGCACCGGTCCACCGCATTCACATAAACAAGGTTCGTCGCCGGAGAATACGCCGGCCCGTTCCATTCCACGCCGCCCACCGTACCGGGGCAGAAGTGTGTGCCTTCCGGCTTCAGCGGCGCATCGGCGTTCGCGATCGTCGTCACCGGCGTCTTCCACGTGATCTTATCGGTATTGGGATCGATCGAAACCAGGTGGCCGTCCTTGCCTGCCGTCATTACCCGCTTGTGTTTGCCCTTCGTATTGAACACCAGCGGCGCGGACGTGAGATCCCAATCGTGAAAATCGTGCGGGACGATTTGATAATACTTGTGCAGCGCCCCCGTCCGCGCGTCCAGCGCAATTACGGAGTTGGTATAAAGGTTCTCGCCTGGACGATATTTATCCGCGAAGTCGAAGCCCGGATTCCCCGTGGATAAATACAACAGGCCGGTTTCCTGATCCAGTGTGAAGCTGGTCCATAGCGATCCGCCTCCCGGCGTCACGCCCTTCGGCCAGGTGGCGGCCTCGGAGGAGCCCAGCTTGGGAACCGTGTTGAACGTCCACAATGTCTTTCCCGTCGCCGCATCCAACGCCGCGACAAAACACGCGCAATTGTTCTCGCCGCCCGACGTGCCGATATACACCACGCCATTCGCCGCCAGCGGCGCCAGTGCGATCGTTGCCACGCGGCCATCCGGCGCGGTCATTTTCGTGGACCATAGCTGCTCGCCATTACTAATGTCGTAGGCGATCATCATCCCGTCGCGGAATCCCCGGAACACGCGTCGCCCTTCCACCGCCACGCCGCGAACCACGCCCGGATTTCCTGGCATATCGTGCTTCTCGCTCCACTTCAACGCGCACGTGGAGCCGTCCAGCGCATACGTCGATTGTGGCGTCGTGAAGTACAGCATCCCGCCAATCGCCACCAGGCTGCTCTCGAACGTCACCTTCGATTCGGGCAGTGCATACGAGCATACCTGCTTCATGCCCGCCACATTCTTCGCTGTAATTTCCGTGAGCGGCGAATAGCGCGTCGACGAATACGTGCGCGCATACATCGGCCAATCGCCCGGCGCGGCCTGATTTTGTGCGGCAGCGAACCCCGCCGTCAGAGTGAGCAGCGCCAAAATGGGCGCCGAGCTGTGTTGTTTGAGCATCGGCGTAAATATATCACACGCCGTTGCGAGCTTCCTGGCTTTGTGTGCCCGCTCGAGATCCTCGAACGGGCACCACCCGTTTTTGACCGGATTACTGCCCTGTGTAGTTGATTGTGATCGGGGCGCTGCTGGCCGAATTCCCTGCGCCGTCCGTGACGGTGAGCTGAATGACATAACTGCCCGGTCCGGACGTGAAATACACCAGCGCCTCTCCTGTGAACGGCGTCGCGCCGATAACCGCTGTCTTTCCGCTTGCGCCCGGTACAGCCGCGAACTGATACACCAGGCCTCCCGAGGCGCTGCTAGAAGCACTCCCCAACGCCAGAATGCCTTGCTGGCTCGTGCTGGTACTGGCAACCGTCAGGATCGCCTGCGTGATCGGCGGCCCCGCGGCGAAAATCGCGATGCATCCCTTGTTCGGCAATGGCCCGCAATTGGTAAAGGTGCTGGTCGCGGGAACCGGAGCGATCACCGCGCTGCTCACCGCATCCGCGTTCGCCGAATGCGTGATGCCCGGCAGCTTCTGGAAGAAACTCGGCGGATTCGTATTGTTGTTAACGATGCCGAGCGCACTGGCGCATCCGCCGCCGAACGTATTGTCGCCCGCGTTGTAATAAACTTCGTCGCAGCCGGTAATTTGCGGGAAGCTCGCGATCTGCGTGCCGTTGCGCACGTCGATGATCTGCGCCGGCCCCGAGCAGCCCAGATATAATTCGTAATTCGGGCCCATCGCCGCCCCGTTGGGCGCGCAGCCGATCAGCGGGAACACATTCGTTACGCGCAACGCGACCGGATCCACTACCGCCACCGCACCGTTGCCGCCTGTATCGCCAGGTCCATTTTGCGGAATGGAGATATAAAACATTCCAGTCAGCGGTGAATAGGCGGGCTGCTCGACGCCGCCCACCGCGTTGGGCGTTCCGTTGGTCCCGTCGAATTTGATCTGCTTCAGGATCTGATGATGCGCCCCAGTCACGACCGGTGCCGAAGAGATCAGCGTGATAAACGGCACGCTGGACGCTTTGCCGATATTTTGTTCCGAAGGATTGGCGATCAGCACCACGTCGTCTTTCGGATCCCAATCCAGCTCATCGGCGCGGAAGCAGCCACCGGTATTGATCACGTCGGTCACCGTCTGATCGAGGATGCTGACCACCTTCGCGCTGCTGTTGCAGTTGTCGTTAACGTAGGCTGTTGCCAGATTCGAGTTCTTCGTGATCGGTCCCGAGAATGTCGGCGAATCTCCCAGCCAAACTTCGGAGTGGTGAACGGTGATCACGCCGTTGGGGCCGCTGATTTCGTTGTGCCCCGGCACGTTCGGATCCGTGGGGAATCCCGCGAATGCGGTCGCACCCTTCGGCGTGATCTGTAAGAGAGTCCCTGTATTAAGGTCGATCACGTCGAGCGACGCATTTGCATCATCGGCCAGAAAGTACGCTCTGGCGAACGGATCGACGAAGCTTATATCCAACTGGCCGACGGACTGGCCGTTCGGCAACGGTATGGCGCGAGCCACACTGTAGGTCGTCGACGGCGGCGCCGCAGGAGCCACGCCCTGGCAAAGGAATAATACGGTTGCGATCGCCACTCCAATACCGGCGATCCGGCCGCTTCTGCCGCTCTTCAGAAATGAAACTTTCATGGTTGCTTTCCTCCCGTTGTTGGCGCGTCCCGCGCCGGCACTTCGGACTCGCATAAGACTCCGGAGCTCGATAAGTATACGGCAAGCGATTTGGATTTCAATGAGTTTGTCCAATAAATCGCAAAAAAGTCTGCATGCCTCTCTTGCCGCGAAAATCCTCAGCGAATCCAAAGCTATTCTTCAGTCATCTCTCAGCGGACCCTCAGACATCCGCCATCGCGCAGTGATATTGTTGTAGGCTGCTTCGTTCAGGACGATGGGAGGAGATGCGCATGAGTAAACGTGTGACGTTCACATTGACGATCACTATGGCTATCGCCGGTGCGATCGCGTTCAGTCACAAAACGGTAATCGCGCAGGATAAGAAGATGGCGAGCATCGCCGCCGTCCCCGGCCAGCTCGGCGGCCAGGACGTCACCGGTCCTTACGAGGTAGTGCCCGGCTGGCCCAAACCGCTTTCGGCTTTGCCCGGCAACGAAAAGTGGACCTGGGGAGCGGGCCAGGGCGTGTTCGCGGAATCTCCGAACCGCGTCTTCTATCTGCAGCGCGGCGAGCTGCCGAACATCGAACGGCCCAAGCGCGTGAAAATCGCTCCCAGCATCGACTTCCCCATCGGCCGGCTGCCCTGGCGCGACGCAACCGCCTCCAGCCCGCCCGGACGCCTCGAAACTCCCGATGGCAAAATCGGCGACGATCTCGACGTCGGCACGCCGGACGTGGATTACAAATGGGCGCACTGCATCGTCGTGCTGGACGAGCAAGGCAACCATATTGAGGATTGGTCGCAGTGGGACAAGATGCTGCGGCGTCCGCATTCCATCTACATCAGCCCGTACGATCCCGAAAAGCGCGTCTGGCTGGTGGACGATTACCGCCACGCCATCTTCATCTTTACTCACGACGGCAAAAAGCTTCTGCAAACCATCGGCGAACCGAACGTCCACGGCGCCGACGACAAACATTTCTTCCGGCCCACGTTCATTGAGTGGCTACCGGACGGAACCTTCTTCGTCGCCGACGGCTACGTCAACACGCGCGTCGTGAAGTTCGACAAGAACGGAAAGTATCTGCTGTCCTGGGGCCAGAAGGGCACGCCGCCCAACGATAAGCGTCCCGGCTATTTCAACACCGTCCATGGTCTTGCGATCGATCTGCCCACGCGTCACGTGTTTGTCAGTGATCGTCAAAACCGCCGCATCCAGGTCTTCGACGAAAACGGCAAATATCTCTATGAATGGTACGTCGGGGACGCGCCCACCGATCTGCATCTGATCTACATCGGCCAGGACCGCGCGCTGTGGGCCTTCGACCGCGGCACGAACAAGATGATCAAGTACGATCTAGAAGGCCATTACCTGTATTCCTGGGGCACCTTCGGCGATTTCCCCGGCGGCTTCTGGGGCATTCACGGCATCAACGTCGATACCGAAGGCAACTTCTACGTCGCCGAAGTCGACAACGGCCGCCTGCAAAAGTTCCGTCCGCGCGCGGGCGCGAATCCGGAGTATCTCGTCAGCAAGCCCGTCGCCCGCGTGTGGAAGTAAACGACCGGCGGGCTGCACGGCGATACGGCTCTGAGTAGTGTCGCTAATATCGCGTCATCCCGAATCCCGGCTTCAGCCGGGTGAAGGACCTGCTGTTCGCCAGTGTTGATAGCATCGCCGATACAACCCCTGGCGTAAGCCAGGGGATACGGCTCGACCCGTCAACATCAGCTGAATCACGCCTCTATGATGCACGAATTTCGCGCGCCGTCGAGTCACCGACCGCGAAACAAAAGCAACCGCACGACAAACATTTTTCCCGACCGTGTGAACCGCAAGCTGCCCTCAACGTGCCAAACATGACCCGCGCGCACGGCTAAAATCCGCCGAATGAATCGGATCGCACTTTCGAAAAAAACAACGCGCACAGACGCTCTACACGAGGTTTTTCGGACCTCGGGAATACCTCGGATAGGGTCCGCGCTCCGATCGATTCTAGCCCCGCTAGCGCCCCCGCAATGGCCATTTGCGATTTTCAAAAAATCCGGCCCCCGAATCGAGCGGCCGGCGCGCCTTGTCGTACGATATTTCGTAGATGGTCATCCTGCTTTTTCCTGTCCTGGCGTGCGTCCTCGCCGTACCTCTCATCTATTTCGGACTCTCCATCCCGCTTTCGCTCGTCATTGCCTTCGTGGTGAGCGGCGCCGCCACATGGTTCATCGTTCGCGCGTACAAGAAAGCCAGGCACCGCCTCGACAATCAGTGGCGAGGTTGACTTTCAGCAAAGCATCTCCCGAATTGTTGTATTCTGCAATAGATTCGGTCTTCACCCCGGTTGTTTTCAAATGTGAGGAGGGCTCATGCGCCACGTCGTTTCGAAAAATGCCTTAAAGTCCGTCATGAATTGTTTTGGAATTGCCGCACTGGGCTGCACGCTCACCGGAGCGCTGATCGCCCAACAACTCATCCCACCCTCGGATGCCCAAAAGAAACCGCGCGCCAGCAACATGACGCTGTTGGGCTGGAACGATCTGCAAGCGCGCAGCGCGTATCAGCCGGTGATCGAAAAGCAGGGCACGCGCTGGATCGCCTACATCGGCCATCACGGCGGCGAGGCTCTGAATCCGCAGACCGGCAAGATGGAGCCCAACGGCACTTCCATTGTTGATGTCACCGATCCCAAGAAGCCGAAATATCTGGTCCACATTCCCGGCGAGCCCAAAGAAAAGACGGGCGAGTTTGGCGGCGCGTCCATGGTGCGCGTCTGCGCCGGCGATCAGCTGCCGCACGGCGTCAAAGGCAAGTATTATATGTTGCGCGCCTACGGCAACACGCGCCACGAAATGTGGGATGTCACCGATCCCGCCAAGCCCGCGTTGATGAACATCATTGAAGACGGCCTGCGCGATACGCACAAAAATTTCTGGGAATGCGATACGGGTATCGCGTATCTGGTGTCGGGTCCCGTGGGCTGGCGCGTGGTGCGCATGCTACAGGTGTACGACCTGAGCGATCCGGCCAAGCCCGTCTTCATCCGCAATTTTGGATTGCCGGGGCAGGAGCCGGGCGCGAAGGGTCCCACGCCGGGCGGTGTGCACGGCACGGTTTCCACCGGCTCGAAAGGCAATCGTGTTTACGTCGCCTATGACAACGCGCGCAACGGCGTGATCCAAATTCTGGATCGCGACAAATTGATCCACGGAGCTCCCGAGGTCACCGAAGCGAATCTGAAATATCCGGAAATCGCACGTGTGGATATGCCGGAGGACATTGGCGGACACAACGTCATCCCCATGCTGCAAATGCCTCTGCCGGAATTTGGCATGCAGAAATTCGGCAAGACGAAAGATTTCCTGCTGGAGGTCGGCGAGACCACGCCGAACGAATGTCAGGAATACCGGCAGATGATGCGCATCTTCGACATCTCTACCGAGTCGAAGCCCATGGGCGTTTCCACCTGGACCGTTCCCGAAGACAGCGGCAATTTCTGCAGCGCGGGCGGCCGCTTCGGCACGCACTCTTCGAACGAAAACATGACGCCGATCTTCTATAACAAGGTGGTGTTCATCGCGCACTTCAACGCCGGCGTCCGCGCCGTGGACGTCCGCGATCCCTATCATCCAAAGGAAATCGGCTACTACATCCCGGCGATCACCGCCGCGACAGACAAGCGCTGCGTCGGCGACGAAAAAACCGGCCACTGCAAGATCGCGATCCAGACAAACAACGTGGAAGTGGACGACCGCGGCTACGTCTATGGCGTGGATCGCGCCAACACCGGCATGGTGATTCTGGATCTGAGCGGCCCGGCGAGAAACTCGGCGGATTATTCCAAAGCCGTGAAGTAAACATGCGCGGCGGAGCGCCTTAACGCCAACCGCCGCGTGACGCTCGGTTCATGGGAGTGGGTCCGGCTCCCCTGCCTAAGAATTACTTGGCTTTCAGTCCATCGCGCCAGGCAATTACGTCGAGCTCACCTCGCACTGCGTCCTCAACAGGGATAACCGGATGCACCTGGAACACAAACGAAGGCAGCATCGAACAGAACTTGTGAATGGTCACCGGATCGTCGCACTCCATCAACATATGGCCGCCCCATTCGCCCACGCGGATTACGAAAAACTCGATCTTGAAATTGGCCGGCGCCTTCCACTGGCCAAACACTTCGAGGATTCGCTTCTGCGCGTTCTCATACTCCATCGGCGAGCCTTGCGGGCGCTCGAACCAGCTGATTATATATTTCATGTGTCCCTTTCGGATTCAAATGGAAGGACCGATCACAGTTCGTCAAAAAGCATTGCCGGGTTTGTTGCCGTAACAGATCCGCCGTTTTAATCTAGCCTAGTGTACTCGATCAACGGCGCCAACACCGGGGTCCGTGTATACAATAAAGGTAATGAAAACCGCATACGTCCTCGTTCTCGCCGCGCTTGCCACGGGTCAAGCGTGGGCCCATCACTCCTTTGCGGCCGAGTACGATAGCTCCAAGCCGATCACCATTACAGGGGCCGTTACCAAGGTCGAGTGGACCAATCCGCACGCGCGGCTCTACGTCGACGTGAAGGATGACAAGGGCACCGTCACCAACTGGAATTTCGAGCTCGGTGGACCGCTGCAGCTCAACCGCCTTGGCTGGCATCGCGAATCGGTGAAGGCCGGCGATCAGATCAAGGTGGAAGGCTATGCCGCAAAGGACGGTTCCAACATGGCGAACGTCCGCAACGTGATTTTCGCCGACGGCCGCAAGGTGTACGCGGGCACGCAAGGCGAAGGAGCTGCTCCGCAGGAAAATGCTCCGAAAGATGCTCCGAAAGAAAATGCTCCTAAGGGCAAGGACTCGCAGTAACTAACGATCGCGGCCCGCTACGTGGGCAGGCCGGCCGCCTTTACGCTACTGTTTCTTTTTGCCGCCGCGATCCACCGAGGGCGGGCGGTTGAACTTCGCATCGTCCAGTGCCACGTTCTCCTGAATCTTCGTGATGCGGATCGTGGAATGCGTCGCGATTTCCGTGCGCGGACCCGCAGGCTCGTTGTGAATGCGGTACGGATATTTCACGCCGTGCCCGGCGTCGCGGTAATCCAAATAGTCCACCTGAAACGGGCTCACGCCGGAGTGCGTCGGCAGTTCGGTACGACGGCGCACTAGCAGGCCGGTTTTCGCGTCGAAGTACATGCGCACGGGCAGACCTTCGGCGGGCTCGCCCAACACGACGTAAGCGTCTGCGCCGTTGACCTTTTCGATCGCCTCGGTCTTCAGCTTCGGATACTCTTTGGCGATGTCGAGCGCATCATAAAAATCGGCGTTGCGCGTTTCGCGAATCCGCTCCACGTCAATTCCCGGAGCATTCACGCGGCCGCGCGCGTCCTGCACCCACGGACCCTTACCATCCGCGCCGCTGGTTTGCGTAACATCCTTCGTCTTGGCGATCCGCAGCACCAGGTTGGGAGCCTTTTGAGAAATCTCAACGGTCCCCGGTGATGGGATGCTGCCGCCGGGCCCCGTGGGAAGATCCTGGGTCGCGGTGATCACGCGGGTCGTAATCTTGCGGATGTTCTGTTCGCCGCCGATGGCCGTGATGTATTTCGAGATCAACTGCTCCGGCGCAGGCAGGGCGGGGCCAGGTTCTTTTTCCTTGAAGTAATCGCCCACCGGAAGGGCAACTGTGCCCACCGGGACGGGTTTGCCCTGATGGCAGGTATAGCACGTGATCACGCGCTCGTCTTTGAAGTAGCGCCGGTTGATGTCCATCATCATGGTCATCATGTCGCGCGCGGTGTCCTTGGTTTTCTTCTCGTCCAACTCCCACTTCATGTCCGCGGCGTGGCAGTATTCGCAATCCACACCCAGCTCGCCGGAGATCAGATGCATGCCCTGATTCAAACTGTCGGACGGCGTCGCGCCCAGGACCTTGAGGTTCTTATATACCTCTGACGAGGGCGGTACAGGCTTTCCGGATTGTGCGAGCAAGCTGCCGGCGCCGAGCAACAGAGCAGCGGCGAAATAGCGCGATGCCTGGAATCGCGATGGTTGTGCAAAGAATTTCATGATAAAGAAAATGCCCCTCAGCAAAGATTGACGGCCGCAGCTTTCGTGTCGATACCGCGGCTACAGCCGCGGCTTTCCTGCCGACGCCGCGACTGAAGATATCGTTGCAATCGTATCACGGAGCGGCCAGACGGTCCGTTCAAGCCGGTGCAGTTTTCGGCAACGGAACCTCGCGGGCGCCGCCGTGATTTAAGACCAAGATCTGAGAACAATGTGATGCAGGCCCAATGAAGGAGCCGTCTGCGGCGTCAAGCTCGACGCGCCGCCTCGATGGCCGCGACGTCAATCTTCTTCATCTTCATCATCGCGGCAAAGGCACGTTTTGCCTCGCCGCCACCAGCGGCCATCGCATCGGTGAGCGTGCGCGGGGTAATCTGCCAGGAGAGCCCCCAGCGGTCTTTGCACCAGCCGCACTGACTTTCGGCGCCGCCATTGCCGACAATCGCGTTCCAGTAACGGTCCGTCTCTTCCTGATTGTCCGTCGCGATCTGGAAAGAAAACGCCTCGCTGTGTTTGAACATGGAGCCGCCGTTGAGACCGATACACGGAATGCCGACAACGGTGAACTCCACCGTGAGCACGTCGCCTTTCTTGCCGCTCGGATAATCGCCTGGGGCTTTGTGAACAGAGGTCACGTGGCTATCCGGAAAGGTAGCTGCATAGAACTGCGCCGCCTCGTGCGCGTCCTTGTCAAACCAGAGACAGATGGTGTTCTTTGCCTTCATGTTCGTGTGCTCCTTATGCTCGATCGGGCCGACCCCTCCGGTCTGGTCGATTCATCCCTACTTTTTTCCAAGCTGTTTGCGAACCGTTTCCAGCTCGCGCCGGTGTTGGGCGCTGGATTTGGGATAGTCGATTTTCATCTTGTCCAGCGTTTCGAGAACGATTTTGGAAACGATGATCCGCGCATTGGGCTTATCATCGGCCGGGACGATGTACCACGGCGCGTGCTCGGTGGACGTGGCGCTCAGGCAATGCTCGTAGGCGCGCATGTAATCTTTCCAGTACGCGCGCTCCTTGACATCGTCCACGCTCAGCTTCCAATTCTTGTCGGGGTCGTCGATGCGCGCCAGCAGGCGCTTGCGCTGTTCTTCCTTGGAGAGATGCAGGAAAAATTTCACTACGTGTGTGCCGTTGTAGTTCAGGTGACGCTCCAGGTCGACCATGGAGCGGTAGCGATGTTCCCACAGCGACGGCTTGTCGGGGTGCGGCACGTTTTCGCCTTGCAGAATTTCGGGATGTACGCGCAGGATCAGTACCTCTTCGTAGTAAGAGCGGTTGAAGATGCCGATCTGCCCGCGCTCGGGAAGGCGGCACGTGGCGTTCCACAGAAAATCGTGCGCCAGCGCCTCGGGCCCCGGATGCTTGAAGCTGTGAGTCTGGCAGCCTTGCGGATTCACACCGGACATCACATGCTTGATCACGCCGTCTTTGCCGGCCGTGTCCATACCCTGGAAAATCAGCAGCAGAGCGTAGCGATTCGAGGCGTATAGCTTGCTTTGCAGCGTGGTCAAAGACTCGACGTGGTGCAGCAGCTGCTCATGATAATCGTCTTTCGATGAGTAGAAGCATTCAACGCGCGTGGGCCATTTGGCGAGTTTCACGGCATGGCCTTCCGCGACGCGAAACTTTTTGGGATCGATCTTGGACCGGTGGGCTGCCATCTGTGGCCATCGTAACGCAAATCGCTTTTTCGTAGCGAGTCATTCTGACGTTAGTCGCCGCGTGAAGCAGTGGGAGTCCCTGCTCGATGACTCTCGCGGCTCGGAAACAGCCGTAACATCGGACGGCGCCCGCTACCGAGCCCGCGAGGTTATGGAGCGGCGGCACTACAGAGCCGCGACAGTGATGGAGCGGGGCAGCTCCCCATTAAGCCGGCCCACCACACGCGCTGCTGCGAGGTCTGGTAACGGGCGCGCAAGTTTTGTTAAAGCGCTGGAAGGAGGGATATATAATTGGACGTTGGAACTGGGCGGGTCCGCTCACGTTTTTTTACTTATTTTTAGGGGAGTTCGTCATCATGCAGATCGATTTTCGGAAGTTTGCCGCGCCCGCGGCACTGGCGCTGTTGTGTGCGCTGGGTGCGCCAACGGCCAGCGGCCAGGCGCGCGACACCCGCCCGGCGGAGCAGGTATTTAAGAATGTCCAGTCTATGAAGGGCATTCCGGCGGACGAGTTTATGTCCACCATGGGATTCTTCGCCGCCTCGCTCGGCATCAGCTGCAGCGATTGCCATACGGCGGAAAGCGGCGGCAATTGGGCTGCATACGGCGACGATACCGATCGGAAACGGCGCACGCGCGCCATGATCGCCATGA
>Ga0075522_10002232_pt1 | contig 14512 bp, 15 predicted proteins | sample NGEPerA_FD_74796 | JGI IMG/M metagenome (GOLD analysis project Ga0075522, IMG submission 74796) | Arctic peat soil microbial communities from the Barrow Environmental Observatory site, Barrow, Alaska, USA - NGEE PermafrostL2-A | ecosystem: Environmental > Terrestrial > Soil > Wetlands > Peat ... | reverse complement strand
GCGACCGCGATTTCGATCCGCAGCTTGGGCAGGAAATTCACCACATATTCGGCGCCGCGATAGACCTCGGTGTGGCCCTTCTGGCGGCCGTAACCCTTGACCTCGGTGACGGTCATGCCGCTGACCCCGATCGCGGTGAGCGCCTGGCGCACCTCGTCAAGCTTGAACGGTTTGATAATGGCAACGACGAGCTTCATTGGTCAGGCCTTCATGTCCAAAATCTTCATTTCCGAGCTCTTCACTTCCAGGATTCCGAAAAGTCGGAGGCGCGTTGATCGGCGCCCGGTTCAAGTCTGGCATCTTTCCGCGCAACTGGCACAAAAAGTTGCAGGTCCGGCCGAAAAACAATGCAGGTTTTGTTCGCGCCCGGCAGCCCCCTGTACAGCAGCGCGGATCATCCGCCAAGATGCGGCGCCAAGGCCCGCGGTTTTGCTGGCCGCAATGGTCACCGTAGGGGAATGAAATGTCGGACCGATCCTGGTTTTTGGCGTTCGACGGTCAGCAGCACGGCCCCTATCCGGAGGGTCAACTGCGCGAATTCATCGCCGAGGGCAGGATTACGGCGGACACCATGGTCTGGACCGAGGGAATGGCAGATTGGCAAAACGCCGGGGATATTCCAGGCCTGTTCGTGCGCGCCGCGGGACCGCCGGGTCTGCCGCGTTCGGGCGTCCCTCTGGCGGCCGCAGGCGACGACGGTGGCGGACCGCTTTCGATCGACATCGGACTGTGGGATCTGCTCGGCCGGGGATTGCTGTTTGTGATCGGATTCCTGCTGGTGATCCCGGCGCCGTGGGCGGCGACGAATTTCTATGGCCGGATGATTTCCCGGCTCCGCGTGCCCGAGCGACCCCACCTCGGCTTCACCGGCCAGATTGGAGATATCTGGTACGTCTTCGTGGTGATGGCGCTCTTGACCTACGCGGAATTCAGCGGAATCCACTACCTCAGATATATTCTCATTCCTGTTCAGGGTTATCTGTCCTGGATGTCGGTGCGATGGATCGCCGCTAATTTCAGTTCCGATGGACGCCAGCTTCCGATCGCCTTTGACGGCAGTGCGCTGACCTATGTCGGCTGGCACCTGCTGATCTCGCTTTCTTTCGTCACTATCATCGGCTGGGCGTGGGTGGTCACGGCCTGGACGCGGTGGATCTGCCGCAATCTCAGCGGCACGCGGCGCGAAATCCTGTTCAATGCGACGGGATTGGAAATGCTGTGGCGGAGCCTTGTATTCGGTTTGGCCTCGGTGCTGGTCATCCCGATTCCATGGGTGCTGCGCTGGTATACCCTTTGGTATGTGTCGCAATTCGAGCTGGTCGAGCGGACGGCCTGAACCGAACCTCGCGGCGTCACTTGCGTTGGCGCAGCGAGCCTTCCTGGGCCACCGACGCTACCAGCGTGCCGTCCTGCTTGAAGATCATGCCGCGGGTCAGGCCGCGCCCGCCCTGCGCGCTCGGCGAATCCTGGGCGTACAGCAGCCATTCGTCGGCCCGGAACGGGCGGTGAAACCACATCGCGTGGTCGAGGCTCGCCGGCATCATCCGCTTGTCGAACAGCGTGCGGCCGTAACGCGCCATCGCCGCGTCGAGCAGCGAGAAGTCCGACGCATAGGCCAGCGCGCACATATGCAGCGCCGGATCGTCTGATAGTTTCGCCGCGGTGCGGATCCAGACATGGATACGGCCGTCGTCGATCTTCTGGCCGAAATAGCGACCGAGCTCGACCGGGCGCAGCTCGATCGGGCGATCGGATTCGTAATAGCGGCGGATGAATTCCGGCATCTCCCGGAACATCGGCTGCTTGGCCACCTCTTCGGCGGTGAGCTTTTCCGGCGGCGGTACGTCGGGCATCTTGTCCTGATGATCGAACGCGCCCTGCTCCTCGATATGAAACGACACCATGATCGAGAAGATCGCATTGCCGTGCTGGATCGCGGTGACCCTTCGGGTCGAATAACTCTTGCCGTCGCGCAGCCGCTCGACCTCGTAGATGATCGGAATCTGCGGATCGCCGGGCAGGATGAAATAGCAATGCAGTGAATGCGGCAGCCGGCCTTCGACGGTGCGGCACGCTGCCACCATCGCCTGGCCGATCACCTGTCCGCCGAACACCCGCTGCCAGCTCGTTTTCGGGCTGTTGCCGCGAAACATGTTGACTTCGAGCGGCTCGAGATCGAGCACGGAAATCAGGTCAATCAGGCCTTTGGACATGGCAGCGCTTCCGGTTTGGTCGATTCATCAGGCAATGACGAGTGCTTGGGGAACCTGTTTCGCCCAGCTATATACTGATGGCAAGGGCGTGAGGTAGCAGGTTCGGAAATGTCGGCACAGCGAAGCATTGTCATTGGCGGCGGCGCGTTTGCGGGTCTGGGACTGGCGCTGGCGCTGCGCCAGGGTCTCGGGCCCGATATTCCCATTATCGTGGCCGATCCGGCGCTGGCAACGCGGCCGAGCCGCGATCCACGCGCCACCGCGATTGTCGCGGCCTGCCGACGGCTGTTCGACGCCATCGGGGTCTGGGACCAGGTCGCCAGCGAGGCGCAGCCGATCCTCGACATGGTGGTGACCGATTCCAAACTGCAGGACGCCACCCGTCCGGTGTTCCTGACCTTCGCCGGCGAAGTCGAGCCGGGCGAGCCGTTCGCACACATGATCGAAAACCGGCATCTGATCGACGCGCTGGTCACCCGTGCGGAGGCCGAGGGCATCGATCTTAAGGCCACCGCAGTGACGAATTTCGCCGCGCGTGCCGACGGTGTCGCGGTGACGCTGGCGGACGGCAGCACGATCGAGGCGAGCCTGCTGGTCGCCGCCGACGGCGCCCGTTCGAAATTGCGCGAATATGCCGGGATCGCGACCCATGGCTGGGACTACGATCAAAGCGGCATCGTGGTCACGATCGGCCATGAGCGCGATCACCACGGCCGCGCCGAAGAGCATTTCCTTCCCGCAGGGCCGTTCGCGATCCTGCCGCTGACCGGGCAGCGCTCGTCGCTGGTCTGGACCGAAAAACGCGCCGAGGCCGCGCGTGTCATCGCGCTCGGCGCCGATGAATTCCACGGCGAACTCGAGCAGCGCTTTGGACTGCATCTCGGCGAGATCAAGGCGCTGGATGCGCCGCGCGCGTTCCCGCTCGGCTATTTCGTCGCCCGCGCCTTCATCGGCGAGCGGCTGGCGCTGGTCGGCGACGCCGCGCATGTGATTCACCCGATCGCGGGTCAGGGCCTCAATATGGGTCTCAAGGATGTCGCCGCGCTTGCCGAGGTGATCGTCGATGCGGCGCGACTCGGCATCGACCTCGGCCAGGCCGACGTGCTCGACCACTATCAGCGCTGGCGGCGGTTCGACACCATGGCGATGGGGCTCGCCACCAATTCGCTCAATCTGTTGTTCTCCAACGAATCGACGCTGCTGCGCACGGTGCGCGATATCGGGCTCGGCCTGGTCGACCGCACCCCGCCGCTGAAAAGCCTGTTCATTCGCCAGGCCGCAGGATTGTCCGGCGAAGTGCCGCGGCTGTTGAAGGGCGAGGCGCTGTAGACGCGATCACGTCGTCCCCGCGAAGGCGGGACCCATATCCCCGGCGTAGCCGATAGTGGGAGGCATCTGCTTCATTGCTGAAACGAGAATCCGCGCCGTATGGGTTCCGGATCGCGTTCGCTACGCTCGCTGTCCGGGACGACATATATTTGTGGTTTACCGCGCGTCGTTCGACACCACAAAAGCCGCGACCGCATCGATCATCGCGGGATCGAGCGGGCGTTCCGGCTCGGTGTAGGCTTTCAAATCGTCAGCCTCGTCGGTGACATCGACCAGGACGTGGTTCATGTCCGGGAGCCAGAGCGTTTTCGCCACCGCCGCCGCGGCGGACAGCGCGATGAAATCCAGACGCGCCACCTGGCGGTCGCGGCCGCCGCCGATGATCAGGATCGAATGCTCGACCAGCTTCAAGGGATCGATCGGGTCCTGCGTGAACGCCGAGGCGATGCTGGGCTGCATCGACGGTGGAATCGGCAGCCCGCGCGGCGGCGGATCGACGATCTGCCCGGCCATGATGGCGTCGATCGCGTTGTCGATCGGCCCCAGCACGTCGGGGGGCAGCTGCTTCTTTTCGAGCTGGGCTTTCAGCAGGTCGCCCTGCCGCCGCGCCGCGGTGACCAGCAGGACCAGGCGATCGATGGGCACGCGCCGCGCCGTCAGGATCGCGACCAGGCCGCCCTCGCTGTGCCCGACCACCACCAGGCGGGAGAATTTTCCGCTGCTGCGCAGATAATTCACCAGCGCGGCGGCATCGTCGACATAATCCTTGAAGCGGAAATCTTCCGGCCGCCCGAATTGCGGCTTCCATCCGCCGGCGCCGCGCTTGTCGTAGCGCAAGGTAGCGATATTGCGCGCTACCAGCTGCTCGGAAAGCTTCTTCAGCGTCGCGGGTTTGGCCTCCGGCCCGTTGCCGTCATGATCGGTCGATCCGGAGCCGGCGATCAGCAGCGCGACCGGCGGTCGCTCCACGCCGGCCGGGACCGTCAGCACGGCGTCGATGGCGCCGACCTGGATTTTGCTCTCTTGAGCCGACGCGGCCGCGGCCATGCCGCAGAGGCCGAGGACCGCGAGTGCCGCAAGGAGCGTCGGTGCGCGCATCGGCTAATCGATCTTCCGCGCCTCTTCCGGCAGCATGATCGGAATGCCGTCGCGGATCGGATAAGCGAGCTTGGCCGAGCGCGAGATCAGCTCCTGCCGCGCCGAATCGAATTCGAGCGGCCCCTTGGTCATCGGGCAGACCAGGATTTCCAGCAGCTTGGGGTCGACGGTGCCTTCGAGGCGTTCGGGCGGGGATGTCATGCGTGGCCTCCAATGTTCGATTCCCTGTAGCATATTCGATTCGGGCATGTCGTTCTGTTGTCGCTATAACGACGCCATCCGGAGCATTTCCTCCAGCACGGCCTGCTGCTGCGCCCGCGGCAACGGTTTGTCCGACAGCGCAAAGCCGAGAAACGCCCAATAGAGAATTTGCGCGCGTGCGCGCGCCACATCGGCTGCAAGCCCGGAGGCCCTGAACTGGGCTTCCACGTAATTCAGCCGACGTCGGTCGATCGCCTGTACGGCTGCTTTGGCCGCAGGGTCGACCGTGGCCCAGCTGCGCACCGCATTCTCCAGCGCCAGCCGCTCGCCGAACACCCGGCGCAGCAGCCGCGGCAGCGGGTTGTCGTCAGCGGCGGCCTCGACATCGGCGATAATCTGTTCGGCGGCGACCTCGCGCCAATGCTGGAGGATGGCGGCGTGGAATGCGCCGATATCGGCGAAATGCCAGTAGAAGCTGCCGCGCGACACCCCCATCGCCTTGGCCAGCGGCTCGGCCTTCAGCGCCGCAAAGCCGCGCTCGGCAAGTGTTTTGAGGCCCTGATCGAGCCAGTCCTTCGCGGAAAGTTGATTGGCCATGTCCATCCCCGGCGACGGCTTACCATACACCACTGTATTGACAGTCGCCAGCGCTGGCTTTAATCACCATACAGTTCTGTATGGAGCGAACCAATGCATGACCTGCTGCTGCAAATTTCCGGGCTCGTCGCGATCGCGGCCGCCCTGGTCCACGGGGTGATCGGTGAAGCCAAGGTGCTTCCGCGCGCCACCATCGAGCCGCCGCGCCTGCGTACCCTGATCCGGCTGGTGTGGCAGGCCAGCACCGTGGCCTGGATCGGTTGCGGCGTGCTGCTGTTCGCGGCGCCCTGGATGGCGTCTGAGCCGGCGCGCCACTGGATCGTCGTGACGCTCGCCTGCGTGTTCGGGTTCGGGGCCTTGGGCAATGCCTGGGTGACGCGCGGCCGTCATTTCGGATGGATGGCGCTGAGCGCGCTGAGCGCGGTGGTCGTGTTGGCGGTGGCGGGGTATTAGCGGGCGACGCCTGCCTAGCCGAAATGCAGAGCCCCCGCCGGGCTACTGCAACCGATCCAGGCGCAGCCGCTGGCGCTCGTCGGTGAGGCGCCACGCTGCCAGATAGGAGGCGGCCAATGCCGACAATCCGCTGCCGCCTGATAACAGGAACATCAGCAGGATCTGGTATTTGACGGCCTCCAGCGGATCGAGCCCCGCCAGAATTTGACCCGTCATGATGCCGGGCAGCGTCACGATTCCCGCCGCCGACATCTGATTGATGATCGGCAACAGGCCGCGGCGGATGGCTTCGCGCACCAGCGGCGCGATCGCCTCGCGATAGCTGTCGCCGAGCGCAAGCCGCGCCTCGATTCCCGGACGTTCGCGGCGGACAGAACCCAGAAAACTGTCAAGCGACAGACTTGCGGCGTTCAACACATTGCCGAGAATGATGCCCGCCAGCGGTATCGCATAGTGCGGATCGAACCAGGGTTCCGGGCGAATCGCAGTGGTCAAGGCAAGGATGGCGGTCACGAAGGTGGCGAAGCCGACGCTGATGGCTCCGATGAGCAGATTTGAACTTCCCTTGAAGCGGCGCTCGGGACGCGCCGCCACCTCGCGCGCCGCCACCAGCACCATGACAAGAATGAGCAGCAGCGTCGCGGCGGGATTGTTCAGCGAAAAGATAAATCTCAGCACATAGCCGACCGCGACCAGTTGCACGACCATTCTTGCGGCGGCCAAAGCGAGCTGCCGATGCAGATGGAGCTTCAGCCAGATCGAAAGCACGGCATCCAGTACGATCAAGATGGCGGCTATCGCAATGTCGATCGGCGTCAACAGGATCGGAGTCATGCCGTCTCCATCTGTCCCGCCATCATGCGATAGCGCTGAACGCCCAGGCGCTCCGCCTGCGCCGGATTGTGGGTGACCAGCAGGATCGATGTCCCGGCCGTCATCCGCTCCCGCAACAATGCCTCGACCCTGATGACCGAGTCCTCATCCAGGGGACCGGTTGGTTCGTCCAGCAGCAAGATCGGTGGATCGGGCAATAACGCCCGCACCAGAGCCAATCGTTGCTTCTCGCCGGTGGACAATTGCGCAACCGGCGCATCGAGGAGATCGGCGCGAACGCCGAGGCGGGCCGACAGGGCGGCAATCTCGCCGCGGGTGCTTGCCGCGAAATGCTCGATCACCCGATCGGCCCACCATCCGGATTCCGCGGATACGTAGGTCGCCTGCCTTCGCCATTCCGGAGCGGGCATCGAGGCGCGCGCGCGTCCGTTCAGCCAGACCTCGCCTTCGCTGGGGTCGAGGTCGGCGATCATGCGCAGAAAAAGACTTTTTCCGGATCCCGACGGGCCGGTGATCGCCGCACAAGCGCCCTTGGTGAGGTTCAGCTCGAACGGGCCGGCGAACGCGCTCCGCAGCCGTTTCACAAGCAGCGCCGTCTGCATCGCCTGTCCCCGTGTTCAGCCGCGCCGCTTTATACCATACGCCACGCGATCGGCGGTGGTGGGGTATCAACAACCCAAGCCGTCACTTCGGGCCCGCGCGAAGAGCGCATCCCGGAATGACAAAAGGCTCGCGCTACTGCAGCGGCGGGTCGCCGCTGGTGCGCTTCTTGGCGAGATCCATCTCGGTGACCGCGATCAGGATTTCCGCGCGAGTCTTGAGGTCGGGCGCTTCCAGCATCGCCTGCTTTTCCGGCGGGCCATAGGGCGACATCATCGCCAGTGCATTGACCAGCGCCTCGTTCGGGGCGCTCTCGACGCCCTCCCAATCGACCTTGAGATTATTGGCTTTGAGGAAATCAGTCAGCACCTCGAGCAGCGCCTCGCGGTCGACCGCTTCCTCGCCCTTGCGCGCCGTGAAATCGTCGATGTAGGGAAAGTAATCCACCTTGCATTGCCGGTACGCGGTCAGCACCGTGACTTCCTCGACCACCTTGAAGCGCGCGATACCGGTGAGTTCGAGGATGTAGCGGCCGTCGCCGGCCTCGGCGAGCTGGGTGATGCGGCCGACGCAGCCGACCCGAAACAGCGCCGGCCTGGTTTCGTCATGCGAATGGGAAACGTCCGGCTGGATCATTCCGATCAGGCGATGGCCGTCGCGCAGCGCGTCGTCGACCATCGCCAGATAACGCGGCTCGAAAATGTTGAGCGGCATCTGGCCGCGCGGCAGCAACAGCGCGCCGGGCAGCGGAAACACCGGAATGGTGTGGGGAAGATCGCCGGGCCCGCGATAATCGGCATTGATCGGCATTTGCGGTCCCGGTGCTGGCCTGAGTTAACGCTGGCGCGTATTCTACCGCAGATGGGTCGACGCCGTCAGCGCAAACCCGATTGATGAACAAGACCGCTTTCCCGTGTCGCGGAATGTCCGCGTTACGAGAACAGGATCGTCGACAACCGCTTTCGTCCCTCGACGGTCGCCTCGTCGGCCGGGCCCCACGCCTCGAAGAACTGCACCAGCTGCTTGCGCGCGCCATCCTCGTTCCATTTGCGGTCGCGCTTGACGATTTCAAGCAGCTGCTGGGTGGCCTCGGTGCGATTGCCGCTGGCGTTGAGTGCGGTCGCAAGGTCGAATCGCGCCTGATGGTCGAGCGGGTTTGCGGCGACTTTCTGTTCCAGTTCGGTCACCGGTCCCAGCGCCTTGGCCTGTTCTGCGAGATCGATCGAGGCCTGTACCGCCTTGACCGCGGCGTCGTTGCGTTTGGATTCCGGCACCATGGCCAGCGTCTGCTTGGCCTGCTCGATGGCGCCGGTGGCGACGTAGCATTTCGCCAGTCCGGCCAGTGCGGCGATATTGGTGGCGTCTGCGGTCAGCACTTCGGCATAGATCGAGGCGGCGGTGGCCGGATCGCCCTCCGCCAGAACCGCTTCGGCCTCGGCCAGGATCTCGGCAATGTTGGGCTCACCTGCTCCGGGCATCCCGGCGGTCAGCTTGTCGATGAAGGCGGTGACCTGGCTTTCCGGCACCGCGCCCATGAAGCCGTCGGCGGGCTGGCCGTTGACGAAGGCGATCACGGCCGGAATCGACTGGATTCCCATCTGGCCGGGGATCGCCGGATGCTCGTCGATGTTCATCTTGACCAGTTTGACCTTGCCGCCCGCGGCGCGGACCGCCTTTTCGATGATCGGCGTCAGCTGCCGGCAGGGGCCGCACCACGGCGCCCAGAAGTCGATCAGCACCGGCTGGCGCTTCGATTCCTCGATGACGTCCTTCACGAAGGTCTGGGTGGTAGTTTCCTTGATCAGATCGGCCCCCGCCTGTGGCGCCGGTCCGCTGCCCTGCTCTATGATCGTCACGGGATCCTCGTCTGATGTCTCGGCAAAGTTCTTGGCGAATTTCTTGACAGATTGAAGCTGTTCTAGCACGGCTTGAGCCTTAATTGGCCCCTGGAGGCCCAATTTGCAATCGGTGGAACCGGGCTTGGGCGTTTTCGGGCCAATTCGGGTGTGGACGCCCGGAAAGCCGGCCGGCGGGCCGATTCAGCGGTCGTCCGCCTGTTGCATTCGGGGGCGGCATTTGGCATAGCTCTGCCCGTTGTCGGCGAGCGATCGCCGCCAAACTCTCGGATGCGGGTGTAGCTCAGTGGTAGAGCACGACCTTGCCAAGGTCGGGGTCGAGGGTTCGAATCCCTTCGCCCGCTCCAGGATTTTTCAGGATTGGCGACGTTCGACGAAGGCCCGCTGTCTCGGCGGGCTTTTCGTTTTGGAGGATGTACTTCGCCTCCCTCGCCACGTCTGCTTAACAGACTTGAATGCCGCGATGGTCGCCAACCGAGGCGGCCTTGCTCCAGCGATTCTGCAACGACGACCACGCGGCAGCGACGTTGAGCTGCGACGCAGGGATCATGGTCGGGTCGAAAATGCTACCGATCGGGAAAAAAGCACTCGCCGCTCGGGAAGAAAACGCGCGCCGGCCTGCTCTTGCGTCCCGGATTCGCGCTATACATAGCCGGATACGACGGTGCCCGGGGTCATATCGCAGTGCAGCACGGCCGATCGCCAAAATCGTCTCCCATGCAAACGGCGCAAAGAAATTTCTTCTCAAATTGATTTTCGTTTGACGCAGTCGACCTCTGCACGCTTCTCTCTTCCTGCGGATGTGATAAACACTTCGCGGTCTGACCTACCTCACTGCAGACGACCAAAAATACGTCTCTCGAAACGTTCAAAATAAAATAACAGGCGCAGCCGCCCTGGCTGCATAGGGGAGTACGCGATGAAATCGGCTTTAAATCGGTCTGTTCTGGCGTTCGCAGCAATCGCTTTTGTCGCGGGTGCCAGCCAGGTTAACGCTCAGCAAAAGGCCCTCCACTCTTATCAGTCCGGCACCAAGGAATTCTGGACCCATCCGCCGGACGACTGGTTCCTCGGCGACGAGACCGAAGCCCAGAAGGGCCTCGCACCGCCGTCGGGTCCGCCGACCGGCGCATCGGACGCCGAGCTGGCCTCGACGATCAAGAAGATCAAGCTGCCGCCGGGCTTCAAGATCGAAGTCTACGCATCGGGCGTGCTGGCCGCACGGCAGATGGCCTGGGGCGACAAGGGTACGCTGTTCGTCGGCTCGTTCGGCCTCGGCAACGTCTACGCCATCACCGACAAGGACGGCAAGAAAGAGGTCAAGACTGTCCTCAAGGGCCTCAACATGCCCACCGGTCTCGCCTTCAAGGACGGCGCGCTCTACGTCATCGCCGTCAACAAGCTGATCAAATACGATAACGCCGAAGCCAATCTCGACAAGCTCGGCGACGGCAAGGTGGTCTATGACGACATGCCGTCCTACGCCGCCCACGGCTGGAAGTACCTCGCCGCCGACAAGGATGGCTGGTTCTACATTCCATTCGGACCTCCCTTCAACATCGGCATTCCGCCGACCAGCAACTCGCAGATCCGCCGCGTCGATCCCAAAACCGGCAATGCTGAAATCGTGGCGCTTGGCGTCCGCAACAGCGTCGGCGGCGATGTCGATCCACGCTCCGGCAGATACTGGTTCACTGAGAATGCGCGCGACTGGATGAGCGACGATACGCCGAGCGACAAGCTCAACATGATCTCGAGGATGGGCGAGCACTTCGGCTATCCGTATTGCCACGAAGGCGACATTCCGGACCCGAAGTTTGCGATGGGTCACAAATGCGCGGAATTCACCCCGCCGGTGCTCAAGCTCGGCGCACACGTGGCTCCGCTCGGCATGAAGTTCTATACCGGCAGCCAGTTCCCCGCCGACTACAAGAACAACATCCTGATCGCCGAACACGGTTCGTGGAACCGGCATAAGTACCAGGGCGGCCGCATCGTGCGCGTGATCGTCGGCCCTGACGGCAAGAACCCGAAGCAGGAAGTGTTTGCATCGGGCTGGATCGAAGGCGACCAGGGTTATCTTGGCCGGCCGGACGATATCCTGCTCGACAAGGATGGTTCGATTCTCGTTGCCGACGACTGGGCCGGCGCGATCTATCGCATCAGCTACAAGAAGTAAGCACTTCACCATCGGAGGCTGCGGCTGCTCGGGAACGAGTGGCCGCAGTTTCGCGTTTTACGGATTCGCTCGTTGCGCCCAACGATAAAGTTCAGAACGGGAATGCCGATCATGCGCCGCCGATTCGTATTTGACGTGTTATGCGGCCTCGCGCTGGGGCTATCGGCGCTTGCGAGTCCTCCGGCCCAGGCCGCCGACGCCGCCGCGGGCAAGGAAAAGGCCGAATTATGCGCCGGCTGTCACGGCGAAAACGGCATCTCGCAGACCGAGAACATTCCGTCGCTGGCGGGCCAGCAGGATCAATTCATCCAGTGGCAGCTGGTGTTCTTCCGCAGCGGCGCGCGCAAGAACGAGCAGATGCAGCAGATCGCCGAGCAGATCAACAACGAGGATATCCGCACGCTCGGAGCTTATTTCGCCTCGCTCGCCCCGCCCGCCAAGGCGGCGACGCCCGACGACAATCCGGATTTATCCAAGAAGGGTGAGCAGGCGGCCGTCGGACGGCGCTGCGCCTCCTGCCACACCGACACGTTCGCGGGCACCAAGGCCGTCGCCCGCCTCGCCGGCCAGCGCGAGGAATATCTGGTCAAGGCGCTGCACGACTACAAGTCGGGCGTCAGGTCCGGCGGCGCCGGCGCGGCGATGTCCGATGTCGCCTATCCCCTGAGCGACGAGGAAATCACCGCCCTCTCGCATTACCTCGCGTATCTGTAGAGTTCTCAACTCTCTGGAGTTCTCAACCCTCGCAACGCGTGGAGAGGTTGAGAAGATCGGCCCGGCGCGGGCTAATGCGAGGCTCGCTGCCGCTCATAGGCCTTCAGATGGGTGTAGGCGGTGCGCAGCCTCGGCACCGGAACCTTGCCGGCATCGCCGCGCGCGATCAGATCGCCGATCACGTGATCGGCTTCTACGGGGGCGCCAGCCCTGATGTCGCGGAACATCGATGCGGTCATCTGCGAACCCTCGGCGGTCAGCATGCCGCGGGTGCGTTCCAGGAACGGCGCGCGGGGGGCGTAGCCTTCGACGGAGGCGACCGCGCTGCATTCATCGAGCATGCCCAGGATAAAATCCTTGCCGCCGGGCGCAGCCAGGATATTGCCGACCGAGGTCCGCATCAGGCAGGTCGATGCCGCCAGCGACGCGAGGAACACCCACTTCTCCCACATCTCCTGAATAATATGTTCGCTCGCCACCGCGCCGAACTTGCCGCTCGCCATGATATCGGCGATGGCGCGGACCCGGTCCGACAGCTTGCCGTCGCGTTCGCCGAAATTGAGCGACTGCATCGGCGCGAGCTGAACCACCTCGCGATGTTCGTTGAGCGTGACGGCGATGGCGCAGAGGCCGCCGAGCACCCGCCCGGCTCCGAATTTCTGGTCCAGCACGTCCAGATGCAGCATGCCGTTGAGCAGCGGAATGATCGCGGTCTGTGGTCCCACCGCCGGCGCGAACGACTTGATGGCGTCGTCGAGATCGAACGCCTTGCAGCTCAGCAGCACCACGTCGAATTTTTCGGCGAGCTTGTCGGCCTGCACCGCCGGCGGGTCTTTCAGCGTGACGTCGCCGTTCGGGCTCTTGATGACGAGCCCGGCCGAAGCCAGTTCGGCGGCGCGCCGCGGGCGCACCAGAAAGGTGACGTCGCGGCCGGCCTGCAGCATCCGGCCGCCGAAATATCCGCCGATGGCGCCGGCGCCGACCACGAGAATGCGCATGGGATCACTCCTTTTTGTTGTTGTTTTAGAGGGCGAATGGCGAGTCGCGAATGGAGAATGGAGAATGGAGAATGGAGAATAGAGAATAGAGAATAGAGAATAGAGAATAGAGAATAGAGAGAGGGGCAATTGCCACTCGCCATTCGCCTTCTTACCACTTCTCCCCGAACGGGCGAATTTCAAGCTCGAAGGTCCAGGCGCTGCGCGGCTGCTGGTACAGCTGCCAATAGGAGGCCGCGACCGAGGCCGGCGGCATCAGCAGATCCGGATTGTCCAGCGCCTCCCTGCCCCACAGCTGCTCGCGGCGCTCGCGCACCCAGGCGGTGTCGACGCCGGAATCGATGATCAGATGGGCGACGTGAATGTTCTTCGGCCCGAGTTCGCGCGCCATCGATTGCGCCACCGCGCGCAAACCGAACTTGGCGCTGGCAAAGGCGGCAAACCCGCTGCCGCCGCGCAGGCTCGCGGTGGCGCCGGTGAAGAAGATATGGCCCTGGCCGCGCGGCAGCATCAGCCGCGCCGATTCGCGGCCCGCCAGAAAACCGGCCCAGCAGGCCATTTCCCAGACTTTCCGGAAAACGCGATCGGTGGTCTCCAGGATCGGAAAATTGACGTTGGCGCCGACGTTGAAGATGGTGACTTCGAGCGGCGCATGCTTGTCGGCGTCATCAAGAAACGCCGCGACCTCGTCCTCCTTCCGCGCGTCGAGCGAGCGCGCGACGATCGAGCCGCCGGCGGCCTCGATATCCCGCACCAGCGGCTCGAGCTTGGCGCCGTCGCGCCTTCCGGCGAACACGGTAAAGCCTTCGGCGGCGAATTTCTTGGCGATCTCGGCGCCAATATAGTCGCCGGCGCCGATCACCGCGACGGTTGCGTTGCGCTTTTGCATGGTTGGATTCTCCACGGGACCTCTCTTCGTCGTTGCGAGGAGCTCTTGCGACGAAGCAATCCAGAAGCAACAAGAAAGAAAGCTGGATTGCTTCGCTTCGCTCGCAATGACGGGGATTACCTCCCCGACACCAGTTCCTCGACCTCGCGCAACTGTTCCTTGCCGAAAAACATCTCCTTGCCGACAAAGAAAGTCGGCGAGCCGAACGCGCCGCGCTCGACCGCATTCTGCGTATTCTCGATCAGCCTGGCCTTGACCTCAGGCTCCTGCGCGCGCGCGAACAGTTTTGCGGCGTCGAGGCCGGATGCGGCGAACGCTTTCAGCGCAACTTCGGGGTCATCCATTTTCTTGGGCTCGGCCCACATGTGATGGAACGCGGCGTCGATATATTTCTCGAACACGCCTTCGAGCTGGGCGGCGATGGCGGCGCGCATCAGATTGAGGGTATTGACCGGGAAGAACGGATTCCAGACATAGGGCTTGACGCCAGACCGCTTGACGAAGCGTTCGGTCTCCAGCGCATGAAACTCGCGCTTGTTCTTGACGCCGGC
>Ga0075522_10002231_pt1 | contig 14525 bp, 14 predicted proteins | sample NGEPerA_FD_74796 | JGI IMG/M metagenome (GOLD analysis project Ga0075522, IMG submission 74796) | Arctic peat soil microbial communities from the Barrow Environmental Observatory site, Barrow, Alaska, USA - NGEE PermafrostL2-A | ecosystem: Environmental > Terrestrial > Soil > Wetlands > Peat ... | reverse complement strand
TTTCCCATGCAGATCAACTCCCTCAGTAGACGTACGGACAGGGCGCGCAGTCTAGGCGAGACGCGTCGGGCACGCAAAAGAAGTCCCCGTCGAGGCTTTTGATGCGCCGGGCTGCCAGAAATCCGCTGCCTTGTGTGCTTAAAAGGCTTGGGGTATCGTCGCCCCGTTCTTTAACCTGGCAGACCTGCCCACGTTGCTGCGGAGTGTGATAGCGCCATGACGAAGATCTATGTCGGAAACCTGCCGTTTTCGGCGACCGAGACGGAGATCCGCGACTTGTTCGGTCAATACGGTGCGGTGGAGTCAGTGAGTCTGATCGCCGACCGTGAAACCGGCCGCCCGCGCGGTTTTGGCTTTGTGGAAATGGCACGCGCAGATGCTTCCGCCGCGATTCAGAATCTCAACGGTAAAGACATGGGCGGACGTCCGCTGCGTGTCAACGAAGCGCAGGAGCGTACCGGCGGCGGAGCTGGGGGCGGCGGCCCGCCGCGTGGCGGCCCAAAGCGCTGGTAATCAGCGGTATCGCGCCAGAATCTTTTCCATCCCGGCCGATCCCGGACACAGCGTTTCGTACGGCACCGCATTCAACGGTCCGTCGGGTGTCTGATTGAGCTCGTGAAATTCGGGCTGACCGGAGCCCAGATACAAAAGCCCGGTCAGGTACTCCTCTTCCTTCAGCCGCTCCTGAATCGTTGCGGTGCAAGCGGCGCGGTCCGTCGGATCATAGTCGTTCGCAAGTTTACGCAGCACGATGCGGCTGCCGTCGTGCAGCACTACCGGTAACCTCTCCCCCGCTGCGTAGTCTGCGGTGATCTCGCGCTGCAGCGGAATGAAGTCGGTATGCACGGCCGCCTCGTAGTGCTCGCGCGTATAGGCATAACTTTTGGTCGAGCCCTCGTGGTCATTGAAAGTGACGCACGGGGAGAGCACGTCGATGAGCGCAAAGCCCTTGTGATCCAGGCCCGCCTGTATAAGCGGCACCAGCTGTGCCTTATCGCCGGAGAAGCTGCGCGCGACGAACGTCGCGCCTAGTGTCATGGCGAGGATCACCGGATCGATGGGCGGCTGAAAGTTGATCTCGCCCTTCTTGGCTTTGGTGCCGATATCCGCCGATGCGGAGAACTGCCCTTTGGTAAGTCCATACACGCCGTTGTTCTCGATGATGTAGAGCATATTGAGATTGCGGCGGATCGCGTGGCAGAACTGACCCAGCCCGATCGAGAGAGTGTCGCCGTCGCCCGAGACGCCGATGTAATGCAGGCGACGGTTCGCAGCATTCGCACCCATGCCGATCGAGGGCATGCGGCCGTGAACGGAGTTGAAGCCGTGCGCGCCGCCCACGAAATACGCCGTCGTCTTCGACGAACAGCCGATACCGGAGAGTTTGATGAGGTTGTGGGGTTCGATCGCACTGCCCCAGCATGCCTCGACGATTGCTGCGGTAATCGAATCATGACCGCAGCCGGCGCACAAAGTCGACAGCGCGCCCTCGTAGTCGCGCCGTGTCATGCCGAGCGCATTCTTCGGCAACGAAGGATGCGCGATTTTGGGTTTGGCAAGGAAGGTCACAGCGGTCCCCTAGCGCACAGCCGCCGTGCGGCTCGCCGCATCCGGGCGCACCTCGGCGAGCACACCTGCAACGATGAAGCTCGAAGTAATCGGCAGGCCGTTGTAGTGCAAGAGCGAGCGCAGCTTCGACTTATCGACCGACGTCTCAAGCGTGAGTAGCGCCCGAAACTGTGCGTCGCGGTTCTGCTCGACGATGAACAACAGTTCGTGCGCTGCAAGAAAGCGATCGACGTCTTCGCTGAACGGAAAGGCGCGCACCCGCATGTAATCGAGCGCCACGCCGTGGGCACGCAACAGATCCATGGCCTCGCGAATTGCACCGTCGCAGCTGCCCAGCGAGACGATGCCAAGCTTGCTGTTCGCCGTCGCATCGATCACAGCGCGCGGCACTGTCTTTTTCGCCGTCGCCCACTTGCCAAGCAACCGGTCAAGGAGGAGCTGATAGTCGGCCGAATCCTCGGTGTACATGCCAAATTGCGTATGCCCCGAGCCGCGCGTGAAATAGGCGCCCTTGGGATGTACCCCCGGTAAAGTGCGGTACGTGATGCCATCGCCGTCCTTGTCCACATAGCGATGAAATTTCTCCAGCTTCTCGATGGCGCTCTTGTCGAGCATCTTGCCGCGATCGGGGCGGTAGGCGTCATCCCACTTGAAATCCCGGCACATCCAATCGTTCATGCCGATATCAAGATCAGACAGCACGAGTATCGGCGTCTGCAGGCGTTCGGCAAGATCAAATGCCTGCACTGCCATGTAGAAGCATTCCTCGGCATTGGCCGGGTACAGACACACTTGGCGTGTGTCGCCGTGGGAGGCATAGGCGCAGGCCATGACGTCGCTTTGTTGCGTGCGGGTCGGCATGCCGGTGGAAGGCCCGACCCGTTGAACGTCAAATACCACCGCGGGCACCTCCGCGTAATAGGCGAGCCCCAGAAATTCGTTCATCAACGATATGCCGGGACCGGAGGTTGCGGTGAAGGCGCGCGCGCCGTTCCACGACGCGCCGATCACCATACCGATCGCGGCGAGCTCATCTTCCGCCTGAATGAAAGCGAAATTCTTCCTGCCGGTGACAGCGTCAGTGCGGGTGCGTTCGCAGAACGCCTTGAAAGAATCCATCAGCGAGGTCGACGGTGTTATCGGATACCAAGCGGCAACCGTGGCGCCCGCGTACACACAGCCAAGCGCAGCGGCCGTGTTGCCGTCGATCATGATGTAGCCGCTGGTCTTGTCCATCTTTTCGACGCGTAGCGGCAATGGGCAGTCGAAGTTGGTCTTGGCATAGTTGAACCCGAGCTCGATCGCTTTCATATTGCTCGCAACGAGCTGCGGCTTTTTTGCGTAGGTCTGCGCCAGCAGTTCGCGGATATGTTCAATGTCGAGGTCGAGCAGCGCCGCAAGCACACCCGCATAACAGATGTTCTTCATCAGAATACGTGTGCGTACCCCATCGAAATTCTCGTTACAGAGCTTCGCCAAAGGCACGCCAAGGGTTGTGATGTCCTCCCGCTTCAGTAGCGCCGGTCGCGGCCAGGTCGAGTCGTATAAGAGATAGCCGCCCGGAGCGACGTCACGCGCATCCTTCGAATAGGTTTCGGCGTTCATGGCCACCATGATGTCGACACGGCCGGAACAGGCGACGTAGCCCTGCTTGGTGACTCGGATTTCATACCAGGTGGGCAGGCCCTGGATATTCGATGGAAAATAATTCTTGCCCATCACCGGAATGCCGCTCCTGAAGATCGACTTCATGAGGAGCATATTGGCGCTCGCCGAGCCCGTGCCGTTCACGGTTGCAATCTTGATGACAAAGTCGTTGATCATTTTGGATTCGGAGGAAGACATGCTTCGATTCGCTTAGCTACGAAAGAGGGTTTGCGCGCAGTGCGCGCCATCAGGCGATTTTGGGCTCTTTGTCCGCCGCAGCCCGCGCCTCATCGAGAACGAGCGGCCAGTGAACGTAGGATTTCTGCATGTCCCAAGCCGCGGTCGGGCAACGCTCGGCGCATAAGCCGCAATGCACACACAAATCCTCATCCTTCACCATGACGCGTCCGGTCTGCAGCAACGGTCGCGAAACATAGAGCGCCTGCGTGAGGTTTTGTGCCGGCGCCTTCAGGCGCGTGCGCAGCTCGCGCTCCTCGGCGTTCGCCGTCATGGTAAGGCAATCCACCGGGCAGATGTCGATACAGGCGTCGCATTCAATGCAGAGCTTCGCATCAAAGACCGTTTGCACATCGCAGTTGAGGCAGCGCTGTACTTCTTCCGCCGCCTGCTCCGCTGTAAAACCGAGTTCCACCTCAATGTCGAGTTTCTTAAAACGCTCCTTGAGGGACACGTGCGGCATCAAACGGCGCTCGACCGGGGTGTAATCGTTCGCGTACGACCACTCGTGCATGCCCATCTTCCTGCTTTGCAGGTTCATCCCGGGCGCGAGCCGCTCGCTGATTGATTCGCCCTGGCAATGCTTGTGGATCGAGATCGCCGCTTGATGGCCGTGCTCAACGGCCCAGATAATGTTCTTTGGTCCGAATGCAGCGTCGCCGCCGAAGAAAACCCCTGCGCGCGTCGATTGAAACGTCTTGGCATCCACTACCGGCACGTTCCATTTATCAAATTCGATGTCAAGATCCCGCTCGATCCAAGGGAAAGCATTCTCCTGACCGATCGCAAGGATCACATCATCGGCGGCCTCGAATTCCTCAGCGACAACACGCTCGGCAGTAATGGCGCCGTTTGCATCGATATCGTATTCCAGCCTGTCAAACAGCATGCCGCACAATTTGCCGTTCTCGACGACGAACGCTTTGGGCACCCGATTGACCTTGATCTCGACGTGTTCCTCCTCGGCATCCTCGAGCTCCCATTTGGAAGCCTTGAAGAACTCGCGCGGTTTGCGCGCCATGACTTTCACGTGCTTCGCGCCCAGCCTCAAACTCGTGCGGCAGCAATCCATCGCCGTGTTGCCGACACCGATGATAAGAACTCGCTCGCCGATTCGCTCCAGGTGCCCGAACGCAACCGAGCCTAACCAGGCGATACCGATATGGATATTGGCGGCGCCTTCGGCTCGACCGGGAAGCTGCAACTCCTTGCCCTGAGGCGCGCCGGAACCGACAAAGACCGCATCACAGCGGCCGTCGTGCAGCAGCTGCCGCAAACTTGTGACGCGATGATTCAGCTTCAGGTCCACGCCCATGTCGAGAATCATCCCCATCTCGTCGTTGAGCACCTTTTGCGGCAACCGAAAGGCGGGGATATTGATGCGCATGAGGCCGCCCGGCTCACCGTACTGCTCGAAGATCGTGACTTCGTAGCCGAGCGGCAGAAGGTCGTTTGCAACCGTCAAGGAGGCGCAGCCCGCGCCGATGCACACGACGCGTCTGCCGTTCTTCAGGCGTGGAATCTTCGGCAACAAGCTCGTGACGTCGTCACGGTGATCTGCGGCGACCCGCTTTAGCCGACAGATCGCTACGGGCTTCTTTTCGACCCGGCCGCGCCGGCAGGCGGGCTCGCACGGCCGATCGCAGACGCGGCCCAGGATGCCGGGGAACACGTTGGAATCGCGGTTCACCATGTACGCTTCGGTGAACCGCCCTTGTGCAATCAGTCGAATGTATTCAGGAACATCGGTATGGGCGGGGCAGGCCCATTGGCAGTCCACGACCTTGTGAAAATAGTCGGGATGCGAAGTATCTGTAGGGTGCATGCAGTGCCGCGGCGGTGGGCGGCTCCATATTGGTGCAGTGCTGGTCAGTATAGTGTTGCGCTGCGAAATGTCATCGCCCGCGAGCATTTTTTGTGCACTGCACAAGGACACCTTGGCCGGTATACTGCGCGACCGTGTCCGACCCCGTACCGACCGAAATTCGACTTCGCAGCCGTTCGCGGGTCTTGTCCGTGACTTTCGACGACGGCGCCGCCTTCGATCTGCCGTTCGAGTATCTGCGAGTCCACTCCCCGTCCGCCGAAGTCAAAGGCCACGGTCCCGGCCAGGAAGTGCTGGTCCTCGGCAAGGAATCCGTTGGTATCCGCGCGGTCGAACAGGTCGGTCAGTACGCGGTGAAGCTTGTGTTTGACGACGGGCACGATACGGGTTTGTACACCTGGAAGTACCTTTATGAGCTCGGCCGCGATCGGGAAGAGAACTGGGCGCATTACCTTGAGCGCAAGCGCCGAGCAAGTGAGCCGCAGTAGGTTCGCCTCTACAATGCGCGCGGATGAATGAATCCATGAGCGACGACGGTTCAGCAGATTTTGGTTACGAGCGCGTGCCGTGGCGCGAGAAAGCGCGCCGCGTACGCGGCGTATTCGATTCTGTCGCGGGCAACTACGATCGCATGAATGATCTCATGTCCGGCGGTGCGCACCGCATCTGGAAGCGCTTTACCTTGTCGCTTGCAAATCTGCGGCCGGGACAGCGTGCTCTTGATGTAGCGGGCGGCACCGGAGACCTTGCCGCGGGACTTGCGCGCCAGGTGGGGGATGAAGGTGTCGTCGTGCTGAGCGACATCAATGCAAACATGCTTGCGCGCGGTCGCGACCGTCTTCTTAACGATGGCCTGGTCCGCAGCGTCTATTGCGTACAGGCCAATGCCGAACGTCTACCCTTTCCAGATGGCTACTTCGATTGCATTACCATAGGTTTTGGTCTGCGCAACGTTACTGACAAGCCTGCGGCATTAAAATCGATGGGTCGAGCCTTAAAGCCCGGCGGCCAGCTGCTGGTGCTGGAGTTTTCGCATCCGACCCTGCCCGCACTAAAACCTCTCTACGACGCCTACTCATTCCATGTGTTGCCGCTGCTTGGCCGCCTGGTCGCGCAGGATGCAGCAAGTTACCGGTACCTCGCCGAGTCCATTCGCAAACATCCCGATCAGGAGACGCTGCTGGCACTCATGCGTGATGCCGGTCTTGAGGGATGCCGCTATCACAACCTCTCGGGCGGCATTGTTGCCGTGCACCGCGGCTACCGCTACTGACTGGAATGCTGACCGCGATGCTCGAAAACATATTGAACCGCGGCTTGCCGCGTTCGCCACGCGCGCGGCAACTGTGTAGCGAACTTGCCGGAACCCATCTAGGCGTTGCCGCACCCGGCATCCTGCGTCTGCTCGTAAGCTCAAGCGGCAAGGAACTGCGGGTAAAGGAAGACGCCAGCAGCCGCGCCGACGCCGACATCAGCGGCGGCGTATTGAGTTTGCTCGCACTTGCCGGTCCGTCGCCGGAGGCGGTTCTGCAACGCGGTGCAGTGCAAATACGCGGCGACGCCGAGGTCGCCCGCAAATACCGCGAACTTGCGCAGCTTCTGAAACCGGACATTGAAGAGGAGTTGTCACTCGTCATCGGCGATGTGTCGGCGCATCAACTGGGGCGTCTCGCGCGCGGCACTTTCACCTGGAGCCGGCACGCCGCGGCAACTGCAGCACGCAACATTGCTGAGTACCTCGCGCATGAACGCGCCGATCTCGTGCCGCGCGCCGAAGCTGATCAGTTCACGAGCGGCGTTGATCGACTGCGCGAGGACGTCGATCGGCTGGAGGCGCGCATCGCTCTTCTCATTCCATGAAGCTGCGCGTCATCGTGCGGCTCGTGCACATCCAGCGCGTGTTGTTGCGGCACGGCTTGGATGACTTCGTCCGTGCGACCCATCTATATAGGCCGCTGCGCTTTCTCTTCTACCTGTCGCCCAGCATCTGGTTCGGGCGCCTGCGCAAGGCAAGTCGTGGCGCTCGCATACGGCTTGCGCTTGAAGAACTTGGTCCGTTGTTCGTCAAATTCGGACAGGCCGTCTCGACGCGGCGCGACCTCTTACCAAGCGACATCGCCGATGAGCTTGCGCGACTGCAGGATCGCGTGCCGCCTTTCCCTGGTGCGGCGGCGCGCGACATCGTAGAGCTTGCGCTCGGCCGTCCAGTGCGCGAAGTGTTCTCGGCCTTCGATGAAACGCCGCTTGCGGCTGCCTCGATTGCGCAAGTGCACGTGGCGCGGTTGCCCGATGGCAAGGAAGTCGTGGTCAAGGTCTTGCGCCCCGACATGCGCGCAATCATTGCCCGCGATCTTGAGGTGCTACGCACCCTTGCAGGCCTGGCACAGCGTTACTGGCGCGAGAGCCGGCGTTTACGGCCGCTGGAAGTCGTCGATGAATATGAGAAGACGATTCTCGATGAACTTGACCTCATGCGCGAAGCGGCCAACGCCGCGCAGCTAAAGCACAACTTTGCCGGCTCAGCTCTACTTTATGTGCCGGAAGTGTACTGGGATTACTGCCGCGTCAATGTCATGGTCATGGAGCGTATCCACGGCGTGCCGATCAGCGACATGGCACGCCTGCGCGCGGCGGGCACAGATTTTAAAAAGCTTGCCGAGAACGGCGTGCGGATTTTCTTCACCCAGGTCTTCCACCACAATTTTTTTCACGCTGATATGCATCCGGGAAATATCTTCGTGCTCATCGAGAATCCCGCCGCGCCGCGTTACGCCGCGGTTGATTTCGGCATCGTGGGTTCGCTTGATCCGAGCGATCAGCAGTACCTTGCGCGTAACTTTCTTGCGGTCTTCGATCGCGACTACCGCAAGGTCGCAACCTTGCACCTTGAGTCAGGCTGGGTACCGCGCGGCACGCGCGTTGATGAGATGGAGTCCGCAGTGCGCACCGTATGCGAGCCGATCTTCAATCGTCCGCTCAAGGACATCTCGTTCGGCGTGATCCTGCTGCGTCTGTTTGAGATCTCGCGCCGGTTCAACATGACAGTGCAACCGCAGCTCATTCTGCTGCAGAAGACGCTGCTCAATGTCGAGGGTCTCGGCCGCGAACTGTATCCGGAGCTCGACATATGGAGCACAGCGAGCCCAATTCTGCGCGAGTGGATGCGTGAGCGTACGAGCCCGCGGCGACTGTGGCGCATCTTTCGTGCGCAGCTGCCGGAGATAATCGAGCTCGCCCGCGTGCTGCCGGGACTCGTGAAGGGCGCGCTTGAGCGGATACGCGAGGGCAAGACGCGCCTGCACATCGATGCGGCCTTGCTCGAGCGGCTGGCGGCATGGCTCGACAGGCATTACGGTCCCCGCTAGGTTCCGGACCGCACCGATGCAACCGTCGCGCTCTCTCGTTGAGGGTTCCCTTAGTCGCGGACTCCTGCTATTTGCCTTGCCGATTCTGTGCGGCAATGTGCTGCAGACATTAAACGGTTCGGTTAACACCGTCTGGGTCGGCCAGTTTCTGGGCGAGGCCTCGCTCGCCGCAACCTCGAACGCCAACACGGTCATGTTCCTGCTCTTGGGCGGTGCCTTCGGATTTGCGATGGCGGCCACCATTCTGGTTGGCCAGCACATCGGCGCGGGTAGTCTGCGCGAAGCAAAACGCGTCGTCGGCACGAGCGCGACGTTCTTCGCATTGCTCTCCATCATGATGTCGGTGGCAGGCTGGTTCTTGAGCGCACGGCTCCTCGAAGCGATGAGCACGCCGCAGGATGCCATTCCGCTTGCGACCGCCTACATGCGTGTGATCTTTCTCGCACTGCCCTTCATGTATATGTACGCTTTTGTCATGGCCGTGCTGCGCGGCGCGGGCGACTCGAAGACGCCGTTCTACTTCCTCGTTCTTTCCGTCGCCCTCGATATCGCCTTGAACCCGCTCTTCATTTTCGGTGCAGGTCCGGTGCCGGGTTTCGGCATTGCCGGCTCGGCTTTAGCGACCTTCATCGCGCAGGTTGTAAGCCTGGTCGCACTCATCATATTTCTGTATCGCCGCAATCACGTGCTGTGTCTGCATAAGGATGAGCTGATCCTGTTACGCCCGGATCGCGCGATCGTTGCGACGCTAATTCGCAAGGGCATACCAATGGGCCTGCAGATCTTCGTAATTTCATTGAGTGGCGTGCTCATGATAGCGCTCGTCAATCGCTTCGGAGTCGACACCACGGCAGCATTCGGGGCCTGCTACCAGGTCTGGAACTACATTCAAATGAGCGCCTTTGCCCTGGGAATGGCGGTCTCTGCAGTAGCCGCGCAGAACGTCGGCGCACAACGGTGGTCGCGAGTCGCCGCGACCGCCCGTCTTGGGGTGCTATACAACTTCCTCTTGACGGGATCGCTCATTTTATTGGTCGAGATCTTCAGCCGGCCGTTACTTGCGCTGTTTTTGCCCACCGGATCGTCCGCGCTGCCACTTGCGCGGCACGCCAATCGCATTGTCGCCGCCACATTCGTTTTTTATGGAGTCTCCACAGTGCTGATCGGCGTCGTGCGGGCCACCGGAGCGGTCGTAGCGCCGCTCGTGCTCTTGACGTTGACGTTGCTCGTGATGCGTTTCTCGGTGGCATACGCATTTGTGGGTCGCTCGGGCGTCGATGCAATATGGTGGAGTTTTCCATTAAGCGGTGCGGCCCTGTCCGCCTGCGCGCTCGCCTATTATAAATTCGGCAGTTGGCGCGCAGCGCGCATGGCAGCCGCGTTGCTGCCGCTCTAGAGGACGACCCGAACCAGACTCACGTTCTAAGTGATGACTGGACGCGCGGCGGTGCGCTTGATCGGCAGCGCAGTGAAAGTCGCCTCGTCTCGAATCCCTCCCGACCGCTTGGTTGAGCATTACACGCTCGTGTGCGGCCTGCGCCGGCGGTTGCGCATTCGGGATCTAGCCACGCGGTGTGCTTGGCAAAATCCGCTGTTATTAGGAAGTGCCTAAGTACGGCAACGCCGATATTGACGTCGGATGCTCTCGGGTTGGAATCAACCGAAGCTTCCACATCTGTAGACCTGCTCCCGGCAGTGCAAGCGCGCTGAGGCAAAACACCAGCCGCTCAGTTTCTCCGCCAAGACCGCCGCCACGTTCTGCGCGAACCATACGACCTTCAGTCAGGAAAACCATACGTTTCGCTACTCAGCGCCGATTAGAACATGCGAGCCATTGCCAAGATCGACTGAGCGCGCACGAGCTCGCGAGACTCAAGACGCACTGCAACTGTTTCGACCCCATGCTTGGTGACTAAATGCAAGCGTCGCCCTCGTGGTTCGTGATCACATCTGACCACTGAAATGCTTCTACCTCACTATCGATTCACAAACGCGCGGCATCGAATATCTCTCGAGCAGGGATCGCGTCAACGCATTTGTGAAATAGCCGGCAGCCGACAGCGGAAAGACCGGCAGTGAGATGGTCTGATCTTCAAGCCGTAAACCCAGAGCCTGCAGTGTCACGCCATTGACCAGCTGCGCTTCAAACGCGGCATTGCCGGGATCCCTCACCGGTGACTGCCTGACCCTGATTTAGCTTCAGCTCTTCCGAGCGGGACCTGTCGATGCTCGTCGCTTCGGCCGCAGAGTCAAGACGTGCCGTTACCGGGTAACCGTTGATCCTGGCGGCGATCATCAGCCTGGATCCGCGTGCCAGCGTCAGCGGAAAGCTCTTGTAGTCAGCCGTCGCGGCTGGCGTCAGTGGATTCGGAACCATCATCAGCGCCGCGAGCGTCACAATCGCTGCGACCCTTCCCATGGATATCCCCGTTATGCGCTGGCCGATGAGCAGTGCCAGCAAGGCTGTCCTAGAGCTTCGCGTGGTCGGTCGCTTTCCAAAAACCAAAAGCGAGAAGTGTTGCACCGAATGAGCCCGCCGCAAGATACAGCAGTGATCCGGCGAGAGCCGGAACGGCAACTCCAATGCAGACGCTACCGGTCAATAGCATCACGCATGACTGCACGGATGCGGCCGAGCCGCGCGACGCTGGAAAGAGGTCCAGCATGCGCAGCGCAAGAATAGGCATGATGAGTTGCACGCCGACCGCATCCATGCCGATAAAAACCTGCTGCACGATAATTGCGAGCGGCGCCACGCTCGCGTGCAGGCCTAATACGAGGCCGGAGGCTGCAATCGAGACTGCAAACCCCAGACCGACCTGCCGTCTGCCGGCAACGCGGCCCGCGAGCCGCCCGGAGAGCCACGCGCCCAGCATGAAGCCTGCAATGATGGGTGCAAAGAGCCACGCGAATTGCGTTTCCTTCAAATGCCAGAACCCAAGCACGATCGCCGGCGCTGCACCCAGGTAAGTCATCATCGCGCACAAGGTTGTGCCCGCAGATAGAGCCAGCAATATGAACTCGCGATGCGAGGCGATCCGCCACGCGGTACGTGCAAGATTGCCCGGATGCAAGGGAGAGCGCCGCCCCGCGGGGTGTGTCTCGGGTAGGTGCAGATAGCTTGCGATGATGAGCGCAACGCCAATGCAGACCATAAAAATAAACACCGCGCGCCAGCCGAACGCGACATGAATCCAGCCTCCGATCACGGGTGCGATTGCCGGTGCAATGCCGAAGATCATTGTGATCGTACTCATAAGGCGCTGCGCTTCGGGCCCCTCGTGCAGATCCCGTACGATGGCTCGCCCCACTGCCATGCCTACACCGGCGCTCATGCCCTGCACCGCCCGAAACGTCAATAACCACGCGAAACTGGGCGATACGGCGCAGGCAATCGATCCAGCGGAGTAGACCGTGAGCCCCACCAGTACGATGGGCCGTCTGCCGAGCGCGTCCGACAACGGTCCGAGTACCAAAGCCATAATTGCGAACGGCACGAGGTAGGCCGTGAGCGTCTGCTGCATCTGCCAGGTGTTGAGTGCGAACTGTGCCGCGATCGCCGGAAAGGAAGGAAAGAAGGTGTCGATCGAAAACGGACTGACGGTTGCGAGCGCCGCAAGCAGCAGCGCAAGGCCGCGGTGCGCACGCACTTCCTGGGTGAATGTCGCTTGCGCTTCGCTCATCGCGCGGAGGCGCGCAGCGTGCCAAGCCACGCTGCCGGATCCGCATCGCGCTCGAGTACCTCCACGAGCGCGGAGCCCACGATCACACCATCGACGTGCGCTGACAGAAGCGCCACCTGCTCGCGGCTGCGAATGCCAAAGCCCGCACACACGGGAATGCGCGCAAGCGCGCGCACGCGATCGAGATATGCAAGCACCGCATCTGGCACGAGTACGCTGCGTCCGGTCGTACCTGTCATCGTGACCGCATAAATAAATCCCTGGCTCGCCTCGCAAAGGCGCGCCAGGCGCGCCGCACTCGTTACCGGCGTTACCATCTGAATCAACGCCAGCGCATGCGGCGCGAGCGCGCGGCGCAAGTCCCCGCTCTCATCGAGTGGCAGGTCCGGCACGATAAACCCGCACACACCTGCGGCAGCCGCTGTACGACTCAACTCTTCAAGTCCTATCGCCAGCAGTGGGTTTAAATAGCTCATGAGGATCACGGGCACGGCAAGGCGCGGCATCACCTGGAGTTCAGCAAGGATCCAGCGCAGGCTCACACCTTGCGCAAGCGCCGCGCGGCTCGCACGCTGAATCGTCACGCCGTCCGCCATTGGATCGGTAAACGGCACTCCAACTTCAATAACGTCGGCGCCTGCTGCGATCGCCTGCAAATGCTCGCGAAAGCGCTCTCGGGAGGGGTAACCAGCCGTCATGAAGCCGACCAGTGCGGGCTCTGCACGCGCGTTGGCCGCGCGGATAGCAGCGCTAATTCGGTCGCGCGGGTTCATGGCGCAGCCATCGAATCGCGCTTCTCGAGCGCAGCGATGAGCGTGCGCTCAAGAGTTGCCATGTCCTTATCACCGCGGCCTGACAGGCCCACCAGAATGCGCCGCCCGGGGTTGGATTTGGCCCAACGCCTGGCTCCCGCGAGCGCGTGTGCGCTTTCGATCGCCGGCAGAATGCCCTCCATTTCGCAGCATTCTTTGATGGCCGCAAGAGCCTCCTCGTCGCTCGCCGACTCGTAGTGCACCCGCCCGCTCGCGAGCAGCAGCGCATGTTCGGGCCCGACGCCCGGATAGTCCAAGCCCGCCGACACCGAGTGCGTCTCCTGGATCTGACCGTCCGCATCCTGCAGCAGCAACGAATAAGTGCCGTGCAGCACCCCGGGTCGTCCGTGCGTAAGCGTCGCGGCGTTGTCGCCCAGCCCGTGACCGCGGCCGCCCGCCTCAATACCCAGAATCTGCACTGTCGCATCCGGCACAAAGGCATGGAAAAGACCAATTGAGTTTGAACCACCGCCGACGCAGGCAATGAGCGCATCGGGAAGACCGCCCGCCGTTTCCGCCATTTGCGCACGCGCTTCGCGTCCAATGACTGCCTGCAGCTCGCGCACGAGATAGGGATAGGGATGCGGCCCGACGACGGACCCCAAGAGGTAATAGGTGTCGGTAGGATCGGACACCCAATCGCGCATGGCCTCGTCGATTGCCGCGCGCAAGGTGCGGTCACCGCTCGTCACCGGCACGACCGTTGCGCCCATCAAACGCATGCGCCCGACATTTGGCGCTTGGCGCTGCATGTCAATCTCGCCCATGTACACCGTGCACGGCATGCCAAGGCGCGCGCAGGCTGCGGCGCTGGCGACGCCATGCTGGCCGGCGCCGGTCTCGGCAATGATGCGTTTGGCGCCGAGTTCCCGCGCGAGCAGTGCCTGCCCAATTGCATTGTTGATCTTGTGCGCGCCCGTGTGCGCAAGATCCTCGCGCTTCAGCCACACCTGCGCGCCCCAGGATTGCGATAATCGCGCCGCGTGGGTGAGCGCCGTAGGCCGTCCTACCCAGGTGGCAAGCTCGTAGCCAAAGCGCTCTTGAAACTTCGGGCTTTGCAAATGTTCACGCACGCCGCTTTCCAGACGTTCGAGTGCCGGAATCAGAGTTTCCGGCACATAGGCGCCGCCAAACGGGCCAAAGCGTCCGCGCGCATCCGGAAACTTGCCGGAAATCGAATCGGCGAGCAGCTGTTGCATATCGATGGCAGGAACGGATGCGATCATGATTTCCCCTTGCGACGGCAAGCTTCAACAAAACGGGCGATCTCCTGCGGGCTCTTCACGCCGGGGCGCTCCTCGACGCCGCTTGAGACGTCGACGCCGAACGGCTGCACGACCTCAATCGCCGCGGCGACATTGCCTGCCGTAAGGCCGCCCGCCAATAC
>Ga0075522_10002230_pt1 | contig 14527 bp, 16 predicted proteins | sample NGEPerA_FD_74796 | JGI IMG/M metagenome (GOLD analysis project Ga0075522, IMG submission 74796) | Arctic peat soil microbial communities from the Barrow Environmental Observatory site, Barrow, Alaska, USA - NGEE PermafrostL2-A | ecosystem: Environmental > Terrestrial > Soil > Wetlands > Peat ... | reverse complement strand
CGCACCCCGCGACACGCTCCATAACAGTAACCATGCCCCAACATTCGCCACACCCCACCAACACACCTGCAACTACCCACCAAAGTACTACTAGGAGCGCCACCAGACAAACGGCGCCCAGCCCCTTGCTTCCGTGCCGGCCCTACGCGGGCAGCAACTCGTCGAGCGACTTCGGCTCGAAGTAGCTGGAGTGCGTGAGCTTGATCGTCTCCAGCGAATCGGCACTGAGCAGCACCACATCGAGATCCCGACGCCCACGCGCGCTCTGCTCGGCATCCTGGTAGGCGTCCTGCGCAGCCTCGTAGTCCGTACCGAACTCGACCACGGTCGTCTTGTGGCGCGCTACGTCGCGCGTCACGAGGAAGTGCTTGATGTCGTCGTCTGGGCTCATCTAGATCATGCCGGGGGCGGTGTGCGTATCGTCAATGATGGCAGGTCCCTCAAGCCCTCACGCAGCTCGTCGGGCGAAAGCTCTCCGCTGTCGAAGCGAGCGATCAGCTCGGCCATCGCCACGAAGATGCTGTCGAGATGCTCATCGCCTGCGCCAAACTTGAGGTCTAGACCAACGTGTCTGCCGGTCTCCTCCACCTGGTTTGCCCACACGTCCTGGCCAATCGTTCGGAGCTGAACCTCGATCGGGAAGCCCATACGCCTCACGATCAGGTGCAGCGCCCGGTAGCCGCTGTTCTTGGGCTGAGCGATGTAGTCCCGCTCCCTGACGATCACCCAGGACTTCAGCAGCCGGCGCCGGACCACGTAAACGTGCCGCAAGGTCGGGAGCACCGCGCGAACACCGCCGATGTCCTGCATCTGCGTGACGTTGCCCCGCTCACGGCCGAGCTTTCCGATCAACGTGTCGAGCCGCTTCAAGCGCTGGGCAACCTCGATACGACCCATCACGCGCGCATCGCCGCGCTCGACGTGGTAGCGAAGGTTCGCAGCGACCGTCGACAGCGGGCGGGCGTGCAGGCGGCGCCACCACGTCAGAGCCTCCCACGCCTCGTCCAGCTTCTGCTCATCGGACTCCGCGACAGCACGCTCGGCTCCATCCCGCTCCATCCGCTCGCGGAAATCGAGCAGCAACGCACCCGCACGGTTGACCTCACCCTTTGTGAAGGGCGCTGCTATCTGCGAAGAGGCTGGACGATGCGCGGCCACGGCAGGGTGGCGGCCCGACTCAACGCCCGAGCCGCGAAAGCGCCACGGCCGCGACCCAGTTCGGCGCGGGCGAGCCGTCCTCGAGCTGCTGCCATTCGGGCGGCAGCGACAGCATCGGATACATCTCGTCCCGCACCTCGTTCAGCGCATCGGGATCGATCATGCGCTGGCCGCGCGCCGTCTCCGCCCGCAGGCGGCCCTCACGAATCCAGCGATGCAGGGTGCCCGGGCTTCTTCCCACGTGCTGCGCGGCCTCGGCAACAGTAATCATGCGCCCATGCTACGTCCGTAGCCCGACGTAGCCTGCTGGCGGACCCAGCCCTTCCGTCTACAGCCGCCGATCAGCCCGAGCTTCACGTCGGCGAACCCTCGCCCTGAGGAGAGGCGAGATCGGCACGGCCATCGCGAACAGGCCGACGACCAGCAATGCGATCCCGACGCCGTGCGCAACACCGCTGCCCACGATGAGCAGCACGACCCCGACCGGCGCAAGCAAGCTGACCAGCAGCGTGTAGCTCCAAGCGAAGACACGCTCCCCCTGGTCAGCAGCCTCAGCCGTTCCTCTCGACCGCGTCGGAGGCCGCTCCTGATGTCGCTGAGGCGCATCACACGCACATCGTAATCTCGTCGCCGTCAAGGGCCAACACTTGATCGAATTGGCAGTCCTGCCAGTATCGCCCCGAATCGGCCGCAAATCGCGCTGATCCGAACAGGGTCATCGACGGGCGCCTCAGCCCGTGATCCCACTGCCCATGCGGGATTGCGCCGCCAGCGCCCCTTCCCGCCCCTCGCCTCCGGAGCGAGAGGTCGCAAGTTCGAATCTTGCCGGGCGCATCATGAAACCTCCCTGGTTTTCGCAGATGTGCTGGCGATCGAGGCGGAGCAGCAAGCGCCAGTCTCCGACGCGCAGGCGCCATTCGCCGTGCCGTCCGGTCAACCGGCGTACGTCCCCGGCCGGTAGGCGCTTGATTGCTGAGGCGATACGTTCCCGTTCGTTTCGCGGCAGCCGACGCAGGGTCGTCGTGGCAGCGGGCGCGATGATGCGTCCCACTGCGGCAGCTCAGACGTCAGGCTCCAGCTCCGCTCACAGCTCGCTCAGCTTTATCGCCTCGCCCTGCCGATATGCGGCCCATCCCTCTGCGGAGGCAGTCTCGTCTTCCTCGGTGTAGGGCTCGTCGTCCAATGGGGCGGCCTCCAACGCCGCCACCAGCGGGTCCTGCGCACGTCTGAGCAGAATGCCGGCGGCATTGATGCTCTCGTCGGGGAGATCCTCCACCAAGCGATGCAGCTCAGTTCGAGTCACACTCGCAAGGTAGCACCTGCTGTGGCAGCTCCAGAGTGCGGAGCCGCGCTGGTCCATGACCGCTCCGGGGTCGACGCCGAGCGCCACGAGCAACGAGGCGAACGTGTGCCTGAGCTTTGTGCGGCGTCAGCTTCGCCGAGAGCGGGTCTCCCCGGCATGTATGAGCTGCTCGCTTGCCAGCTTGACGGCGGGCGCGAGGATGCGGCTGCGGACGTTGCTCGAGTTCATCGGGCCGCCTGCCTGTGTCGGGAAGACCCTCTCCCCCGCGTCTGTGCTTGTGTGGGCCTTGAGGGCGCTCAGTTCGTCCCTGTACGGCGACCTTGTCAGGGTGTGATGGATAGATCACAGCTATGTTACAGTGAGCTGATGCGCTCAGCAGAGATCATCGCGATGCTGCGTAACTTGGGCCTGCCTCACGGGGAGCTCGCGCAGCGGGCTGGTATGGCGCGCGAGACGCTCTCGCGCTGGGAGACGGGCACGCAGCGCCCAAGCTTGGAGGATCTGGAGAAGGTAGTCGCCGCAGCCGGCGCGAGGCTGGATGTTCAGGTGGTCCTGCCGGAGCCAAAGCTCGTCGAGCTGGTGGGTGAGCAGCTAGATATCGCATCGCCTACCGAGCGATTGAAGGCACTGCTGGGCAACCGCTGGCGAGGCTGTCGCGATGCGCTGCACGCTACCCACCAGACGGGTGAGCTTGCCGTCGTGGTAGGACCGGTGGCGGCCGCTCTCAGGGGCGCCCCTGAGCGTCCAGGGTTAGGGCGTGTTGACTTGCTCGTGTCCGTCGAGGGCCGCGAGGAGCTGACCGAGTGGTTGCTGCGCGCGGATGCGTGGCCTGACGGCGTCGAGCAGGCACCGCACAGCAGTGAGCGTCGCGAGCGCTGGCGGGCTGGCCGAGGCCAGCTCACGGTCCGCTCTCAGGCCACTGGGATCGAGGACATCGCTGCGCTGCGCGACCGTGCCCACCCCGTCCTGCTCAACCAGGAGGATGCCGGTCTCGTGCGCGTCGCCTTGGTGGAGGATCTACTGGACCTGGTCGAGCACTCGCCATGGCCCGAGGACGCCTTGTACCGCGTCGGGTTGCGTGCTGTGTTGGCGTCTGGACGCTACTCGTCGCGTAAGGCGCGCAAGGAACACCTGGTATCAGTGTGATCGAGATCGAGGATCGCCATCGCGAGCTGCTGCGAACCTTGGCTGGCGCCGAGGTGCAATTCGTGCTCGTGGGTGGCGTGGCGCTGCAGCTGCACGGCTTCTCGGGTGCGACTCGCGATGTGGACGTCACGATCGCGGCCGATGACCTCAACACGCGCCGACTGGATCAAGCGCTCACGGCACTCAAGGCCCAGCCATATCTCACCGGCGAGCGCGGTGTCGCATACCGCACTCGTCTCGGCCAGATCGAGGTGATGCGCTGGACCGACGGCGTCGGCGACTACGACGCCTGGACGCACGAGGCGACCAAGATCGAGCTCGAACCCGGTCTCGACGTTCAGGTAGGCAGCGCATCGCACTTGCTGCTCTCCAAGGAGCACGCCAACCGCGAGAAGGACACCGATGCACTACCGCTCATCCGTGCTGAGCTGCTTGCAAGCGGTGCTCTGCAAGCGAGTGATGTACGTGGACCGGTCGCATCGCTGCCTGCAGAGGTGACGCCCGACCCGCGTGTCGAGCAGGTGCTTGGTCCCCGACCGGGTCGACGCCGCACGCGCGGTCTGTGGGATCACGGTGCAGAGCTGATTACCGAGTATCGCGAGCGCTGGGACGTGCCTGACGACGGTCCACTGCTCGGCACACCCCCGGCGGTCGGCGAGTCGCAGGCAGCTGATCGCGAGGCGTTCGATCAGCAACTGGAGCGCCTGCGCCGACTCATTGCTCGGACGAGCAAGCCTCGCTCATAGACGAGTTGCTGGTAGGTAAGTGGCCCGAGCGCCGCTCGGCCGTTTCTTGCGCTTCCTCAGCTTCTTCCGCCGCTCGCCTCCGGAGCGAGAGGTCGCAAGTTCGAATCTTGCCGGGCGCACTGTCGGAATGTGGCTCTATGACCCGCAGCAGGCAATCGCTTGACCGCCTTCCTCGGCCGGGATAGCGTGTCGAGGGGGATGAGACTCCGGTCAAAGGTCAGTTCGTGTGCCGCCGTGTCTGCGTTTGCAATCTCAGGCCTCGCCGCATCGTCGGCTTCGGGTGTGTTCAGCAACGCCTCAAACGTTCCCCAGATCTGCCGAGCGGCGCGGCCGGCTGGCAATCATGAGCGCGCCCAACCCCGCCAGCAGACCGAGCGCGCCGAGGATCAGCGCGGCGATGGCGAGGCCCTTGCTCGCTCCGCTGCTCGACTTCACCACAGATGGCGCCTGAGTGGACGTGGACTGACTCCCGGCCGTCTGGCCCCCTTCCGGCCCCGCCTCATCGCCGGCGATGTCCTCGATCACGCCGCCCTTGGCTGTGACGTTGATCCTCGGTGAGGGGTGTTCCGCCGTCAGCGACGGTTCGATCCAGTGCACGACCTGGCCGTTGCTGTAAGTCTGGACCGTCCTGAATTCGAGGGCCTTCCCAGCGGCATTCCCGGGGATCGCGACCGAGAGCGGGAAGGTGATGAACTGGCCGTTGTTCACCTTTCCCAGCGGACCCGTCCAGGTCCATACGATCTGGGAGACCTCCGTGTCGATCGTTTCTCCGTCTTCCTTGATCGGGGTGGCGAGTTTGGTTTCGATCACCTTCGCCGTCCAACCGGTCACGTTTTCATAATCCACACCGGTGAATCCCCGCGGGAACAGTGTGTCGACCTGCTTGACATAAGCGCCTTCCCGCTCTCCCGGGACGCGCACGTCGAGCGTCGCAAACGCGCCGGCGGGGATCGTGTTGGGGTGCATGCTGATGTGTGCCTGCGCGCCGGCGGGCGCGACGAGCGCCCCTGCGAAGAGCAGCACTGCGACCTTCTTGACCGTCATGTCTCGTAGTCCTCCTGAGTAGTGGGTGCCGACGGTGACACTCATCGGACGGGCACCTTCACCGTCTTTGAGTACGCTTCAAATTCCGAGACCCGGTCCGTGATCTTTATCTCCCAGGTCCCTCCGGGACTCAGCTCGGCCGAGTTGAACGCATAGTGGCCGGGACCTGCCAGGTTTGCCTTCAATGGCAGCGGGCCGATCCCCTTGGCGGGCAGCTCGGCGCTCACAACCAGTTCCTTCGTGGCCGTGAACTGGCTGCCATCCTTGGCGTTGATCAGATAGAGGTGAATCGTGTTCAGTCCGACCGTGGCGGGTTCGACGGTCATCTCGAGCTCGGCCGGACCGATCGTGGTGTTCACGGAGAACGGCCCCGACGCCGCGTCGATCGGCGGCGCGTAGCTGATCAGCGCCGCCGTCACCCCGAACACGCAGAGCATCAGCGCGAGCTCCCCGCGCATCATCCGGCGAGCCAATCCACCGACACCGCCGGGTGACTGACCGGCGCCCACCAGGCGCTTCAGCATCGGGATGACCCTCGCGCGGTTGACCCAGCCGAGACCGATCAGCGTGCTCAGCAACACGACCTTGACGATGACCAGCGCGCCATAGGTGGTGTGAAACAGCCCATAGAAGCTCCGCACGTCGATGTACGCCTGCACGACGCCGGTGACGGCGATCACGACCACCGAGCCGAGCGCCAGCGGCGAGAACCGCGCGAGCGTCGCGAGCAGCAGCCGGCTGCGCTCGGCGCCCTCGAGCCGGCGAGTCGCCCCGGGCAGCACGAGCAGCAGACACGCGATTCCCCCGACCCACACGCCGGCCGCGAGCACATGCAGGACATCGGACGGGAAGAACACCGCGACCGGGCTCTCGATGCTCGCGTGACCGGCCAGCGCGGGAGTGAACGCCAGGTAGGCGGCGCCGATCCCGGCCAACGCGAGGATCGCTCGCGGCGGGCGCGCCGTCAACGCCACTCGCTCGGCGGCTTGCGCGCCCGGCCCGGCCAACGCAGGGATCGCGTCGCGGCGCAGCGCCTTTGCCGCCAGCAGCAGCGCGCCGAGCAGCATCCAGTCGATCGCGCGCAGGCCCCACACCTCACCGAAGCGGCTGTCCAGCGTGTTTTCGACGACCGAGCTTTTCAGCGAGTCCCACAGCGACACGCCCGCGGCGCTCGCGCCCTGCAGCAGAATGCCGCATACGCTCACGAGCACGCCGAGCACGATCGCGACCGCGAACAGCCGCTCCAGTCTCGACGCGAACGCACGCGAGGCCAGCGACCAGCGCGGCTCGGTGCCGGCTACCGCCGTCAAGCCCGGCAGCCACGCGATCAGGAGAAACGCAAGGCCACCCAACATCAGCGCGATCGTAAGGTAGTCAAGGCCGCGCACCACGCCGAAGGCGAGGACGGTGACCTCCCCGCTCTTGTTCTTGCCGATCAGGCCGGCGACCGTGAACTTCGGCGCCGCCCCGGCGTGGCCGAGGTTGAACACGAGGCCGCCGTAGACGATGTGGGTGTCGGCCGAGATCACGCGGTAGGTGCCCGTGTAGGTCCCATCCGGTAGGTGCGCCTTCAACCCGACGCCCATCCAATGCTCGTTACCGCCCGGGTGCGAGACGTTCAGGTCGTCGACCTCGTTGCCCTGCGCGTCATACACCCGGACCGCGCCGAGCGTCCCACCGACATCCTGGTTGAACTCGAAGATCACCTCCTCGGGCTGGACCTGGACGGTTGCCCCCGACGCGGGCGAGGTACCGAGCAACTGCGCGTGCGCCCACGCCGCCGGAGCGACCGCCAGGAGGCCGGCGATCGCAAGCGCGAGTACCAGCAAGCCCTCGAAGGGCCGGCGGCGGCGCGGGCTCACGGGCGCCGCGCCTCGTTGTTGGCCGTGATGCTCACCATGCTTCCTTCCCCGCCCGCTTCGCACCGCCGGGCTTCGCGGGTGAGTCGAGGTCCGGGGGCGTACCGGAGCGCCGGCGGCGCACGAACAGCACGAGCAGCAGGCCCAGCACGGCGAACACGACGAGCGCCGCGATCGCGGCGGTGGGCGCCTTGGCGACACCCTCGGGAGTCCAGAAGAGTTCGCCGTCCACCGTGGCCTTGCGAGCGCCCACCTCGATCGGCACCCGCCAGTTGAAGATCTTCGTGCGCTTGGCCTTGTTCTTGACCTGCGGAGGCAGAGCCGGGGACATCCAATGGATGCGGTGGTCGTGCCATTCCAGGCGGCCGGTGCGGTCGACGACCGTCCAGTGGGGAGTCGCGGTCGCCGTCGCTGACGCCGGGACGTTCACATCGCCGTAGAAGTTCTGGTTGAGGTAGTAGGCCGGGGAGCTCGTATTCAGCTGCACCGTCCCGTCCGCCAGCACCCGCCCGTAGGGTTCGCCCTGGTAGCCGAGCACGGTCACGGTCTGGCCGCTGTGATTGGTCAGGATCAGCCGGTCGGCGAATTCCAGGACATGCAGGCTCACACCCGGTACCCCCGGAGCGACCTGGGTGACGTAGGAGCGGTAGTTGTAGTTGCCTCCCTGATCGTTGATCGGGTTCCCGCTCTCCTGCACGGGAGTCTGCGTTGTGTTCTGAGCTTGCGCCACGACTGGCGACGCCAACAGCAGAGCGCCGAGCGCGACGACGACGGAACGACGGGACATGAAGGCTCCTCGCATACGTGCGTTTACAGGTCGACCGAGAGCCCGCCACGGCGGAGGATCACTCCATCGCGGCACGGACCCCCTTCAGGGACGAGCAGCCGACGCCCGTATCCGGGCGGGAAGGGTCTAGCTCGCCGCGTGCGGCGCCGGCGGCGGGCGCACCGCCAGCGAGGAGCCGATCAACCGACCACCGCGCACAACCACGAGCACCACACGACGGCGCACCGGTATCGAGGAGCGCGGGCGTGCCCAGCGCGTCCGCTCCGCCCGACGCAGACCGATCAGCGCACGCTCACCGGGATAGCGCCGCGCGAGCAGCGGTATTACCAGCACGACAGCCGGCAACAGGTAAAGGATGGCGTGGAGCACGACAAGCAAACCCTACTGGACCGCGTACGGTCCTCGCTGCCTTCCCAGCGCGACCTCCACGACCGAAGAGCGCGCATCCTTCGAGCGCAAGCTCGCGCCGCGGAACTCAGGTTGCGCCCAGCGCGCGGCCGAGCGTTTGTTCTGTCTGGGGGCCGATTAGGGTCTTCTCAATACTCCCGTCGGCGCCGATCACGAACGTCGTCGGTAGAACCCGCAGTCCATACGCGAGACCGACGGAGCCTTCCCCGTCGCGCAGGTTGGAGAAGCTCCAATGGTTCTTCACGATGAAGCGACGGGCGCTCTGAGCTTCATCGCTCCAGTCCACGCCCACCACCCGCCCGCGGCCGGTGGCGCTGCGCGCAAAACGCTCCACCGCGGGAGCCTCGTGCTGGCAGGGTCCGCACCAGCTCGCCCAGAACACCACCAGCGCCGGTCGGCCGGCGGCGGCGCTCCGCAGTGAGGCGAGCGTCACCGGGGAGCCTGAAAGCAGTTCCTTGGGCAGCGCCGGGGCGGCGCGCCCGGCGGAGGCGCCCTTGCCGGAGAGCCCAAGAACCAACACGCCGGCGAGAACGACACCGGCTATCACCCAAGCCAGTACCCGTCGGCCGTTACGCGACAGCTTCGGCATCCAGGCCGCCTACTGGGAGGCCAGCAGCGGCGCGTCATGAGCGATTTCGCTCGGCTTGAAGCTGCTGCCGATGTACACGGTCTTCAATACCCCCGATGCGGTGATTCCGTAGACGAGCGCGGAGTGGTTGATGAACTCCGGCTGTGATGCCTCTTTTTCAGAACCCACCCCCCACTTCTGCCACGTCTGCCCCAATTCCTTCGGCGAACCGATCAGGTATTGCATACGCCCGGTCATCTCGTGCACTTTCAGGAACGCCGCCACGGTCTGGGGCGTGTCCCCGTGGGGATCCACCGACACCGCGATGATCTGTGTCTTGGCGGCGGTCTTGGCGCCCATCAGATTCTGCGCCACCCGCAAGTTGGCCGTGATCAGTGGGCAGACATCCGGGCAGTGGGTGTAGAGGAAGGTCACCAGCAGCGCCTTGCCGTGGTACTGGGCGATGTTCACGTGCGCGCCCAGGTAGTTGCTCAACGCCAGCGGCGGGGCCTGCTTGGGGGGCGAGAGTTCGTTGCCGAGGAAGCTGGCCGACTTCGCGCTCTTCACGTTGCCCGCCAGCGGCTGGGAGTTGTGGCTGGTGTGCTGGAAGAGCAGCGCGAACCCGCCCGCGATCACGACGATCACGACGAGCGGCAGCACCATCCGCCGATCGAAACCCCCGCGCCCGCCATCTGTTCCGGCCGGCTCCATATGGCGAATCTACCATGACGCGCTAAGCTTCCGCGCAGGTGCCGCTTCTGCGTTTTCGGTGGGTATGCCTGGCTGCACTGCTGGCCTCGCTGCTCGCCCCGGCGTCGGCCTCGGCCCACGGCATCGTCGGCCGCGCCGACCTGCCGATCCCAGCGTGGCTGTTCGCCTGGACCGCGACGGCCGTGATGGTGATCTCGTTCGTCGCGCTATCGAGCCTCTGGTCCAAGCCCCGGCTGCAGCGCCCGCCGGGGAGAGTGCGGCTCCATGTGCCCAAGCTGATCGAGTGGCTCTGCGGCCTGATCGGGGTCGCGCTGTTCACGATCGTCGCCTACGCGGGCCTCGCGGGGGAACAGAACCTCACGTCGAACCTCGCCCCCACCTTCATCTACGTGATCTTCTGGGTCGCGATCCCGCTCGCGAGCGCGTTCGTCGGAGACATCTTCCGACCCTTCAACCCCTGGCGAGCGGTCGGACGGCTCGTCGGCCGGCTGCTCACCGATCGCGGATCGAGCACCGGCCCCAAACGGGGACCGCTGCTCGGCTCCTACCCCTCCTCCTGGGGACGCTGGCCGGCCGCGGCGATGCTGCTCGCCTTCGCGTGGCTCGAGCTCGTGCTCCCCAGCAAAGACGATCCTCGGCTGCTCGCGATCCTGATGCTCGTCTACGGCGGCGTGCAATTGGCGGGGATGGCGGCCTTCGGCGTGGAGGAATGGAGCGAGCGAGCCGACGGGTTCGGGGTCTACTTCGGGCTGATGGCGTGCCTCTCGCCCCTGTCCTGGCGTAATCGAGAGCTGCGCCTGCGCGCTCCGCTCTCCGGGCTCTGTGACCTGGAGCCGTGGACGGGCACGGCGGCCGTCCTGTTCGTGCTGATCGGCTCGACCACCTTCGACGGCTTCTCCAACGGCGAGGTCTGGCTCCAGTTTGCCCCCTCCCTGGAGTCCGACCTCGGACATCTCGGCGTGGGCTTGATCGGGTCGCTGGAGATCGTCGGAACCGCCGGGCTGATCTGCTGCGTGGCGATCGTGGCGGGTCTCTACAACCTCGGTATCTACGGCATGCGCAGCGCGCTGCGTGACATCACCGCCGAGGACCACCGCGCGCTGTCGCTGGCGTTTCTCTACACGCTCGTCCCGATCGCGTTCGGCTACATGCTCGCCCACTACTTCTCGCTGCTGATCCTCCAAGGCCAGGCGATCGGCTACCTCGTCTCCGATCCGCTCGGGCGCGGGAGCGACCTGTTCGGGACCTCGAGCTTCCTCGTCAACTACAACCTGATCTCCTTCGCCGTCATCTGGTACGTGCAGATCGCCGCGATCGTCGCCGGCCACGTCAGCGGGCTGATCCTCTCCCACGAGCGCGGCCTGATCGAGTTCAAGTCGCCCGAAGCCGCCGTCCGCTCCCAGTACTGGATGCTCGCGATCATGGTCGGCTTCACCTGCCTCGCGCTCTGGATCCTCTCCGCGGTGACCACCACCACCGGTTGAGCTATGCCAACAGCTTGCCCGGGTTCATGATCCCGGTCGGGTCGAGCTCGGCCTTCAGCGCGCGCAAGGCGGCCACGCCCTCGCTGCCGATCTCCTGCTCCAGCCAGGGCGCGTGGTCGCGCCCGACCGCGTGGTGATGGGTGATCGTGCCGCCGCCGGCGAGGATCGCGCGACTCGCGGCCTGCTTGGCGGCACGCCACTGCTCGAGCTCCTCGCCCTCCCGCTGGCGGGCGAGGAACGTGAAGTACAGGGACGCCCCGGTCTCATACAGGTGCGAGACGTGGCACATCACCAGGCCCGGGGTGCCGCCGGCGCTCAGCGACTCCGAGATCGCCGCGGAGACCGCGCGATGAAGCGTCTCCACGCTCGACCACAGCGTGGCGGTCTCGAGCGTCTCCACCATCACACCCTGCGTGAGCAGCTCGTCGCGGAGATACGGCGCGGAGAACCGCGACTTCAGCCATGCCTCGCCGGGCGAGCGCCCCACCGGCAAGCCGCCACCACGGCGCACCAGCGCGAGCGCGCGCTTGCGCCGCGCGGCAACCTCCCCCGTCTCGCCCTCGAAGCCGAGGATCGCCAGGCAGCCCTCGCCGTAGCCGCGCATCCCGAGATAGGTACGGCCGAGCCGCCCCTTCAGGCCGCCGACAGGAGCCAGCGCGAGCGACATCCGGGTCTCGGCCTCGTCGGACAGTCGCGCGACGTCCGGGCAGGCGCGCTGCTGGGCGAGCTCCCGTAGGGCATCCACGCCGGCGGCGAAGTCAGCGAAGAACACGCCCTCGTACACCCGCTCCGCCGGCGCCGGGCGCACGCGCAGCGTCAGCTCGTCGATCACCCCCAGCGTCCCCTCAGAGCCGACCAGCAGCCGGCGCAGCTCCGGTCCCGCGGCGCTCGCGGGAACGGCGGCCAGATCGATCCCGCCCGCAGGCGCGGCGAAGCGCAGACCGAGCACCATCTGCTCGATCCGCCCATACCCGCTCGAGGCCTGTCCCGCCGACCTCGTCGCCGCGCAGCCCCCCAGCGAGACGTACTCGTAGGACTGCGGGAAGTGACCCAAGGTGAACCCGTCCGCCGCCAGCGCTCGCTCTAACGCCACCGCGCGGATGCCGGCCTGCACGGTGACCGTCCGCGACCGGCGATCCAGCGCCAGCACCTCCCCCATGCCTCCCATCTCCAGCGCCACCACGGCGGCGTGTGCTCCCCGCAGCGGAGCGACACCTCCGACCACGCTCGTGCCGCCGCCCCACGGCACCACAGCCACCGATGATCGCGCGCACTCCTCGAGCACCCCCCGCAACTGCTCACGATTCGCGGGTCGCACGATCGCGTCCGGCGCCCCCTCGGGCTGCCCGGCGCGCAGCCGCACCAGGTCGGGATAGCCCTTGCCGGCGGCGTGTACGACCCGTTCGCCGTGGTCATCGCGCACGCCCTCCGCGCCGACGATGCCACGCAACGCGGCCGCCGCCCGCGCGGGCAACGACGATGGCGCGATGTGGACCTGCGAGAGCGCCACCGGCGGTCGCGGCCGGGGGGCGATGCCCACGGTCTCGCGGAGAAACTCGAGCGCGTGTGGGGGCAGCGCCTGGGGGTGAGCCGGATCTCCCCACCCCCACCAGCGCATCCCGGGGGGGCCGGTTCGCCGATGGGTGGGCGAACCGGCCGCGTCAGCCACCGATCCGCTCCAGCCCGTCGAGGGCCTCGTCGATCGTCGCCCGCGCCGCGCGGCGCACCATGTAGCCACCGAAGCGCGGGAACACCCCGTTGAGGACCTGGCGCAACTCGATCGTCACCTCCGTCGCTCCCTCTCCGGCGCTCTCCCCCTCCCCGGCCCCGGCGGGCGCCAATCGACCGCTCGCCGCGCGGGACTTCAGTCGCACCTCCGTCTCCGCCGACTTCAACAGGCGCGCAAACGGGGTCCCCTCGACCCGCTGCGCCCATCTCAGCAGGCGCGCATCCTCGTCCGCCTCGACCAGCTGGAAGTCGGCGCGCACGACTTTGCCCTTAGCCGTCTTCAGCACCTCGGTGAAAGCGTCCTCCTCGACGTCCTCCACCCTGCTCACGCGCGGCCACCAACGCGGCAGGTGATGGGGGTCGCGGATCACCTCCCACAGCTGCTCGGCAGGCGCGGCGATCGTGCGACTGCGGCTCGCGTCGGGCATCGCCGCCTGACCTTCTAAGCCGCGAAACTCATCAGCCGGCGATCTTGCGCAGGTCGCGCACGAGCAGCAGATGCTTCAAGTGGGTCGCCACCGCCGCGAGGTTCTCGAGCGCCTCCAACGCCTCTTTGCGTCGCTGCGGGTTACGCGAGCGCAGCGCGGGAGCAAGGATCTGCTGGAGCAGGTTCGCCTCGCGGTCGGCCGAGGAGCGGAACACGCGCAGGTTGCGTCCGCCCACGCCGTAGCGCGCGAGCTCGGCCACGGCGCCGATGATCTCCCGCTCGGTCTCGTCGAAGTAGCGCGCCCCGCCCCGCTGCTCGCCCTTGACCACGCCGTACTCTTCGAGCTCTCGCACCAGCTTCGCGTCGGCCTTCGTCTCCTCCAGCACGTCCTCGATCGAATACAGCGCGCCGGTCGCCTCGCGCACGCTCACGCTCGCGCGCCACGGCCGCATCCCGTCCCGGGAGGAACGGGACCCGCCCGAATTCTGATCGAGCGTGCTCTCCCCCGCGCGTCCCGCCGCCAGCTCCTGGCGGATCACCCGCAAGGGCAGAAACTCGTCGCGCTGCATCCGCAGGATCGTGCGCAGGCGCGCCACGTCGCCCTGCGTGTAAAGCCGGTAGCCGCCGGGAGTGCGCCGCGGGGTCAGCAGCTTCTGGTCCTCCAGGTAGCGGATCTTCGAGATCGAGATGTCGGGGAACTCCTGCACGAGCGCCTTACACACGGCGCCGATCGTGATCGACTTCTGCCGCACCCCACCCACCCCGGCCGCCCCGACCGCGGCGTCGTCGAGCGCGAGCCCATCCTCGAGCTCGGCCACGTCCGCCTGTGGCACCCTGCTCGCCATCAGCGCGCGTGGAACGTCAGCTTGTACTTGCCGATCTGCACCTCGTCGCCCTCCTCCAGGCGCTGAGACTCGATCCGCGAGCGGTTCACATAGGTCCCGTTCAACGAGCCGCAGTCGTCGAGATACCACTGCTCGCCGCGGCGAATCAAGAGCGCGTGGTCACGCGAGACCGTCACGTCGTCGAGGAACACCTCGGCGTCGGGTCGCCGGCCGATGCTCATCCGCTCGCGGTCGACCGCGAAGCTCTCGCCCACCCTTCCTCCGCCGGCACGGATCACGAGCGCCGGGCCTTTGGCCGTGGCCTCGTCGATCT
>Ga0075522_10002228_pt1 | contig 14530 bp, 14 predicted proteins | sample NGEPerA_FD_74796 | JGI IMG/M metagenome (GOLD analysis project Ga0075522, IMG submission 74796) | Arctic peat soil microbial communities from the Barrow Environmental Observatory site, Barrow, Alaska, USA - NGEE PermafrostL2-A | ecosystem: Environmental > Terrestrial > Soil > Wetlands > Peat ... | reverse complement strand
AGTTGGAAAGACCAGCGCACCTTGCCGGTGTTCACGTCGAGCGCGACGATCGACGACGAGTACAAGTTCGTCCCGTGGCGCGCGCCTCCGTAGTATTGCGCGGCCGGCTGGCCGATGGGCAGGAAAATCAGCCCGCGCTGCTGGTCAAGAGTCCCGGCGCCCCAGTTGGCGGGCGATCCCGCGGTCATCCAATAATCGGCGGGCCAGGTTTCGGCGCCCGCTTCGCCCGGATGAGGAATCGTGTGAAACGTCCAGTTCAATTTGCCGGTGCGCAGATCCCAGGAGCGGACGTCCATGTCGGGGCCGCCGGGTTCGTCCTCCTTGCCCTGCGCGCCCGTGATAATCGAATCGCGATAAATCGTCCCAGGCGACGACATGTGATACGGCGCGTCGGGATAGCGGGCGGAGACGCCGTCTTTCAGATTGACGACGCCTTCGTTGCCGAAGCCGGGCACCAGCTTGCCGGTCTTGGCGTTGATCTCGATCAGTTTGCCGTCGCTGGTTCCAGCGAGGATCGACGCCGGATGGTCCTTGTCGCCCGCCCAGTAGGACACGCCTCGTAGCGGCGCACCAACGTTGCCGAGAGGATAGTTCCAAAGCTCCTTACCAGTTTCCGGATCGAGCGCGACGATCGTGCGCTGGCGCGTGGGCGAATAGAGAATGCCGCCGACCATGATCGGCACAGCCTCGCTGGTAAACAACGCTCCAGGCTTGGCGTTGGGATCGAGGCCGTATTGCCACGCAGGCTTCAGACGCGCGACGTTCGATGTGTTGATTTTGGAAAGCGGCGAATAGCGCTGGCCCGTGGCATCGCGGCCGTAGCCCGGCCAATCGGATTGGGCGAGGAGCAGTGTGGGGATCGTGAAGAGAATGAATGCACGCATGAGGAGCCTCCCAGGGCAAGAGACTACTGTACTCCGAATTTGAGATCACAATTTGTGATCGCAAGAAAGCAACGGAAGGCCGGGAATTTTCTTGAGAATTTTGTCCTTCCGGCGCGACCAACTAACATGCCAAAGCGGCAGCGCCTCCAGAAACAAGCCGTCGTACCAGTGCCGCTGGAGTCGATCGAACGGCACATCTATCCGATTCGAGGGCAGAAGGCGATGCTCGATGGGGATCTGGCGGATTTGTACCGCGTGGAAACACGGGCGCTCGTACAGGCGGTGAAACGCAATGCGGAGAGGTTTCCGGAAGACTTCATGTTCCAACTCTCAGCAGACGAATCCGAGGCTATGCGATCACAAATTGTGATCGCATCCCGGCGTAACATTCGTTTTCAACCGTACGCGTTCACCGAACACGGCGTCGCGATGTTGTCCGCCGTTCTGAGAAGCGAGCGCGCCGTCCAGATGAGCATATTGATCGTTCGTGCCTTTGTGAAGCTTCGCGAACTTCTAGTCAGCCATAGAGAATTGGCGACTCGCGTGGAGAAAATCGAAGCGACGCAAAGCGAACACGGCTCAATCATTTCGATGCTCGCAGACGAAATCGACGAGATGAAGCGGCTTCCGGAACCGTCCAAGCGCCGGATCGGCTTCAAGGCTGCCGGACAATCTTGAGCCGAGTGCGGCGCGCGCGCGGATTTCGGATAAACTTGTATTATTCCCGGCCGATACGTTGTTAGCCGCCAGCCATGCTCTATTCCCGCTCAGCCGAATACGCCATCCGTGCGCTGATCCCGCTGGCGGATCTGCCCGCGGGCGAATTCGCGCTGGTGAAAACATTGGCGGCGGATACCGGCCTCCCTTCGCATTTCCTCGCGAAACTGCTGCAGGACCTGGCACGCATCGGCGTGCTGAAATCCACCAAAGGGCCGCATGGCGGATTCCGCTTGAACCTGCCGGCAAAAGACATATCGATGCTACGGCTGGTCGAGGCGATCGATGGCCCGGGGCGGTTCGACCGGTGCCTGGGCGGCAGTGAGGAGTGCAACGAGAAGGTCGCGTGCGGAATGCATGACACATGGATGGTCCTCCGGTCGCGTATCATTGATTATTTGGGGGGGACTTCGATCGCCGATCTGGCGAAAGCCCAGGAAGAGAAGCGCCGCTTCCTTACCCGTTCGCGTCGGCGGGGGTCGCAAAAAGGGTCTCGCGCCTGACAAAAGACGGGCGTGTATGAAGTGTGGTGAACCGGCTGCCGAGTAAATGAGTAACCGGTAATTAAGGAGACAGTTGCAAATGCAGAATTCCGTTCTGGTGCCAATGGTGGTCGAGCAGACTTCGCGCGGGGAACGCGCCTTCGATATCTATTCGCGCCTATTGAAGGAAAATATCATTTTCCTGGGAACACCGATCGACGATAACGTGGCGAACCTGGTCATCGCGCAAATGCTGTTCCTGGCCGCGGAAGATCCGGAGAAAGACATTTCGCTGTACATCAACTCGCCCGGTGGATCGATCACGGCGGGGTTGGCCATTCTGGATACAATGCGCCTGGTGGAACCGGACATCGTAACGTACTGCGTGGGACAGGCCGCGTCGATGGCCGCTGTGCTGCTGGCGTGTGGGACCAAGGGCAAGCGTTATAGCCTGCCGCATTCGCGCATCCTGATCCACCAGCCTTCCATGAGCGGCCTGGCCGGGCAGGCCACCGATATCGATATTTACGCGAAAGAAATCCTGCGCATGCGCGAAACGCTGAACCAGATCCTGGCCGATGCGGCGGGTCAGCCCGTGGAGAAAATTTCTCGCGACGTGGATCGCGACTACATCCTGGAGCCGCAGCAGGCCGCCGACTACGGCCTGATCGATCACATCATTTCCAGCCGCGCCTTGCAGCCTGTGGTGAAGTAATCGTGTTGAAGTAAGTGGGTTGAAGTAAGTAAGGCCAACTAGCGAGGCAAGTAGCCTTCCTGTTTTTGTGGCGCCGGGAACATTCCCGGCGCTAATTATTTTCTGATCGCCGCCGGCGCGTTCTGACCGCCGCCGGCGCGGCCTCGAGCAGTCCCCCTCTCCCCACCGATAATAAAACTAGAACTGTGCCCGAAAAAGCTTCTTCAGGGCGTTGCAGCCCCGGTCTCTTCCTCTTTTGTTCCACACTGCTTGGCGCAGGGCTGCTGATCTATTCGCAGACCGGGGCGTTCGCGTGGGACGAAGGCTTTCACCTGTTGGCTGCGAAGCTGGTCACGATAGGCCGGCGGCCGTATCTGGATTTCGTCCACGCGCAGGCTCCGCTGAACGCGTATTGGAACGCCATGCTGATGCGCTTGTTCGGCGAGAGCTGGCGTCCCATCCACGCGATTGATGCGTTGTTGGCCACTGGCGCGGTCGCGATCGCGGCGGCGTTTGTTCGCTCGCGCTTTCTCACGGTCGAAATGGGAAGTTCCAACGAGGTGGTCGCGCTGGATGATCCGCGCTTGAGGGGCTGGGGCGCGGCGCTCGTGATCGCCGTGTTCGTGCTAGCCGGGCTGAACGTGGACTATGTCACGTTCGGGCCGATCGCGCAGGCGTACCCATTTGCGCTGTTCATGATCGTGAGCGCGTTTTTCCTCACGGTGCGATCAGTGGCGGAGGAAAGCACATGGCTCGCGGCGCTGGCCGGCCTTCTGAGCGGACTGGCAGCTGAATCGACGCTGTTGGTAGCGATCGTCGCACCGGTGTTGCTGATCTGGATCGTGATCTACTCGTCGCGGGAACGAAGGATCGCGCGCGCAACGGCCTTTATGGGCGGCGTAGCGATCGCCTTCCTTCCGCTACTGCTGCTATTCGCGCAATCGCCCCGGCAAGTCGTCTTCGGAGTGCTGCAGTATCACATGTTCTACAGGCGCTCAGAATGGGCGGGCGCGACGCAGCATGATCTGGAACTGCTGACGTCGTGGATCGCATCGCCGCAGGCGCTGATCCTCGCAAGTCTCGCGATCGCGGGCGGGTGGTTCGTGGCGAAGAAAAGCGGATGGGATCGCGCGCGGCGTGGCGAATTTTATTTAGCGGGCTGGATCGCGCTGGCGCTGTGTCTTTATCTGTCGACGCCGCATCCGACGTTCGTTCAATATTTTCTTTTCCCCGTGCCGTTCCTGGCGATCATGGCATCGGTGGGATTATTCGGAATCGCACAACAATGGTCTGCTGGTTGGCCGGTTGGCCGAAGGGTTCCTTTGTGGCCCGTCGCCGCCGTGTGCGCGATCATCGCCCTGGGGCTCGCGCGCGAACTGTACAATAATCGCGACGACTTTTCCTGGCCCGGCATGGAAGAGGTCGCGCGCAAAGTGAATCAGGTGACGCCCGCGGGCGCGCCGGTTTATTTGGATGAGATGACGTACTTCCTGACGGGCCGCGTTCCCCCGCCGGGCAACGAGTACGAATCGTCGCACAAGCTGGCGTTGGCGCCCGAGTTCGCACGATACGTACACATCGTCCCGCAGGACGAATTCGACCGCAGGATCGCCAGCGGCGAATTCGCCACGATCGAAAGTTGCGACGAAGAAGACTGGTACAAAGACCGGATGCTCGATCAGCTTTACCGGCACAAGGCCGAAATTAACGATTGCTACGTGTTCTGGGATCGCGTGCCAAAGCCGTAAAAAGCAGATCCTTCCTCGCTTCGCTCCTCAGGATGACCCGAGTTGTTACTAACACTCGCGCGTCATCGCTGCCCAGAAGATCCACATGACGGAGCAGATGCAGATCGCAGCAAATGGGTAGAAGGGCGCAATGACCGTGGCCAGAATGTAGACGGGCGGACCGATCCAATAGCTTCCGCGGAGCCGGCGAAGTGTTGCGTCCGAGGCCGAGGGAATCATCACGGCCGGGCGGAACGCAGCCATCCGCAGGAGCTGGAAGCAAATGCTGATGCATAAGAAGAATCCGGCGTAGAGCATGCACGCCGCGGGCGCGGCAGAAGTTCCCAGATATTCAGCGACGACAGCGGTGGGAAACGGGACCACGCTAATGAAAAACAAGAGCAGGCCGTTTACGAACAGGAGCTTCACGTCCGCGCAGCGCACCAGACGAAACACAATGTGGTGATGCACCCACATGATCAGCACTGTGAAAAAGCTTGTGATCAGCGCCAGATAGCTGGGCCACTGGCGCAGCAAAGCGCCCGTCAACGCCGAAGAAGTCGACGCGTTATCGAAATGCGGGACTTTCACTTCCAGCACAAGCAGCGTGATGGCGATGGCGAAGACGCCATCGCTGAACGCTTCCAGGCGGCTGGTGTCGCGCTCGGCTGAAGTTTCCTCGTGCGACGTTTCCTGCTGCCGTGCCGGATGCATAGATCCTATGATGGCAAACGTGTGGCGACAGAAACGCAGGGACGGCGGAGCGCCTGCTCCGCACCGAGGCTCCTGCCTCGGCTATTGCCATCGCTCAAGACCACTAGTCACCTTTACAGGCCGCGGGCGCTTTACAGGCCACGGACGCTATACAGGCCGTGGACACGAATATATTCAGCTACCGGTCCCGGCAGCTCCCGCGGAGTGTCACCGCGCGCCAGTTCCCGGCGGATTTCCGAGGACGAAACCGGCAGCGCCACGTCATCCAATCGATGAACCGTCGCGCCCGGCGGCGGCTCGATCTTGTGTCCGGGGCGCGTTACGACGACAAACTCGACGGCGGCCACCACGTCCTGCCAGCGGTACCACGTTTGAATATCGGCGAACGCATCGGAACCGATGATGAAATACAGCGTGCCGCTCTCTTCCGCCTTCACTCGCTCGATGGTGTTTATGGAATAGCTTTTTTCGTTGCCCGCTTCGAGGCGCGACGCCACGAATCGCGGCTCGGCGGCGCACGCCAGTTCCACCATCCGGTAGCGATCCTCGTAAGGCGTGGCGGCCTCTTTGTGCGGAGGACGGCCCGCGGGGATAAACAGCACGCGGTCCAGCGCCAGCCGGTCTGCCGCCAGACGCGCCATGGTCAAATGCGCCGAATGAATGGGATTGAAGGTCCCGCCAAAAATAGCCGTCTTCATCCGATGAGCCGCAGCAATTTTTCTTCGTTCTCGATCTCGATCCCGATCTTAAGCCAGTACAATCGCAGCGGCGCCACCACTTGGGCTACTCCTTCGAACAAATTGAAGACGTCTTTCTCGGTCGTGATCAAAGCCTCCGCGCCCGCCGCCATTGCCTGCTGGGCCAATCTTTTCACCTCGTCGGGACGGTACGAATGATGATCGCCGAACGTCCAGTGAAACGCTACATCCAATCCCAAGCCCTCCAGCGTTTTCCAAAACGATCGCGGATTCCCCAGCGCGCAAAAGGCCGCCACTTTTCGTACGCCTAATTGATCGGCAGGCCGCGTCTCACCGGTCGCCACGTCCACCCATTCCAGCGCCCGCGTCCATGAGCGAAAAATCGGCGCCTCTATGTTGTACGGTCGTAGTAACATTTCCAGACCTGCAATCGAAACGCAAGGCTCCGACCGCGTGACGATGATGATGGACGCGCGCCGCAGCGCTTCCGGCCGTTCCCTGCAACGCCCCAAAGGGAACACTCCGCCCCCCAAAGGATTCAGCGCGTCGATCAATACGATGTCGTGTTTCCGCCCCAGCTTCTGATGCTGAAATCCATCATCCAGCAGAAACACGTCCGGCAGCAACTGCCGCTCCATAACTTTTCCCACCACATACCGATCCTTGCCTACGCCCACGTGAGCATCGCCCGCGCGGATGAAGATTTGCGCCTCGTCGCCCGTCAGGCTCGGCGGCGCCGTGTGTCCGCGCTCCACCACGATCACCGATTCCCCAGCGCTGCGATGATAGCCGCGCGTAAGGATAGCCGGATTGTGTCCGCGCTCGCGCAGGAGCTTCGCCAGGTGGGCCACCATCGGCGACTTCCCGACGCCTCCCATCGTCAGCCCGCCCACGCTGATCACCGGCGCGTCCAGGAATCGCCGCACCGCGCGGGATTTGGCCGCGTCCATGGCAGTCCCTGCTCTCCACAGCAGCGTCAGTGGACCTAGAGTCGCCATCGCCACGGTTTGATGCAGCGGCGTCACCACGCCCAACGCATACGCCGCCCACACCTCGCGCGCGATTTTCTCCGTGATGCCGCGCTTGGAGCGCACCAGTTCCCGCGCGCGTCCTCCCATCGCATCGCGCATCAGCGCGTCATCCAGAAGCTGCACGACCGAGGTCTCCAACTGTGTAGCATTCGGGATTTTTCGCAGCGCGCCTCCCGATTCGAACTCCCACGCAATTTCCGCGAAGTTTTCCATGTGCGGACCCACGATCACCGGCTTGCCGAAATACGCCGGCTCCAGAATGTTGTGGCCGCCGCGAGCCGCCAGCGTCCCGCCCATGAAAACCAGGTCCGCGCGATCGTACAACGCCGCCAGCTCGCCGATCGAATCCAGCAGCAGCACGCCCGGCAGCGGGATCATCTTCATCGCCGAGCGCCGCGCGAACGGAATCATCGCGTGTTCCAGCTTGGCCGCCACCGCGTCGAATCTCTCGGGCTTGCGCGGCACCAGGATCAGCAGAAGCCCCGGACGCTCGGCTTTGCGGAACGCCGAGATCACCGCGTCGTCCTCGTCCACATCGTCCGCAGAGGCGGGAGGCATAGTGCTGGCCGCGATCCACACCAGCGCCGGCTTCACGCTATCCAGAAACCCCGCAACCTCCGGATGGATTCCCGATGCCGGGGGCACGAAGTCATATTTCAGATTTCCTATTTCGCGCACCTTCTGCGGCGCGGCGCCCGCCAGCGCGTAGCGCCGCATGTCTTCTTTCGACTGCGCCAGAATCAAATCGGGCCATCGCAATACGTGCCGGAAGAACCATCGCCACGATTCATAGTGTGTCAGCGCGCGATCGGAAATGCGGCCGTTCACCACCAGCAACGCCGCACCAGCCCGTTTCGATTCGCGATACATGTTGGGCCATATCTCTGTTTCCAGCACGATCACCAACGCCGGACGCAGCGTGCGCAACACGCGCCGCACTACGGATCGATAATCGAGCGGCGCGAAAAACACGCCGTCCACAATCCCCGTCAGCTTCTGCTCCCCCGTCTCGCGCCCCGCGAGCGTAGCCGTCGACACGAAAATGGGAATGGAAGGATGCTGCGCTTTCAGTAGCTTGATCAGGGGAACGGACGACATGATCTCGCCTACCGAGACCGCGTGTAACCAGATGGAGCCGCCGGGCGTCGACTCAAAAGAGGAGGGAAGAAAGCCGAGCCGCTCCGCTACGTGGTGGAAATACCTGCGGTTTCGGAATCCCCTGTAAAGTATATAGAGGAAGACCAGCGGCGAAAGAACAATTTCCAGCAGCTGGTATAGAAGGTAGATGAGCCGCGTAGCGTTAATTCTATTGAGTATAGCGATGGCCGTGGCTGCCGACAAGGACAAGCCCGTACGTTTCGCTCCTGGACGTGCGGAAACTTTCGCCGGTCATCAGACGCTCGACAAGATTACGATCGCCGCCGTCCCTTACGTTACGGACGAACAAATCCGTCCCGCGTTCGACAAACTCAATCCCAACAAGTACGGCGTGCTGCCGATTCTGGTCGTGATGGACAATGGCACAGGCAAGGCGCTCCGACTGAATCTGAAAGCGGAGTTCGTTACGGCTGATGGGCATCACCTGGAGGCAACACCGGCTGACGACGTCGTTTACATCGACGGCGCCAGGAAGCCGCCGAAGATTTTCGATCCGAATCCGATCGCGGTCATTCTTCCCAAGCGTGAGAAAAAAGGTCCTCTGAATACGTGGGAGATTACAGGTCACGCGTTCAGCGCGAAGCTCCTCCCTCCCAACGATTCCGTCTCGGGTTTCTTCTACTTCCAGACGGCTCCCGAGCCCGGCGCGCATATTTACCTGACAGGCGTGAAGGACGCGGCTACGGGCCAGGATTATTTCTACTACGAAGTGCCGCTCGAAAAATAACGGCGGAACGGCCTGCAATCCCTCGGTGGAGCAGGCTTCAGCCTGCAAGCGCGGCTTTAGCCGCGAACATCCGCATCCAGCAGAACCGCGAATGTAAATGAGCGGAACCTGTGGCAATCGCGAAACCAGGTAGTGAGTCAACCCACGAACAAAGGCTATTCGTAGTTGACGATCGACGCGAACGACGCCGGCACCAAACTCGCGCCGCCCACCAGCGCGCCGTCGATGTCCGGCTGCGCCATTAACGCCTTCACATTGTCCGGCTTCACGCTGCCGCCATAAAGAATGCGGCATGCCTCGGCGGCCGATTTTCCATAGTGAGCTTCCAAGCACGACCTTATAAACGCGTGTGAGGCTTGGGCGATCTCCGGCGTGGCCGTCTTACCAGTGCCGATAGCCCACACGGGTTCGTACGCCATTACGATGCGCGCGAACTGCTGCGCGTCCAGCCCTTGGATGCCTCCGTGACATTGCCGTCCCAGAACCGACTCCGTGTCGCCCGCTTCGCGTTCTTCCAGGCGTTCCCCCACGCACACGATCGGCGTCAGGCCTTCTTCCAGCGCGGCCACCGTCTTCTTCAGCACCGTCTCTTCCGTTTCGCCGAAGTATTGCCGCCGTTCACTGTGCCCGATGATCACCCATTTGCATCCAATCGCCGCCAGCATCGGCGCCGAAACTTCACCGGTATACGCGCCTTCCTTCAGCCAGAAAACGTCCTGCGCTCCGATCCCGATGGACGTGCCCTTCGCTGCCTCCACTGCGGCCGGCAAATCCACGAACGGCGCGCAGATCACGATTTCGCAATGCTTCGATTCCGCCACCGCCGGTGCAAATTGTGAGAAGAATTCGGAGGTCTGAGCGGCCGTCTTGTACATCTTCCAATTGCCGGCCATCACGGGTGTGCGCATACTTCAGCTTATCAAGCTGTTTCGGTAGTGGGTCTTTTCCCACGGACGAACGCGAACGGCGGGGCGAAACTGCGTCACACGTGCTTGGGGTTCGACGATTTCCCAAGGATCACGCGGCGGCAGCAAATAAAAAATCCGGTGAACGCCAGAATCGCGGGCACAAGTCCCAGGATTGCCCAAATCGTTTCCGTAAACCAGCCGAACCGTCCAAAATGCATAGCGCTCAGCCAATATAGGCCTGCGTCCGTAAAGCGGTCCTTGCGATCGAAAAACAACAGGACGTTGAACAGCTGCGGAAATATCAGATAGACACCCGACAATCCCCATATAGACACAAACAGGAAACACCAGAATCCCAGTGCGCTGTGCAGGTCCCAGCTGATGCGCGGAAAATTCAAGTTCCAGCTCACCGTAAGGCTGCGGCGCCAGTGCTGGTAGCCGGGCCACCATATCACCGCGCCCGTGACGCACAGGAGCGTTAAACAAATCGCGCCGACGCCATTCATCAGGCGTCCGGTCGATCCCAAGAATAAATTCTCATGAAGGTCCGCCAACCACGCAAGGGAGTATCGTCTGGAAATCTGGTTGCGAAAGACCATCATGCTTCCCGTAATGCTCATGAGGAAGATGTAAGCGCCGACCACTATTCCCATCCAGTAGTGAACCTGGAAGACAACCTCGCGCGCCCGCGACTTCTCCAGGTCGTCCAGCCATCTTTGCAAAACGCTCACAAGGTCTCCATCCCTCGCAGTATAGCCAGTTGATGCGAGTGCGAAAAATGGATCTACTGTGGCGCCTGCGCTTCGATAGGGTTGCTAAATCTTGACGCTCAGAAGCCGTGGATGGAATCGAGCCTGTGACCTTCGTATTTGCGGATTCCTTGCGTTTGAAACGGCACTGTGCCGTGCGGCACCAATCCGCGTGCGTAGCCCATCGCCGTTCGCTGGCCGAATGTGTCGTCGTCGCCTAACAAATTAAAAATGACGGTCACGTTCGAAAAGCCCCGTTCGCAATCGTTACGCACGGTGCCCGTAATGTAAGTCACGCCGTTCTCCACGGTGGTGGTGTTGCCTTCCAACATCAGGCATGACGAGATATCCGCGTCCGTCGTGGCAGCGCTCATCACGCGGCTATAGACGAAGCGCAAACCTGCCGCAATAAGGATCAACGCGATCAACCCGCCGAGGACGCCCTTCATGAATTCACGCCAGTCGCAGTTGCGAATACTCTTTGATCAATTGGAAATCCGTGCGCAGCGGCGCGATTCTTTCCCCGCGCTGTTCGATCCGCGATTCCTCGATCACGCCGTACCGGTCCGCCGCCGTCTGCAAATATCCCACTTTCAACGGATCAATTCCCATGATACGGCAGCACGTCGCATCCACCGCCGGCAGATTCGAGCCCATGACCATCACGCCCGCTTTCTTCGGCGTGCCCTGAATCGGCCCGTTGCCTTCCATGCCGACGATGCCGTCGACGATGGCGAAGCTCTTGGGCCCGAAGACGCGCGTCAGCTCCACGATGGACGTCGGAATCCCGATGTAGTGCAGCTCGTTCTTCGGCCAGCCGTAGATCGAGCCGGGCACCAATCCGAAGTAATTCTTCATCGAGAGCGTCGCCCCCGCCCAGTGATGCGTCTTCATCTTCGCCAGCGACACGATCAAGTCCGCGCGCATCACGCTATTTGGAAAGAAAAACTCAGGACGATCCGCGAACTGTTTAATGCTGCTCACGTCGTCGCGGTTCAAATCCGTGAACACCGCATCGAACTTAGGAATTTCCGTGCGATAGCGCGTCAGCTCCGCCATCGCGTAGGTGTCGCGCCGGTGCCCGGGACCTTCGCCGATCCTGACATCCGCCGCACCCAGCGATCGGAACACTTCCAGTGCCGTGGCCACCACCGCAACGTCCGTGTTGATGCACGTCTTCGGATCGAACTCCACGAAGTTCGGCTTCAACAGGACCGTCTTGCCGCGCACGTCCAGTCCGCATTCGCGAATGCCTTCGCGCATCCGATTCTCAAGGTCTTGCGAATACGAATCGGCCTTCACCACCGCCACCGGCACGGTCTTGCCAGCGTACGGCAGCGACTCCGGCTTTACCCGGTTCGCCGAGCCTCCGCGAAACCCGGCAACTCCCGCCACCGATGCGGCCGCCGCCATGGCCAGAAATTCTCTGCGACTTGCGTTCACCCTCTTGCTCCCGTCGACGAAGACTCCGCGGTCCGCATCGAGCTCCAATTCCCTTCCACTGCCGATAGCGCTTCCACGGCGGTGACCATCGCGTCGCCCTTGGCCTTCCCAAGTTCTTTGCTCAGTTCTTTGCCGAGCTCTTTGTCCAAATTCTTGCCCGACTCTTTGCTCGCCGCGTCATCCGCGTCCGGCGGATTCATGCCGTGCAGCCGCATCGCGATCTTCAGCCATGCCCGCGCCAGCGGCGAAGGCGTGTCCAGCATCATCTTCGACGCCAGTTCGAACGCGCCGCCCAGGTCTTTCTTTTCCTGCAACCCCACCAGCGCCAAGGCGGTCGTTTCCGGATACGAAGGCAGGTCCACTCCGAGGGCCGCTGGGCTCCCGTAATTCCATCCGCCGTCGCTCGACCGCACGTCCGCCAATTCCCCTTCGCCCATGCGAACTCTTTCGCGTAGGTCTGCGCCCGGCCACTTCACCGAGGCCTTCTTCAGCGCCACCAGCGCATGCGCCGTCGGTTCCACCCAGCCCGAGTTGCCCGGCTTCCACGGCCAGGATTTCAATGCGACGTTGCGCCCCTTGATCAAGCCGATCTTAGTCGCCACCACTTGGAACCACGCCGATTCCTCGCCCGCCGATTGCACAAGCCACTGCACGCCCTTGCGCGTCGGGTCGTTCCATTCGTTGCGGCCGATCGCGATCGTCACACACAACGACGTACCCCAGCTCGAAATCGGCACCTTGCCGGACGTCTGCCAGCTGCCGTCCGCCAGTTGCCAGGATGACAGCAGCTTCCATGCCCGTTCGCCTTCCGGCTCGCCCGCGAACGCCATGGCCGCATAGGCGGTCGGCTCCAGCCACGATTCTTTGCCTGGAAAATATCCCCACCCTCCATCCGCGTTCTGCGCCGCGCGCAGTGCGTCCAGGCGAGTTTTCAGATAAGGCGACACGAAGGTACCATCGGCCGAAACCTTTGAAACCATGAGATTCGAGAAGTACTACTCAGCCAAAACTGAGTGGAACGTACTATTTACCCGCTAAGGCGTTACCATTAGAGTAGGTCAGGAAATACTTGAGCCAACAACCATGACCCAGCTGCTTGTCCAGTTCTCGTACCTGCAAGTATTGGATTTCATGACCACCTTGGCCTTCCTCATGAATGGAATTCAGGAAGGCAATCCCCTGGTGCGCCTGGCGCTCAGGTACGGACCCTCGCCTCTTGCCGGGCTCCTATTGGTGAAGATGGTGGCTCTCGCTCTGGGTATCTACTGTTGGCGATTCGGACGCACTAAGTTGCTGACGCGCATCAACGTCCTGTTCGCCCTGATCGTCACCTGGAACTTGGCCGCCCTGATCCTGGAATCCGCGGGCCGCGCCTGAGCCTGCGGCGTCGAGCGATCACCGCAAGTCATCGCAGTTTTATCGAACCGCGAGCGGATAACGCAGCGTCTCCAGCAGCCACTCGCGATTCTCCCGCACCGCATCCGTCAGCCGCCCGCACAGCGCTTCCCTCTTCTCGAACAGCCTGTACCCGTCCGCCGGACGTAGATAGCCCTTCGCCTTAGGCTCTTCCTCGATTAGCTTTTCCAGTCCAATCCGCTCCGCCCGCTCCTGGTAGCGCTTCCGATTCTCAAGTAGTGCCTTAACTAAGAACGGCATCAATGTTGAATAATCAGCCTGCATACTTTCCGTCGCCTGCTGATATGTGTCCTTGTCCACCTTTCCCCACGTCACGGCTTCCGCCGGCGGACACGACGAGAGCGACCCATCGGTCACCGGCGCCGTTACGATCTGAACATCGAAGTTATAGCCCCTAACATTCGGAATTCCCAGCACTTGCCCCAACGCAGGCTCCGGCTGCAAGTTGTAATTTTTCGGCACGCCTCCGCCCAGGATCACGGTCCCCAGCGCGAACGGCTCCTGGTCGAACAAACCCCAGCGATGGTATGCACACGCCTCATAAACTTCCGCATGAAGATCAAGCTCAAATCGATATGATTCTAAAAGGCCTGCCTGTTTCATTGCCCACAGCTTCATCGAGTTGAGAAACACGCTGCCATCGCCTGGGGCGCCCACAAAAATCGGAATGGCCAGGCGGTGGCACGTCGCCAGCAGCCCCGGCTTCACCTTGCTCGACCGCTCCTGCGCAGCATAGAAAGCCCCCAACAGGTAGCGCAGCTCGGTCCCGGTCATCCGCCGTTGGAACTCCGCCGATTGCAGCACCGCCGTCAGGAACCGGTCCTGATCCAGCAGCACATCCTCGTCGAAGGCCATGTCGGTGACGCGAATGGTCCGCTCGTCGCGCAGCGCTCCATCGTCTCCCCAGATGGGGACCTCAAAGACGGGCCCGTGCCGATGCTCGTTCAGGCTCCGGTGGCCGTCGTGATAGCACACGGCGTCTGTCGTGCTGAGGTATGCGATCCAGCCGGCCTCCAGCAGCGGAATCAGCCACGTCTGATGCTGGCCCGATACGGTCACCGGCCCCGCCACCGCCAGCGTCAGCGGACATCCGCTCCCAATGGCCTGATCCAGGATCGTATAGATTCGGCGCAGGAATGCCCCGCCGAATGCCGGGAAGCAATGTGTGATCAGGTCGTGTAG
>Ga0075522_10002226_pt1 | contig 14533 bp, 15 predicted proteins | sample NGEPerA_FD_74796 | JGI IMG/M metagenome (GOLD analysis project Ga0075522, IMG submission 74796) | Arctic peat soil microbial communities from the Barrow Environmental Observatory site, Barrow, Alaska, USA - NGEE PermafrostL2-A | ecosystem: Environmental > Terrestrial > Soil > Wetlands > Peat ... | reverse complement strand
CAATAAGTGTCGCTGAGGCATGCGACCGCGTCCAAGCAGAAGTACTCATGCCCCCATTTGCGTTTCTTATCGGGCCCGGCTAGCTAGAGCCGTTTGGTCGTGACCGATGTTCTTTGCGAACCGGCGCGACCGATGAGAAACCTGCGGAATTCATGGGCCAGGCCCAGAGGCTCGGGGCCGGAGGCATACGCGATAAGGAACTTGCGTTTGATCCGCAATCCCTCTACATTGACAATCTTGAAGCTGTTATCGAGCCTCAGGTCCTTGGCAATCGCCCAACGCGAGACAAATCCTATTCCCAGTCCTGCTTCCACGGCAGATTTGATAGCCTCCGTTGAATCCAATTCCATCACAATATGCAATAAACTGCGCTTCACGCCTTGCTGCTCAAACGCAAGCTCAATTACATGCCGTGTACCGGATCCGTGTTCCCGCATGAGCAAGGGAACAGCAGCCAGTTCGGCACACGATACCAGATTGCGCTCGACCAGCTCGTGCGCGGTAGATGCGATCAAGACTAGTTCATCTTCAAGAAATGGTTCAGTCTTGACGTCGCGGCTTCGCGCCGGCCCCTCGATGAATCCCAACGCAATCTTCTGCTTCTCCACTGCGCTCACGATCTGTTCGGTGTTGCCGCTGATCAGAGTGGGGTAAACGCGGGGATGTTCGCGCCGGAACTCGGCCAGTAGGCGGGGCAACACATACTGGGCGATGGTCGTGGAGGCGCCCAGGGCCAGATGCCCGGAATGCTCTCCGCTGAGTGCGGCAATTTCGTGTTCAGCTTGCGCGCGAAGCGCACTTAACTGCTGCGAGTACCTGAGAAGAACACGGCCCGCCTCCGTTAGCGTAATTTGCACCCCAGTGCGATCGAAGAGTTGAACGCCGAGATCCTCCTCAAGCGCTTTGATCTGGAGACTCACAGCAGGTTGCGAAAGGTACAGCTCTTCGGCAGCCTTCCTGAAGCTGCGCTGCTCCGCAACTGCCCGGAAGACCACGATACGGAAGTTTTCGAGGCTCGTCATTGGACGATTGGACCTATTCCTGATTCGTGCGAGACTTTCTGAAAGTCGAGTGGTCTTTCCACGGTGGAAAAGGCCACGCAAGGGGAATAACCGTTCCCTGCTGTGACTGAAGACCAACTTAAAGGACTCCCCCTCCAAGATGCCGCATATCCACCTGCGCAAATGAACGGAAGACGGGAAAGCGGCTCTGGGCCCAAGTGGCGCAGCCAGTCAGCCACCGGTCCTGAGCGGTCATCCCCGCTGGAGCGCTGCCTCGCCAACGGCCAGCTCGATCTTGATCTCCGGCGGAGCCAGAAGCGTGTTATGCACCAGGCAGTGATGCACGGAACGCATGACTCCCTGCTCCTGCTCTTCAGTGAGCGCAACCGGACAGGATACATGAATGCGAAAGTTGCCGATCCGCGCAGGCTGTTTCAGCTTGTCCGCAGTCACGGAAACCTCCACGCCACGGTCGTCGAGGTTACGGGTTTTGAAGTATTGCACCGCATAGAAAGCCGCGCAGGAACCTAGTGACGCGAGCAGAAGCTCAGGGGGTGTCATTCCACTGTCTTCGCCCCCGTTCTCTTGTGGCTGATCACAAAGAATCGAGTGCGACCGCGAATGAATGGCGAATTTAACCTGATCGAGATGAGTAACCTTCACTTCCATTGTGTTTCTCCTCTTCATTAGAAAAAAGACATGACAGAAGCAATTCGTTACAAAACCGCGAGTGTTTATTTTGTGGCCGGCAGAACCAGCATGCGCAGGTATTCCCGTGTGAGGATGGCGCGCAATCGAGGTGCGACAGCCGAGTCACAGGGGATCTCCAGGGAGCGGCAGCGGTCGATGGCTGCGCGCAAGTCGCGCAGAAATGCCACGCAAGATGGGCATGCCTCGATATGTCCTCGCATCTGGTCGCACGCAACAGGCTCCACTCTTCCGTCCAGGTATTCAGAGAGGTTGGCAAACAAATTGCGGCATTCATCGGGACGTCGCCCACTCCTGGATCGGGCGCCTTTGGGCCTTTTCCCGAGCGATCGGGCGTCATCCGAATCCCCAGGACTGCCACTCAGGAGCTGGTTCATCTCCTTGCGCACACTTAAACGTGCCCGATGAAGACGAATCCGCACTGTCCCTTGCTGCAGATCGAGAACCTGCGCCACCTGCTCGGTGGTCAACTCTTCCATATCATGAAGCACGAGGACAATACGCAAAGGCGCAGGGATGCGCAGGATAGCCTGATGCAGCAGATAGTGCTGCTCGGCGTAGAGCAGGTTGCCTTCGGGGCCCTTTCCGGCATCCTGGAGCAACAGCCCCAACTCTTCGTCGCTCGGCATCAACTCATCAAGCGAAAGAGTATTCGTTGGGGCATGAGACGGCTTGCGGCGCATGCGCCAGCAGCGGTTTCGAGTAACGGTGTAAAGCCAGACGGCCAGTTCCTGCGGGTCGTGTATCTTGGCCATGTGCTCAAGGGAACGGAAGAGCACCTCCTGCATGGTGTCTTCGGCATCTTCAGGATGCCCGCAGATTTTCATACTGAAGGAATAGACCGTGTTCTGAAGCAATCCGATCGCCTCTTCAACAGCTTCAGGGGTGTTGAGGCGCAACAGATCTGTGGCTTGGATCAGTTCAGGTCGCATCGCATGGGGTCATCGAGATCACTACCAGTATATCCCCGCATATGTAAGCGATAGCTGATCCTCCCGAAGGGCCGCCTGTTCACTGCGCAAAGCATTCCGAAAGGAACTCACTGCACGCATGGATGCGCAGTGCCGGCCACTTGCAATGCGGCCTCGATCATCTCCAGGCAGATCGGGGATACCTTCCTAAGCCAATCCCGTTCCTCGTCGCTTGCGGGCTTCGAGTCAGCGGCGAGCCATGCGCGCAACAATGCCAAAGCGAGACCCATCTCGGCGCCAGAACGGCTTTCCTCCAGCAGGAACATCTGGCGGTAGACTTCATCCTTGACCCGCTCGCCGCGAACATGCCGCGAACTTGCCGGGCGGGTAACACACTTTGGCGCCATCATTGCAGTTTCTCCCCTTGAACGAGCCAGGAGTACCGGCCTACATTCACGTTTGCCACCTGGTGGAATCCAGTGGAGCGCAACAGATTCATGGCATTCGATGCGTCCAGGCGGTGATCTAGCGGCGGCCCATTCTCGCGTTCAACATCCGGCCGCCAGTCGAGGATCGCAATGCGCCCGCGATGGTTGAGAATGCGAAGAGACTCCTCAAGGGCGACGGAGCGATCCGCGAATTCGTGCCAGACATTGGCCAGAAAGACGAGCGTGCAGCAGGCATCCGGCAATGTTGTCGATTCGGCCTCTGCGTGAACGAGATCGACATTGGACACGGAACCTTCGAGCAGCTTTTGCCGCAGGAGCGCGAGCATTTCGTCCTGCGCATCGACGGCGTAGACTTTGCCATTCGCGCCGACGGCCTTGGCCAGGGGAAGCGAGAAGTATCCCGTGCCTGCGCCCAGGTCGGCAATCGTATCGTCCGGGAGCAGAGAAAGAGCAGCGAGCACCTCGGCAGGAGGAAGCCACACTTTGCGCGCAGGATCGTCGAGCCGATGCGCCTGGGACGCAGGAAACCGTTTGTCGTGCATGTCGCTCCTACTTGGCGGCGCCGCAGTTGGCATCTTTCATACCGATAGCGCGGAAGATAGACATGGCGGGGCACCAGTTTGTAAATGCAGATTGCAGCAGGTTAAGTCCGACAAAGGCCGTCAGCCAGAGCCAGTAGATTGAAACGTAATGCGCAAGCGCAACCGACACGAGCACAACAGCACCCGCCATGAGACGTAGAGCGCGTTCGACTGTCATAGGGAATTTCCTTCTTCAGTTTCAGGTTGAGGTTCAGGCTCGGCCTGATGCCGCGAATGAACCATGTAGTAGAGCACCGGAATGGTTGGCCACGAGAGGAACGTGGATGCGACTGCTCCGGCAATCAGCGATAGTGCAAGCCCCTGGAAGATGGGATCGGTAAGAATCACGCTGGCACCGACGACGACGGCCGCCGCAGTGAGAAGCATGGGACGGAAGCGAGTTGCTCCGGCATCGATCACCGCATCGGCCAGCGGAATTCCCTGGCGGATACGAAGCTCGATGAAGTCGACAAGAATAATCGAGTTGCGCACGATGATGCCGGCGCCCGCAATGAAGCCGATCATCGATGTCGCGGTGAAGAATGCGCCTATCATTGCATGGGCCGGCATGATGCCCACCAGCGTGAGAGGAATGGGGGCCATGATGATCAGCGGCACGATGAAGGAGCGGAACCATCCCACCACGAGCACGTAGATGAGTACCAGCACCGCGGCGAACGCCAGGCCCATGTCGCGGAAAACCTCAATCGTGATTTGCCATTCGCCGTCCCACTTCATCGAGTAGTGATCAGTCGACTCAGGCATCGAAGCGTTATAGCGGGTCAACGTGTATCCGGCTGGAAGCTTGAGATTGTCGAGATCCTTGTTCATCTTGAGAATGGCGTAGACCGGGCTTTCAATCGCTCCAGCAACGTCGCCGGTGACATAAACCACGCGGCGCAGATTCTTGTGATAGATGCTGCGCTCGATGGTTTTGTGTTCGATGATGACCAGCTCCCGCAACGACACCATGGAGCCATCCGCGCCGGGCAGGCGAATATTGTTCAAACCCTGCTCGGAGGAGCGATCCGCGCGGTCAAGCTCGACAATTGCCGGCACGGGCTCCCGCGCGGCCTGATCGTGCATGAGGCCCACCTGGGTTCCGGAAACAGCCAGCGCCAGTGCATGGGTCACGTCCGACACCGCGATGCCATGCTGCGCCGCCTTCGCCTCGTCCACGCGGATCTGCAACCGCGGTTGCGGGTCTTCGACATACCAGTCTGTATCCACAACACCCGAGGTGTGCTGGAAGATGGACTTGATCTGTTGCGCAACTTCGGTCTGGCCAGCGAGATCAGGACCGTAGACCTCAGCGACGAGTGTCTGGATCACCGGCGGCCCCGGCGGCACTTCGCTCACTTGAATGCGCGCGCCGTACTGGTTGCCGATGGCGTCGAGCAGCGGACGAAGCCGCTTGGCAATGGCGTGGCTCTGCACGCTGCGTTGCTTGGCAGGCAGCAGGTTCACCTGGATGTCTGCCTGGTTCGACTGGCTGCGCATGTAGTAGTGGCGCACAAGCCCATTGAAGTTATAGGGCCCGGAAGTTCCTGTGTAGGTCTGATAGTTCAGCACGTCCGGCTGCCGCGCAAGTTCTTCGCCGAGCGCCTGGGCCACGCGCGCCGTCTGTTCCATCGGCGTGCCGTCGGGCATGTTGATGACAACCTGCAGTTCGCTCTTGTTGTCGAACGGCAGCATCTTCACGCGCACCAGTCCCATGGGCACCAGTGCCATCGAGATTACAAGCAATATGGCCACGCCGATAAAGAACAGAATTCGATTACGCGAAGACCTGATCAGCGGCGTCATGATGTGCCGATAGAGCCGGGTTCGCCAGTTCTCGGTCTCCGGTTCCAGTATCTTGGCCCCTTCAAGATGCTTGCCTAACAGGTGAAGTGCAGCCCAGGGAGAAACCACAAAAGCAACCATCAACGAGAAGAGCATGGCCGCCGAAGCGCCGACGGGGATGGGCCGCATGTAGGGGCCCATGAGTCCGCGCACGAAAGCCATCGGCAGTACCGCGGCAATCACGGCAAACGTGGCCAGAATGGTGGGGTTGCCCACCTCTGCGACTGCCTCGACCGCAACGACGCTCATGGAGCGGCCGTGATTTTCCGGCAAACGGAAGTGGCGCACCATATTCTCGACCACAACGATGGCGTCATCGACAAGAATGCCGATGGAGAAGATCAAAGCGAAGAGCGTGACGCGGTTGATGGTGTAGCCGAGGAAGTAAAACACCGACATGGTGAGCGCCAGCGTGACAGGAATAGCCAACAGCACTACGCCCGACTCGCGCCAGCCCAGGAACAGCGCTACGAGAAGAGTCACGGACAACGTGGCCAGCAGCAGATGCTCAAGCAATTCGTCCGACTTGTTCTTCGCCGTCTCTCCGTAATTCCGTGTAGTGGTCACCGTCACGTCATTGGGTATGGTCACGCCCTGCATCTCATGCACACGCTTGAGAACGGCATTTGAGATATCAGTTGCGTTGGTCCCCTTGCGCTTGGCTACGGTGATCGTCACGGCCGGATGCTGGCCTGCGCCCTGATGCGCTGTTGCACCCGCGTTCGTGGTTCCGTAGACCACATAGTCAGCTGGCACCGCGGGGCCATCGACAATCTTGTCGGCTACGTCGCGCAGGTACACCGGGCGGCCGCGAACCACGCCAACAACTACGGCCTCCAGATCTTCGCGCTGAGTGAACATGTTGCCGGCGTCGACGCGCACTTCCTTGTTGTTTTCCGAGAAACTGCCAGCCTGCACGCTTGCATTCGCGGCCTGTAGATGTCCGACGATTGCCATCGGCGACAGGCCATAGGCATTCAGCTTTTCCGTACTGAGCACCACCCGCATTATGCGTGGAAGACCGCCGATGATCGACGTTTCCGATACATCGCCAATCTGCTCAATGTTGTGTTGCATCTCATCGGCGATGGCGCGCAACTGATAGCCGTTGTAATGCTCGCCCCAAAGGGTCATGGCCAGGATCGGCACATCGTCGATGGAGCGGGCCTTGATCAGCGGCTGGGAAACACCGGGCGGCATGCGATCGAAGTTCGAGTACAGCTTGCTATAGACCTTGATCAGCGCATCTTCCTGCGGCGTGCCGACCAGAAAGCGCACAATGACCATGCTCTGACCCGGAGCTGAGGTCGAGTACACATATTCGACGCCCGAGATCTGATGAACCAGGTTCTCGATAGGCAGCGTCACGCGCTCTTCCACCTCAGCTGGCGAGGCGCCTGGCATGGCGGTCGTGATGTCCAGCATGGGAACCAGAATCTGCGGCTCTTCTTCGCGGGGAATGATGGCGACCGCGAAGACTCCGAGGGCCAGCGACGCGGCAATAAAGAGCGGCGTCAGCTTGGAGTTGAGGAACGATTGTGCCAGGCGCCCGGCGATTCCAAGATCTTGCGTCATGGCCGGACCCCTGTACTGGACTCAATCCGCTTCCCCGCGAGTTCGCGGTCTGACGGCGCGTCCACAAGCTTTTCGCCCGCAGAGACACCGGAGAGAACCTCCACGAGGTCGCCTTGCGGTGCGCCCAAAGTAAGGTAGCGAAGCTGCGCGATTCCCTGGCTGTCGAGAACATACACACAGGACAGTGAGCCGCGCGCAACGACTGCTGAGCGCGGAATGAGTATCGCCTGCTTGGTGCCATTGGCAAACATGGCCGTTCCGTACATTCCTGCGCGTATCTGGGCGGAAGAAGGCAGGTCGATTTTGACGAGGAAGCTGTGACTCGATGGATCGGCGGCGGGAAGGATATCTGCCACGGTCCCGGCCAGGTTCGCCGACGATCCGCCACTGATGGACACTTGGACCTTCATTCCCTCGTGAATGGCCGCAATCGCTGACTCATCCACCGTGGCTTGGAGCTGCAGAGCCCCAGCCTGATCCACCTTGAGCAAGGGCACACCGGGTCCGGCCATGGTTCCGGGATCGGCCATCCGCGCCGTGACCATCCCTGCGAATGGCGCAATGAGCCGCGTGTAACTCACCATGGTGCGCGCCCCGCTCTCCTGGGCTCGCGCCGCGTCGGTCTGTGCGCGCACGGCTTCAAGGTTGGCGGCTGCGGCCTCGGAACGCCGAGAGACTTCGTCGAGTTCCTGCGGGCTTACGCTCTTCTGCGCATCAAGCTGCTTGTAGCGTGCCAGTGTGCTCGCCGCCAGTGCGGCGTTTGTTTGCGCGGCAGCCTGAGCACTTTGCGCCGCCTTCACGCCTGCCTGTGCCTGCTCGACCGAAGAGCGCAACCTGGCATCATCGAGCACAACGAGGGTTTGTCCGGCGCGGACGCTGTCTCCCTCGCGCACCAGTACCTGCTCGATGCGGCCCATTACCTGTGCGGAGACCACCGCGGATTGTTTGGCTTGAACAGTGCCTGTGGAGCCCAGGTTCAGCGGCACCGTTTGCTGCCGGCTTTCGACAACCCGCGCTTCAACGGTTTGAGGGGTTGATGGCGTCGCGGGAGATTCGCCGCCATGGCAACCGGCAATCAGCGCTGCGGAAGCGGCAAGCAAACTAGACCATAAGACATTCTTCATTGCAATTCCTCCACAGCATCGGGAGTCAGGGTCCCGGTTGCGTATAAAAGTTCGCTATAGGCCATGGCATTTCCGTAAACGGCATGCCAGTAATTGGATTGACTCTCCCGCTCGGCGTCCTCAGCCCGCAGCAGATCAGTGATGGTGGCAAGGCCCGCGCTGTAGCGGTTCTTGAGGATGCGAAGACTCTCCGCCGAATCGTCCATTGCGGCCCGCGCCGTCTCCAGCGAGAGCTCTGCTGTCTTGCGGTGAATGTGCGCCTGGCTAACCTGGAGCCGCAGATGCTGCTGCGTGGCTGCCAGTTGCGCGTCTATCTTCTGTTTCGCTGCGCTCTCCCGTGCCATCTGTGCGCGCTTGCCCATGGGCAGAATATCCACGCTGATCTGCATGCCGGCCACCCAGTTGTTTCCGCCCGTGCCGACAAACGAGGCGCGATCCTCTTCCCAGTTGCCATACGCGCTGACGCGCGGGCCGAAGTCGGACTTGGCCGCACTGAGCGCTGATGCCTGTGCCGATTGCGCCTGCCCCAGCGCCATCAAATCGGGGCGTGTCTTGACGGCTGTAGCGATCTCGTCTTCCAGCGCGCCTTGGGGAAACGTGTGCGGCTCAATCGGCTTGAGCTCGCTTTCCTTCAACTCCGGTGCCCCCATCGCTTCGCGCAAAGATGCCCACGCAAGTTCCAGGTCTCCCTGGGCTGCAATCAACTCCTGTTTGCGCGCAGCCACGTTCACCTGCGCCGACATCCGATCCGATTCCACTGCCAGGCCGGCCTTTACGTGATCGTCTACAGAACTGAGCAATGCCGCCGCAGTCTCCTGCTCGTGCTGGGCGACATCGACCGCTCGCTGCGCGTAAAGCACTTGCTGATACGCTCCGACAACGCGGAACACGATCTGCTGATCCACCGCCTTGGCGGATGAGGAGGCGCTTTGCCTGAAAAGATCGGCTCGGTGGATCTCCTTCTGAGTCTTGAACGAGTCGAATGCCATCCACGAGCCTGTGAAGCGCGTTGAGAAATTGCCAATCGGCTGTGGCCGGTTCAGGGCATTCACATCAAAGTCGGCTTGCGTGAACCTATGCTGTCTCAGCTTGGAACCAAACACATAAACAGGATCGTCTCCGCGAGAAATGTCCTCCGTAAAGCCGAGTTGGGGCAGGAGCGCGGAGCGTGCGATGGTGGCACCCGCTTTGGCATCCTGATTACCGGCATGCGCAATTGCCGCCTCGGGGCTCTGCCCCAGGGCCTGATTGATGGCTTGCCGAAGGGTCAGCGGTTCCTGCGCACCTGCGGCCAATCCTCCAATTGAGAACAGGAGAAGAAGGCACAAAGATCGATATAAGCGATAACTCATCGGGTGAGATGTCCTTGGGTGATGCTTTCATTTGAATAAAGCCACGAAATGCCGAATCCGTTACAAAAAGCGCCGAATTAAATTTGCGTGCGGCCATGGAGCAAATTCCGATACCGCCTCCCATACCTGGAATTTGAAGAGATTAAAGACAAGGCAAGCAGGCTAATTGCTTTGCAATGTGCAGCAGGGATTTGGTTTCTGGATGAATTGGAGCGGGCAGGCAGGACGTCTTGCCGCCATGGCAAGGTCTCACGGTTTGGCCGGCCGTGTGAAGAGATCTTGCCGGAAGGGTTCCACCGGAAATCCGAGCCGCTTCCACTCGCCATAGCCGCCCCGCAATGGGCGGACTCGCTCGATGCCAAGCTTGTGCAGGGTCATGGCAGTTCTGGCGGCGGTGGCCTCGCTGGGACAAGTGCAGTAGAGTACAACGTCGCGGTCGCGGGGGATCTCGTCGCTGTGAGCGGCCAGGGACTCTGGGGAAAAGTGAACGGCGCCGGGAAGTGTAAAGGGGTCCGGCAACAGTTCCAGAGGATGGCGTAGGTCGACGATGAATACATCTTCGCCGGCATCGAGTTGCCGCTTGAGTGTTGCAGCCTCCACGCGCCCGACGAAAAGTTGTTTGAGAATCATGTGCCGGCGGATCACGCGCCAAACGATGAACCCTAGAATCCCCAGTGCCAGCAAAACCCCGGAGAACTTACCCGCCCAGTCGAGCAAACGGGGATCGCGCCTGAGCAAGTCGCCAAAGAGGTGTCCGGCAGCAAGAAGCGAACCGAGCCAAAGTGCAGAGCCAAGACCGTCGAAAAGGAGGAAAAACCCAAAGCCCAAGCCGCTTTGAGCGGCTATTGGCGAAGCCAGGGTTCCCAACCCCGGCACGAACTTGGCAATCAAGAGTGTTAAGGCTCGGTGGCGTACAAATGTCTCGCGCGTTCGGCGAACGCAGACCGCAGGCTCGAACGAAAGCTTGCACAACAACCGCAGTACTTGCTGGCCATACTTGCGGCCAATTAAGAACCAGGCGCTATCGGCTGTGAGAGAACCAGTCAACCCGGCCAGTAGCGCGAACGCAAAGCTGAGTTCGTGCCGGGCGGAGAGGGCTCCCGCAGCCAGCAGAGCCGGTGCGGCGGGTAGTGGAAGCCCAAGTTGTTCCGCGAAAACCCAGGCGAAGAGGAGAAGATATCCGTACACCGGCACAATGTTCTCTGGTAAAGCCATCTGTTTGTCCCCTGCGTTCGCTTGCTTAAGTCCGGGGCGGCTTGCCCTCGTCAACCGACTGACCGTCAATGCGACCTGGGGAGAGATCTCACTCTACGGATGATTCGTGAAGCAAATTCGCTTCATGTGTAGATCCATTGGGCCGTCTCTACCCGAATGAACAGCCACGAAGAGATCTCCGCAGTAGCGGGGACATACCGTATCCGTCGTCTAGCGCATCGAGAGCACATAGAAAGAGATTTAGGTCGTCTGTCCGTCTTTCTGAGACAGGTACCATCGAAGCGGGCGGGCACATTCTGGCGATCGGCGGGTGGCGACGCATGATGTTCTTTTCCAGGCGATTCTGACGGAGTTTGGGCCGTCCGTTATGCCTGCCTGGCTTTCCTTGCAGCCAATTTGCGTGGGGACTTTCGGGCCTCACGCACAAAGCGGGTCATGGACTTTGAAAGATGCTCGAGCACGGTGGCCCATTCCTCAAGATGCCGCTCGCCATCCTTCGTAAGCGTATAGACGCGGCGCGCCGGGCCGCCCTGACCTTCTTCCCAGGCGGATTTGACGTTGCCGTTCGCCTCCAATTGCCGCAAAGTCCTGTAAAGAGCGGCCTTGTCAATCTCGGCATCGGTGAGTGCGTGCTCCTGTAGCTTGGAGCAGAGATCGTAACCGCAGGAGCGGCCTTTGGCCCTTAGGAGAAGGAGAACGACCGGCTCCACAAATCGATAAAGATTGCCCATGCCGCAGGAGCAGGGGTATTCCTTGCCATGGCGTACACAGATTTTTCGCGGCATTGCTGCTCTCCGACTGTTTGCGTCAAGTGAAAGTTGACAACTGCTTTCTATCACTATATATCACCTAGATGTGAGATACATCTATTTCAATATATGATTGGGGTTACAGCCTGCCGGAACTGCTGTTATGGTATAGGTGTTTCTTGCACCTAATGAGCAACGACGATGACGCGTGCCTCTTTGCATTGGCTCGAACCGTCGCCGCGAATGAACCATGACTTGCGCCTGAGCATCTCAGGCAACGGTTGCCGAGTAAATCCAGGCAAGCAATCCATCGCTTGTCTTGCTTCAACAACTGGTCTGTCGAGGAAAGGAAGAATACAAATGAGAATTGCCATTCCGATATCCGGGAATTGCCTGGAACAGCACTTTGGGCACTGTGAGAAGTTTGTGATGGTTGACGTTGCACCTGGAACAAAGGAAGTGAACACGGTTACGGAGATTGCTGCGCCGGAACACCAGCCGGGTCTATTGCCTCCGTGGCTGAAGGAGCACGGTGTGACCCTGGTCATAGCGGGTGGTATGGGAGCTCGTGCACGCTCACTGTTGCAGGAGGTTTCGATCGAAGTGATTACGGGCGCGCCTTCAGAGGATGCGACAACGCTTGTCCGCCGGTATCTGGATGGGGCACTGACGTCAATTGAGCGCACCTGCGATCACGTTTGCAATCACTGAGTGCGTTTTGCGAAACGCGCGAATGAGCTTCGAGTGAACGGTCATGTTGCAAGATAAAGACGAAGTCAGGAAAGAGAATCGGACCAATACTCTTTCGGCACGGTCCTGCTTTGTTTGCGGGCCGGATAATCCACGCGGATTGCGGCTGGCGTTTCAGACAAACGAAAGCGGCGAGATGACTGCGGAGTGGATTCCGGAACCGGAGATGGAAGGCTACCAGGGCATCGTTCATGGAGGGATCGTGAGTACCGTTCTGGATGAAGCCATGGCCAAGGCCGTGGATGCAACAGGAGCGGATGCCCTCACGGCCGAACTGCGTGTCCGCTTCCGGCAGCAAGTATCCTCTGGGAGCCCGGTGCATGTGCGGGGATGGATTGCGGGCCAGAATAGGCGGATGATCAACACCGAGGCCGTGTTGACCGGTGCCGACGGAGTTGAACTTGCCCATGCCTGGGCGGTGTTTCTCGCGTTGAAACAGGAGAGAAGCCCAATCGTCGCGAAGGAACCCTGATCATGGTTTCCGTTCCGAATCCGCTTCCTCTTCCTATCCATGAGCCTTCAATGAATCCTCTAACGGAGGCTGCGCTTCACGGTCGCTCCATGGAGGATCTACTGGGAGAGTACCTATTCGTCCCGTGCGGGCCAGGACAGGAAAGCTTGGTTATGCCCTCGGTCTCCGGATGCGGCAGAGCCGCAGCCTCGGTAAAGTGAGATCATCGCCTGATATGGCAGAGTGATTGATGACAGTCTCTGGGCCCAATCCGCGTCGTCTCTTTTTGAGGGCTGGGCTCGCGTCTCTGGGCGCACTTGCACTGTGGCTGATGAACAGCCTGGCGAAGCGGACAGGAGAATTGCCTGAAAACGCCGAGAGCCTATTGACCGTTCCTCTGGCTGCAGGCAATGGGATTCGATTCTATGACCGGGTTATTGTGATTTCCGGCGGCGAAAGACTCGCGGTCTTTTCCTCCACCTGTCCACACCTTGGCTGCCGTATCAACCGGGCGGAAGGCAGTGAGATTGTATGTCCCTGTCACGGTTCCAGGTTCAACGCGCGAGGCGAAGTGCTTCGCGGCCCTGCAAGGCGCGGTCTGCAACCATTGCGATTCGAGTTGGACCAAGCCGGTGCGGCACTGCGCATCACTCTCAAGAATGAACACTCCTGAGCAAGCTGACGGCAAGTTCTGGCGGCGCATTCCGCCGCTGGGAATGCTTGCGTTTGCGGCTTTTGTCTTCTGCGTTCTGACCGGCATCATGCTGGTTCCGGCTTACACTCCCGGCGCGCCGATGGACTCACTTGCTCTACTTCTGCTCAAGAATCCCGCAGGCGTATTCGTGCGCAGCTTGCATTACTGGTCGGCCCAGGCCTTCCTGGTGCTCACGCTTGCGCACGTCGTCGATTATCTGCTGCAGCGCAGCGAGACAAATGTTTCTTTCGGCGTGTGGCTGCGGCTGAGCTTGATCGTCCCGGTAACCATCGGTGCCATGCTCTCGGGCTTTCTTTTGCGCGGAGATGCACCGGCCATTCAGGCATTGCAGATTTTGCGGTCGCTGCTTGGTTTCGTCCCTCTGATCGGAATGGTTCTCTCGCGTCTGTTGACTGGCTCAGGCTCCGATCTCCAAACCATCTATCTTCATCACGCCTGCACGGCGACATTGGTGATCTGGCTGGTGACAGTGGAACACACGCGGCGCATCCTGCCGCGGGCACAGGCAATCTGGTGGACGCTGCCGCCTGTCGTGACGCTCTCGCTGCTTTTGGTGCCGGGACTGGAATCGCGTGTCGCCTCGATTGAAAAAGGGCCATGGTACCTGGTCGGCCTTCAAGAGCTGCTTCACTGGCTGCCGTGGCCGCAAGTGGCCGTCTGGCTCGCACTGCTCGGACTAATAGTGCTCAGCCTGTTGCCGATGTTCTCACTGAGGTTGCGCTCCTGGGCCCGGTGGACGATGGCGTTTGCAGCCCTTGCCTACGCGGCTCTGACCATCGTGGGGCTTGGATTTCGCGGAGACGGATGGAAGATGCAATCGCCTCGTGCAATCTGGGCCGGTCAGGCGCATTTTGTGTCCTGCAGAGCCTATCTTCCTCCGGATGCGATGCTGGTCGCGAAAACTGTGCCGGTAGTCGCCGGCCGACGCGAGGGCTGCCTCGCATGCCATCAAGGCATGACCGGATTTGTGGCGGCGCACGAGCCGGGAACGCTGGGCTGCGCAGCCTGTCATCTCGGCAATCCGTTCACGCTCAACAAAGCCCTCGCTCATGCCGGCATGACGCTCACACCGGGAAATCTCTCCGTCGTCAACCGGACCTGCGGCGC
>Ga0075522_10002223_pt1 | contig 14543 bp, 9 predicted proteins | sample NGEPerA_FD_74796 | JGI IMG/M metagenome (GOLD analysis project Ga0075522, IMG submission 74796) | Arctic peat soil microbial communities from the Barrow Environmental Observatory site, Barrow, Alaska, USA - NGEE PermafrostL2-A | ecosystem: Environmental > Terrestrial > Soil > Wetlands > Peat ... | reverse complement strand
GACAACACGGGAGCCAAAACAAAGGTCAAGGAAGCGCTCTGGAAAAAACTCGGCTTCTAATTCGCAGGGGGATCCGCAATCACGGGTCACTCCGCTTTGATGCTGCGCGCTATTCGCCCCTTCCAAGGCGCTGGCGCCTGGGGCCCGTGCAACCACCTCGCGCCTGAACCCCATACTCGTGCCCAGCATATAATAAAGCAACCGGCGAGCCGAACGGCATTACCAAAATGCAACACTCAAAAGCGGGTTTGCAGGTTTTGAAATCGAGCAACACGAGGCGTAACACGCTGTGCAACACCTATTTACGCCTCCGACGTTTCCCGGTGCGGCTCGGAAATGTCCGAGGGGGTGCCCGCCGTCGATCTCACGGCACGGACACCGCTAATCGCGCGGCGCGGGGAATCGTTCGGCTCGCGCGTAGGCCTCCGCAAAACGCGCGACTGCCGACCCGGCGACTAAATTAACAAATTTGAAACAGCGCCTGCAACAGTATCTACGAATTCCGCCGCGTGTCAGAGCCGCTGCGCTGTTGCCCTGAAAACCAGGAACGCGATGGATCGCGTGCGGGTGTGGGATTTCCCCTCCGGAAGACACCAAGACCCATCTGCCAGTGCTTCTCTGGGGGGAGGGGCTACGGCTTTGCCGCGCGCCTGTGCGTGACTCGCCTGCGGAGTTGGCGTGGTTGGGCCCGATCGCCGAAAAACGGCTGAGTTGTCCAACGCTGTTTTGCAACCTTGCATCCGGCGCTAAACCGGGTAGCAATTCAGAGTACACATTGCAGGATCACGGAACGCCTATTTTCCTAGCGTTTTCGGCGATATTGACTCGATTTCGGAGTGTGCATTCAATTGCAAACCGCTCTAGAATAGACGAATGCAGACCCCTCGCTATGCGCGACTTGCCGAAGACACACTCCGTGGCCGACTCGCGGGCTTGCGCAATGCCGTCCAGCCGATTTTGGCCGGAAACTACCTCCCTTCATTCACAGATCATTCGGTGGAACATTCTGACCGCGTGTGCGATCTCATCGACCAGCTGACCGAACCGCTCGTTCATGACCATCAATTGAGTGACCGCGAGGCCTTCGTTCTTTATGCCGCCGCCTATCTCCACGACGCAGGCCTACAGCATCAGCGCGCGGGCGAAACAACGATCGTGCAGTCAGTCCTTCAATCGCCCGAGTACGTTGGGCGCGCTTGGGCGGACCTCGATGTTGAAACGAAACGCACGATCGTGCGTGCCCACCATCATCATATTTCGGGAGAAATGATCGAACGATCAGTGAATGCGGCTCATCCGGTTTTGGGCATTCAACTGACTGATGATTGGCACCCAGGCCAGATTCGGTCCATTGCGGTAGCGCACAACCTCTACATGGATTCCCATAACAGGCAGGAATATGCCGATCTCACGACGGACTGGGGTGAATTCCGCATGTCGCTGCTAGGCGCACTGCTGCGATTGGCCGACATCCTCGACGAGTCTCGTCGGCGCAGTCAACTCCACCTGGAACGAACGCGCGAGCTTGACCTGGAGGCGCGCATGCACTGGTGGCGCCACTACTATGTAGCCCACGTAAAGATTGATCCGGGGACGCATCAGATTACACTTTGGTTCGAGTTCCCGCCAGACCGGCGCGTCCAATACCAAGCGATGATTCCGCCGTTGCAGATTCCTTATCTTGAGGAAGAATTCGCTCGTCACGGCGCGGTGCTCGCCCGGCACAACTTGCTGTGGCATTTTAAAACAGATGAAGTTCCTGCCGCACAGAGCACCTCGCGCCCGATGGATGACGAACTCGAAATGTATGTGTTGGAGAGGTTGGCGCGAAGACATGCACAACGAGCCGACCAGGATAAAATCCTTGTTCTCGATCATTTAAGGGCTGAGCGGCCCACCATCGAGCGCAAATTATCTGAACTTAGAGTTGCCGATAATCCTGGTTCCGCAACGGAACAATTAATCGCCTTCAGGAACTTATCACAACATCTTTTTTTACTCGGGGGGAGGCGCGGCGCGTGGACCATGCTCTGGGGTGAATACAACCGCCTTTCAAAATCCGTTGATAGCGATACCAAGTTCGTGGTTGCAAGTGACCTAGCCAAAATGATGCTCGACGATAGTGCATCTGATCGCGCGTGCAGGCTGCTGCACGAATTGGCCGACGAAGCAGAATCGCTCCAACCGCCGCTCAAATTTCGTTTCCTGTGTTTACTGGGGCAGGCGTACCTTGAGACATGCGCGTATCCACAAGCCACAGACGCGCTTTCAAAGGCCGCGACACATGCTGTGGATGCGCAGACGCGGGAGAAAATTTTGGCAGAACTAGACGAGGCGCACCTACTTCAGGGCGAGGTGCAAATAGTTGTCGGTCCATCGGGCGACGGGGGGCATAGATGATTAAACAATTAACTCCCGTTATCCGGAGGCGGCTCGTAGCAGCGAGGATCGCCGCGATGACGGAGGGGGCAGATGCAGCTTTCAAGATGTTGGCAGAAACGAGGGCTTCGACCTGCCCTCTACTTGATCGGGTGGCTCTGGGACTATTGGAGAGCGAAATCTATGCACTTGATCTTCGCCCGGCGGAGGCCCGCGCCGCCTTTGAGAATTATGTTGATCCGCACCTTTCCGAAATTGATCGCGGCATTGCAGCAGTGGTGGCGGACAATAAAGCTCTCATCCTCATGAGCACGTTCGACCAATCGGCGAGTGATGAGTTCTACCATTTGGTAGATGCGCGACGCATACTTGGCATCGAACTCTGTGATCACTCCGCGATTTTGGAGGCAGCTCTTGGGGCAGCAAAGGGCAAACATTATGAAGCTCTTCCCGTTTACTGGCAGCAACTGCGGGCCGCTTACGACCTACAAAACTGGCGCGCGTACCGATCGGCGGAGGAAGACTTTGCACAGGAATGCGCGCGGCTAGGATGGCTCGATGAAGCCGCATATCATGCAATGGTTGCCACGAGCAACGACGCGATGGACGAGGTGACTAAGAATCTGATTGCGGCTCGCTCGGTCGGGCAGATTACCAAAGGGTTAGACAAGATATTACACGCTTCATCGCTGAAGGGGCATGCCGTGCTCGTCGCGCGGATGGTAGGAACCATTGCAGATGCGATACCAGACGACCGATTGGGGGCCGTTACAGAGTTTTTGATGCGCCACCTGGACCATGTGCCGACCGGCTGGCACGATACGCAACTGCTGGAGCAGATGTGGCATGCGATCGAATCCCTCGCACCCAGACTCGATCGTTCAAGCACGAGCCTGCCCGCAGCCAGGGGCTTGAAACACCCGGTTCTCCAGAAGGCAACGCCATCCAGACGCCATGTTATTGGTGCACTGAATGCACTGACAGCGGCCCTGCCGCCGGACGACCTACGGACGATGGCGGACACTGCTCTCAGGCTTATCAACGAGGACCGCAACGACATAGACTACCGTGAATCACTGAATCTGCTGTGCCATATTGCGCATTGCGCGCCTGACGATCTGAAATCTCGCATTCGCGACGAGGTTTTCCCACCCGGTGTGCAAATTTCCGATACATTGTTGATGCAGGCGGGTCCGCACCTTGGCTGGAAACCGCAGAACCCAGGGGGTTTCGCTATCGGGGCTCGTGAAACTGCGAAGGCTATTCGAAAACAGGTCCAGCGATTGGGGCCGGGCGAGGAACCCGCCAAAATAGGAGGGTATGGAACATTCGCAAGTACGTCTCCTCAAGGCACCGTGGTGGTTCACGTTCAGGGTGCGATGCATTGGGTCGAACCGCTCGCACAGCACCGTGCGCTGATTGACGCTCCTTCGATAGAGGAATTAATCGAGGCGATGCTCGAAATGATCGGTGAGCGTGAAAACCTAATTGCCAATCGAGCCTCTCTGACCTCCTGTATCGGAAAATTCGCGGATCGAATCTCATTGGAACTCGAGCATCGTGTCGAAGGGGTACTCCGCAAGTTAGCCGAAGGAACGATTCTTGAGCCGACCTCCGGGCAAACGCACGCTGATGCAAAAAACCCCCTAAACCCATTTAAGATTGGCGGAGGAGATCCCGCAGATTTACGCGGAGCGGCGTTAGTTTGCCTTGCCGAGCTCGACCATACGCGGCCGAACATTCGGAGTGCATTGCACGACGGAATTCTTCTTGGCGCCATCACCAGCGCGGATCCGCAGATTCGCCGATACGGACTCGCGGCCGCTCACGAGTGCCGCACCCTTACGTCCATGGAGGCTAGTGCCGTTGCGCTTGCGGGGTTGGACGCCGATCCGGGCGTTGCTCGATTCGCCCTACAAGCACTCAGTAATTCGCAATCGGAGATTCCTTTCGAGCCAATGGCATGGCATATCATCATTCGGAGTGTGGAGGGCGCGATTCTATCCAGCCATGTGGGGTACCGGTGTGGAGCAGCAAACTTGCTAGGGCGAATCACAGATTTTCCGATGGAACTCAAGCCTCGCATAGAGGCGGCGCGCTTTGCGCTACAGCACGACGTTTGTTACTCCGTGCGCGAGGTTATGAGGAACGCAATGGAGGCCGTTGAACGATAAGCCCATGTACTACGGGATATTTTCGGCAATAGATCTTGGCTTCTTGTTTTTTCATTGCAGCTGATCGTAACAGAGGTCTGGCCACCCGCTAAACCGCCGGCGATCCCCCCCTGCTCTTACTCTCCTCCACGCTACGCTGCGTGAATTCCTCAAGCGACATGTGCCCCTTATCGCCCGCGGTGCGATGGCGAACGGCCACCTTCCGCGCGGCGGCTTCCTGCTCGCCGAGGATCAGCATGTAGGGGATTTTGTCGAGGGTGGCTTTGCGGATTTTGGCGCCGATCTTTTCGGCGCCGAAATCGCCGTGGGCGCGGAGGCCGGCGTTGTTGAGGGCGGCCAGCACATCGTTGCCGTACTCGTTGGACTTTTCGCTGACCGTTAAGACGGCTACCTGCACGGGGGCGAGCCAGAGGGGGAAGGCGCCGGCGAAGTGTTCGATGAGGACGCCGATGAAGCGCTCCATGCTGCCGAAGGGGGCGCGGTGGATCATCACGGGGCGGTGGGGCTTGTTGTCCGCGCCGGTGTAGGAGAGGTCGAAGCGCTGGGGCAACTGGTAATCGACCTGCACGGTGCCAAGCTGCCATTCACGGCCGATGACGTCCTTGACAACGAAGTCGATCTTGGGGCCGTAGAACGCGGCCTCCCCGGGTTCGAGGGTGAAGGGGACGCCGAGGCTGGCGGCGGCGTCCTTGCAGGCTTTCTCGGCTTTGTCCCATTGGTCGGGCTGGCCGACGTATTTGGCGCTGTCGGGATCGCGCAGGCCGACGCGCACGCGGTAATCGTGCATGCCCAGGGTGCTGAAGACGATCTTTACCAACTCCAGGCAGCCCATGAGTTCAACGGCGACTTGCTCCTCGGTGACGAAGAGGTGGGCGTCGTCCTGGGTGAAGCCGCGGACGCGGGTCATGCCGCCGAGCTCTCCGCTTTTTTCCCAGCGATAGACGGTGCCGAATTCCGCGAGCCGGATCGGCATGTCGCGGTAGCTGCGCTGCTCGGAGGCGAAAATGCGGATGTGCATCGGGCAGTTCATCGGCTTGAGCAGATAGCCGTCCACTTCGCCCTTTTCCATGCGATTGGCCAACTCCGCGCAGCCGCAGTTTTCCTTGGCCAAGGCGTCGATCAATTCGCGATCGACGAGCGGCGGGAATTGCGAATCCTTGTAATACGGATAATGTCCGCTGGTTTTGTAAAGCCCCAGCCGGCCAATGTGCGGCGTGAAAACCTGGCTATACCCCTGACGGCGCAGATGTTCGGAAATGAAGTTCTGCAACTCCTGGCGGACAATCGCGCCTTTGGGTTTCCAAAGCACCAGCCCCTGCCCCACCTGCTCGTCGATGGTGAACAGGCCGAGCTGCGGGCCCAGGGCGCGGTGGTTGCGTTTCTTGGCTTCATCGAGCATCTTGAGATGCTGATCGAGTTCCTTTTTGTCGAAGTAGGCGGTGCCGTAGATGCGGGTGAGTTGTTCGCGATTGCTGTCGCCGCGCCAGTAGGCGCCGGCCACGGATTGCAGCTTGAACGCCTTGATCTTGCCGGTGGTGGGCAGATGCGGGCCTCGGCAAAGATCGGTAAAATCTCCCTGCCGATAGATCGAGACGGTCTTCTCCCCCTTGCCGGCCAATTCGTCGATGATCTCTTCCTTGAAGCGCTGGCTTTCGCCATGCAAAAGCTGCTTGGCCCGATCGGGCGCGACATCCTCGCGGCTGAACGGCAGGTTCTGCTCGACGATCTTCTGCATCTCCTTCTCGACCTTGGGCAGATCATCCATCGAGAAGCTCACGCCCCTGGGAAATTCAAAGTCATAGAAGAAGCCATTGTCGATGACCGGGCCGATGGTGTATTGCAGCGTCGCGCCGTAAAGGCGGCGCAATGCCTGCGCGAGCACATGGGCGGTGCTGTGGCGCATGACGAATAGCCCGTCGGCATCCTTGTCGGTGATGATCTGCACTTCGTGAGAGCCGACGAGCGGAAACGCCAGATCCACCAGCTTTCCGTCCACCTTCCCCACGATGGCGGCCTTGGCGAGCCCGCGGCCGATGGATTCGGCCAATTGCCCCACGGTGGTTCCGTCCGCCAATTCCCTGATGCTCCCGTCCGGGAGCTTGATCGATGCCATATCTGTGCCTCGTCCTGAAAATGCTATGCCGGTTCGCTCTTGCAGAGACTGATTGTTCTTGAACACGCCGTTGTATCACGGGCGTCTCGCCCGTGCATGGTGCGGGGCAGTAGAAGAATTGCAATTTTCCGACCACTTTGCGATCCGCACGGGCGGGACGCCCGTGATACGATAAGGGCTTGCTCGCACGAAGCCGTCCATATTTTCAATCATCTGAAATGCGACTGCCCCTTCTCATTGCAAGATGGACTGGCTAAAATCACACGCAGCAAACCGTCGTCTTCCGAATTCGTAGATTTTACAGCAATTGCACAAGGAAACCGCATGAAATTACCGCGCAACCGTCGTCAAAATCGCTCCGGCCGCAACATTGAAGCATTGGAAAGCCGCTGTCTGCTTTCGGCGACCCTTCTATCGCAGATTCCCGCGCAGGCGGTTCAAGCCGGGCAGACGTCGGCAAATGTGAACCTGAGCACCTACTTCAATGATCCCACGATCACTGGCACGGCCATTGAGATGCAAACGCCGCTGGGGAATATTCCGTTGCTGCTGACCGACTCGGCGACGCCGCAGACGGTTGCCAACTTTGTGAATTACATCAAAGCCGGCGAATATTCCAACACGATTGTCCACCGTTCGGTGCCGGGCTTTGTGATTCAAGGCGGCGGATATACGCCCGACGGAAATCATATTCAAACCTTCAATTACGTGTTGCCCGGCGAATCATCCACCGCCACGCTTCAGAATACGACCGGCACGATCGCGATGGCGCTAAGCAACGGGCCAGGTAGCGCCAACAGCGAGTGGTTCATCAACCTCGCAGTCAATTCGAATCTCGACAACACCGTGGACGGCGGCCCGTTCACAGCATTCGGCAACGTGATTTACAATGGCATGGCCATCGTCAATTCGATCGCGGCCCTGCCGATTGTGAACGGCGATGCGCAAAATGCGGGGCTCGCCCAATATTCCATCTGGGGTTCATTGCCGGTGCGCAACTATGCCGGGCCAAACCCCTCCACCGGCACGCTGCCGACTTCCGATTTGGTCACGAACAACACGATCGTCGTGCCCGGCGGCCTGACGTACGCCGCCCAAAGCAGCAATCCCAATCTTCTAACCGCCAGCATTTCCAACGGCATGCTGACGCTCAACGGCGGGGCCAACTCCGGCGCCGCCAGCGTGACCGTCACTGCCACCGACCTGGGCGGCGGCGTGGCGACGTCTGTTTTTTCCGTGAATGTGACCGGCGGCTTTCACAACCCCTCGCTGGGTACGACGCCGACCACAACAACGCTCGCCGCTTCGGCGACGGCCATTCCCAGCAACGGCGCGACGACGTTTACCGCGACGGTGACGCCGACGACCGGCACCATAGCTCCAACGGGAACCGTCACGTTTCTCGCCGATGGCACCCCCATCGGCGCCGCCCCGCTCGTGGGGAATGCGGCGGTTTTCAGCACGCATTTTGCCGCGCCCGAATCCGCGGTTGTTACCGCGGTGTTCGCCCCGACCGTGATAGACGGCGTGGCCAGGGCCTTTGACCCCAGCACCTCCAGCCCCGTCACGCTCAACGTCACACAGTCAGCGATCACTCCAGTCGTTTCCAAGAGCAGCGTTCCGGCGTCGGTGATCGGCGGCAAGCCGGTGCATGGGTTCACGATCATCCAGCTCACCAATTCCACGGCGACCACCGAGAAGGGATTGGCGACGATCAATCTTTATGCCGTGCTGAATGGAAGCCTCGACGCGTCCTCAACGGTGCTGGCGACGCTGAAGCGCCAGGTGAATCTCAAGCCTGGCAAAACTCTCAATCTGCGGCTGCCGATCAAGTCTCTTCCCGCCACACTGGCCGATGGCACGTACACGCTGCTGACTCAGACGATCGATCCATCGGGCGCCACCACCGACGCCGCCTCGGGGCCGACGGTGCAGATCGCCGCTCCGTTTGTGAATGTCACGCCATCGGGCGCGGCGATCACGCCGGCCACCCTCAAACTCGGCAGGGGCGGCACGCTCACCGTTACGCTGACCAACACCGGCAACATCGATTCCAGCGGCGTTGCCGCGATCGCGCTCGGGCTATCCACCGATGGGCAAACGCAAGCTGTCAGCTTGACGAATTTCAACCGGGCGATAAAGGTGCGGGCGAATCATAGCGTGGTGCTTCACTTGCACTTCCCGGTGGGCAAGACTGTCGCCGTGGGACCAACGTATCGGCCGTTTGTTTCGATCACGCAGGATGGCAATACCGCGACGAGCGTGGGGGTGGATTCGGTGCTGTTGGGTGCGTGAAAATGGGTCAATTAAAGCGATTTGCAACGCGGCGGATCGCATCGGACGCGGCCCATCGCCGTATCACGGGCGTCTCGCCCGTGCATAGTGCTTTAAGATTGGCAAGACTGTGATTGCTCGGCCACCACGCCATCGGCACGGGCGAGGCGCCCGTGATACGGCAGCGGGCTTGGTCCCATGAGCCACGCGACGCCGCAATCGGCTGAGGCATTACGAAAATCCGGCTTCACGCCGGCGAATCGCTCTGCGAATGCGGGCCCCGCGAGAGCGGAGCGGCCGGAGCCGGGGCGGGCAGGGCATCGGGGGACATTCTTCCGAAGATCATCCGCCCCGCGCTGGTTTGCAGGGCGCGGGCGACGGTGAATTCGATTTCGTTGTTAAGTTGCCCGCGGGCCTGCTCGACGACGACCATAGTGCCATCCTCCAGATATCCCACGCCCTGGCCCGGCTCGTCGCCGGGGCGGATGATGCGAACGTTCATCTTCTCTCCCGGCAGCACCACCGGCTTCATCGCGCCGGCCAGGTCGTTGATGTTCAGCACGTCAACGCCGGTCAATTGCGCGACTTTGTTGAGGTTGTAATCGGTGGTGACGACGCGGGCGTTGAGGTCCTTGGCGAGGCGCATGAGCTTTTGATCGACGCCGCCTTCGGTATCGTGAAGGCGGGCGGATTCGTAGAGCTTGACTTCGATCCGCCCATCGGCCCGCAGCGCCGCCAGCACATCCAGCCCCCGGCGGCCGCGATTGCGTTTGAGCTTGTCGCCGCTGTCGGCGACTAGTTGCAGTTCGTCGATCACGAATTGGGGGATGATGATCTGGTTTTCGATGATCCCGGTGGCCGCGATGTCGGCGATGCGCCCGTCGATCAAGACGCTGGTATCCAGCAGAACCGGGTGGGGCCCCTTCTGCTGGCGGGAAAACTCCACGTACGGAATGATGAACCGGAAGTCGTCGCGCGTCTGCAGGATGAAGCTGATGGACAGATAGCAGCAGATGGTGCCGACCGTCACATCGAGAAACGCCAGCAGCACGTCGTGGCTGGCCTGGAGTTGGTTGATGCCGCCTTTGTGGAGGGGAAGCTGGGCGGCGCCGTTCCTGTAAAACCACAAATCCACCAGCAACTGCACCACGAAGCTCAAGGCGTACGCGATCGCGACGCCGACCATCAGACCCAGGATGGTCCCGGAAAACACCGCGAGCTTGCGGCGCGGCGAGAGGATATCGATGCAGACGAATAACACGCCCAGGGTCAGCGTGAGCGGCATGGCGAGCCAGGCGTAGTTGCCGCCGTAGCTTTGCCCGTTGCTTAGATAAAACCAGCCGATGGCTCCCATCAAGAGCACGAACAAGGCGCGTATGACGTGTAAAACCATGCGATTCGGTTCCCGGGGGAAATGGGCCAGGACCACTATACGCCAATGCGCGGATGCTTCAATGGCATCGTCTGGGCAATTCGGGACATCCCGAAGAAACGCGCCAAGAGCGCCAAGACGCCAAGGGCGCCAAGAAAGCTTAAAATAAGTAATTCGGCCGCAATGCGATCCGCAATTGTTTTTGTTTAACACTTCAGCCGATTGCGGAGTACTTCGCGGGAAGAAGAGGTTTATCGTATCACGGGCGTCTCGCCCGTGCCGATGGCGTGGTAGTTGAGGAATCACGGTTCAGCCAATCTCAACGCAATCTGCACGGGCGGGACGCCACATCCATATCATTCCACGCCATGAGTCCCGGTTCCCCGATTATTCTACCGCGCGCGATTCTGTTCGACATGGACGGCACGCTCACGCAGCCGCTGCTCGATTTTCCGCGCATCAAGGCGGAGATGGGCATCGGCAACCGGCCCATCCTCGAAGCGCTGGCGGAACTGGATGAACCGGCGAGGTTCGAGGCGCAGGCGGTGTTGCAACGCCATGAAGTGCATGCCGCCGCGCATTCGACGCTGAACGCGGGATGTCGGGACTTGCTGGATCATCTGGCGGCGATGGGGATCCTTGCCGCCCTCATTACCCGCAACAGTCTGGGCAGCGTGCGCACGGTTCTGGATCGGCATGGGTTGAAACTTGAGGTTTTGGTGACGCGCGACGATGCTCCGCCCAAGCCAAGCCCCCTGCCGCTGCATTTGGCTTGCCGACGGCTGGAAATCGCGCCGGCCGACGCTTGGATGGTGGGCGATGGACAGTACGATATCGAGGCGGGCGTCGCCGCGGGAATCAAAACGGTCTGGCTGAGCCATGGCCGTCAACGGGCATTCCCGGCAACGCCCTGGCGGATTGTGCGCGATCTGCCGGAACTTGCGGAGGTGATTAAGCAATGCGTATCAAGTTGATGCCGATTATCCTTTTGTTGCTGGGCGTTTGCATTGCGCTGGCGCAACCTCCCGCGCCGCTGATCAATCCCACCGGCCCGGCATCCGCCGGCGCCAACGCGACGGCTGCATTGCCGGCGAATGCCACGGTGGACCAAGCGCTCGATGCCCTCGATCAGCGCGGCAAGCAACTCGTCGATTTCACCGCCAGCGTCAGCATCACCACCGGCAATCCCGATATCGGCAACCCCGGCACGGATTTGGGCCATGTCTGGTTTCAGAAAATCGGCAAGGACGACGGCAGAATCCGAGTCACCTTCGATACGCACAAGGAAGGACGCGTGAGCCGCGAGTTGAAGCTCGATTACCTGTTGGAGAAGGATTGGCTGATCGACCGCAACTATTTGAAGAAAGCCGAGAACCGCAAGCAGGTTCTCAAGCCCGGCGAAAAGGTCAACCTGCTCAAGCTCGGCGAAGGCCCATTCCCCCTGCCGATCGGCCAAAGCAAGAAGGATGTACACAAGCTCTTCGAGGTGAAGATTATCGCGCCCGACAAGCAGAACAAAGCCGAGCCTGCCGACTCGATTCACCTTCAACTCGCGCCCAAGCCCGACACGCAGTTCGCCAAGCGATTCGAGACGATTGATGTATGGGTGAGCCGGGCGGATCATTTTCCGGTGCGGATTGCCACCTTGTCGGCCGACGAGGCCGACGAGCGGATCACGACGCTGACAAATGTCATCATCAATCCCCCCGGCGGCCTAAAGCCCGACGCCTTCGTACAGCCCCCGATCGACCCGGCGACGTGGAGCCGGACGACCGAGCCGTATCATTGAGATTTTGCGAATCCGCCCGATCCCCTTGACGCCGCCTTTGCAACCCAATGCAACCTTTTTGACAGGTTGCAAAGCAATTATTCGATATTGTGAATATACCCGATCCCGCCGTTTCATGCATCGCGAAGATCAGCAATGCGCCGCTCACCGCGTTTAGCCGCCGCGGCCACGCGGCGCCTCTTCTCTTCGCGGCAACTTACCTATTGCACCCGTTGAGGCGCACCCGCCCCGCGAGGACGCGGCGGCTAAACGAGGCCCGATCGTGATGACGACGACTCAAGGTAAACTCGATGCGTCATGGTGAGATCCAACGAGTCAAGCAATGAGGACGCTACGCGGCGGGAAAGCGTTGAGTTTGTCGCTTTGGGTGCGACCAGCAGGGGAACACATACCTGGGCGGACCACTGCCTCGATTGCTACCGGGGAACACATACCGGGGAACATGTACCGGGACGCAGCTAGTGCTTTGTCACTCTTCAATTTTCGGGTTGAGGAGGTCAAGGCGCATTTGAAAACAAGCCATTTTCCAACGACCGAACCCGAAATCTTATTTGTGACAAAGCACTAGTTTTTCCATAGGAAAACTAACTGCGTCCCGCGTCCCGGTATCCGTTGTCCAGAGCATCGGCGACGCGATGTACCGCAATGTCCATTGCGCCGCATCGAGTACCGCCAAGGACCGCGCCTGCCGCATTCCTGGGCCGGCTACGGTTCACTCTCGCAAGGCACCACATGAGGACCGATGATAAACCCATCGGGGCTTTGGTCGGGGCCACCGGCAAACTTGGGAAGAAAAAAACTCTCCACGTCAAGTGTTCGGCCTGCGACACGCCCGTTTAGAATCATCGCCTCGACGTGCGTTCCTCCGGTATCGCCACATACGTCAAGCATTCGAATGATGCGAAAAGCGGTTCCCGCAGGCAAAAGCAACTCGCCCGTATCCATATGATTGGGATCAACATTGAGCCCCGTACCTGGCCCAACGGCATCAAGGTAGGAACCCAACGAAAGCACGGACAGTCCGCTTGTTTGGAAACACCTTCCTTTGAGAAGTGGAATAAAGTTGTAGGAGTTCCGTGGATCGGAGCTTATATCTCGCGTTCCCCAAACGCAGCACCCCGAAAGCGTCGGCAACAATATAATTAAAGGAAATCGGAAATTTGTTTTTGTTAAACGCCGGACGCAGCGTAGTGCCGATTCCATGCGGAACTCCAAAGGCGACAAAAAGTAGTGTTCTGTCCGAGCTAATTCTTCGGGTTGCGGTGACCGTCGATTTTGCCGAACCTTTATGTGAACAGGCATCCATTGCCGGTATCCGTTGCGGATTTGTTCAGGCGCATGTACGCCAGCGCGGCTATTTCGCGTCGACCTTGACGGCGAAGCCGGCGGCGTTGAACGCTTTGACCAGGGCTTCGGGGTCGTAGTCGCCGGTGACGGTGAAGGTGTCGTTTTTCGGCTGCGCTTCGCCGTTGGCGCCCGGGACGGACTTGATGACCTTGTTGATCGCGGTCGTGCATTTTTTGCAGCAGTTGTGAGTCGTGACGCTCAGCGACTTGGCATTCCCCGCCGGCGCGCCCGCGTCATTCTTGATTGAGCCGCTCGACACTTTTCCATAAAACCCGGCGGCCACAAGCGCGTCAACCGCCTTCTGCGCGTCCTCCTCGCTGGCGGCGGTGATGGCGATGGTGTCGGTCTTCTGGTCAATCCGCGCCTTCGCCCCCGGCACCGATTGCACCGCCTTGTTCGCCGCTTTCACACATGATGCACAACAAAGATGCGTTTTTTTCACCGTCACGCTCGAGTCAGCGCTGGCAAACGGCACGACGCCCAAGGCAAACATCAACCCGACAACCCATGCGATTCCGCGATGCATAATTAGCTCCGTTGGAGGAAATGATTCGTTTCGATCAGCGTACACCATGACGAAATTGCTGGAAAAGTCAACGGGGTCCAGGCGGCTGACTGTGGCATGGGCCCAGCCGATCGCCGGCAGTGTTGTACGCGTAGCTGGGATCGTACGTCGAGCCGTCATTCTCCGTCAGAAGTTGGTTGTCGGCGTTGCCGCGAACTCACCCGTCGACGTGGGGCCGGACGACCGAGCCGTATCATTGATCTCACTTTGCTTCCGCAGAATAAATCGAAATGGGCCTGCATTTGCCGCTTCGCCGGGGCATGCCACATCTCAAAGTCCCTGCAACACGCCCGCGCCCCAAACCCCTCTGGCGACCCCGCCAATGCGGTTCTTACAACCGCGTGCAACCAAATGCAACCTTTTTGAAAGGTTACAAAGCAGTTATTCGACATATTGAATATAGCCCATCCGCCGCCTCGTGCATCGGACAGCTCAGCGGTACGCCGCGCCCCGTTTAGCCGCCGCGGCCTCGCGGCGCTTCCTTCTCTTCGCGCCAACCCTTCCCCGCGTCCCGCCCGGTTCGACAGGCG
>Ga0075522_10002222_pt1 | contig 14543 bp, 13 predicted proteins | sample NGEPerA_FD_74796 | JGI IMG/M metagenome (GOLD analysis project Ga0075522, IMG submission 74796) | Arctic peat soil microbial communities from the Barrow Environmental Observatory site, Barrow, Alaska, USA - NGEE PermafrostL2-A | ecosystem: Environmental > Terrestrial > Soil > Wetlands > Peat ... | reverse complement strand
CCGGCTTCAGAACAGATGGTGCGGTCGAGGCGGCTGGCGCCGAGGCGGTGAAAGAAGCGGCGGTCCATGGAGCCGTAGCCGAGCACGCCGATGGTGCCTGCGTAACTATAGGGCAGGATGGATTCGGGACCGTGCTCATCGCTGATCTGCTGGAGGCGCGCGGCGATTGCTTCGAGGGCTTCGTCCCAGGTGACGCGCTCAAAGGCTTCGTGTTCCTGGTTACGGGGCCGTGGGCCCTTTTGCGCTCCAGGCTTTCGTCTCAGGGGGTAGAGGATTCGGTCGGGGGCGTAGACGCGGTCAAGATATTTGGCGACCTTGCCGCATAGAAAGCCTTCCGTGACGGGCTGCGAGGCATCGCCTTCGACTTTAATGGCGCGGCCTTGCTCGTTCACCGTGACCAGGACCGCGCAGGAGTCAGGGCAGTCGTGGGAGCAGACGGTGTGGACGACGCGGAAGGGCGAGGCGGCGACCGGGGCCATGAGGCCATTGTAAGCTCACCGCCGATGAGTGAAAGAAGGTGCAGTTGGAGGAAAGCGCGCTCGGAAGTGAGATCAGAACCCAAGTGACTCAAAACAATTTTCGGGGGTGTCGGTTTCGCGTCGCAAAAGAGCCCGTGTACACTGATCTCGCTATGAACTGCCTGTTTTGCAAGATCATTGAAGGAACGATTCCATCCACGCCGGTTTACCAGGATGAGCTCGTCTACGCGTTTGCGGATATCAATCCCAAGGCGCCGGTGCATGTGCTGGTTGTGCCGCGCGAGCACCTCGGCTCACTGGACGACGCCAGTGCGGATAAGCGCGAACTGCTGGGCCACTTATTGTGGGCAGCCGCTGAAATTGCGCAGCAGAAGAAACTTGGCAAGGGCTACAGGGTCGTCGTGAATACTGGCGAGGACGGTGGGCAGTCAGTGGATCATCTGCATGCGCACTTGCTGGGTGGACGGGCGCTGAACTGGCCGCCGGGATAGAAAAACTGGAGTCAATGATCAAGGATCAAAGGCTGTGAGGTTGGGTTCTTCGTCTCCCACCCTTCGCAAAAAGCGCGAAGGGTGGGGCACCCGGCAACCGGCCAAAGGCACTATCCATGGGCTCTGAGCTAAGTTCGCGCTAAGCAGGGTGGGATGAGACTTCGCGTCACAGCGATGATGTGTGTATTTGTGCTGGCCTGTGCAGGGGCACTGCGGGCGCAGACGCCAGATGCGCTGCATGAAATGTATGAGTCGAACCAGGCGTTCGCATTGCGCGATGCGGTTGAGCATGCACTTCCTCCGCTGTTCTACCGTGGCGTGGCAGCGGAGTCAATGAACCAGGTTGGATTGGCCCGGAAATTTCTCCACGCATTCATCGCAACAAACCCGCATTCCAAAGATGCATTCGACGCGCACGAGTTGCTGGGAAACCTCTACTTCAGAAACGGGTTTTATCGCGAGGCATTCGCCGAACTCGAAGCTGCACACGCGGAGAAGCCGGATTCGGCCGATGTCAATAACATGCTGCCCCTGTTCCGCGTGCTTGCGGGGTCGCCGGACATGCAGGTTGTTCAACGGAAGAGCACGCGGTTGATGAGGGTTGGGGAAGATCGTCGCTCCTTGCCGGTCGAGATCAACGGAAAACAAGTGACGTACGGGTTTGATACGGGCGCAGCTTTGTCGGTGATGGGCGAGGCTGATGCGAGACTGCTTGGGCTGACGGTGAAGAAAACTGCGACAAAGCTGAGCGAGTCGAGTGGCAGCGGTGTTCCGGGCGTGAGCTTTGCGGTAGCAGAGGACCTGGTGATCGGCGGGTTGCATCTGCGCAACGTTCCGTTTTTCGTGATGCAGGATACGGGCGAGCCGTTTGTGGGGGTACCTGTAGCCAGCCGAGGGCTCATTGGGCTTCCGGTTCTGCTGGCGATGCAAGCCGTGCGCTGGGCTCCCGCAGGGTTGTTTGAGTTTGGTTCAACTGCGCGGCTCAAAGAACCGGTGACACGCAACCTTCTGTTTCACGGGGCGAGCCTCATCGTGCAGGTGGGCGTGGAGGACAAGGTGCTGACATTCAGCCTGGATACCGGCGCGGTGGACACCGACCTCAATGAAGGTTTCGCGAAGAAGTTTCCTGAGCTGGTGGCTGCGGGCCAGAAGGAGAGCCGCGCAATCACGGGCATGGGTGGCAGCAACAAGTACGATTCTGTTTTGCTGGGACCAGTGGTGTTTCGCATGACTGGCCGCGATGTGATGCTCAAAGCGCCTCATGTTTTTGTGTCACACAGTCTGGGCAACTGGGATGGCAATCTCGGCAATGACATTTTGTATCAGGCGAAAACGGTGACTCTGGATTTCACCGTGATGGGCTTAAGTATGGAGTAAGTTTGCCGCGGAACTCCTCGCGTCAAAGAAGAAGGGCGCTCTCGATTTGAGTGCGCCCTTCTTTCACGTGTTCGCTTGCAGTCCGGATTACATCGGTTGCTGCGCGTATTCTTCTTCCTCTTCAATGCCGTAGCGGCGGAGGAGGTTGGGAAGGCTCTGCGAGAAAGCCGAGCGCGGCATGACTGTGTCGCAACCTACCTCGACGGCCTTCGCCTTCAGGTCGCCCTGGAGGTGATTGAGGAAGCCGACGATGGAGGTGGCCTTTTTGAGCTTAGTTTTGAATTTGGGAATCAAGGTCATGGGCTTGGCGTTCAGATTGTTGAGATCGAAGACCAGAAGTGTGGGCTTTTCGGCTTCGGGCAAATCGAGCAGGCGCGCCACGGAATCCTTGTCGCCTTTGAGGAACTCAACCTTGATGCCGAGCTTGCGTGAGGTCTCCTGAATCTTGGCCTGGAAGAACAGATCCTCGATGAAGCAGAAGATGCGGGTGGGAGCATCATCACGGACGGGAGCAGGCGCTGGCGCTGCGTAGACGTCAGGGTAGTAATTGCTGCCTTGGTTATTGCTCATCATCTGGATCGTGGAAGGCGGTCCGTCGGCTACGTTGCCGTTGACGGTGCGGTAGCTGTGGTCCATGGGACCGACAAACTCGCGCGGCCCGCGCTGCTTGCCCTTGCGCTTGCCTTGCGAGCTGCCGTTGATGCTGTTGCCCGGCTGCGGAGGTGGGGCAGAGGTCTTCTGGAAGAACTTTTTCTTCTTCCGCGGCTGGTTCTGGTGAGCCTGGGGCGGCCTCTGGTGCTGCTGCGGCGGCTGGGGTGGCGCCTGCGCTTGCGGCTGGGCCTGTGGCGTCGGTTGTTGCATTTGGGGCTGCTGGGCCTGCGGCGCGCCTGGCTGGATGGATTTGTTCTTACGGCGGCGGCGGCGGCGGCGATGCCCTTGCGACGGCATCTGACCGTTGTCAGGTGCGGGCCCCGTTTCAGGTTGGGGCTGGGTTAGTTCTGTCGTCATGCGTATACTTCCTGGAACTTTGCTATTTGAGTCATCGGGTTTAGAGGTTCAGCTACTTTCCAACACATGCCGGGCTTTTCTTGCTGCACCTTGTCCAGCGTGGACAAACGACGCAGCGTTCGCCGGCGATACGAATGCAAGGCACGAAGCAGGTTGCCGGGAGCGGGGTCTTCGACGCGAACTGCAATAAAATTCCCTACGTCCCAAACATCTTTGAGCAGATACCGCAAAGCACGCGGCGAACTTCCTGAAGCCGCTGCTTTCACCACCCATGAACCGAATTCTTTTGCTGAGGGGTCTGTGATTCAACAAGCCGCACTGGTTCAGCTTCCTTGGCCCTACACTTTAAACTCTCTGGAAAATGCTGTAGCCGTGGAATACGCAGGAGCTTTGCATTGGCTCCATCCGTTGGTCAGGATTGGTACGTTACGGCCTGTGCTTTTCTCAGGTAATGCCCTTCCTATGCGAGCTTTTGCCGCGTACAGCTAAGTATGAATTGAACTGGCCGGCGTTTTTCCTGCTCGGCGGCGAGCTTGCTCTACCCGAATCCGGGTGGCCCGCGTCAGCCGCTTGATAGGCAACTCCGATATTACAGCGAAGCGTTACGGCTGGCAAGTGCGACTTTAGTGGGAGCGGCGCTGGGGAATGCGAGCGAGCACGCATTTCCAACCTCGGCCACAAGAAACAAAAGCGCTACCGGAATGGGGCGCGCAGCACCTTGCACGATCAACGGAAAGGGGCTAAACGCACAAAACGCCGCTCCAATCGGAGCGGCGTTTTGGGGTCCTGCGTTGCCACTGGCCTCCCAGAATACTGTGGCCGGCGGGTTTTTCCACCGTACCTACTGCAGACATCTCCGACCGGTTCATCCCTTTTTGAGGGCCGCTTCTTTGGCGGTTGCTCTTGCCGGGCGTCCGCTGTTCTTTGGCTGTCCAATCCTCCGAGGCAGCCGGTACATCACTGGCACCTATCAAGTAGCAATTGTGGGACCGTTTGAGACGCCGTTTGTTTTCAACGATTTGCTTGAAATCTTCGATTCCAATTGTCTGGATTCTGGAAGCCGAAGAGGCGAATAATTCAGAAAACCATAGGAGCCTGTTTTCAGCGCTGACATTTTGGGCAGAAATGGGTTCCGCGTCCGGCCAGCAGGATGCGGCGGATGGGGGTTTTGCAGTGCAGGCAGGGCAGCCCGGTGCGCATGTAGACGCAGTGCTCGAGCTGAAAAAAACCTCGCATTCCCTCAGCATCCACGTAGTCGGAGACGGAAGAACCACCCAGCCGGATGGCGTGCTCCAACACCTGGCACAGAGCGAGCCTCAGCCGTTCAAGTTCAGCCCTGGTGAGGCGGCCCGAACTCCGGCGCGGACGAATGCCTGCGTGAAAGAGGCTCTCGTCTGCGTAGATGTTCCCCACGCCTGACAGCAAGGTCTGGTTTAGCAGGGCGGCCTTGATGGCCAGACGCCGGCCGCGAAACAGGGCGGCAAACTGCTCCAGAGCAATGGTGAGCGGCTCCGCGCCGGCTGCGGTAAAGGAGGCGCCGCGGTCCAGATCGCGGAACTCGAGACGGCCAAAGCGGCGCGGGTCCACAAAGCGCAGTTCCCGGCCGCTTGCAAGGCTCAGGCGCGCATGAGTATGGGCGGCCATGGGAGCTTCGGGAGTGGTTACGAGCAGGCGCCCGGTCATGCCGAGATGGACAATCCATTGTGCTTCGGGTGAGTTTGAGGGGAGTGCGCCTTCCCTAGCCTTCCGGGCGGCAGAAGACCCGCTTGAGGGGTGCTCTGTAGAGCCCAACTCGCAGACGATGTGCTTTCCAGTTCGATGTACCGCCAGCAACACGCGTCCTTCAAGGCCAGTGGCCTGCCTGGCCGCAGGTGTTTTGAAAGGTTCCCGATGCCCGCCGAACCATACGTGAACGATGCGGTCGCCGCGCACGCGCTCGTGGACGCCGCGGGCAATCGTCTCCACTTCAGGCAATTCAGGCATCTGTTTATTGTAGGGGAGCGGTTATGCCGGGATTGCTCTTTGCGGAGCGATGGCAGATGTTCACGTCGTGCCTGGACTCGACGCCTTTGAGAGTCTCTGCTTTGACGGGTCTTTTCCGCAGCGTTTCTAGAGCGGTTCCACAATTCTCGTGCCCTTTCTGGCATCGTGCGCGGCGGCATTTTCTTAAGGAAAATGCCACTGGACGTCAGTGGCTTCAGGGTACAGCAATTGTGAAACCGCTCTAGCCGTGATTCTCGGCGAGCTCGCCTTCTCTTTCATCACCGGCACGTTGCTGCAAACTACCCCATTTTTCGAGGTAGATCAGACACAGTCCGAGGCCAACCACAAATACTCCGACTGACGAGAACTCAATCTGGTTGAGTCTGCGATTTTCGACAGGCGTCTGATAGATGACGGTTCCGTGGATTTCGCGCGGGACGATGCGTCCTTCGACCATGACCGGCACTCTCGGCATGGCTTCCAGATAGTGCGTTGACATCATGGCAGAAGCGATCAGTCCCGCCAGGCCGGGCAGGAGAAGCAAAAGCGCGAAGAATCTGAGCGCTGTTAAGTGTGTGGGTTTCATCTGGTCGACCCCAGTTCCGATCCATCTGCCATCGTGCCTGATTGACAGGTTGGAACAATCCCACCGGTTGATTCAGCTCGCTAGCGCTAGGGGAACGCGCGCTACTCAAAAATCCGCGGCCTCGTCAGAGGATTCCGGGTTGTCACTTCAATTGCAACGATCAGCAAATCACGAATTACTCACGGATGTTTTCTGACTACAAAGACGATCGTGCGAAGGCACATCAGCTACCGACGTTATAGCAGAGAGGAATTGAAGCGCCCAAGAGTGAAGCACTTTGAAGGCCTGGCAATACATAACTAATTGTCAAAAACCCGGTTACTGTAGTCACGATTACTTCGAAGTCATATCTTTATTTTGCGACCGGCGTGTGCCGGGCGGTCGAGTCCGGCTGGCCTCAAAGCTTACGATCCTCCACTTGCCCTGCGCATCGCGAACATAGACGCGAGTGTAGCGAAAGCTTCCGGAGACGTCTCCGTCGGCAGTGGCTCCCTCCACTTCGGCAAGCGAAGTGACCAGCGCCGTGCTTCCGTAGAAACGCACTTTGCGGTCGGAGACATTGAGAGCGGTGACGTGGACCCGGCGGTTCCGGAGGTTAGCCAGGGTCTCTTCCTTGGTATGCAGAGTTCCGGATGCGGTGATGGCTATGAAGTCGTCGGCCAGCAGCGCGCTCATGGCCGGGGTGTCTGACTTGAGTATTGCATTGCGCCAAGCCTCTTCAAGCTGGTCGATCTCGTGGCGAGTATCGTGCTTCTTCGGCTTGGTTTGACCGGCATAGAGGAGATTGCCGCAAAAGGCAAGAAAGAGAGCAGCAGCGACGATGCGTAGAAGCGCGAGTCGCCGGGGCATCGGACCGGGAAGGCGAACGGAGAGGTTGGTAATGTCACCCGACATAAGCGTATCGGATAGTAGTCCCGAAACGGTCTGCTGGTCAATGCCACTCAGGAAATGACGCTGGCCATACCAATTGGAAATCCCGCGAAGCACGACTGCTTCCCGAATCGGGGCTTCCGCACATTGGACTCAGTGGCCGCTCAAACGAGAGCAATGAGATTTTCGCGGTTGCGTTCTTTCATCTTCTGGAAGAGTCCGCCCACGGCGTACTTCTTGAAGTGTGCCGAATCCCGGTGCGCGGCCAGGGCCTTTTCGTCCTGGTATTGCTCGTAAATAACGATGGTGTCGGGATCGCCCTCGACGTGATGCGGTATATAAGTGACGCAGCCCGGCTCGCGGCGGGATTCAGCGGCCAACAACCGCAAGGCTTCTGCGATTTCAGCGCGGTCTTCTGGGATAAATGTGAAGCGAACAACAAAGCTGACCATAGGAAAATATTCCTCTTCGCCTGAGGTGTGTCGCCCCAACGCGTTCTTTAAGTCTACCTTCGTTCTTTCAGTCTACTTGTGAATACTGTCGAGCGCAGCAGCAAAGTCGGGCAACACCATGGTCTGGCCGCGGTCCGGACCTGTGGAAACCATGCCGATGCGGGCACCGCTTTCGCGCTCCTGAAAGCGGAGATACTCCTGGGCGGCCTTGGGGAGCTTTTCGAAATCTGTAATGCCCTCGGTGGATTGACGCCATCCCTTGAGCGTGGTGTACACCGGCTTGATTTGCTCGAGGCCTTGCACGTCGGCGGGAATTTCGTCGGTGACCTTTCCGTTGATTTCGTAGCCTATGCAGATGGGAATCTCGGCCAGTTCGTCGAGCACATCGAGCTTGGTGATTACCAGCCACTCTGCGCCATTGACCTGGTTCGAGTAGCGAAGCAGCGGTATATCGAGCCATCCACAGCGACGAGGGCGTCCGGTGACAGCGCCGTACTCGTTGCCCCGCTTGCGCAGCTCTTCACCTGAAGCGTCGTGAATTTCAGTGGGGAAGGGGCCGCCGCCGACGCGTGTCACGTAGGCCTTGGTCACGGAGATCACCGTGCCAATGGCGGTTGGTCCCACACCGGTTCCTGTGGCCGCGCCGCCGGCCGTTGCCGAGGACGAGGTGACGAACGGATAGGTGCCGTGGTCGATGTCGAGCATGGTTCCCTGCGCGCCCTCGAACATGATGCTGCCGCCCTTGGCGAGGATGTTGTTGAGCATTCGGCCGGTGTCGGCCACAAAGGGACGCACCTGCTCGGCCGCTGCCGCGTATTCCTCGTACATCTTGGCGGGATCGAGAGGGTCGGTGCCGAACAGGGCATGGGCGATGGCGTTCTTTTCAGCGCATGCGGCTTCAATGTGCGTTTTAAGCAGCGAGGGGTGCAGCAGGTCTACAACGCGGAGGCCGCTGCGGGCCATCTTGTCTTCGTAGGCAGGGCCGATGCCGCGGCTGGTGGTGCCGATCTTCTGGCGTCCCGGCGCGCTTTCGGCGGCCAGCTCAATCATGCGGTGATAAGGCAGGATAACCTGGGTGCGGTTGGATACAAACAATTGCTCGTCGACACCCACGCCCAGTTCGCGAAGACGCGCCACTTCCTTGAGGAAGGCCAGCGGATCAAGAACCACGCCGTTGCCGATGATCCCCTTGCATCCCGGACGAAGCACGCCGCAGGGGATCAGTTGCAGCACGAACTTCTGGCCGCCGATGATGACGGTATGACCCGCGTTATGTCCGCCTGCGTAGCGCGCTACCGCGGAAAACCGCTCGCTGAGCACGTCTACGATCTTGCCCTTGCCCTCGTCGCCCCACTGAGCGCCCAGTACTACAGCCGTCTTTGCTCGCATGTCCTTCCAATCCTCGAATTCTGTGCCGCAGCTTTTGTTTTTGAGAAAGATCGCGGTGCTTGCGTCGCTCAAAAAATGCCGGCGCGCAAAGCACCGAGGCTGCAAGATGATGGCGCAGACGGCCTCCGTCCGCACCATTTTCGATGATAAACCCCGGGATAGGTTATCGGGCTGTGGAGGGCGATGGCGGGTCGCCTTACGAACGCGCAGGAGTCCGGGTCAGCCGGAGGGGAGGCATGCAACGGAGCGGGATTTGCCCTTTCAAACGAAGCGTTTGCGGTCTCCAGCGGGGTATCTGACAACCGCTCCACAACTAATGGCTGATTACCGGGTCTAAACCTATCATCCGCTCTCCGGCGCCGGGACAGAGAGTTTCGCCTCGGGGTGGTCTTGTGGGGAAGATCGGGAGGAAACGTGAGACCCCAGACCTACCTGTTCGCAGCGCACATCGCCTGGTTGTCCCGCTTGCGCGTCGGCAAACCTGGTCACATTTCTCCAAACAGCGCCCCCACCGGTGGCCGGACACAGGCGTTTTGGCGTCTGACCGCACTCGCGACGGCGCTCCTCCTGTTGCCGCTTGCGCAGGTGAAGCTGCTGGCGCAGCAGCAGCCGTGGCAGGGATCGCCGCAATACGGCCAGTATCCGCAGAATCAGTACCCGACGCAGAACCAGTACCCGCAGAACGCGCCCTACAACGGCCAATACGCGCCGAATCAACAGCAGGGGTATGGGCAGCCCGGTTACGCCCAACCACAGCCTTACGCGCAACAACCCTATGCGCAGCAACCGTACGCACAGCAGCCCCTCGCGCAACAACCTTATGCCGGGCAGTACTATGCGGACGCCGGCCCCGGATCGCCGGAGCAGGGGTTCGAGCAGGCACAGGGGCCTGCCCAATCGTTCACGGCGGAGCAACTTGAGCAGTTGCTGGCGCCGATCGCGCTCTATCCCGACGCGCTGATGGCACAGGTGCTGGCCGCGGCTACCTATCCGGCGCAGGTAGCGGTGGCTAGCCAGTGGCTGCAAACACAGGGCAATGCCTCGCCCGAGCAGATTGCGGCTGGAGCGGACGCGCAAAACTGGGATCCCAGCGTGAAGGCGCTTACGGCGTTTCCGCAGGTGCTGGCGCAGATGGACCAGGATCTTGCATGGACCACCGATCTGGGCAATGCCTATTACAACCAGCCGCAGGATGTGCTTCAGACGGCGCAGGTGATGCGCCAGCGCGCACAGGCTGCCGGTAATCTCCAGAACACTCCCCAGGAAGCGGTGACATACGACCGGGGCAATATCGAAGTGGCCCCGGTGAATCCGGAACAGGTGTCTGTACCGGAATACAACCCTTGGAACGTTTACGGAGACCGAGTCTCGCCCTATCCGGGCTTTTCGCTGCTTGGATCGCTGGAGTCGCTTGCCGGCTCTGCGCCGGTGCGATTTGGGACGCAGATTGCGACGGCAGCCTTCAGCCACACGGGTTTTGGCTGGGTGAGCTGGGCCCTCGATTGGCTAAGCAACTCCATACTCTTCAACCACTCAAACTACTCCTCGCAGAGCACCTCGGTGGCCCGGTGGGGTTCCCCTGGCGGGTCAGTGCCCGGAGGTGGGGCGTGGGCCGGGGACACGTGGCAGCAGCAAGGCTATGACCAGGGCCAAATCAACCAGCCCCGAGGCAACTACGGCTGGCAAGGCAATGGCTACTACGGATACAACGGAGCCGGCGGACAAGAAAGAGATCGGGAATTCAACCGGCAGTCCGGCCGCTATCCCGACAACTATGGGGGAAATAGAGACTATCGGGGAAGTCGTCCAGAGGAAGGCGCAGGACGAGGCTATTCCGTGCGGCCCGGATATGGAAACGGGTACGGAACTGGATTTGAGAATCGCAACGACAATCGCTACGGGAATGAATATGGCAGCAACGTCCGCCGCGCCTGGCGCGGCCTAGGCAACAACCCCCCGATTCAGCGGCCCGAGGCGACAATGCCGGGGCGGTGGCAGCAATCTTACGCACCGCGATCCTACGCACCGCAATCGTATGCGCGGGCGGGCTATGGCTCCGGCTTCTATGGACGGACAGATCAGGCTTATGGCGGCAGACCGGGCAGCGTTTACGGCAGCCCGCAGCAGAACTGGCGCGGAGCACAATCGACCCTTCAGCGCGGCGATTATGGGCAACGAGCCTACTCCGGACAGCCAGGCAGAGGGTTCGATGGATATTCCGGAAAATCGCAGCACTCGGGCGGTTTCCACCTGTTTGGCGGCGGCCACGGCTCTTCGCATTCGTTCAGCGCACCGCACTTTAGCAGCCCCAAACCGCCCAAGAATTCAGGCGGCGGGAAGCATGGCGGTGGAGGCGGCGGTCACTCCAGCAGCCACGGCGGCTGGGGACATCATCACTAAAAACGAGTCTGCGCTCCCATCCGACTAGCGCAATTGCCTCGCATTCCGCCTTTGCCACGAGAGCACAGACGTGGCAGGAGTGGGACACCCACACTACAGCACTGAAATCACTTTAATCGAGCGACGACGCAGACGTGTGTCTACTGGGCCGCTGCCGGTCCGCGCCCAAGCACTTCACCCGCAAGAATCATGAGGGCTCCGACGATCCACAGGACGTGGCCCACCAGCGGAACGAGGGGCATAAGCGCGAAATAGATCCAGGTGGCAACCATGAACGCCACTACAGCCGTGGCCACAATGCGGCGCGGCCACACGAGGTTGCGACCGATGAGAAGCACCAGGTAGAGCAGAATGAGCGGATTGATCCAGCCGCTAAGAATGGCAAGGAAATCCTTGGAGTGCCAGACGTCGCGGCTGAAAGTGTTGATCAAAGTCACCCAGGCGCAGAACCATCCCTTGTAGATATCAGGAGTGCGTGCTCCCATTGTGGCCGGTTCCCTGCACGCGGGCAGAAAGAACGCCGCAACATAAATGCAGAATCCCAGGACGCGCACCACCGGAATTACGCGTGAGGCGGATGCGGAACGTTCGCTCAGCGACATGGTTGGCTCCTCGTCCGGTTGATTCGTCGATCCCTGCGACCGCGGCAAAACAACGCCAGACATGAAAAGCCTGAATAGCCGGAACGAGCCATCATAACCGAGTACTCTTCGAACTCGCCCGAATTTTGTATCCGATGTTAACCAGACTCCTGCTGGTTCGTTGTATGAGCAGAAGAGGCATTTGAAGCTTCTTTCAGCAAGTTTGAACGAGGGGGAGACTGAAATGCACAAGCGTAATCAGATTCTGGCATGGGCCTTTTGCGCAATTGCGGGGCCGGTATTTCTTGTTGCTGGACGAGGGGCGATTTCTGCGACAGCGCAGACTGGGCCCGCGGCAAAGACGCAACCTGTAACTGCCGCGCCCATCAGCGACCAGGAACTGGCCGCCACGCAGGAACAGCTGATACAACTGCTTCGGACCAGCCCAACGCTGACCCAGGTGGTGGCCCGCGACCCGTCGCTGCTGTCCGATCAGGAGTATGTGAGCCGCAACAATCCGCAGCTGGCCCAGTTCCTCGTCGCTCATCCGGAGGTTGCGCGCAATCCCGAGTACTACCTGTTTACGCACCTTGAGTCGAAAGGCGGACGCCGCGACCAGGCGCTTGAGCGCGCGATCTGGCCGGAGATGTCGCAACCGCAGTACGAGAGCACCAACGCTGAGCGAATCATGGAACCTCTTTCTGCCTTGGCTGCCTTTGCCTGCTTTCTCGGCGCCCTCGTCTGGGTGATTCGCCAAATCATTGAAAACCGCCGGTGGGCACGCATCTTCAAACTGCAAAGCGAGGTGCACGGGAGGCTGATTGAAAAGTTCAGCTCGACTCAGGAGATTGCGGCTTATATGGGCACTGAGGCAGGCAGGCGCTTCCTTGAGGCGGCGCCGATTCCGGTAGGCATTGAGCCGGAGCAGCGGATGCCGAACGCTGTGGCGCGGGTGCTTTGGCCGTTGCAGATTGGCGTGGTGCTGGTGCTGCTAGGCGTGGGATTGCTCTTCCTCAGGCATGCCGGACCGGATATGGATGTTCCCATGCTTGTACTGGGGACAGTGGTGCTGATGCCCGGAATTGGATTTATCCTGTCAGCAGGGATTACGTGGATATTGGCCGGGCGTCTGGGCCTGATTCCCGATAACCCATCGGCGGCAAACGGGCCGCGGGACAGGCAGTGAGCCGGCAAGGACCCGGCTGTGGCGAGGAAACGAATGTCCTGGGAATCCGTCATTCCGAACGTCTTTGCCCGCGACGCGCATCTGGACGCGTCGCGGGCAGCCGTGCGGCCTATGGATGATGAGGCGTTTGCGGGTTTTTATGAGCGGTCGGCGCGCTCGCTGTGGGCATACCTTGCGCGAACCTCGGGAGACCCGGCGCTGGCCGAAGACCTGATGCAGGAGAGTTACGTACGCTTCCTGTGCGCGACCTTGCGCGAAGAAGGCGAGGTTGCGGCGCGGCGCTACCTGTTCCGAATCGCGACCAACCTGTTGCGCGATCATTGGCGGCGCCCGCGGACGACACCGATTGAAGACGTTCCTGAAAGCTTCTTTGCGCGGTGCGGCGATGCAGCTCAAGCCGAATCGCAAATGATGCTGGGTCCGGCCCTGGCACAGATGCGTCCCAGGGACCGCCAACTGCTTTGGCTGGCTCACGCGGAAGGCTACTCCCACAACGAGATTGCCGAGGTCATGGGCCTGGGCAGCGCGAGCATCCGATTGTTGCTCTTCAGGGCGCGGCGCAAGATTGCGCGGCTGCTTGGTGAAGAACAACGCGGGAGGGCGCTATGATGCTGCGACCGTGCCCACGCGAGAAGGAAGTGAAGGAACTGGTGGAGCGCGGCCATTGGCCAGTCGCCGCGGAGACAGCGCCGGAGCTGCGCGCACATGTCAACGACTGCCGCTCCTGCGGCGAACTGGTGTTGGTGACCGCGGCGTTCCAGAAGGCGCGCATTGAGGCCGCAGGCACCGCGAAGTTGGGTTCTCCCGGCGTGCTGTGGTGGCGGGCGCAACTCCGCCGACGCAATGAAGCAGTGGAGCGCATCGGCAGGCCGATACTGGGCGCACAGATCTTTGCGCTGGCAGTAAATCTGCTGCTCGCGGTTGTATTCGTTGTATGGCGGGCGCGCCATGGCTTTGCCTGGCTCTCTTGGCTCGAGCAGCTTCCGCAGAATGCGACGCTGCATCTCGACTCCCAGTGGTTCGACACGCTCTGGCCTTTCGCCCTCTTCGGTTCCGGCTGGAATTCGTTGCTGACTCCCATGGTGCTGATTCCCGCCGCTGCAACACTTGCGCTACTGGGCGGGGTGGTTGTGTACCTGGCGTCGGAAAAGCAATAAGAACGCTACGCCTTCGCGCTATTCTCAAGCTGCCGCACCTCCCTGTACAGCCTGCAGGCGACAGATGCCCCCTGTCTGGTATATTGACTCGACGTCATTTTGACCGTTTTTCGTTAACGTTTACGAAAACGGATTTGGCTGCGCGTCATCGCGAGAAACAGGGAGGAATCATGGATTGGAATGAGAGTACGAGACGGTCGTTCCTGAAGCAGTTTGGCGCAGCGGGAGCAATGGCGCTGGCAGCCACAAAGTCAGAAGGATTGGGATTGCCGAGCCCCAGCGGTCAGGCTGCAAGTTCGGCCGCCGCCCAGAAGCAGGCGGCTACGCGCGAAGAGCGAATGAAGTGGTGGCATGAGGCCAAGTTCGGCATGTTCATTCATTGGGGGCTTTATAGCGTGATCGGGCAGCACGAGTGGGTCAAGGAATACGAAGGGATTCCGATTCCGCAGTACGAGATTCTGGCTAAGCATTTCCATCCCAAGCCGAATGCAGCGCGCGACTGGGCACGGCTGGCAAAGCGTGCCGGGCAAAAGTATATGGTGATGACCACCAAGCATCACGAGGGATTCTGCCACTGGGACTCG